>Ga0114942_1000140_pt1 | contig 19096 bp, 16 predicted proteins | sample LowerColdCreek_FD_88674 | JGI IMG/M metagenome (GOLD analysis project Ga0114942, IMG submission 88674) | Groundwater microbial communities from Cold Creek, Nevada to study Microbial Dark Matter (Phase II) - Lower Cold Creek | ecosystem: Environmental > Aquatic > Deep subsurface > Groundwater ... | reverse complement strand
GCGACGAAGTGGACCGCGATGAGGGCACCGATGCAGTAACTGGACAGGAAGTACTTCGACCACCGCAGCCCCTCCATCGCGAAGTCGCGCCCAAACCAATCGATCACCCAGGCGTCCAGGATGTCCGGCGTGTCCAGCGCGCGGAACAGCAGGTAGGCGCCGAGGCTGCCGAGCAGCAGCGCCAGGGCCGCAGCGGGCGGTGCGTTCTCGAAGCTCTCAGCAAACAGCCGCCCCAGCACGCCGCTGGTGTGCAGCGCCAGCGCCAGCGTGCCGGGCAGCGGCCCCAGGCCCGCCATGATCAGCAGCAGCACGGCCCAGACCAGCTCGGGCACGCTGCGCAGCACGTTCAGCACCAGGCGGGACGCGGCGCGGGGCATGCCCGAACCCGCCGCCGGTAAGGCCAGCAGCAGCCCGCCCACGACCGCAAGCGCGGTGCCGATGGCCGACATCGCCAGCGTCTCCAGCAACGCCCAACCGGTCTTGGCCAGGAAGGCCGGTGCCGTCTCGGGCGGGAAGAAGCCCACGGCAAACCGGCCCATGCTGGCGAGCGCGTCAGGGCCGAGGAAGGCGGCCCACTGCAGGTCCAGCGAGACGAAGCTGGCGACGACCAGGGCCAGCAGGCCCATCAGCACGGCGGCGGTGGACAGCCTCACGCGAGCCTCCCGCGCAGCCAGCGGCTGAAGGCATCGCTCGCCATCACCAACGCGATGAACACAAGCAGGATGGCGCTGACCTCGGCGCCGGCAAACATCTTGGACGCGCTGTCCAGCAACTGCCCCAGCCCGCCCGCGCCGACGAAGCCCAGCGCGACGGACGAGCGCACCGCGCATTCCCAGCGGTACACCGTGTAGCTGAGCAGTTCGGGCAGGCAGCTGGGCAGCGTGCCGAACCCCAGCGCCTGCAGCCGGCCGCTGCCGCCGCACAGCAGCGCCTGCGTGGGCGCGGGGTCGGCGCTCTCCAGGATCTCGGCGTAGACCTTGCCGAGCATGCCGCCGTAGGCGATGGCGATGGCCAGCACGCCGGACGTGGGGCCTAGGCCGACGACGCGCACGAACACCAGCGCCCAGACCAGCTCGGGGATGGAGCGCAGCGCCACCAGCAGCGCCCGCACCGCGCGCCGCAGCCAGCGCGACGGGCCGGGCCGGCCCTCCAGCGTGCTGGCGGACAGGCGCGACGTGGCCAGCAGCGCCGTGGGCACGGCGATGAGCAGCGCCAGCGTCAGCCCGGCCGTGGCGATGGCGACCGTGCGCCAGGTCTCGCGCGCCAGCAGCGCCAGGAACTCGGCGTCCATGCGCGGCGGGAAGAACTCGCCCAGGAAGCGGCCGGTGGCGCGCAGGCTGCGTTCGTCGAACAGCGTCCAGGGCTTGAACTCGGCCAGTACGAGCAGCGGCCAGGCCAGCACCAGGGCGATCAGCAGCAGCGCCCACCGCCCGCCGAGCGCCGGGTCGCGCGTCATCGACACATCGCCTGCGGCAATGGCACCGGCTGTGGCAACGGCGCCAGCTCGGGCGGCGACTCGTGCTGGCTGCGGTACAGCTCCTCCAGCAGCTCCTCGTCGAGGCCGCCGGGCGGGCCGTCGAAGACCACGCGGCCGGCGCGCAGCGCGACGACGCGGGGGAAGTGTTTCAGCGCCAGGTCCACCTGGTGCAGGCTGCAGACCAGCGCCGCGCCGCGCTCGGCGGCGTTGCGGCGTAGCACGGCCAGCACCTGCTCGGCGCGGGTCGGGTCCAGCGCGGCCAGCGGCTCGTCGGCCAGCCACAGCCGTGCGTCGGACACCAGCAGCCGCGCCAGGCCCACGCGCTGGCGCTCGCCGCCCGAGAGGCGGTCCACGCGCAGCCAGAGCTTGTCGGGCAGGCCCAGTTGCTCCAGCGCGGCCTGGGCGAGCGGCGCGTCCGGCGGGCTCCACAGCGTGCGCAGGCTGCGCGCCAGCGACATGCACGGCAGCCGCGCGGCCAGCACCGCCACGGCGACGCGCTGACGCGGCGGCAGCGGGGGGTGCTGGGGTGCGAGCGCGATACCGGCACGCAGGCGCTGGCGGTCGCGGCGGGTCTGCGCCCAGGGGTCCGCACCGTCCAGCAACAGGCTGCCGGCCAGCGGCGCCTGCATCAGCGCGAGCATGTTCAGCAGCGTCGTCTTGCCGGCGCCCGAGGCACCGATGACGGCCAGCGGCTCACCCGTCGCGACTGCAAGGTTGACACCATGAAGTACCGGCGCCGTACCGCCCAGCGCAGCGGCGTCGATGCCGACGAGATTAAGAAGTTGCGGGCCGAGCGCCGGGCCGCTCCCAAGCCGGCCCGGTGTGGCGATGTGCTTGCCGGTCGAGCCGGCAAGCATCGCCGTCCCCTCGGGGGACCGACCGGGCTCGCCCGCGTTCAGCGAGGCGAGAGCGGGCGAGGGGCTCACTTCAGCAAACCGGCGTTCTCAGCAGCGGCCTTGATGCCGTTGTAGTTCTCGGGCTTGCTCGGGATGAACTTCGTCGCGCGCTGCAGGCCGAGGATCTCCTTGCCCTGCGGCGTGGCCGGGTCCAGCGCCAGGAAGGCGGCCTTGATCTTGTCCTGCAGCGCCTGCGGCATGTCGGCGTGGACGCTCCAGTTGTAGTCGTAGTAGCCCGGCGTCGTGAAGAAGACCTTCACCTGCGCCGGGTCCACCTTCTTCTCGGCGACGAACTTCTCCCAGACGGAGATGTTCAGCGCGCCGGCGTCCACCTTGCCGCTGGCCACGGCAGCGATGGTGGCGTCATGCGCGCCGCTGAAGGCCACGCGCTTGAGGTCCGTGTCGGGGTTGATCTTGGCGCCCAGCAGGAAGCTGCGCGGCATCAGGTGACCGGAGGTGCTGCTCTGCGAGCCGAAGCTCAGCGTCTTGCCCTTGAGGTCTTCCAGCTTATTGATGCCGCTCTTGGCGTCGGTGATGAAGACGGAACGGAACTTCTCGTCCTCCTCGCGCTGCACCAGCGGCAGCACCTTGCCACCGGATCGCACATTGGCCTGCACGTAGGTGAAGCCACCGAACCAAGCCAGGTCCACCTTCTTGTTGACCAGCGTCTCGACGGCGGCGGCGTAGTCGGTCACCGGCGTCCACTCGACCTTGACGCCGAGCTTGCTTTCCAGGTACTGGCCCAGCGGCGCGAACTTGCGGGCCAGCTCGGTGGGCGCCTCGTCGGGGATGGCGGTCACGCGCAGCACCTGCTGGGCGTGGGCGGCGGCGGCCGTCAGCGCCAGCGTGGCAACGAGGAGGCGGGCAAGTTTCTTCATGGCTCAGGAGTTCTTGGAGATGGAAATGGTGGGGAACTTGGACGAATAGTCCTTGCTCTGCGCGGCGATCTTGGCGGCCACCTTGCGGGCCAGCGCCTTGTAGAGCGCCGCCACCTCGCCGTCGGGCTCGGCCGCGACCGTGGGCGTGCCGGAGTCGGCTTGCGCCCGGATGCTCATGGCCAGCGGCAGCGAGGCCAGCAGCTCGGTGCCGTACTGCGCGGCCATCTTGCTGCCGCCCTCGGCGCCGAAGATGTGCTCGGCGTGGCCGCAGTTGCTGCAGATGTGCACGGCCATGTTCTCGACGATGCCGAGGATGGGGATGCCCACCTTCTCGAACATCTTCAGGCCCTTCTTGGCGTCGATGAGGGCGATGTCCTGCGGCGTGGTGACGATGACGGCGCCAGTGACCGGCACGCGCTGCGAGAGCGTCAGCTGGATGTCGCCGGTGCCGGGCGGCAGGTCGATGACGAGGTAGTCCAGGTCTTTCCAATTCGTCTGGCGCAGCAGCTGCTCCAGCGCCTGCGTGGCCATGGGGCCGCGCCAGATCATGGCCTGGTCGTCGTCGACGAGGAAGCCGATGGAGTTGAGCTGCAGGCCGTGGGCGACGTGGGGCTCCATGGTCTTGCCGTCCTCCGACTCCGGACGGCCGCTGGCGCCCAGCATCAGCGGCTGGCTGGGGCCGTAGATGTCGGCGTCCAGCACGCCCACGCGGGCGCCTTCGGCATGCAGGGCCAGCGCGAGGTTGGCGGCCGTCGTGCTCTTGCCGACGCCGCCCTTGCCGGACGCGACGGCGATGATGTTCTTCACGCCCGGCAGCAGCTGCACGCCGCGCTGCACGGCGTGGGCGACGACGTTGGTCGAGATGACGACGCTGACGTTGCCGACGCCGGGCAGCGCCTTGGCGGCATCGACGAGCGCGGCGGTCAGCGCCGCATGCTGGCTGGCGGCCGGATAGGCCAGCTCGACGGCGACGGCCACGTCGCTGCCGGTGAGCTTGACCGACTTGATCGCCCGGGCCTCGCCCAGCGTGCGGCCGGTTTCGGGGTCCACCACGGCTTGCAGCAGGGGTTGAAGCGTGGCTTCGGAGATGGCGGTCATGGCGGGCAGGCGTTCACGAAAACAGCAGGGTCCGGAAGTCTAGGCCCTCGGCTGCGGCCCACGGCCCGAGCCCAAATCCTCACCCCGCTGAGCGAATGCCCACAGCGGCTGTAAAGAAACCTTGCGTTAACCGACCGGCCACAAGCCGGGCGGGGCCGCATGGCAAGCTCAAGCCATGCGACTTCTCACCATCCCCGCCGCCGCGATGCTGGCCTGCGGCCTGCCGGCCCTGGCCCAGACCACCCCCACGCCACCCGCCACAGCAGCCTCGGCGCCTGCTGCCCGCCCTGCGGCCCGACCGGCCGCCGAAGCGCCTGCCGCAGAGCAGCTCAAGCGCGTCGAGGTCAGCGGCACGGCCAGCGACGACTCCATGCGCCGCGCCTCCACGGCCAGCAAGATCGTCATCACGCGCGAGGAGATCGAGAAGTTCGGCGACTCCACGGTGGGCGAGGTGCTCAAGCGCCTGCCCGGCGTGACCACCGGCGGCGCGCCGGGCCGCGGCGGCGACGTGCGCATGCGCGGCATGGGCGGCGGCTTCACGCAGATCCTCGTCAACGGCGAGCGCATGCCGCCCGGCTTCTCGCTCAGCGAGCTGCCGCCCGAGCAGGTGGAGCGCATCGAGGTGCTGCGCGCACCGACCGCCGAGTACGGCGCGCGCGCCATCGCGGGCACCATCAATGTCGTGCTGCGTGAGGCGCTGAAGAGGAAGCTCAACGAGTTCCGCGCGGGTGTCGGCGTGGAGCGCGACCAGCTCAGCCCCAACATCAACTGGAGCCGCAACGACAGCTTCGGCGACGGCAACACCTACAACTTCAGCCTGAGCGCGATGCGCGGCGAGCGCGGGGACGACGTCTTCAGCGACCGGCTGACGCGCACGCTGGCCACCGGTGCCGAAGATCTTCAAATCACGCGCGGCCGCAACGAAAGCACGCGCGAGGGCGTGAACCTGAACGGTCGCGTGCAGTTCAAGCTGGGCGGGCAGGACACGCTGTCCATCCAGCCTTTCGTCGTCTTCAACAAGTCGGACAGCCGCTCCGACATCACGCGCAAGGTCACGCCGGAATCCCAGAGCGACTACGACCGCGTGCAGACCACGGGCGAGAACCGATTCACGATGGCGCGCTTGAATGCGCAGTGGATGAGTCGCCCGGACAGCGACACCCGCATCGAACTGCGCGGTGGCGTGGGCAGTGCCAGCGGCGAAAGCAGGAGCCTTCGCCGTGAGAACTATCCCAATCTCCCTGCCGAAGAGAGCGAGCGCGTGCAGGAGGACACCACCGACAGCCGCGACCGCAGCTGGAACCTGACGGGCAAATACTCACGCAACCTGCAGAACGACCACAGCCTGGTGTTTGGCGTCGAAGGCGAAGGCAACACCCGGCACTCGAATCGCGTCACGCTGATCAACGGCGAGTCGCAGGAAGGCCTGGGCGAGTTCGGCGACGACATGGATGCCTCCACTACGCGCTTCGCGGCCTATGCGCAGGACGAGTGGACCGTCGGCAAGCAATGGGACTTCTACGCCGGCCTGCGCTGGGAGGGCATCAAGACCGAGAGCAGCGCCGCCAACTACGCGGTCAGCAACACCTCCAGCGTGCTCACGCCGCTCGCGCATGCCCGCTACAAGCTGGACCCGGGCGGCAAGGAAGCCATCCGCATGAGCCTGACGCGCAGCTACCGCAGCCCGCAGCTGCAGGACCTGGTGGCGCGCCCGTCCATCAACACCGAGGTGAAGCATGACGAGGCCACGCCCGACCGCGCCGGCAACCCCGACCTGAAACCCGAGCTGGCCACCGGCCTGGAGATTGGCTACGAGAAGTACCTGACCAAGGGCGGCCTGCTCAGCGCCAACTTCTTCGCCCGCAGCATCAGCAACGTGATGCGCACCTTCACGGCGCTGGAGACCGTGAGCTGGAGCCCCACGCCCCGCTACGTCTCGCGGCCGCGCAACCTGGGCAAGGCCACGACGATGGGGCTGGAGCTGGAGGCCAAGTTCCGGCTGGACGAGTATTTCGATGACGCGCTGCCCATCAATGTGCGCAGCAATGTCAGCTTCTTCACGTCCAAGGTGGATGGCATCCCCGGCCCCAACAACCGGCTGGACAACCAGCCGACAGCGACGGCCAACCTCGGCTTCGACTACCGGCTGCGCTCGGTGCCGGTGTCAATGGGCGCGTCGCTGAACTGGACGCCCTCCTCCACCATCCAGCAGTCGGTGCTGACCGAGGTGTCGACGGACCGCAAGCTGGTGAGCGACGCCTTCGTGATGTGGAACGTCTCGCCGGAGCAATCGCTGCGGCTGTCGGCCAGCAACCTGTCGCCGTTGGACTACTACACGGGCAGCATCATCGCGAGTGACGCGCGCATCATCACCACCCGCAGCGGCGGGCCGAGCTATACGCAGTGGCAGTTGAGGTGGGAGATGAAGATTTGAGGTGGGGTTGAGGTTGCTTGTCGGTCGCCTTTGCCGAAAGCTTGTCTCCTCTGGAGATTGCCGGGAGTCCGTCCCGGCGGCCGGGTAACTTTCTTCTGCGGGTTCGGAAGAAAGTTACCCCGCTGCCGGGCGGGACTCCCGGCAATGCAGCGAGCAAAAACAGCCCTCCGCAAAACCAAGCAAATCACACCCCACCCGAAGCCGTCACCCACGGCCCCGTCAACCCATCCAGCTCACAGTCCCACAACGCCTGCGCGTCCATAGCATCGACCACCCCCTCGCCGTAGACCTTCAGTGCCAGGCTGCGCAGCATGATCACCATGCCCCGCACGAAGGCCGCCCGCCCTGCCTCTCCAGCCACGCCCAGCAGCACGGACGCATCCAGCTTCACGTAGTCCAGCCCTGCCTGATAGAGCTTCTCGACCTGGGCAAGACCTGCCCCCGCGTGCTCCAGCCCCAGCTTCACGCCCAGCGGCCGCAACTGTCGGCCCAGTTCCAGCAGCCGGTCGAAATGCTCGGTCGCCGCCGCCTCGGCCAGGTCCAGCAACAGCCCCCGCGCCGCCTGCGGTGCCTGCCCCAGCAGCTCGCGCAACTGCGGCAGGAAGGCCGCATCGGCCAGCGAGGCCGGCGCCACATTGATGCAGCGCGCCCGACCGTCGGCGGCAATGGCCTGCAGGGCCAGGCTGACCGCGAACAAGTCCACCTGCGCCGTCAGCCGCGCCCGCACGGCCAGCGGCAGCCATGACGAGGCCGGCTGATGAGCCCCATCGAGCTGCAGCTGCAACGGGCACTCCAGGTGCAGCACCTGGCCGGCGCGGTCGCGCACCGGGAACTCGACCAACCGGCCGCGCTGCAACGCCACGGCCTCGCGCAACTGCTCGCGCCACAGGCCCTCGCCCTGCTCGCGGCCCACACCGGGCTCGGCCATCACGTCGACAACGAAGCCGCCGCGCGACTCGCTCAGGTGCTCGGCACGCGCCAGCGCCGCATCGGCCTCGCCCAGCCAGACATTGCTGGGCCGCTCACGCGGCAGCTCCACCGCGCCCAGCGCCACCTGCACGCCGGGACCGAACGCCGGCAGGCTGGCACGCAGCGCATCGGCCAGCGCCTGGGCCGTCTCGGCGGCCACGCCCTCGGCCGGCAGCCACAGCGCAAAGTCGCCGCCATTGAGCCGACCCACGCGGCAGCCGGGGACGGACTCGGGGTAGGCCTGCAGCGCCGCCACCACCGTCAGCAGCACATCGTCCACCACCTCATGCCCCAGGCGCGCGTTCAGCCCGGCCAGGTCGCGCAGCCGCACGAGCACCAGGCCGGCCACGACCGGGCCGTCGTCGCGCTGCAGCGCGGCGTCCAGCTCGGCCAGGAAATGCTTGCGCGTGGACACACCGGTCAGTGCGTCGTGGTGCACCTGCTCGCGCAGCACCAGCAGCTGGCCGGCCTGCGCCTCGAACAGGTCGCGCACGCGCTGCACCATGGCGTTCATCGCGCGTATCAGCCGTTGCAGCTCGGGCACGCGCGGCTCGGCGACCTGGCCGTAGCTGCCGGCCAGCACGCCCTCGGCCTGCGCGACAGCGGCGTCCAGCGGGCGGCGGATGCGCCGCAGGCCTGCCCACGCCGCCACGGCGGCGACCATGCCCACCACCAGCAGCCAGGCCAGCAGCCGCCGCGACGCCAGCCACAGCGCATCATGGGCGTAGCCGGCGTGGCTCTTCAGCTCGATGGCGCCGATGGCGTTCCAGCCGCTGGACACCTGGGCCACGCCGGGCCGCGCCGCGATGGGCACCAGCTCGCGGAACCAGCCCGGTGACTGCCCCTGCGGCGCCGCGCCGCTGCGCTCGAACAGCGTCGCGCCCTTCGCGTCGCGCCAGCGCACGAACTCGTAGGCGCCGGTGTCGAACTGCGCCGACACCAGCAGCTTGATCAGCTCCGCATCGCCCTGCTGCTGCGACAGCGCCAGCGCCAGCGACTGCGCGTTGTCGGCGTTCTTCAGCGCCAGCTGCGTCTGCATCAACTCACGCAGCGACAGCGTGGACAGCCCGACCGCGCCCACCAGCGCGGCCAGCACGACGGCCAGCACCAGCCAGGCGATCTGCCGCATCAAGGACATGTCAGTTCCTTCATAGAAATCCCTCGGACCTCACCTTGGCCACAAGATCGCGCCACAACGACAGCCTTGCCAGCGGGTCGCCCGCCGTGACCTGGCCCACGCCCTGCCACAGGCCTTCGGTGTTGAAGCTGAACACGGGCGTCAGGTCCGGCCGCTGCGATGCGGGCAGCACCTCGGGGCGCAGGTTGTCCAGGATCAAGGGCTCGGCGCCCGGCTCGGCATGGTAGGCGAGCACCATGTGTGCCAGCGACTGGCCCTGCATGCGCGCCCGCACGTAGACCATGCGCAGCCGCGCCGTGGGCACACCGGCCGCCGCGAGGCTGAAGTACTTGGCGATCGCGTAGTCCTCGCAGTCGCCGGCGCGCCGCTCCAGGCTTTCCAGCGGCGAGGCCCAGTAGTCGGCCAGGCCCCAGGTCGCCGCGTCCTCGCGGAAGTTCACGCGGCGGTTGAAGAAGTCGTTGATGTCCTTCAGGCGCTGCAGCTCGTCCTGGGTGCCGCTGCGCTCGATCTGCTGCACCAGGGCCAGGGCCTGCTCGGCCACACGCGGGCCGCGCAGCGCCGCCGCCTCCATGACGCGCCCGGCGTCATAGGCAGCCAGCACCAGCAGCGGGCAGGCCATCAGCACGGCCAGCCACCACCGGGGCGGTGCCGAACGGCAGGCGGCAAGGAACGTGGGGATGGACAAGGCGGGTGGCGGGCGCGGGGTTGATTTCACTGTACCCGCCGCCTGACGGGCCGACCGTGAACTCAGGCCGGTGAAGAGCGCAATCCGTAGACCTTGTCGCCGACGAAAAGGTATTCCGCGCGCAGCACCGCGTCGCCCTGCTCGCCGGTGAAGGTGAAGCCCAGCACGGCAATCTCGGCGCCGGGCTTGATTTCCTCGACGCCCCAGGCCTGCATGCGCGTCAGCGGCGCCAGCTCCACCTCCCAGCGCCGGTCGCGGCGCGTCGGCACGCGGGCCTTGGCCAGCAGCGCGGCGCCGTCGACGGCGGTCGTCTGACGCGGCAGGCTGCGCCTGGCGAAGTCGGCGGGCAGCGCGAGGTTTTCCGGCACTTCCAGCTGCAGCTCGGCATGCGGGTTGCGCCAGGCGACCTTCGCCGCGCGGCCGCTCAGGTAGAGGGGCCGATCCTGGTCGAAGCTGCTCCAGCCGTGGTGAGCCAGGGCGGGCAGGCTGGCCAGGGTGGGCAGCGCGGCAAGCAGGGTGCGTCTTTGCATCATCACGAACTCCAGGTTAGACGTAGGCGATCCAGCGGCCGCAGATGATGACAGCGACCCAAATCCCCATTGAAATCAGGCCCAGCGCGCGGGCCGGCCTGTCCGCAACGGCCAGACTGCCGCGCGCGTGGAACCACGCAGCGTTGGCGCCAGCCAGCATCAGCAGCAAGAGCTTGAGGCGAAACGCCGGATTGGCCAGCAACTCCTGCGGCTGCGTGGCGAACATGGCCAGGCCGGTCAGCGCGCACAGGCCAAAGCCCAGCAGCGCCAGCGGCAGCACCAGCCGCGCCAGCGCCGCCAGGTCCAGCACACGGGCCAGGCCCAGCAGGCGCAGCTCGAACACCAGCAGGCCACCGAACAGCAGCGCGATGCCAAGCACGTGCACCGTCTCCAGCGCCGGGTAGGCCCAGGGGTGCGAGGCGAGACCGGTCCACATGAAGAGGGCGCGAATCAATGCACGGAAGTGGGCAGGATGGCTCAATGTAGCGGTGCCGGCGCCGCCTATGATTTTTGGTGGTCCTTCGCGCATGAACGCACGGCGCGCAGGAGCCCGGATACCTCGCCCAGCCCCACGTTCGGGGTCAACGCGCAAAGAACCTGATCGGCCATGCAGACCGCCTCCCCCGCTACAAACGCCAAGACCCAGCAGATCCGTGACGACCTCGACCAGTCGCGCCGTCGCGGGGCCTTGCAGCAGATCCAGATCCCGCCCTGCCCCGAGCTGCTCGCACAGCTGCAGCAGGCCATGAGCACGGACGAGCCCGACCTCAACCTGGTCGCCCGCATCGCCTCCAGCGACGTGGCCATGGCCGCCACGCTGCTGCGCATCGCCAACGGCCCCTTGTTCAAGCCCGTGGGCCTGCCGTGCACCACGGTGGGCCAGGCGATGACGCGGATCGGCCTGCGCGAGAGCGTGGCCGTGATGACCGGCTTCCTCGTGCAGCACGCCATCCCCGTCAACTCGCCGCAGCTGGCCCGCTTCTGGGAGCGCAGCGCCAAGCGCGCCGTCGCCATGGCCACCATCGCGCGCGAGCTGCCGGGCCTGTCGCCCGACCTGGCGCACAGCTTCGGCCTGTTCCTGCATGTCGGCGTGCCGGTGCTGCTGCAGAGCGTGCGCGGCTACGCAGCGACGATCGTGGAGGCCGGTGCGCGCATCGACCGGCCCTACATCGCCACAGAAAACGCCAACCACCGCACCGACCATGCCGTTGTTGGTGCGCTGGTGATCCGCGTCTGGAACCTGCCGCCGCCACTGATGGCCGCCATCCGCCTGCACCACGACTACACGGCGCTGGGCCATGCCGACATCGACCCCGAGGTCCACACGCTGATCGCCACCGGCCTGATCGCCGAGCACCTGATGCGCCGCCATGAAGGCCTGCCGGAAGACGCCGACTGGGCCGGCCACCACGCCGCCGCGATGGCCTGGCTGCACATCGGCTGGGAAGAGCTCGGCCAGTGGGAAGAGGCGGTCAACGCGCAATTCGACGCCGCGTGAGACTGCCGCGCCTGCGCGTCGTCGTCCTCGCCGTCATGGTGGTGGCGACGGCGGTCACGCTGGGTTGGTGGATCTTCGGCCCCGCAGGCGTAGCGGTGGAGCTGACGCAGCGCAGCTGGCGCATGGAGATCGTCATCGAGCGGCTGCGTTCAGAGTCCGGCTCGGACTGGTGCGACGAACTGCCCGCCGATGCGACCGACGTGACACGGCGCCTGATGGCAGATCCCACGGGCAAGCGCGCTGAGCCGGCTGAGCACTGCCGCTACACCCAGCTCGTCTGGCGCCGCCACTGGATCGCCCAGAACGCCGGCGGCCCGGCGGACCGCCCCGACTGGCCGCGCCCGCCGCTGCGCATGGCGCCGCCCGGCGAGGCCGGCAGCGAACGCCTGGGCAAGCGCGAGGCTTACTTCGAGATCGAGCTGCGCGACCGTGACAACCACGCCTGGGTCTGCCGGGTCACGCAGGAGCGCTGGCAGCAGCTGCGCGTGGGGCAGAGGTTTCGTGTGCCGGTGGACCGCTTCGGCACGGCCAACTGCCCGGCGATGTACGAATCGGCGCTGTAGCGGCGCCGCTACCATCACAGCCCGGCTGGCCCGCATCACGCGCCAGACCGCTTCAGATAGAGGAGGAACCATGAATTTCGGAGTGCACCCCATGCTGGGGCTGAGCCTGGCGCTGGCCTTGACGACGAGCACGGCCCTGGCCGCCGACCCGCCGCCGCCGCCCAATGTGCTGCAGAAGCAGGCCGTCAGCGCCCAGGGCGCCGACCTGAAGGTGACGCTGTCCGTCGACAGGCTGAAGATCTCCATCCTTCAGGGCGACGAGATGGGCTTCAACAGCTACGGCTGGTTCTGCGCGAACCGCCAGCCGCTGACGGCCAACGAGAACTACATCAAGAATTACGGCGCCTACCTGACCAGCGTGGCCACTCAGGAGCTCAAGCGCCTGGGCTACCCGCTGGCCGGCAAGGGCCAGGCGACCGCCTTCGACGTGGACGTGAACGCCGCGCCGGACTTCCGCATCGGCGGCATCCTGACCGAAGCCAAGCATGAGCTGTGCTGGCTGGACAACAAGGCCGAGGGCTGGGTCCACTACAAGATCGACTGGGCGCTGTTCTCGGAGAAGAAGCAGAAGGTCGTCTACCAGGCCACTGCAGAAGGCCTGTCGGCCAGCAAGGACAAGGTCCTCGAACTGCCCAAGCGGGCCATCGTCTCGTCGCTGAGCAACTTCCTGTCCTCCCCGGCGATCATGGAGGCGCTGAAGGCCACCGAGCCCACGCCCGCGCAGCCGGCAGCGGCGGCCTCAGGCGCCGCCGGGATGGCCGAGGCCGCGCCCGGCACGGTGGCCCTCAAAGGCGTCGCCGTGGCTGGCGGTGGCGCGCTGAAGAACCAGGCCCAGCTGCGCAACGCCGTCGTCACGCTGGAGACCGCGTCCGGCTCGGGCAGCGGCTTCTTCATCAACAAGGATGGCCACTTGCTGACCAACGCCCACGTCGTGAAGGGCGCCAAGTACGCGCGCATCAAGCTGCAGAACGGCGACAAGGCCGTGGCCGAGGTCATCAAGGTCAACGAGCAGGCCGACGTGGCGCTGCTGAAGACCGCGCTGACCGACAGCGATGCGCTGGCCCTGCGCACCGGCGCGGCGCTCGAGGTGGGCTCGGACGTCTACGCCATCGGCTCGCCGCTGGGCGTGCTGAACAACTCCATGACGCGCGGCGTGCTCAGCGCCGACCGCGTGCTGCAAGGCCGGCGCGTGCTGCAGAGCGACGCAGCGGTGACCTTCGGCAGCAGCGGCGGCCCGCTGCTGGACGGCGATGGCCGGGTCGTGGCGATCACGCGTGGCGGGGTCGAATCCGGCAAGGGCTTCAACTTCTTCATTCCCATCGAAGAAGCGCTGAAGGCGCTGCAGATCAGCGTCGCACCCTGAGCGCTGCGTTCGACAAGGCCCCAGCCTCCCGCAGGCTGGGGCCTTCTCATTTGGGGCGCGCCAGCGTCAACGCACCAGTTGCCACACGCCCACGATGACGTGGCCCCACAGCGTGATGTTGAAGCCCAGCAGCGTGAACACGCGCAGGAAAGTCCAGAACTTGCGCGCGCGCAGGAACGCCTCATCCTCGCCGGTGAAGACATAGATGCCCATGTAGAGCGCCGACGGCAGCAAGGTGGCCGCCATCACGACAGCCATGAACCAGTAGAAAAAGGTCATGCGCCATTGTCGCGACAGACGCAGCGATCAACCCGCAGGAAGACCCGGCCTCGGACCCGGCAAATCAACGTGAAAAAGGCCCGGACCGTTGCCGGACCGGGCCTGTGTTCCGAGGCGCTGCAGCCTTACTTCTTGCGCACCGGCGGAATGTCCGTGCAGGAGCCATGCGCCACTTCGGCCGCCATGCCCAGCGACTCGCCCAGCGTCGGGTGCGGGTGGATGGTCTTGCCGATGTCCACCGCGTCCGCGCCCATCTCGATGGCCAGCGCGATCTCGCCGATCATGTCGCCGGCATGCGTGCCGACGATGCCGCCGCCGATGATGCGGTGGCTTTCCTCGTCGAACAGCAGCTTGGTGAAGCCCTCGTCGCGGCCGTTGGCGATGGCGCGGCCCGAGGCCGTCCAGGGGAACAGGCCCTTGGTGACCTTGATGCCCTTGGCCTTGGCCTCGTCCTCGGTGATGCCCACCCAGGCCACCTCGGGGTCGGTGTAGGCCACGCTGGGGATCACGCGGGCGTCGAACTGGCTCTTCTTGAGCTTCTCGTCGTTCAGCAGCTCACCGGCGATGACTTCCGCCGCGACATGGCCCTCGTGCACCGCCTTGTGAGCCAGCATGGGCTGGCCGACGATGTCGCCGATGGCGAACACGCTCGGCACATTGGTGCGCATCTGCACGTCGACCGGGATGAAGCCGCGGTCGGTCACTGCGACACCGGCATTCTCGGCAGCGATCTTCTTGCCATTGGGCGTGCGGCCCACGGCTTGCAGGACCAGGTCATAGCGCTGCGGCTCTTTCGGGGCGCCCTCGCCTTCGAAGGTGACCCAGATGCCGTCGGGCTTGGCTTCGGCGCCCACCGTCTTCGTGTTCAACATGATGTTGTCGAAGCGGTGCGCGTTGAACTTCTGCCAGACCTTGACGAGGTCGCGATCGGCGCCGGTCATCAGCGTGGGCAGCATCTCGACCACATCCAGGCGCGAACCCAGCGTGGAATACACGGTGCCCATTTCCAGGCCGATGATGCCGCCGCCGACGATGAGCATCTTCTCGGCTTCGACCTGCATCTCCAGCGCGCCGGTCGAGTCGACGATGCGCGGGTCGTCCGGCAGGAAAGGCAGGCGCACGGCCTGAGAGCCGGCCGCGATGATGAGGCGCTTGAAGGCGACGGTCTGCACCGCGCCGGTCTTGGCCTGGCCCGTCGCGCCCTCGGTCGCCTCGACCTTCAGGTGCTGGGCGTCCAGCAGCGAGCCGACGCCGCGCAGCACGGTGACCTTGCGCATCTTGGCCATGGCCGCGAGGCCGCCGGTCAGCTTGCCGGTCACCTTGTTCTTGTGCGCGCGCAGCTTGGCGATGTCGACCTCGGGCTCGCCGTAGGCCACGCCCAGGTCGGCCATGTGGCTGACCTCGTCCATGACGGCCGCCACGTGCAGCAGCGCCTTGGACGGGATGCAACCGACGTTCAGGCAGACGCCGCCCAGCGTGGCGTAACGCTCGACGAGGGCGACCTTCAGCCCCAGGTCGGCGGCGCGGAAAGCGGCCGAGTAGCCGCCGGGGCCGCCGCCAAGGACGACGAGGTCGAAGGCCTGATCGGCGCTGCCGGAGTAAGTCGCAGCGGCCGGGGCAGGTGCTGCGGCTGCGGGCGCCGGTGCAGGCGCTGCTGCGGCCGGTGCAACGGGTGCGGGCGCGGGAGCGGGAGCGGCGGCTTGCGCCGACTCCAGCGTCAGCACGACCGAGCCCTTCTTGACCTTGTCGCCGACCTTGACGCTCAACGCCTTCACCACGCCGGCAGCGCTTGAGGGAATCTCCATCGACGCCTTGTCGCTCTCGACGGTGATGAGGCTTTGCTCGACCTTGACGGTGTCACCGGCCTTCACCAGCACCTCGATGACGCCGACTTCGTCGAAGTCGCCGATGTCGGGAACTTGAACTTCAATGAGTGCCATTGGTACAGCCCTCTCTTACAGCGCGATCCGACGGAAGTCGGACAGCAGGCTGGCGAAGTAGACGTTGAAGCGCGCGGCCGCAGCGCCGTCGATGACGCGGTGGTCCCACGACAGCGACAGCGGCAGGATCAGGCGCGGCTGGAAGGCCTTGCCATCCCACACGGGCTCGATGCTGCTCTTGCAGACGCCCATGATGGCCACTTCCGGCGCGTTGATGATGGGCGTGAAGTACTTGCCGCCGATGCCGCCCAGCGACGAGATCGAGAAGCAGCCGCCGCTCATGTCGGCCGGGCCCAGCTTGCCGTCGCGGGCCTTCTTGGCCAGCTCGCCCATTTCCTGGGTGATCTGGAAGATGCCCTTCTTGTCGGCGTCCTTGATGACCGGCACGACCAGGCCGTTGGGCGTGTCCGCCGCGAAGCCGATGTGGAAGAAGTTCTTCAGCACCAGCGTGTCGCCATCGAGCGAGCTGTTGAACTCGGGGAACTTCTTCAGCGCCGCCACAGCCGCCTTGATCATGAAGGCGAGCATCGTGACCTTGATGCCGGCCTTCTCGTTCTCCTTGTTCAGCTGCACGCGGAAGGCTTCGAGCTCGGTGATGTCGGCGTCGTCATGGTTGGTGACGTGCGGGATGACCACCCAGTTGCGATGCAGGTTGGCGCCCGAGATCTTCTTGATGCGGGACAGCTCCTTGCGCTCGACGGGGCCGAACTTCTCGAAGTCGACCTTGGGCCAGGCCAGCACATTCAGGCCCGAGCCACCACCGGCGGCAGCGGCGGGCGCGACGGCCTTCTGAGCGGCGGTCTGCACGGCACCGGACATGACGGCCTTGACGAAGCCCTGCACGTCGCTCTCGACGATGCGGCCCTTGGCGCCCGTGCCCTTCACTTCGGCCAGCGGCACGCCGAGTTCACGCGCCAGCTTGCGGATGCTGGGCGAGGCGTGCGGCAGCTTGCCGGTGGGGGCGGTGGGCTGGTGCGGCGGCAGCGCGGCCGTGGGCACGGACTTGGCTTCGGCCGGAGCGGCAGCAGCCGGCGCAGCAGCAACCGGGGCCGGCGCGGCAACAGGCGCAGGCGCGCCACCGGTGGCGGCTACGCGCGCCAGCGCCGAGCCCTTCTTGACCTTGTCGCCCACCTTGACGAGCAACTCCTGCACGACGCCAGCATGCGACGACGGGATCTCCATCGAGGCCTTGTCGCTTTCGACGGTGATCAGGCTCTGCTCGACCTTGACGGTGTCGCCGACCTTCACCAGCAGTTCAATGACGGCCACTTCGTCGAAGTCGCCGATGTCGGGCACTTCGATCGTGACGGGGCCGCTGGTTTGGGCAGGAGCGGCGGCCGGTGCAGGTGCCGCAACCGGAGCCGCAGCGGCAGGCGCCGGTGCAGCGGCAGCCGGCGCGGGAGCTGCGGCGGCAGCGCCCTCACCTCGACGATCACCACCACGCTACCCTGCTTGACCTTGTCGCCCACGGCGACCTTGATCTCCTTGACGACGCCCGCCTGCGAGGACGGGATCTCCATCGATGCCTTGTCGCTTTCGACGGTGATCAGGCTTTGCTCGACCTTGACGGTATCGCCCACCTTGACGAGCACCTCGATGACGCCGACTTCGTCGAAATCGCCAATGTCCGGAACCTTGACTTCAACCAATGCCATTTCTTGTCTCCCCGGGGCTTACGCGTACAGAGGGTTGATCTTGTTGGCGTCGATGCCGTACTTGGCAATCGCCTCGGCCACGCGCTCGACCGGCACCGCGCCGTCATCGGCCAGCGCCTTCAGCGCGGCAACGACGATGTAGTGGCGGTTGACCTCGAAGTGCGCACGCAGCTTGGAGCGGAAGTCCGAACGGCCGAAGCCGTCCGTGCCCAGCACCTTGTACGAACGGCCACGCGGGATGAAGGCGCGGATCTGCTCGGCGTAGTTCTTCATGTAGTCGGTCGACGCGATGACCGGGCCCTTGGTCTGGCCCAGCTGCTGGGTCACGAAGGGCACGCAGGCCAGTTCGGTCGGGTGCAGCAGGTTCCAGCGCTCGGCGTTCTGGCCATCGCGGGCCAGCTCGTTGAAGCTCGGGCAGCTCCACACGTTGGCGCCCACGCCCCAGTCGGCTTCCAGCAGCTTCTTGGCGGCCTGGCTTTCGCGCAGGATGGTGCCGGAGCCCAGCAGGTTGACGGAGAGCGGCTGAGCCGCGTCGGCCTCTTCCAGCAGGTACATGCCCTTGAGGATGTGCTCCTCGGTGCCGGCCTTCAGGCCCGGCATCGGGTAGTTCTCGTTCAGCAGCGTGATGTAGTAGTAGACGTTTTCCTGGTCTTCCACCATGCGCTTCAAGCCGCGCTGCATGATGACCGCCACTTCGTGGGCGAAGGTCGGGTCATAGGACACGCAGTTAGGAATCGTGCCGGCCAGGATGTGGCTGTGGCCGTCTTCGTGCTGCAGTCCTTCGCCGTTCAGCGTCGTGCGGCCGGACGTGCCGCCCAGCAGGAAGCCGCGGGCCTGCATGTCGCCGGCCGCCCAGGCCAGGTCGCCGATGCGCTGGAAGCCGAACATCGAGTAGTAGACGAAGAACGGGATCATGACCCGGTTGTTCGTCGAGTAGCTGGTGGCAGCGGCAATCCAGCTGGCCATGCCGCCGGCCTCGTTGATGCCTTCCTGCAGCACCTGGCCGGCCTTGTCCTCGCGGTAGTACATGACCTGGTCGCGGTCGACCGGGGTGTACTGCTGGCCCGCAGGGTTGTAGATGCCGATCTGGCGGAACAGGCCCTCCATGCCGAAGGTGCGCGCCTCGTCAACCAGGATGGGCACCGTGCGCGGGCCCAGCTCCTTGTCGCGCAGCAGCGTCGTCAGGAAGCGCACATAGGCCTGGGTCGTCGAGATCTCGCGGCCTTCGGCAGTCGGGTCAAGCACGGCCTGGAAGGTGGCCAGGTCGGGCACCTTCAGGTTCTCGTCGGTCTTGGCGCGGCGCTTGGGCAGGTAGCCGCCCAGCGCGTTGCGGCGCTCGTGCAGGTACTTCAGTTCCTGGGAGCCTTCGGGCGGCTGGTAGAACGGGATCTTGGGCAGGTCTTCATCCGACACCGGGATGTTGAAGCGGTCGCGCATCGCACGGATGTCGTCGTCCTGCAGCTTCTTGGTCTGGTGGGCGGTGTTCTTGCCTTCACCGATCTTGCCCATGCCGAAGCCCTTGACGGTCTTCACGAGCAGCACGGTCGGCTGGCCGACGGTGTTGACGGCCTTGTGATACGCCGCGTAGACCTTCTGCGGGTCATGGCCGCCACGCTGCAGGCGCCAGATGTCCTCGTCGCTCATCTTGGAGACGAGCTCCAGCAGCTTGGGGTGCTTGCCGAAGAAGTTCTTG
>Ga0114942_1000139_pt1 | contig 19099 bp, 13 predicted proteins | sample LowerColdCreek_FD_88674 | JGI IMG/M metagenome (GOLD analysis project Ga0114942, IMG submission 88674) | Groundwater microbial communities from Cold Creek, Nevada to study Microbial Dark Matter (Phase II) - Lower Cold Creek | ecosystem: Environmental > Aquatic > Deep subsurface > Groundwater ... | reverse complement strand
TGACGGTCACCAAACACGCAGCCCCGCGATCAAGCGGACAGCACCGCCGCGAGCCGCTCGGCCAGCTGAGTGCGCTTGTCCTCCGACGAGGCGTTGGCCAATGAACGTTCGGCTGCCGCCCTGGCGTCGGCGATGCGGCCGGCGGCAAACAGCGCTTCGGCCTGAGTCAGGTTCAGCAGCCAGTCGTCGGGCAGTACGGCCAGCGACGGCGCCAGCACGTCCAGCGCGCGCTCGGGCTGGCCCTGGCGCACCAGGCGGTCCGCCAGAAAGTGGCGCGCGATCTTCACGGCAGGCCCGGCATCGCTCGCCCCGCCTTGCACCAGCTCGGCGGACAGTGCCAGTTCAGACTCGGCAACCGCAGCGTCCAGCCGCCCCTGCACGTCCAGCACCCCGGCCAGTTGAGCGTGCAGGTCCGCCGAGGCCGGGAGGCCGCCGTCACGAAGCAGCGTGATGGCTGCGGAGAAGCCCTCTGCCGCCTCGTCCAGCCGCCCAGCGCCCCAGTGCGCGAAGGCCTGACGGGACAGCGTATTGATCTGCGTGTACGGATTCGGGGCTTGGCTCACTTTGGGCTCACTCAATTGGGCACGCCAGGGCCCGTGCCACCGGGGCGTACCGCCCCGCCGGCCTCGCAGCGGCTCTGAATCTCGGCCGACATCCGCGCCACTTCCGCAGGGTCGGCCCCGGGCGGCGGTTTGAAGCTGGCCAGCAAGCTCTCCAACGCAGCTTTGTGGGCGGAGTCGACGTCGGGCCGGCGCCGCACCTCCTCGGTCCCCTTGCTGATCTCGGCGCGCTGCTGCTCACGCAGTGCGCCGATTTCGTTGGGTGTCAGCAGCCGCGGGTGCTGTGCAGCCAGCGTGCTGAGCCAGGCCAGCGACACGCGGTCGCAGGCCCAGGCGTCGCTGCGCAAGGCGGCCACGACCGTGGGCTCTGAGGCCACGTCGAACCCCTTGCCCAGCGCCGACACCAGCGCGGCCGCCGCACCTTGATCGCCGTCGGCGAGGCTGCGGCGCAGCAGCGGTACCAGCTGCGCGCGTGACGCGGCATCCACGGCCTGGCAGGACGCCAGGTCGTGCTGCATGCCGGCCAGCAGCGCGCGGCCGTCAGCCTCGGACTTGCGGTGCCATCCGGCGTCGACCTGCGCACGGAGTCTCTCGACGCTTTCGCAGGTCTTGATGTGCCACGCCGCCTCGCCCGCCTTGCCGCGCTGGTCGCTGCTGACGGCTATTTGAATCTCGCGCTGCATGCGCGAGACGTCCGGCGGCAGGCGGGGAATGGCGACCGATGATGCCAGTGCCGCGGGCTGCGAAGCTGGCTCGGCGGTCGGCCCTGCCGTGGCGGGGGGCGGTACCGGTTTGATCGATTGGACCTGCGCCACAGGCTCCGCCGGCTCGGCTGGTGCCACGCCATCGCCGCGCCACCAGGCGAAGGCCGATACGGCCAGCACGGCTACGACGACAACCGGGATCACATGGCGGCTCAGCTTCATACAACTACCCCGCCTCGCGCCGAATGAGGGTGACGATGACATGCCGGTTGTTGCGCACGAAAGTCGACGTGGAGTTGCCGCTGAACTGGCCATGCCACGGCAGCTTGCCGAAGCTGCTCCGTGCCTTGGCCGAAGGTGGAGAAGTCGGCAACGCAGATGGTCTCGGCGTGAGCTGCGGTGGTCAGCAGGCAGAGGGCGAAGGCCGTGAAAAGTGATGACATCATGCGGGCGACTTTGTCATTCCGGTGAGAGGACCAAGTGTTGCCTTGGCGATCACCCACGCTCAGGCGGACAGCACCCGCGCGAGCCGCTCGGCCAGCTGTGTGCGCTTGTCCTCCGACGAGGCGTTCTCCAGCGAACGCTCGGCCGCCACCCGGGCATCCGCCGTGCGGCCTGCAGCAAACAGCGCCTCGGCCAGCGTCAGATTCAGCAGCCAATCGCCGGGCAACGCCGTCAGCGACGGCGCCAGCACGTCCAGCGCACGCTGGGGCTGGCCCTGCCGCACCAGGCGGTCCGCCAGGAAGTGGCGCGCGATCTTCACGCCGGGCGCGGCATCGCTCGCCCCGCCTTGCGCCTGCTCGGCGGCCAGCGCCAGTTCGGACTGGGCGACGGCGTCGGCGAGCTGCCCCTGCGCATCAAGCACATCGGCCCGTTGAGCGTGCAGGTCGGCCACGGCGGGCAGGCCCTTGTCGCGGACAAGCGCGATGGCTGCGGCGTAGCCCGCCGCCGCCTCGGCCAGCCGCCCGCTCCCCCAGTCCTCGAAGGCCTGGCGAGCGAGCGCGTTGATCTGCTTGTAGTGCTGGATCATGAGGCTCGCTCAGCCGGGCAAGCCGGCTGGAGCTGTCGGCTTGGTCTGGCAGCGGCTCTGGATGTCGGCCGAGATTCGCGCCACTTCTGCGGGGTCGGCCTCGGGCGGCGGTTGGTAGCTGGCCTTCAGTTGCTCCAGGATGGCCTTGCGCTTCGGGTCTCCCTCGGCGCGGATCACTCTCTCCAAACTCGGGCCGTCCGAGAGGTACATCTGCTCGCGCAAGGCCCCCGTCTCGTTGGGAGTCAACAGTCGCGGGTCCCGGCGGACCAGACTGCTCAGCACACTTTGTGAGGTGCTGTCGCAGTCCCAGGCGTCACGGCGCAGTGCCGGGATGACGCCGGGCTCATCCGCCAGATTGACGTCCTTTCCCAAGGCCTGCACCAGGCCTGCGGCCGCGCCCTTGTCGCCCTCGGCAAGACTGCGGCGAAGCAGCGGCACCAACTGCTCGCGAGACGCTGCGTCCACGGCCTGGCAGGAGGCGACCAACTGCTGGTTGAAGGCTCGCATGGCACTGCGCGCGGCTTCAGGCATGTGGCGCAGCATGTCCTCGGTTCGCTGGCGACTCCGCTCCGGGGCGCGCTCCAACGCCAGGCACATCTTGATGTGCCGCGCGGCTTCACCCGCCTTGCCACGCTGATCGCTGCCGATGGCGAGCTGGATGTCGCGCTGCAAGCGCGAAACGTCCGCAGGTGGAAGGCGCAAGACGGCAGACGCCGGCATCGCCACTGTCGGCACTGAGGCGGCGGCAGTGGCGGCGCTTGCCTCGTCCACCGGGACGGCTGGCGCCGGCACCACGGACGGCAAAGGCGCCGGCACGGCGGCTTGCGGCGGCACGGCGTCGCTGTCGCCACGCCACTGGCTCACGGCAAACGCCAATGCGCCCACACAGGCGACGCCCGCCAGCCAGGCCAAACGTTGGACACCAGGTTTCATCGGAACAAGTCCTTTGTGTTCATGAAGGAAGCGGGCGATGACCACGCAACGGAAAGATGCAGGCGGCGACAGATCCGGGCACCACCCGCCTGGGCTGCTGCGGCCAGCAGGGCAAGGCGTGCTGGCAGTGCTAACTACTTTGTCACACCTACCGCAGTGCCAGGTCTTGCCCGCTGGGGAAAATCACCCACGCCTTCGTTTGTCCGCTCGACCTTGCGGATCGTGCCGTCGTCATTGAAGCGCAGGTACTCGGCCGTCACATGCCGCTGCTTCTTCGCGCAGGCCGCGCCGGTTGTGTCCAGCCAGCGGTGATAGAACAGGATCCACTGCCCCTTGTACTCAACGATGGAGTGGTGGTTGTTGGCGTTGTTCTCCTGCTCCATGATGACGCCACGGTAGGTCCACGGCCCCTTGGGAGAAGTGGCGGTGTAGTAGGTCAGGATGCGGTTGCGCTCCGGCATCGTGAAGTAGTACAGGCCGCCCCGCTTGAACACCCAGGGCCCTTCCATCGGCGGCTCGTAGCCGCCCATGTCCATCTTTTGCAGCTCGCCCTTGATGGAGCGCATGTCGTCGGCCATCTCGGCGACGAGATAGTTGACGCCCGAGGTGCGGCTGTAGAGGTAGGCGCGGTCGTCGTCGTCGACGAACAGCACCGGGTCGTTCGCGTAAGGCTTGCGCCACAGCGGCGCGCCGATCATGTCCTTGAAGGGGCCGGCAGGGTTGTCGCTCTCGGCGATGCCCACGCCCATCCACTTGGTGCTGTTCTTGGGGTTCTGCCGGTCCTTGATGCCGGTGCCGGCGGGGAAGACGAGGTAGTACTTGCCGTTCTTGTAGGCCGCGTCGGGCGCCCAGGCGTAGTCGTCGGCCCAGGTGAGGTCCTTCACCGACAGCACGGCGCCGTGGTTGGTCCAGTTGACGAGGTCGGTGGACGAGAAGGCGTACCAGTCCTTCATGTGGAAGTCGAGCTGGCATTCCTCGTCGTGCGAGGTGTAGAGCCACATGCGGCCGTCCTTCCAGACGTGGCCGGAGGGGTCGGCGGTGCGCAGGTCCTTGCCAAGGTTGAGCGGGTTCTGCGCGTGCGCCGAGGTGGCGAGCAGGGCGGCGAGAAGAAGGGCAAAGAGCTTCATGGCTGGACGTTGATGATGACGCGGCGGTAACGCGTCAGGCGCGGCGTGCCGTGGTCGGTCACGGCCAGCACGACGTGCATCGTCCCCGTGCCCGGCGGCATGACGCGCTGGGCGGGCACGACGAAGGACGCGTCGCGCTGGTCGAAGCCGCGGATGTCCAGCGGCTGGCCCGAGCGGCCGCTGGAGACGGTGAAGCTGCCGGCCTCGCCGTAATAGAACCACTCGTAGGACAGCGCATCGCCGTCGGGGTCACTGCTGCCGGCGGCGCTCAGGCGCACGGTGTCGCCGCGCCTGACGGTCAGTTCGTCGGCATGCGCGAGCTTCACCACCGGCGGGTGGTTGGCCTTGGCATAGGGCTGCGTCGTCCAGTCAATGCGCGCGGCGAAGTCGTTCTGCACGGCAGAGCGCCATCGCCACAGCGTGGCGTGGTTGCTGGTGTGCCAGCGGCCGTCGGCGCCGCGCACCTCGTCCACGGCGTCGGCCCACATGGGCCGGGTCTCGGCGGCCAGGTGCCACTTCTGCTTGCGCGGCGTGTACAGCTCATAGCGCCCGCCCCAGCCGCCCCAGTCGGGACGCTCGGGCACATTGAGGCCGTTGTCGATGAGGCCCAGGAAGCTGGGCGTGTCGCCTTCCATCATGTACTCGATGTGCGGGTACTGCGCCCCCAGCGGCCCCTTGTTGCGGCGGATGTGGCGGTCCAGCCAGGCGTTGTCCACCAGCGTGGCGTCGGCGCCGACGAAGCGGCCGTGGAACAGGTCGCCACCCATCGCGGCCCAGGTCGCGTAGTGGTAAGCGCCGCCGGGATGGAAGCCGGGGCTGGCGATGTAGAACAGGCCGGGGAAAGTCTTGCGTATCCAGGGGCCGGAGTCGTCCTGGTCGGAGATGGTGTAGACGCGCAGCCTGGCGACGAACTGCTCCACCGCCGCGGGCGGGCGCGTGGCGCGCACCTTCCACAGCGCCTGGGCCAGCACGTTGGGGCCGCCCCAGACGGGCACCCACAGCGGGCGCGGGTCGGCGCGGTCGGCGGCGGCAATCAGCGCGTCGGAACCGGCCGAGTCCATGCCCTCGCCCACGGCCTGCATGCCGTAGTCGGCGCGGCCTTCGGTGATGAGGGCCAGCAGTTGCTGCGCGCTCGGGTAGCCCGGCTCGTGCAGCAGCAGGTTGGGCTGCACCTGCCCATAAGCCGCGACGATCTCGCGCAGCCGCCAGGCCGCCGTCTTGCGCGGCTGGTGCACGGAGGTGGTGGCGACCAGGCCCTCAATGTCGAAGTGGTTGGCGTAGGTCAGGAAGCGCACCAGCGACTGCGCGTCATCCGGCTCGTTCTCGATGTCGGTGAGCACGAAGACGCGGGGCTTGTCCAACGCTGCAGCGTGGGCGCCCAGGCTGCAGATCAGGGCCATGAGCCCCAGAAGGCGAAGCAGTTTCATCGATGAACCTCAGTGGCGGCCAGCACGTGTGCGCAAGCCGGTGGGCGACGCTAACCCGCCGCCCACCGTCCAGCGATCACTTCTTTCCCGCAGCTGCCGGCTTGAGCCCGCGAACGACGACCTGCGGCACTGCCGGCTCCTTCATGCCGTCGCCCAGGTAGAAGCTCGGGTAGGGCGGCTGGTTGTAGGCCGTGTTTTGCCAGGCGATGGCGACGCGGTACTGGGCGTCGTGCATCAACGTGACGAGGCGCCTCTCGCTGGCGTGCGGCGTCGTGTAGATGCGCAGGAACTTCTCGTCGGGCGTGCGCCAGACGACCTCCTCGCGCCAGTCGCCCAGCAGGTCGGCCGACACGGCGGGCACGTTCTTCGTGCCGGCGCTGTGCACCACGCCGGGCGCCTCCAGCAGCGTGGTCGACCTGCCCGCCAGCCAGTCCCACTTGTTGATCCGGTTGCGGTCGAACAGCTCGCGCAGTTCGTCACCGTCCCACCAGACCAGGAAGCTCATCTCCCGGGGGCGCTTGACGCCGTCGATCGCTTTGCCCTGCGCGGTGTAGAGCACGTCCTGGTTGCTGGCCCAGGCCTCGGCACCGGGGAAGCGCGGGTCGATGTCGGCGGCGACACCGCGGCCCGTGTCCTTGTCGGCCGGCGTGCTCCACAGCAGCTTGCCCGTGCGCGCGTCGAGCATGGCCGCACCGATGCCGCCGTTTCGCCGCACCACCTCGTGGGCGCCGAACTTCTCCAGGCCCGGATTGGTGAGGTCCAGGTCACCGACGGCCATCGCGTCGCCATGCAGCAGGCCGGCGCTCCACAGCCCCTTGCCGTTGTCGTCGATGGCCATGGCGCCGTAGACGATCTCGTCCTTGCCGTCGCCGTCCACGTCGGCCACGCTGAACTGATGGTTGCCCTGGCCGCCGAACGCGGCATTGCCCGGCTCGGCGCTGTCGAAGGCCCAGCGCCGCGTCAGCTTGCCATCCCGCCAGTCCCAGGCCGCCACGGCCGTGCGGCCGTAGTAGCCGCGCGCCATGACGATGCTCGGGCGCTCGCCGTCCAGATAGGCGGTGCCGGCGAGGAAGCGGTCCGAGCGGTTGGCGTAGCCGTCGTCCCAGACTTCCTTCATCTGCGCGGCGGTTGGCGCGTCGGTGCGCGGGTCACGAGCCGGCCAGTAGGGCTCGCTGGCCAGCGCCTTGCCGGTCAGGCCGTCGAAGACGGTCAGGAACTCCGGGCCCTTCAGGATGCGGCCCTGCAGCGGTGCAACCAGCGTGCCGTCGGGCTGCGCCTTGCCGCCGGTGCGGTCGGTCGAAGGCACCTCGCCGCCGGGCTCGCGCCAGTCGGCCTTCGCATCGCCCAGCACACGCCCCGTGCCGTCGACCGTGCCGTCGCTGGTGCGCACGGCCAGCTCGGCGCGGCCGTCGCCGTCGTAGTCGAACACCTGGAACTGCGTGTAGTGCGCGCCGGCGCGGATGTTGCGGCCGAGGTCGATGCGCCACAGGCGCTGGCCGTCCAGCGTGTAGGCGTCCAGGATCACCGGGCCGGTGTAGCCATGGAAGGCGTTGTCCTTGGCGTTGGTCGGGTCCCATTTCAGGACGATCTCGTAGCGGCCATCGCCGTCCAGGTCGGCCACGCTGGCCTCGTGGGCCGAGTAGGTGTAGGCCTCGCCGGCCGGCGTGACGCCGCCCTCGGGCTGCTGGATGGGCAGGCTGAGATAGCCCTGCTCCCAGACCTTGACCGGATGGCTGGCCTCGACCTCCTTGCCGTCGACGCGGGTCTTGATGACGTAGGTGGACTGGGGCGTGCCGGCCTTGTCGACGAAGTTCGTGGCGCCGCCGAGCGGCTGCGCATTGAGCTTGCTGCCGTCGCGGTAGATGTCGAAGGCGGTCTTCGGCGCGTCGCTGGCCAGCAGGCGCCAGCTGACGAGCACGCCGCCCGCTGCGGCCGGCACGGCGACGGCGCCGCGATCCAGCGCCTCCATCCAGCGCGGCGCGGCATGAGCGCCGCCGGCAAACAGCGCGAGGGTCGCCGCGCTGAGTAGCGCGGCCTGGGGCCAACGGGCCTTGAATGTCTTCATCATGGTCAACTTCTGGGGTTGTAGGGCTAAGGCCGGCAGGCGCCGGGCAGCAGGTCGGCGCCGTCGAACATCAGGTCGCGCTGCTGTGCCCGCAGTTGGAGGTGTAGCGGCCCGCTGCGCTCCGGCAGCGTGACCGACGCCGGCAGGCGGTTGGCCAGCACGCCCTGGGCCCAGGCCCCGTCCTGCTGGCCACGCGGCCAGCGCAGCGGCAGTGCCTGGCCGTCCACCAGCAGGTCGGCAGCCCAGGCCTCGCCGGGCGTGGCCGTGTAGGTCGGCAGCACATGCACACGCAGGCAGTTCGACCCGCCGTGCGCCGTGGGCGCCTGCAGCGTCAGCGTGGCGCCGGGCTGGCGGGCGGCCAGCACGCCGTCGCCGCGACCCAGGCCGAGCACCTGCCGCCAGCCGTCGGCCGCGGTGACGCGCAGCAGCGGCGCGATGGGTTCGAGCAGCGGCAGCGGAGCAAGGTCGGCGGCGGCGCGGGTCAGCTCCGTCAGCGCATCAGGCGCCTTGCCGCCCAGGCCCGGCGCGGGCAGCAGCGGCGCCTGCTGGCGGTAGCTGGTCCACAGGCCGTCGGCGGGCTCCTCGGCCAGGATGCCGGCCCAGCGGCCGCCGTTGTAGCGGACGGTCAAGGCCTTGAGGCGCTGGTCGGCGCGCACGGCGCGGGCCGCGAGTGGCCGGGCGCCGGCGGGATCGCGCTCCAGCGTGGCGGCGTAACGCTCCAGCGCGAAGAAGCGCTCGTTGGCCAGCGCCGACGCGCGCACCGGGTACTCGACGAGCTGGAAGAAGGCGCCACGCTGCGCGGCGGCGATGCGCGGGCGCACGGCGTCCAGGCGGGCCAGCAGTTGCGCGAAGCGGGTCAGGCGCTCGTCCACGGCGGCAGCAGGCCAGCCGCTGCGCTTCATGCGCTCGCCGGGCAGGTGGAACTGCAGGTGCTCGGGGCGGCGCTCGAAGTTGACGCGGAAGTAGCCGTCCCAGATCGATGCGATCTCTTCGGTGCCAAACAGGCGTTGCGCCAATTGCCGCAGGTAAGCCTGCTGGCCCTGCGCGCGAACGGCCGTCGGGTTCCAGGCCAGGTCGAACCAGTGGCTGAGGTTGACCTCGTGCGGCTTGATGTCGCCCGCGTTGACGACCCAGAACTGGCGCGCACCGGCATCGAAGGCCCGGCCCATCTCCTCGGCCACCAGCGCCGGCGGCGTCGTGTCCAGCCACAGGTAGGACAGCGGCGCGCCCAGGTATGACAGGTGGTAGTAGATGCCGGAGCCACCCGAACGTTTTGACTGAGCGGCATCGGGGAACTGGCGGATGTAGCCGAAGTTGTCGTCGGGCCAGACCAGCGTCACGTCGTCGGGCAAGGCCAGCCCAGGCAGCAGCGGCAGCACCTCCTTGTAGGGCACGAAGAGCTGCGGCGTGGTCGTCGGGTCGCCCACGTGCTGCGCGATCAGCGCGCGCTGGTCGGCCAGCAGGCCGTTCAGCAGCGCCTGCTTCTCTGCCACCGTGCCACCGCCCTGCATGCCGGAGTCGTGGATGCCGCGCATACCCAGCGTGAACAGGCTCTCGTAGCGGCCGTTCGTCTTCAGCCGCTCGGCCAAGTAGTCGCGCACCTGGGCTGCGTTCGTCGCGTAGTTGTATTGCTCGTGCGGCGCCTTCCATTCGGAGACGTTGTTGCGCAGCATGGGCTCGGCGTGGGACGAGCCCATGACGATGCCGTAGCGCTGCGCCAGCTCGGCATTGCGCGGGTTGTCGTTGAAGGCGCGCGAGACCTGGTGCATGGCCGGCCACAGCGTGTTGGCCTTCAGGCGCAGCAGCAGACGGAAGACCTGCTCGTAGGTGCGCGGGCCGATGTTGCGGGCCTCGGGCTCGAAGGTGTTGGCGGCCCAGGGGTGCAGGCCCCAGTCCTCGTCGTTGATGAAGAGGCCGCGGTACTTCACGGCAGGGCCGTCGTGCAGCGGTGCGCTCAACGACAGGTGCAGCGGCCCGCGCTTGAGCGGCGCCACGTCCGCCCACCAGTGCCAGGGCGACACACCCAGAGCCTGGCTCAGCGTGTAGACGCCGTAGGCCGTGCCGCGACGGTCAGCGCCGACGATGACCAGCGCATGGCTCACGCCCGGCGCGGGGTTGCGCAGAACGGCGATGCGGAAGCACTCCCAGCAGTCTTGGAGTTTGGCAAGGTCGAGCTTGCTGGCTTGCGCATCGATCTGCGCATGGCTGCCGGCGGTGCCGACCCAGATCTGCACCGGGCCTTTGGTGTTCGTCCGCAGGCCCAGGCGCTTGAAGTCGTCGGCCAGGTCTTGCGCAACAAAGGTTGCCAGCGGATCGGCGTTGGCGCTGCCGACGATGACGGCGCCGTCGAGCGGCAGGCTGTTGGCACTCGCGCGGGTGGACACGTCCAGGCCCGCGTGGACGGTGCCGGCCAGCGCCAGCAACAAGGTTGTCAGCAACTGGCGCATGGCGGTCAACGGGCTTTGAATGCGGAACGCAGGTCCGGCGGCGGTGCGTTACGGTCCACGCTGAGCCAGCCATCCTTGAGCGTCAGCTCGGCGGCCTGGATGACGGTGCGCTGGTGCCAGCGGTCGTCGGTCTTAGCTTCGGGCTCGCCGCTCTGGTGCGTGAAGTAGAAGAGGTAGGCCCGGCCGTCCACCACCGTCACGCCCGGGTGCTGGCCCTTGGCGCGGTCGGTGGGGTGCTGGCCCACGCCGGCCAGCAGCCGCGTGGGCTGTTCTTCCCAGTTCTGGGCGTCGTCGGAGCGCAGCACCAGCAGACCCTTCCAGAGGTCGGCCACCAGCCACCACTTGCCGCCGAACTGGAAGACCGTGGGGCCTTCGCCGGGCAGGTTGCTGACCTGGCCGCGCACGGTCCATGCCTTCAGGTCGGGGCTGTCGGCCACCTTGAGCTTGCTGCCGGCCTGCTCATCCTTGAACCACATCCGGTACCCGCCCTGAGGCGCGCGGATGACGGACGCGTCGATGACCTTGGGCGAGCCCAGGTCCACCCGGCCGGCGCAGGTCCAGTGGCGCAGGTCGGTGCTGGTCAGGTGCTCGATGCGGCGCTCGCCGGTCCAGCTCTTGTGCACGCCCGGCACGATGGTCAGCCACAGGTGGTAGAGCCCGTCAAAGTCCTGGATCTCGGGTGCCCACAGCGTGACGCCCGTGCATTCAGCGGGGAACTTCGCTTCGCTGTCGAAGCTCCACCGGTTGCCGTCGCGGGTCGTCGCGATGCCGATGGGTGTGGCGTGCACCCAGCTGACGTCCTTGGGGTCGTCCAGCCGCATCGTTGCGCGGCGGTTCGTATAGAACATCTCCCAGCGCTTGAGGCCGCGGTTGAACACCAGCGACACATCGGCCGCGCCGTCCAGCACCGGGTCGCGGTAGAGCGGGCGCGGCGCGGGTTCGGGCGTCGCGCAACCGGCGAGGGCGAGCAGCAGGGCCAGCGAGGCGAACCACTTCATGGCGCGACCTTGATGGGCAGGTAGCGCGGCGCCTTCATGGCGGCGCCCAGGTGATAGCTGGTGTGCGGCGGCTGGTTGTAGCCGGCGTTCTGGGCAGCCACCTGCACGCGGTACTGCGGGTCGTGCATCAGCGTGGCCAGGCGGTGCTCGCTCGGGTGCGGTGTCGTGAAGACCAGCAGCGCCGTGCTGTCCTCGTTGCGCCAGACCACTTCCTCGCGCCAGTCGCCGAACAGGTCGGCCGACAGGACCGGGTTGCCCTTGGTGCCGTTGTTGGATGCGGCGCCGAAGGCCTTGCCGTTCAGCAGCGGCTCGAACTTGAAGGCGGCCGGGTTCCACTTGTCGATGGCGACATGATCCAGCGACTCGCGCAGCAGGTCCCCGTCCCACCACAGCGCGAAGTTGTAGCGGTTGGGGTGCTTGTCGCTGAGGAGCTTGCCGCTGGCGTTCATCAGGCCGCCGACATTGCCCCAGCATTCGGCGCCAGGGTGGGCGGGGTCGATGTCGAAGCACACGCCACGGCCCACATCGGTGTTGTTGCCGGACATGCTCCACAGGATCTTGCCGGTCGCACCGTCGTGCATCTCCAGGCCGTGCGCGCCGTAGCAGCGCGGGCTCTCGTGGACCATGAAGATCTGTTGTTGGCCTTCGCGCGCCGGGTCGTGGTTGCTGACGTGCAGTGCGTCGCCGTGGCACAGGCCGGTGCTGTAGAGCAGCTTGCCGGTGCTGGCGATGGTGGCGGCGCCGTAGATGATGTCGTCGCGGCCGTCGCCGTCCACGTCGGCCACCGAGAACCAGTGGGCGCCCTGCCCGGCGGCGGGCTTGCTGGCCGCGTCGCTGTCGCTATCGAATGTCCAGCGCTGGCTCAGCTGGCCATCGCGCCAGTCCCAGGCGGCCAGCACGGCCCGCGTGTAGTAGCCGCGCGCGAACACCGCGCTGGGCCGCTGACCGTCCAGGTAGGCCACGCCGGCGGTGAAGCGGTCGACCCGGTTGCCGTAGGTGTCGCCCCAGGCACCCACATCGCCACGCGGCGGTGCGTAGGCGGTGCTCGCCATCGCAGCGCCGGTCTGGCCGTTGAAGACGGTCAGGAACTCCGGCCCGGCGAGCACGTAGCCGGCGTCGTTGCGGAAGTCGGCCTTGGCATCGCCGATCACCTTGCCCGCACCGTCCACCGTGCCGTCGGCCGTCTTCATCATGACCTCGGCCTTGCCGTCGCCGTCGAAGTCGTAAGCCAGGAAGCTGGTGTAGTGGGCACCCGCGCGGATGTTGGCGCCCAGGTCGATGCGCCACAGCCGTGTGCCGTCCAGCTTGTAGGCGTCCACCAGCGTGTGGCCGGTGAAGCCGCGGTGCGAGTTGTCCTTGGCGTTGCTGGGCTGCCATTTGACGATCAGCTCGTACTGGCCATCGCCGTCCACGTCGGCGGGCGCGCCGTCGTTCATCTGGTAGCTGTAGGCCACGCCGTCGCGCGTGGTGCCGCCCTCGGGCTTTTGCAGCGGCACACGCAGATAGGGCTGAGCCCAGGTCGAGACCGCAGCCGGCATCGCCTGCTCACGGCCATCGACGACAGCACGCACGGTGTACTGGCTGTCGCCGCGGCCCTGCGCGTCCAGCAGGTTGGTCAAGGCCTGCGGCGCGCCGTTGATGCGCTTGCCGTCGCGGTAGACGTTGAAGCGCACGCCGGCCGGCTCGTCGCCCAGCAGCCGCCAGCTGACGAAGACGCCGGACGGCGTGGTCAGTGCGACGACGCCCCGGTCGAGCTTCTCCACCTGTCGCACATCGGCCTGGGCAATGGCCGCGCCCGCGAGCAGCAGGACGCAGGCAAGGCCGCTGCGCAGCAGTGAGGATGAAGTCAACCGAGTCATCGCGCCACCTCAATAAAAAAACGGCCTCTTTCGAGGCCGGGCACCTGGCGTCAGGTGCAACAGGAGTGGCCATGCCGGCCAACACCCGGAGACAGGTTTCAGAGCTTGTAGCCCAGCGTCACGTAGTAGCGACGGCCGGACCAGGCCAACTCGTTGGGGCGCGACAGGTCGCCCGCGTAGGTCAGTTCGGCTTGGTCGGTCAGGTTCTTGCCTTCCAGCGACACGGTCAGGTTGGGAGTCACGCGCAGTTGCACCTTGGCGTCCAGGTAGGCGGTCTTGTCGCGGAAGTTCGGGTTGCCCGTCACATCGTTCCCGCCGGTGTAGTACTTGTCGCGATGGTGGTAGGCCACGCGCGCGTTGAGCATGCCCTGGTCATACCAGAGACCCACGTTGTAGGCGTTCTTGGACATGCCTGGGTAGGGCAGGATGGAGCCATCGAGCGTGTTGATCAGCTCCTTGCCGCTGCGGTACTTGAAGTCCATGCGCGTGTAATTCATGTCCACGCCAAAGCCGCTGGCCCAGCCGGGCAGGAAGGTCAGCGCCTTGCGGGCAGCCAGCTCCACGCCCTGGGTGATAGCGCCTTCGCCGTTGGCCCACATGGTCACGTCGAACCGGCGACCGTCGTTGAAGAAGTCGGCCTGCGTGAACAGCTGGCGCTGGGGCAGCACATAGCTCTTGATGTCGTTGCGGAACAGGCCCAGGCTAAACTGGTCGGTCTTGCTCGGGTAGAGCTCGAAGCTCAGGTCGTACTTGGTGGCGCGGTACGGCTTCAAGCCCGGGTTGCCGGCCGTGCAGTCGTCGGTGCCGTCGCCGCCGTTGGTCGTGTCAGACCCCTGCCCGATGGTGCAGGTGACGTTGGGCGCCATCTGCGACAAGTTCGGGCGGGCCAGCACCTTGCCCCAGCCGACACGGGTGACGAACGTGCCGCCGAGTGCCGTCAGGGACGCGTTGGCGCTGGGCAGCACGTCGTTGTAGGTGCGGTCCAGCGTCACGACGCTGGTCTCGTTGCCGGAGATCACGAACGCCCGGGTGGTCGGGTTCCACACGGCCGTCTTGATGTTGACCGTGCCGGTGGAGTGCACTTGCGTACGGGCGTAGCGCGCACCGAAGTTGCCGTCCAGGTCCAGGTCGCCGAAGCTCGTGCCCCAGTCCAGCCGTGCATATGCAGCCGACACCTTCTCGCGGATGTCGAACGTCGGCAGTTGCGGGTAGGTCTTGCCGTCGTTGGCCGGCGAGTTGTAGACGCGGTCGAGGTTGAACAGCGAGGTGTCGAAGGACTTGGAAGCCACCGAGTAGTCGGGCGAGAGCCATCCCGCGGGATAGCCGGACACACCGCTGTAGCCGGAGAAGAAGCTGCTGCCACCGGTGGGCTGCAATGCCGCCTGCGCCAGGGCCGCCATGGTCGCCTTGTCGACGTACTTGGTGTAGTTGCTGGGCGAGCCGAAGGGGCTGGAGAGCATGGGTGCCACGGCCGGCGCCAGGCGGTCGTACACCAGAGCGCCATTGACGTTGCCGGTCATCGTCAGCACGTCATCGGACGTGGCCGTCGTCGCTCCGTTGCTCACGGTGCGTTGGCCACCGCCGTAGGACTTGGTGTGCTTGCTGGTGAATTGGCCGCCGAACCACAGGCGATTCAGCAGCGGCAATTCGGTGATGGCGCGCTGAAAGTCCAGCTTGGCCGTGTTCTCGGCGTCATTGGTCAGGATGGGGCGGTACTGGATGTCGGCGCGGTAGTAGGACGCTGGATCCGCCGGGTTGTAGCCTGCCGGGAAGGTGAAGTGCGGCAGGTGCTGGTCATCCAGCGACACCTTCAGCCCCGGCGCGCTCATCGACATCGAGATGTTGTTGGTCTGGTTGTCGTAGTCGGCCTTGGAGGTGGCGGCCATGCCTTCGATCAGCCAGAGGTCGTCCCGGTAACGGGCGCCGGTGCGCAGGTACCGGGACTCGATGCCGAGCTTGAAGTCACGCGCCGAGGTACTGAAGGCGTTATAGCCGCCGAAGGGGCCCGTGCCGTTGGACTCCACGTTCATGCAGTCGCCCACCGTGTAGCCCGTGACCACATGGTTGTCGAAGGTCATCCCGGCGGGGGTGGCGGTCGTCGAGACCGCGCCGCAGGTGCCCGCCGTGCGCAGCGTGCCGTTGGCGTTGTAGACCGGTGCCACACCGCCAGCCTGTGTGGCCAGGCGCTGATGCGCGGCGTTCAGCGAGGTCGAGTTGTTGGCGTTGTTGCCGAAGCTCGTGCCGAAGTTGCGGTCGTTCAGGCGCTGGTCTTGCGAGTTGGCCTGGTAGCTGATCTCGGCGTCGAACTTGCTCGAGAACTTGTACTGGGCCGCGAGGTCGACGGTGGTGCGCTTGTTGTCGCGCGTCCAGATGCCCACGCGAGGCGTGTTGGGCGCGTAGTCATACCACTGCGTTTCGCAGGCGGTGCGGGCGCTGCCGGTGAAGGCGCTGCAGCCGGCTTTGGTCGTGACGGCGGCGTACTGCGAATCCAGGCTGGTGCGCGTCTTCTCGGCCGAGTTGTCCCAGTCGCGCAGATAAGTCCAGCCAGTATTGCGGGCGAAGTCGCCGCGGGTGTAGACCTTGTCGTAGACCAGGTTGGCCATCAGGCCGAGCTTGCCGTCCAGGAACTTGTCGGCCATCAACAGCGAGGCGCGCGGCTGCACGCCCCCGCGCAGCGAGGCCTGCTCACCCGCCACGCTGAGTGCAACGGTGCGCTTGGCGAAGTCCAATGGCTTGCGCGTGTTGATGCGCACCGTGCCGCCGATGCCGCCCTCGGTCACATTGGGCAGCACGCCCTTGTAGACGTCGATGGAGGCAATCAGCTCGGACGCCAGCTCGCGCAGGTCGGCACCGCGGTTGCCGCCCGCGCCGTTGGCACTGAGCACCGACATGCCATTGATCTCGACGCGGTTCAGGTCGGGCTCGACGCCGCGGATGGCGACCTGCGTGCCTTCGCCGAAGTCACGCGTCAACTGCACGCCGGTGATGCGCGACAGCGCCTCGCCGACGTTCTTGTCCGGGAACTGATCGATGTCTTCCGCCACGATGCTGTCAGTGACGGTAGCGGCGTTTCGCTTGCGCTCGATGGCGCTCTGGATGGAGCGGCGGATGCCCGTCACGACGACGGTGTCGAGCTGGCTGACTTCCTTGGCGGCCGGCGCCGAGGCGGCTGCTGCGGGCGCGGCGGCTTGCTGGGCGTGTGCCTGCGTGGTCAAGGCCGCCGACACCGCCAGCGCCAGCGGCGTCCAACGCAAGCCCGGCAGGCCACCAGAATTCTTCTTCAGCATTTCAGTATCTCCAGAATATCGACAACGAGCGCCATTCATTGCGCTGTCTTAATGCCCCTGGAAATAAGTCTAGGGTCCGCTGCCCAGACCGTACCAACCATGCACCAAAGAATCACAGCCATGATTGCTTTGACTAGAGAAAACCCTTAACGGTGCGCAAATCAATCAAACCCTTGCGCAATCAAGCACTTCGCTGCGCCAAAGCGCCGATCAACATGCGCCAACTTGGTGCAATTTGAAAGAGTGAGGGAGGGGTATTCCGGTATTTTAAATAACCCGTGACGGAATTCACACAAACCCAAAACCCCTGCGCGGGAAACTATTTCCTGTCCAGCCACGCCTGCGGCACCGGCACCACGCAGATATTCATCTCGCGGCCGTCCGCCGCCAGCATGGCCGATTGGATCTGGATCTTTTTCCCATCCGGGCTGAAGGTCGGATGCGGGTGGTCGCGCGCCGTCGTCTTGTGGCCGGCGCTGAGCAGGATCATTTCGCGCGTGCGGCGGTCGATCAGGTAGAGGCCGCGCTCGAAGTCATCGCCCACGGCGAAGCGACCGTCGTAGGAGCCATGCACATGCCACAGGCCGCTGCCCTTGTGCGTCTGGCCGGCGATGGTCATCTCGCGCGTGCGCAGGTTGACGATGGCCAGACCCGTGGGCTTCTCACGCGTGCCGGTGTTGCCCCAGCCGTCTTCCTGCCCCGGGTTGGCGCCCTCGACGGCGGTGCCTGCCGGACGCGCAGGGTCCACCACGCCGGGAATGGGGCGGTGGCCCATGATGGCCAGCGCCACCTCGTCCTTGCTGATGAACGCCTCGTGCGTGACCCATTCATAGGGCGCCTCGGGGTACAGCGGGCGCAGGCCGGTGCCGTCGCCCTTGACCGTCCAGGTGCGTTGCGGCGACTTGCCGCCCGTCTCCCAGCTGAACACCAGCTCGCCCGGGTTCCAGCTGTTGCTCTGGATGTGGCCGATCTGGAAGGGCACCGAGATGACGTGCTGGAACTCGCCCGTCTTCACGTTGACCTTGCCGATGGCGTGCGGGCCGGCGCCCATGCCGCGCGGGCCGAAGGGCGGCTCGGCCTTGGTGCCGGCCGGCAGCTTCGCGCCGGCGTAGGCCTTGCCCTGGATGCGGAAGTAGAACCACTGGCCGTCGGCGTCCAGCGCGTTGTCGCCATAGGCCTCCAGCTCGGCCGGCAGCGTGGCGAAGACGCGCTGGTAGGCGCTGGCGGGCTTCATGCTGCCCGCCTTGCTGTCGGCGAACACGCGGTCCAGGTCCACCTCGACGGCCTGCCGCACCTTGTCGCCGCCGGCGCCGCTCGGGTCCTTGCGAAGGAAGAACAGCTTGTTGCCACCCGACTGCGCCAGGTTGAGCATGCCTTCGTAGCCGCCCTCGGTGACCTGCACCAGGTCGCCCGTGGCCTCGTGCACGGCGATGGCCTCGCCCTTCACGCGGTTGGAGCGGAACACCAGCCACTGGCCGTCGGCCGTCCACTGCGGGTGGCTGGGGTAGATCTTGGAGTCGCCGCCGGCCCGCGTGGTCAGAAAGGTGAGCGGTGTGCCGGTGACCGGGTCGTTCACGACGCGCTTCTCGGACGGGAAGCGCTGGCCGATCTGGGCCCAGGCCGAGCCGAGCGCCAGGCTGAGCAGAACGCCGATGAACAAGGTGTTTTTGGAGCGCATGGCAGGGCCTGCTGGTCAAAGTGCGGCGACTCTAGGCCCGGCCATGTCAAGGACTGTTGCTGGCCGCCAATCGCTCAAGAACTTGCGCTGTCGCGCCAGCCGGGCAACGCGTGACCCTCCTAGCATGCGCGCCATGACGCCCAAGCCCACCCGCCGCCTCGTTGCAGCCCTGCTGTTCGCCCTGCCCCTGGCCCAGGCGCAGGAGTTCACCGCCACCACCGACCCCGCCCGCGCGCAGATCCAGCTGCCCGAGCCTGCCCGGCCCGAGCTGCCCTCGCTGATCCTCATCGGCGACTCCACCGTGCGCAACGGCCGCGACGACGGCCAGGGCAAGGGTGCCGAGGGCCAGTGGGGCTGGGGCAACCCCATCGCCGCCTACCTCGACCAGACCAAGATCAACGTCGTCAACCGCGCCGTGGGCGGGTTGAGCAGCCGCACCTACCGCACCAGCGGCCACTGGGACCGCACCAAGCCCTTCATCAAGAAGGGCGACTGGGTCGTCATGCAGTTCGGCCACAACGACGCCAGCCCGGTCAACGACAACAGCCGCGCCCGCGGCGTGCTGCGCGGCACCGGGCCGGAGAAGGAAGACATCAACAACCTGCTGACCGGCAAGCCTGAGACGGTCTACACCTACGGCGGCTATCTGCGCGGCTACATCGCCGAGATTCGCGCGGCGGGTGCCACGCCCGTCGTCGCGTCGCCGGTGATCCGCAAGCGCTGGGAGGCCGACGGCATGAAGGTGATGCGCGCCGGCGGCAACTTCGCCGGCTGGGCGGCGGAGGTCGCCAGGCAGGAAGGTGTGGCCTTCATCGACCTCAACGAATGGGGCGCGCTGCGTTATGAGGCGCTGGGCAAGGAGGTCGTCGAGAAGTTCTTCCCGGCAGACATGCCGCAGGAGACTGTGCACACCAACTGGCTCGGTGCCGCGGTGAACGCCCAGCTCGTCATCGCCGGCCTGATCCAGAACAAGCTGCTGCCCGA
>Ga0114942_1000137_pt1 | contig 19318 bp, 15 predicted proteins | sample LowerColdCreek_FD_88674 | JGI IMG/M metagenome (GOLD analysis project Ga0114942, IMG submission 88674) | Groundwater microbial communities from Cold Creek, Nevada to study Microbial Dark Matter (Phase II) - Lower Cold Creek | ecosystem: Environmental > Aquatic > Deep subsurface > Groundwater ... | reverse complement strand
TACCAAGAAATTGATAAGCTTAAAAAAGATAGGAATACCAAGCTAGAGGAAATTTTAAAAGAAATTCACCCCGAAGCTTTTGCAGTGGTAAAAGAAACGGCTCGCCGCTTTTCAACCAACTCAGAACTAGTAGTTACCGCTACCGAACACGACAGAAACTTAGCAGTAACAAAGCAACATATTACTATAAAAGGTACCGAAGCTATTTATAGCAATAGTTGGCAAGCAGCCGGCAACACCGTTACTTGGAACATGGTGCATTATGATGTGCAGTTAATTGGCGGTACCGTATTGCATGAAGGCAAAATAGCTGAAATGGCCACGGGTGAAGGTAAAACGCTTGTATCTACCTTACCTGCTTATTTAAACGCCTTGCCTGCCGAAGGGGTACATATTGTAACAGTTAATGACTACCTAGCTAGAAGAGATAGTGAGTGGAATGGACCAATTTTTGAATTTTTAGGCCTCACCGTAGATTGTATTGATAAGCACCAACCCAATAGTGATGAGCGTAGAAAAGCCTACTTGGCCGATATTACTTATGGTACAAATAACGAATTTGGTTTCGATTATTTAAGGGATAATATGGTGCATAACCCAAATGAAATGGTGCAACGCAAACACCATTTTGCAATGGTGGACGAGGTGGATAGCGTTTTAATTGACGATGCCAGAACGCCATTAATAATCTCAGGTCCTATTGGACATAGCGATAATACACAACAATTCTTTGATTTAAAACCACGAATTGAAAAACTAGTAGATGCACAAAAACGTGCCGTGAACCAATTTCTTAATGAAGCGAAAAAGAAGTTTGCTGATGGAAATGATGACCCCAAAGACGGTGGCTTAGCCTTGTTCAGGGCGCACCGTGGCTTGCCAAAAAGCACCGCTACCATTAAATTTCTTAGCGAACCGGGTATAAGGGTAAAATTGCAAAAGGCAGAGAACTATTACCTAGCCGATCAGCAGAAAGAAATGCCAAAGGCAGATGAAGAACTATTCTTTTACATTGAAGAAAAAAGCAATTCGGTTGAGCTTACTGATAAGGGGATTCAGCTTATAACCAAAGGTGGCGAAGACCCTAACTTCTTTGTAATTCCCGATATTGGGGTAGACTTAGAACAAATTGATAAAAGTAGCCTTGCCACCGAAGAAAAACTACACAAAAAAGAAGCTTTATTAAATGAATATGCCGTAAAGGCCGATCGTATTCATACCGTACAGCAATTGCTAAAGGCATACACCCTTTTTGATAAAGATGTGGAGTATGTAGTAATGGATGGCGCCGTAAGAATTGTAGATGAGCAAACAGGACGTATTTTAGATGGGCGCCGCTACAGCGATGGCTTGCACCAAGCCTTAGAAGCAAAAGAGAATGTAAAAATTGAAGCTTCTACACAAACCTACGCCACCATCACGCTTCAAAACTTTTTTAGAATGTACCACAAACTTTGTGGTATGACGGGTACTGCCGAAACAGAAGCAGCAGAGCTTTGGGATATTTATAAATTAGATGTAGTAAAAGTACCTACCAATATTCCGGTAACCAGAAAGGATGAGGAAGACGTTATTTACAAAACAAAGAGGGAAAAATACGGTGCAGTAATTGAAAAAATTGAAGAACTCCGTGCTGCGAAAAGACCCATTCTTGTGGGTACCACATCGGTAGAAGTTAGTGAATTGCTAAGTAGAATGTTACGCCAAAAGCAAATTCCACACAATGTTTTAAATGCTAAGCAGCATGCAAGAGAAGCTCAGGTAGTTGCAGAGGCTGGTTTGGCTAGTGCGGTAACCATTGCTACCAATATGGCGGGTAGAGGAACCGATATTAAGCTTGGGCCTGGCGTAAAAGAAGCAGGGGGCTTAGCCATTTTGGGTACAGAACGCCATGAGAGTAGAAGGGTAGATAGGCAGTTACGTGGCCGTGCCGGTAGGCAAGGAGATCCAGGATCTTCTTTATTCTTCGTGTCTTTAGAAGACGATTTGATGCGGATGTTTGGTAGCGATAGAATTGCCAAAGTAATGGACTTTGCCGGCTACAAAGAAGGCGAGGTAATACAGCATAGCATGATTACCAAAAGCATTGAACGTGCCCAAAGAAAAGTAGAAGAAAATAACTTCGGTATCCGTAAGCGCTTGTTGGAGTATGATGATGTAATGAATAAGCAACGCACCGTTATATACACCAAACGTAACCATGCCTTGTTTGGCGATAGATTAGCATTAGATATTGATAATGCTTTTTATGATGTGGCAGAAGGTGTGGTTGGCTCTTTCAAAGAAAGCAACGATTATGAAGGGTTTAAACTGGAAACTATCATTAACCTTGGTATTGAAGCACCTATTAGCCAAGAAGAATTTACCAAAGGAAATGAGCAGCAATTAACAGAGCAATTGTATAATGCAGCTTATAACAACTACCAACAGCGTAAAAATAATATTGCTACTAATGCAGTACCCGTTTTTAAAAATATAGCCCAAACGCAGGGCGCTAATATTGAAAATGTTATCGTACCATTTACCGATGGTAGACGTGGAATGCAGGTATTGGCTAACATGAAAAAAACAATTGAAACAAAAGGTGTTGAATTGGGTAACGCACTTGAAAGAAGCATCTCACTTGCGTTTATTGATGATGCTTGGAAAGAACATTTAAGGGCAATGGACGATTTAAAACAAAGTGTACAAACAGCCCACTACGAGCAAAAAGATCCTTTAGTCATTTATAAAGGCGAAGCTTATATGCTTTTCAAGCAAATGAATGGTGCCGTAAATAAAGATTTAGTGTCTTTCCTTTGCCATGCAGAAATTCCTGTTGAGCAAGAAAATGCACAAGATATTAAAGAGGCAAAACAGCAAAAAACCGACCTTAGTAAGCTACAAGCCAATAAGGAACAAATTGATGCCGCCGGCGATGACTATGCCGCTAATGAAAATGATGCATTCCCCACCAACGATGAGAAGCAACAGCCAATTGTAGTTGGGCCAAAAATTGGGCGAAACGATCCATGCCCATGCGGAAGTGGAAAAAAATTCAAACAATGCCACGGCAATAATTAATTTATTTAAAAAACCAATCATACCTCATGGTTGGTTTTTCTTTTTTAAAAGTGATGGAATGAATAATCTAAATACCTATATCGATCATACCGTTCTAAAACCTACTTTGCTTTTATCTGATGTAGAAGCTTGTTGTAAAGAAGCAATTGAATACCAATTTGTAGCGGTATGCGTGCCTCCACTTTTTGTTAAAGCCGCAAAAGCTTTTTTGGCAAATACATCCATTAAGGTTGCTACCGTAGTTGGTTTCCCATTTGGCTATTCAGCCATAGAAGCTAAGTTGGCGGAGGCGGTATTGGCAATGGTAGATGGAGCAGATGAGCTAGATGTTGTTGCAAATATTACCGCCATAAAAAATAACGATTGGGCTTATATTGCCAACGAAACCAATCACATAGTTCCGCTTGTAAAAAGTAATGGAAAAACGGTGAAAATAATTATTGAGTCGGGCGTATTAACCGAACAAGAAATAGTAAAATGTTGTGAGTTATATGGAATTGCTGAAATAGATTTTTTAAAAACTTCCACAGGCTATGCGGCAGTTGGTGCCACAGTTGAAGCCGTTAAGTTAATGCGTAAACATTTACCAACACATATTGGTATAAAAGCATCTGGCGGCATTAAAAGCAGTGCTTTTGCTCAAGATCTTATTTTAGCTGGTGCAAGTAGGTTGGGTTGTAGTAGCAGTATTGCAATAGTTAAGCAACAAGTTGGTTCTGGTAATTACTAGCATGCAGCTTTCATTTTATTTTACTAATTTCAACATCCGCTAATTTTATAAATATGCGTCTATACTGGTTTGTTATTTTAATGTGCTCCACAATTGTCTCATGGGCAAATGCGGATACCATTATTGTTAAAAAAGATGCTAGAATTGATGTGTTAGTAAGTAAGCAAATAGCTGTAAACAGGTTATCAGCAAAAATGAGTAGTGGTGGCCAATTCATTGGTTATCGTATACAATTATTAAATACTAAAAGCCGAGATGAAGCCTTTAAATTAAAAGGGGAGATGCTTCAAAAATTTGCCGACCAAAAAACTTATTTATCTTTTCAATCTCCTTACTTTAAAGTTCGTTTTGGAAATTTCATTAATAAAGAGGAAGCAGAGGAATACAGAAAAATTTTATCTCAAAGATTTCCCCAAGGGGTTTATGTTGTTTCCGATTTAATAGAATATACCCCAAAAGAAGAAGACTTAGATACCCCACAATAGTATTATTACATGGATGTTTTACATACAGTTCAAAATTTAGCAAAGCAATACAAGCAGCAATTTATTCAGCTAAGAAATCATTTACATGCCAATCCTGAACTTAGTTATAAAGAGTTTGAAACAGCAAACTTTGTAAGGCAACAACTCACTAGTTTCGGAATCTCGTTTACCACAGTTGCCACAACAGGCGTAATTGCAATTATTGAAGGTAATAATCCTGCAAGCAGAATTATTGCCCTTCGTGGCGATATGGATGCACTACCCATACAAGAGGAGAACGATGTGGCTTATAAAAGCGTGCATGCCGGCGTAATGCATGCCTGCGGGCATGATGTGCATACCACTTGCTTACTCGGTGCAGCAAAAATTTTACAAGAAACCAAGCATTTATGGCAGGGTACAGTAAAACTATTTTTTCAGCCAGGGGAAGAGAAAAATCCGGGTGGTGCTAGCTTTATGATTAGAGATGGTGCCCTACAAAATCCTGCACCGGCGGGCATTATAGCACTGCATGTGCATCCTGGCTTACCCTTGGGTAAATTAAGTTTTAGAAAAGGGCGGGTAATGGCAAGTGCCGATGAATTATATATAACTATTAAAAGTAAGGGTGGCCATGCTGCTTCCCCACACTTAACGGCCGATACCATATTAATTGCTTCTCACTTAATAGTTAGTTTGCAACAAATAATTAGTAGAAACAACAATCCTACTTCACCTTCAGTGCTATCAATTTGCAGCATTCAAGGCGGGCTTACCACCAACGTAATACCTAGTGAGGTAAAGTTAATGGGTACATTTAGGGCTATGGACGAGGAATGGCGCTTTAAAGCCCATGAATTAATGAAAAAGCAAGCTATTGGTTTGGTAGAAGCCATGGGTGCCGAAATTGAGTTTACCATTGATATTGGTTACCCAACCGTAGATAATGACCCCATATTTACAGAAGCAGTATGGAAGCAAGCAAATGTGTACATGCAGCCCCAAAATATTGAAGAGACAGAACTAAGAATGGGGGCCGAAGATTTTGGATATTATACCCAAAAAATTCCTGGTTGCTTTTTTAGATTGGGGGTTAGAAACGAAGAAAAAGGTATTGTTCACAACGTTCACACACCTAGGTTTAATATTGATGAAAATGCTATAGAAATAGGCATGGGGGTAATGGCTTGGTTAGCAATTACTACTGCGATAACTAATAACGAATAATTATTTATATATTATCTGTACATTCATAATATAATCGTTTTACTCCCGATGAAGGCTCGCCCCAATATTTTTTTGAAACTAACGTTTGTTTTTCTTTTCTCCGCTATAAGTTGGCAATCATTATTTGGCCAATCAGAGCGGGTAGATAGCATAATAGCCGCCGCCGAAACACATACAGTACAAGACAAAAATTTGGTAGATAATTATAACCTAATTGCTTACTACCAGCTGTCAATGGATGTTGAAAAGTCAGGTAAGTATGCACACCTTGCACTAAAATTAGCGTCTAAATTAAAATATATTGAAGGACAACTGAATGCAAAACACCACCTTGGTCAGTATTACTTACAAAAGGGTAATGTACTAGTTGCCTTAGAATCATTTATACAAGCTAAAAGAATTGCGGAAGAAAATAAATACCTAACTCATTATTCATTGTGTTATGATGATATTGGCGACGTATTCATGCAATTAGATGATTATAACAGAGCCCTATTTTATTATTCTATTTCGCTAGATATTTCCTTGAAATATCCAGATGAAATGAGTTATTATTTTGCCTGTAGAAGCGTTGGCGATGCTTATAGAGAACTTAAAAATATTGATTCCGCTAAGCGTTATTATAACCTTAGCAGACCGTTCTTCCAAAAAGGGGAGTATAAAGTTGAGGAAGGAAAATTTTTCTTAGGGTTAGGAATACTATTCTACCGAAGTGCTGAGCTAGACTCATGTAACGAGAACCTTAAAAAATGTATAAGTATTCTGGAGAAAAGAAATTTTGTAGGCGAACTAACAACGGCTTATAAGTTTGCCGGATACCGAGCTTGGAGATTAGCCGATAAAGAAAACTCTAAAATATACTTTGATAAGGCACAAATGTATGCTGCACAGCTTAAAGATAGGCTAGCAATGGCAGATGTATTTGCATCAAAAGCCGATTGGTATTATTTGGTAAAAAATTTGGATAGTACAAAATACTTTGCATCAAAAGCGTTTAATGAGTATCGATTATTATCGCAACGCACAAGGGCAATTTATTCATTTGGTCACTTAGCACAGGTTGCATCTATTACCAATGATAAAGTGTTTCTTAACAACATGGTGCAAGAAATAAATAAATTGATATTAATTACTGATAGGAAAAAAGACCTTGCTTTAGTAGAGGTACAATTAGCCAAAAGTGAAATAGGTAAATACGAAAGTGATATCTCCATTTTTAATGAAAGAAACGATTTGCAAAAGCAAAAATTTTATATACTAGCCATTTGTGCTGCATTACTATTAATTATTATTTCAGTATTAGTTTACTTAGTTATTCAGCGTACAAATTCCCTTACAAAAATTAAGAAGCTTCAACAAGATACTGCTATTGCCTACAAAAGAGAGGAGGAGCATAATATTATTAAATCGAAGCTTATTTTCATTTTATCACATGATTTGCGATCGCCACTTACAAGTGTGCAAGGGCTGCTTTCTTTGCATGCAAAGCAAATGGTTGCTACTAATGAACTAAATGCTTATTTCGATAATTTGGGTTCGGAAGTGCAAAACTCCATTTTTTTATTAGATAATTTATTGAATTGGATCAAGACCCAGACTGACGGTATTAAAATTTCAATTACCAAAGTGTCACTTAAAACACTTGTTCAAGAGTGTTTATCTATTTATCGGTATTCAATAATACAGAAAAAACTGCAGGTGGTTTTTCAGGTTCCAGATGATGCAATGGTAAGTGCAGATGAAAATATTTTACGCATTGCCCTTAGAAACATAATTGGTAATAGCCTTAAGTACACACCAGCCGGTAGAAAAGTTTCTATTTATACAGAAAAGCACGACAATACCTACCACTTATTTATTAAAGACAATGGTATAGGCATACACCCAAGTATTTTGAATGATATTCAAATAGGTAAGCCTATTACTACTAGGCCGCCTGGTACTGAAAAAGGTGCAGGTGTTGGTCTATTATTTTCAACGGAGTTGTTGCAAAAAATGGGTGCTACTTATTCTATTGATACAAAGATGGGCGAAGGAACCACCTTTCTAATATATTTAAATGCCTAGTTTTCAAATTATGTGAACATTTTCTTTGTTATTAATTAGGAAAAGGTTTGTACTTTGTATGCAACCATTCCCCTAATCGTACCAATGTTTCGCATGAAGCAACTGCTAACTACAATGTTTGTACTTATAATTAGTACAGCAATGGCTAACAAAATTGATAGCCTAGCACACCAGCTTAATACAGATATATCTAAACAAAAAAGGGGTGAAACACTAGTAGCACTAGCTTGGGAATATTTATACACCGATTATTATAAAGCCGAAAAAACAGCTAAAGAAGCCATAGATTTTAATAGAAAAAATAACCTGCTTTATTTACAAGCGGAAGCCTTAACTGTATTAGGTTATAGGTATATGTATGGGGCTAATATGGATAGCAGTTTTATTTGCTTTTCCATGGCAAAAAATATTGCAACTAATATAGGAAACGATAGACAAAAAACACTAGCTTATTCCGGCCTAGGGGAAATATATGAACGCCGAAACGAGTACAACAAGGCTTTTATGTACTTTAAAGAGTGTATAAAACTATCTAGGCAAATTAATGATACCACTAGAATTGCAAATGCTTATTCCGATCTTTTTAGGGTTACAAGTATTTTAAAATTAATGCCTCAAAGGAAAATTTATTTCGATAGTTCCTTATACTTATATCGGCAAAAAAATGATGTTGAGAATATCTCCATGCTTTATTTAATGTGTGCAAGAAGTAGTGTGCACCTCGAAAGGCTTCAAGAGTCTTTTAGGTGCCTACGTATTTACGATTCTTTAGCTCATTCTATTGATTTTATTGGCGATCCTGGGGCATACAACCTTATTGCAGGCAGTTGTTATAGAAGGCAATTGCAAGTGACACCTGCGTTAAAAGCACTAGATAATGCTGAGGAATGGTTTATTAAAATTCACGAACCCCTTTCTATTGGCGAAGTACACCTTGAGCGGTCCTATGCATTTACTATAGGTAAGCAACTTAATAAGGCTTATTATTTTGCAAATAGTTCACTTGAATGGTTTAAAAAATCGGGCAATAAAAAAAATATATTATTAGCCTTGCAACAATTGGTTGCTTTAGATTCTATTGCCGGCAATAAAGATAGTAGCTATTTACGCTACAGTATGTACAACTCTATTGCAAATAAGGTATTTAACGAAGCAATTATATTTGAGGATAAGGAGCTTTCTACGCTATTAGCATCCGAAAAAAAGGAAGAAGAAAACTTACGATTGGGGATGCTAGAAAAAGAGGCAAAGAAAAGGTTGGCGCTAATTGTATTCTCTTTATTTGTTTTCATGGCGGCAAGTGGTATTATATTTTATCAATACCTAAAAATAAAAACTGCTTTAAGGCGTGAGCGAATATTTCTTACCAACGAAAAAAATACTAACCTAGAACTTGAAAGGCTCAATGAACTTAAGGATAAGATGCTTAGTATTATGAGCCATGAGTTAAGATCGCCACTTACCTCACTGTTAGGGTTATTATCGCTTTCAAAAGTTAATGCAGCTACCAAAGAAGATTACGAAAAGTATTTACCAATGCTTGAGGCAGAAGCCCAAAATTCTATTTTTCTTTTAGATAACCTTCTTTTCTGGACTCGTGGCCAAATGCAGGGCTTACAGGTTTGTTGTGTTAGTACTTCGCTAATTAATCCGCTACAAGAGTGCATTAAGCTTAATAAATTAATTATTGAAAGAAAAAATTTACAAATTATTAATAAGGTATCAGCGGAACTAATAGTATTTGCCGATCCTAACATTTTAAAATTGGTTATCCGAAATATTTTTAACAACGCCATAAAATTTACCCCAAAGGGAAAGTGTATTTATTTAGATGCTATGGTAATTGAAAGTAATATACACCTGTCTATTACTGATGAAGGCGTGGGTATGCAACAATCAATGATTGATGATATTATTAAAGGTCAGTCAGTAGGCTCGGTAAGGGGTACTGAGCAAGAAAAAGGAACAGGTATTGGGCTACAATTTTCAATAGAATTATTAAAAAAAATGGGCTGCAATTTTATTATTAACAGTAAGCCCAATATTGGTACAGTTTTCACCGTTATTCTTCCTAAAGCATATTCTTAGCTTTAATGGCTTAATACTGTATTTTTGCCCAATCGGTTAGTTAATTTGCTTGCAGCCATCTGTGGCTTTTACCTAACTATTATCTTAAAAAACGGTATGTCAACAGATTTAAGAAAAGAACAAGCATTAGAATACCATGCTAGTGGTAGGCCAGGAAAAATAGAGGTAGTTCCTACAAAAGAAGCTAAAAGCCAACGAGACTTATCATTAGCCTACAGCCCAGGCGTGGCTGAGCCATGTAAGGAAATAGCCAAAAATATTGAGAACGTTTATAAATACACCGCCAAGGGCAATTTAGTAGCCGTTATTACCAACGGAACAGCAGTACTTGGCTTGGGCGATATTGGCCCCGAAGCTAGTAAGCCCGTAATGGAGGGCAAGGGCGTACTCTTTAAAATCTTTGCCGATATTGATGTATTTGACATTGAAATAAATGAAAAAGACCCCGAAAAATTTGTACAAATTGTAAAGGCGCTTGAGCCAACATTTGGTGGGGTAAATTTAGAAGATATTAAGGCTCCAGAATGCTTTTACATTGAGGAGCAGTTAAGGGAAAAGATGAATATTCCCGTAATGCATGATGATCAACACGGAACAGCAATTATTAGTGCTGCCGCCTTACTAAATGCATTAGAACTGCAACGTAAAAAAATTGATAAAGTAAGGTTTGTAATTAGTGGTGCAGGTGCCGCGGCAATGAGCTGTATAAAACTATATGTAGCCCTAGGTGCAAAGTATGAGAACTTTACCCTTTTTGATAAAGATGGCGTAATACATAGGGGTAGAACAGATTTAGATGGAATAAAGGAAAAATTTGCAATAGCGGATGCTTCTATAACTTTTGAAAAAGCCTTTAAAGATGCCGATGTGTTTCTAGGCTTAAGTGTAGGCAATGTGGTAAGCAAAGAAATGATTAAAGCAATGGCAAAGAAGCCAATTGTATTTGCAATGGCCAACCCCGATCCGGAAATAACCTATGAAGATGCCATTAGTGTAAGAGAAGATATTATTATGGCCACTGGCCGTAGCGATTATCCTAATCAGGTAAATAATGTATTGGGTTTCCCCTACATTTTCCGTGGTGCTTTGGATGTAAGGGCTACCGCCATTAACGAAGAAATGAAATTGGCAGCAGTAAAAGCCTTGGCAGAACTTACCAAAACCACCGTACCCGATATTGTGAACCTTGCTTATAACCAAAAGCAAATGAGTTTTGGACCAGAGTACATTATTCCAAAGCCATTAGACCCAAGATTACTAGCAACCGTAGCACCAGCCGTGGCAAAAGCTGCAATTGAAAGCGGAGTGGCACAGAAAAAAATTGATAATTGGGATGCTTATGCGGTGGAGCTTAATAAACGCCTAGGATTAGATAACCAAATAATGAGGGTGTTGGGCAATAGAGCAAGAAAAGATCCGAAACGATTAGTTTTTGCCGAAGCAGATAACCAAAAAATACTAAAAGCAGCAAGTATTATTTATGATGAGGGAATTGCCTATCCTATATTGTTAGGTGAAGCAGCCCGTATTCAAAAAATTGCTGATGAAAATAATATAGATATTTCCGACTTGCCAATTATTGATCCACGCAGTGATGAGATGGAGGAAAAAAGAAATGAATATGCCGAGGTATTTTTTGCCAAAAGGCAAAGGAAAGGATATAACCATTATGAGAGTAAAAAGGTAGTGAGAGAAAGGGTACATTTTGGCTGTATGATGGTAGAAATGGGCGACGCCGATGCAATGATTTCTGGGCTTACCCGTAATTATGGCGAAGCCATTCGTCCGGCATTGCAAATAATTGGGGTAGATGAGGGGGTTAAAAAAATTGCTGGTATGTATTTACTACTTACTAAGCGGGGGCCTTTGTTTTTAGCTGATACAACCGTAAACCTAAATCCAACAGCAGAAGAACTAGCCGATATTGCCTTATTAGTAGCCAAGGAAGTGAGAAATTTTAACCTCACCCCACGTATTGCTATGCTTAGTTATAGCAATTTTGGTAGCAGTGATACTAAAGAAGCTCAATTGGTGGCGGCTGCTACTAATATTTTAAAGAGTAGAAACCCTACCTTAATTGTAGATGGAGAAATGCAAGCTTCCATTGCTTTTAATAACGAAATATTAAAAGAAAACTATCCTTTTAGCGAGTTGGTAGATCAAAATGTGAATGTTTTAATCTTCCCCAACCTTTCCTCCGGAAATGTGGCATACAATTTATTAAAAGAAGTGGGTGGTGCAGATGCGGTAGGGCCAATATTGTTGGGTATGAAAAAGCCTGTACACGTGTTGCAATTGGGTAGCAGTGTAAGAAACATTATTAATATGGCAAGTATTGCCGTGGTAGATGCTCAACTAAAATCGAAGTCGGATACAAAAGTTGAAGTTGAAAGAACAAGCTGGTGGAAGCGATTAAAGAAAAAGAAAAAATAACCGAATGATAGCTGCACTGTTAGAGCATATTGGTAGGTATTTAATTATGCTTAAAGGCATGTTTAAAAAACCAGAGAATTACAAAATGTATTGGAAAGAACTAATGCACCAATGCAATGAAATTGGTATTGGTTCGCTACCCATTGTAATTATCATTTCTTTGTTTTTAGGTGCGGTAACTACGGTACAAACTGCTTATCAATTGGTAAGTCCGTTGGTGCCACAGCAAACTATTGCACAAATTGTAAGAGATAGTGTAATATTAGAATTATCGCCCACCGTGTTAAGTATTGTATTGGCAGGCGTAATTGGCAGTAAAATAGGAAGTGAGTTGGGCAATATGCGAATATCGGAGCAAATTGATGCCTTGGAAATTATGGGTATTAATACAAAGGCTTACTTAATAATGCCGAAAATTGTAGGTGCAATTATTGTGGTGCCTTTACTAGTGGTGCTTTCCATGTTTTTATCCATTTTGGGAGGTAGAATTGCAGGTAGTGCCTCGGGTATTTTATCACCCGAAATTTTTGATATGGGTTTGCGACAAAACCTTACTGTTTACAATATTTTCTTTGCCCTAACTAAGGCTTATACTTATGCATTTATTATTAGTAGCATACCCGCTTATTATGGTTACCACGTTAGTGGCGGCGCATTAGAAATTGGTAGAGCTAGTACTAAAGCGGTGGTGGTAAGTTGTATTCTTATTTTATTGGCCGATTATTTGTTGGCAGCATTGCTATTGTAATAATTGAATTTTTGTGCCATCATCAAAATAAATGCAAACTGTTTTTGCTTTACCAAGTGGCGATGATAGGAAAATAGATGTATTGGTAAATGCTATAATTTCTTTTTTTAGCTGTGCTAATATATTTGGTTCTTTTAAAGGGGGCTTAAAAATTTTTTTTAATAAAACTGTTTCTATTGTGTAGCAATTATCAGCTGCCGCCTGTAAGTCAATTTCATTTACCGTTTGCAGTATTACTGCTATTTTTTTATGATAAAAAGTAAGTGATAGTCTAAAAGTTACAGATTTATTTTCAGCAGTAGGAACCGCTGTTAAATGCTGTAACCAATCGTAAATAGAACTTGGTAAAGGAGCACCTTGGTTAAATGTTGTATCCGGACCGTAATCGGCTCTGCTTTCTTCAATGCATATATTTTCAACAATAATATTGTTTAATGTTGGGTGCTTAGTTCGTATTATGGTGGTTGTTGCCATAGGTGTGGTGAATTATTAACAGAATAATAAAATTTCCTTAAATACGAAAATTACACATTGCAGCTTCGCAAGCTAACTTATTTGTATACCTTCCATTTCCTAAAATTACAGTTTTATGTCGGTCACCTTTCAGCAATTTCAGCAAAAAATTACCAAGCCCATCGCCTTTTCCTTATTTGCATTTACTAACCTTCCCTCCGCTTGGTTTGCTGGCTTAAAAATAGAATCGCTTACGGCCACAACTGGCGTGGTTTCCGTTAAGCAAAAATGGTTTAACAAAAATCCCTTCCGCTCCATTTATTTCGCCATTTTGGCTATGGCGGCAGAAGTGGCTACTGGTGTATTATGTATGGGCTATTTGTATAAATTATCTCCTTCGGTTAGCATGCTTGTGGTAAAAAATGAAGCCCATTTTCATAAAAAAGCAACGGGTAAAATAAGCTTTACTTGTGCAGATGGCGAAGCAGTAAACCAAGCCATTCAAGCAGCTATAGCACAGCAAATTGGCACTACCGTTACTTGCCACGCTATTGGCACAAATGAAGCCAAGGAAGTGGTAGCGGAGTTTTGGTTTACCTGGAGTTTTAAAGCAAAAAAAGGGTAGGTAGTTTATGGCAACCCCTCAGCGATATATTGCCCATTTTGATTTAGACTCTTTCTTCGTAAGTGTAGAAGTGCTTAATAACCCTTCTTTAAAAAATAAGCCGGTAATTGTTGGTGGTTCTGCAGAAAGGGGGGTAGTATCTACCTGTAGTTATGAAGCCCGAAAATATGGAATACACAGTGCAATGCCTATGCGTAAGGCTATGCAATTGTGCCCACATGCTATAATTGTAAAAAGTACTAGGGGCGAGTATAGCCGCTACAGCCGCTGGGTTACCGATATTATAGCAGCAAAAGCTCCTTTATTTGAAAAGGCAAGTGTAGATGAGTTTTACATTGACCTTACCGGAATGGATAAATATTTTGATGTATTTCAATGGACAAAAGATTTGCGTAGCGAAATAATTAATGCTACCAAACTGCCTATTTCTTTTGGGCTTGCTACCAATAAAATGATTGCAAAAATAGCTACCGACGAATCGAAACCGAATGGCTATATTTTTGTGCAACCCGGTATGGAAGCTGCTTTTTTAGCCCCACTACCAATAAGTAAAATACCCGGTGTTGGCAAGGCTACTTTAGAAAAATTAAATCAGTTTGGTATAGCCAATATTGGAGATGTACAAAAATATTCCCTACCAGTATTGCAAAAATATTTGGGAAATTATGGCGAGGAATTGCTACTGAAAAGTAAAGGCATACACACAAGAGAAGTTAGTAATTACCATGAAGCAAAAAGCATTTCAACCGAGCATACATTTGAAGAGAATATTAGTGAACTAGCAACACTAAAAACTAATTTGGTTAAAATGGCTGAGAAGGTGGCTTATGAATTAAGAAAGGATAAAAAACTCTGTGGTTGTGTAGCGGTAAAACTGCGTTATCCCAACTTCGAAACCATTACAAAGCAAACCACAATTGATTACACATTTTCCGATGCGGACATTATTCAATGTAGCCAACTATTGCTTACGCAAATGATGCCTAGGCCAACACCAATAAGGCTTTTGGGTATTCGGCTAACTGACTTAACTAATCATGCACAGCAAACCAATTTATTTATAGATACTGAAAAGCAAACTAATTTGCATGCTGCTATTGATTCGGTAAAACAGCGTTTTGGCACGGGTATGCTTACAAAAGCTAGTAGTAAAGGGAATATATCTGAACAAGCAACTAGCAAGGGAAAGAAAAGTAAATAGAGATATCGCTTAATATAAAAGATTCTTGTGTTACTAAGTGATTTATTATGCTAGGGGATAAGTGTAAACCGTCTATAAGATTCGGATTAGATTATCTAATTTTCAAAAAAGTCTAGCTTAGCGTTAGTGAATACGCTTAACCTTTGGCAATCCAAATTTTTCGATAAAATTTTTTGCCTCTTCAACTTTTTTTGGAAAAAGTATGGTTTTATCTAGTGCGTTAAGCCGCTTGTCAATTATTACAAGTGGGATGTTACTAGCGTTTATTTCTTTTATAGAATTCATAGGTGCAAATTTATATACTATTTTCTTCTTCCTAGAAATGCGTTGTAATTTTTCCCAATTTCAAAAGGCTCCCAACGCTCATTAGTTTGCCCGAATATTTCAAACTCTTCAGTTAAAAAATCAAAATATTTTGCAATCCCTTTTTGGTAAAGTCTTGTTCTAGCTGGTGTGCTTCCAACTGCAAAAATCCAAGAGTTAGCGTTTTTCTCACAAAAAGCATATACTGAACTTACAACAGTTGCCAATACTTTAGTACTGTCGCCATTATCACTAATCACCAAGTCATCTATTTCTCCGCTTTCAAGATTCTTGTCGCCAAACGCTAAGTTGTAAACATTATCTCTGTTAATTAAAGTAAACTGTATTCGTTTAACAATTAATCCTCTTTTACCTTCACTAACAAATTCGTAACTTGTTAAATCTTCACTTGACTTTAGTTGATATTTTGGTAATTGCATCGGACTTCAAAATAAATGAATTTTAATCGCAAAATCTCTATATAAATCCATTCTATCTTCAATAAAGAAAAGACATGACTTCCTAAAAGTAAAATATAATTTATGACAATAAGTATCAACCTCCGCTATACTTTTGAAAGCTGCTGCAACAAAGCTTTTATATCTTTTGGCACTGGCGCTTCAAACGAAAATTGTTCGTTGCCGTAAGCGAAACTTAATTGATGGCTATGTAACCCAAGCCTTGCAAGAATGGGTCTTTCCTCATCTTCTTTTTTTGCAAGTTTAAATTTCTTTTTTAAAGTAGATAGCAATATTGGTTTGCCATCGCCATACAGTTCATCGCAGACAATACTATGACCAATATGCTGCATATGTAGCCTTATTTGGTGCGTTTTGCCAGTATGAATTTGAAACTGCATCCAACTGTAATTTTTAAAACTTTCTAACACCAAGTAATCAGTAATAGCAGTTTTGCCCTTGGCATGTGTAACCATTTTGCCATTCTTTCCAGGATGTTCCATTATTGCAGCGGTAATGGTGCCACTAGTTTGGGCGAATAAACCCTGAACAAGACCAACATATATTTTCGTAACCTCTCTGCCTTCAAATAAGGCGGAAAGTTCTTTGTGGCTTTCGGCGGTTTTGGCAAAAACAATTAAGCCACTTGTATCTTTATCAAGGCGGTGAACGGTAAAAATATTCCCCTTACCAAAATGATTTTCTAATACAATTTTTAGCGATAATTCCTTACCAAACCTATCGGGGATGCTTAACAAGCCCGATGGTTTGTTTATTACAATAAAATCTTCATTTTCGGCTACAATGGCCAGTTGTTTATAAGATAGTTCCATGTATACACATTGCTAAATAGCGATAAAAAAATAAAGTGCCAGAAATAAGCAGGCACTTTATATATCAATCTGTTGAGGTAAAAAATTATTCCTTTACTTGTTGTGGAGCTTCAGTTTTGTTTTCCACTACAATTTTGGTAGCACCAGCTCTTTGTGCCATTACTTGCTTACCAATATCTTGCAGCCCCTTGCTTTCATATATTTTCATTGCGGTAGATACATCAATGGCTTGCCTTGTTTGCTCATCCAAATCAAAGGTTAGGGTAATAAAATTTAGGTGAACACCCAATGGCTCTAATACTTTATTACTTTCATTTAATAAATGTGCTTCCATATCGCTTTGATCTAGTTCCACAATATCTGCATCAATAAATACGCCTTTGGCCACATCTTTTATTCTTTTATCAATTACCATATTTTCCGCACCTTCAAATGCATTGCCAATAGCATCTTCATTATCGGCATCTGTATTGGCTTTGCCTAAATATTTTGCTTGCTTAATAAACGCCAAAGGCTCCGTAATAGAATAGTCATAATCAATATGTACATTAGCCCTTACCCTATCTTTTAGGTTGGAGATAAATTTGCTTTCGCCCTGCATTGGGTAATTAGGTATTACCACCTTCATATAGCAAGAATTTAGGCCGGCTTTTGGCACCGCATCTCCTGCATTAATTTTTTTCCAAGTCATTCCGCAGTCATCAGAAATAACTACTTGCTGATTAGATTTTGCATAATTACAGCTTTGAATTACAAATACTAGGGCAATAATAGCTAGGGTAGAAGCATATTTTACTCCCTTTACAATTGCATACACCAACAAGGCAAAGCCCACAAGCATTAGCACTACATTAAATGGATTATTGCTAAAATAGTTGCCAGCAATAGCCTTTTTAAAGCCGTAAGCCAAAAGGGCTGCCACGGTAAGTGCAAGAGTAACAAGCGAAATTTTTAATACTTTATTCATGTTTGGGTAATTTTAGTTGCAATAAAAATAGTAGCATTCAGTTACAATTCTTTTTTTTCTGGGGAGCACTTTTTTTTGATTTAACAAAGCGTAAACACTGTAATATCCGTTGTTAATCCTCTATCCAATTTTCGGGTTCTACTTTCTTTTTACTGAACGATTGGTTCATGTATTTCAGTAACCTTACTTCTTTTTCGTTCAGCATTCGCCAAGTGCCTCTGTCTACATTTTTCTTGGTTAGGTTGGCAAACATTACCCTATCTAAGCCCTTAACATCGTAGCCCAAATGCTCAAATATTCTTCTTACAATTCTGTTACGGCCGCTATGTATTTCAATACCAACAATGCCTTTATCCTTCTGGTCAATATAGCCCACGCTATCTGCTTGTATAAAGCCATCTTCTAGTGTTATTCCATTGGTAATGGCTTCGTAATCTTTTTTCACCAGCGGCTTATCTAATTTCACCTCGTATATTTTCTTAACCTGAAAGGAAGGGTGCGTAAGCTTTTGGGCTAGGTCGCCATCATTAGTCATTAATAACACGCCGGTGGTGTTTCTGTCTAACCTGCCCACAGGGTATAGCCTATTGGTGCTAGCATCTTTTACAAGGTCAAGCACCGTTTTTCTACCTTCGGGGTCCTTTGTGGTGGTTAGGTAATCTTTTGGTTTGTTAAGTAATACGTACATTAAATCTTTTTGTACTTGCAGTTTTTTGCCAGCCAATTTTATGGTATCGGTTGGGCTTACTTTATAGCCTGGCTCGTACACCACATCGCCATTAACAATTACTTTTCCTTCCTTAACCAATGCTGCGGCTTCTCTACGGCCACAAATACCTGCATGTGCAATAAATTTATTCAAAGGCATTTGTGCTTCGGCGGAAGAAGCAGTTGGGCTAGCATTTTTTACGCCAATTGTGTTTTTAACAACAGGGCTTACTCTCTCAACATTTTCTTGCTTGCCAATATATGTTTTAGTTGTTGGTTTTTGTGTAATTGCGGCTTGCTTTAATTTCCTTTTATCAAGCCTTTGCTTCTTCTCAGGTAATGCTTCTTTTGCTACCTTTTTATTTGGTGCTTCTTTTTTAGTACCCGTTTTAGCAAATGCTTTTTTATCACCCTTTACATAACTATCAGCCCAATTTTTTAAATCAGCCTTTTCTTTATCATAATCTTTACTTGCTGGTGTATCGGTGTGGCTAGCAGCATTTTTATGTACTCGTTTTTCAATTTTCTTTGGGCCAGTCCATTCATTTTTTATACCCAACTGTTGCTCTCTTTTCTTTTTTCTAAAAGCCTCTCCCGCCGCTCTGGCGTCGGCTTTAGCTTTTCGCTTCTCTTGTCTAAAAGCTTCCTTTTTTTTAGCACCAGAAACTTGTGGGTTGCTAAATTTTTCAAACGCATTTTTGCTCATAAAATAAAATTTGCTGTTTTACAACAGGTAATTAATGTGTAAAAGTAGTATTTTAGACACAGATGCTAATTTGTATGTATAAAGCACTTATTGTAGTAAGCATTTAATACCACAAATAAACATTACCCCAAAAGCATGTCAGAGAAACATTATTACAATCCTGAATTAGAGAAACTTGCGTTAATGCAAGTGCTTAGTATACCCTTGCAAGACGATTTTCTTGTAAAATTATACGGCCATATAG
>Ga0114942_1000136_pt1 | contig 19390 bp, 9 predicted proteins | sample LowerColdCreek_FD_88674 | JGI IMG/M metagenome (GOLD analysis project Ga0114942, IMG submission 88674) | Groundwater microbial communities from Cold Creek, Nevada to study Microbial Dark Matter (Phase II) - Lower Cold Creek | ecosystem: Environmental > Aquatic > Deep subsurface > Groundwater ... | reverse complement strand
TGCCACGGCCTGGCCGCCCAGCACGATGCAGGCCGGGTCGTAGGCGACGGCCAGGTTCTGCAGCAGCACACCCAGGTAGCGCCCTGCTTCGGCCACCGCAGCCGGGGTCGGCGGGTCGCCGTCCTGCGGTAGCAGCGCCCGGCTGCCGATCAGCGCCTCCGCGCAGCCGCGGCGGCCGCAGGAGCACAGCGGGCCGTCGATCTGCAGCACCATGTGGCCCACCTCGCCGGCCAGGCCGCGCGCGCCGGTCAGCAGGCGGCCGCCCACGACGAGGCCCGCGCCCACGCCTTCGCCGACGAGGACCAGCAGCAGCGGGTCGGCCGAAGGCCCAGGGTTGAATTCGGTCTCGCCCAACGCCGCGACGTCGGCGTCGTTCTGCATGAAGACGGGCACGCCGGACAGCGGGGTGCCCTGCAGCGCCTCCCGCAGCAGAGCGCCAAACGGTGCCTGGTGCCAGTGCACGTGGGGTGCGAAGACGAGCTGGTCGCGCGCCTGGTCCACACCGCCGGGCAGGCCCACACCGATGCCGATGATGCGTTGCGCATCACCGCACTCGGCAGCCACGTCCAGCATCGTGTGGGTCAGCTCCTGAATGCAGGCCTCGACGTCCAGGCCGGTGTCGTAGCCGGCGCTCTGGGCCGACAGGACCTCGCCCGTCAGCGAGGTCAGCACCACGCGCACATGGCCGATGCCGACCTGGGTGCCCAGCAGCAGCAGCCGGGTCGGGTCGACGAACAGCGGCGTCGGGCGGCGGCCGATGTCGCCGGTGACGACGACCTCGCGCTCCAACAGCCAGCCTTCGTCGATCAGCTCGCGCGCGAGAGCGCTGACGGTGGACTTGGTCAGGCCCAGCGCGTTCGCCAGGTCCACGCGCGACTGCCCGGGATGCACTCGCAGCTGGCGGATGATCGCCATGCGGTTGCCGCGCTTGAGCTGCGCCTGGCCGCTGCTGCTTTCGGCTTTCATCAGCATGCTCAGCGGCTTTTGGTGGAGCGCCAGGTGGCGAACAGGCCGGCGACGTCCGGGTCCGTGGGCGGGTACAGCCCCAGCACGCTGCGGCCGGCCATGACCTGCTCCTGCACGAAGTCCTCGAAGACGGTCATCTCGACGGCCTCGTTAGCGATGTCATCCGCCAGATGCGCCGGGATGACGATGACGCCTTCTGCATCGCCCACGACCACGTCGCCCGGGAACACGGGCGCATCGCCGCAGCCGATGGGCTCGTTGATGGCGATGGCCTGGTGCAGCGTCAGGTTGGTGGGGGCGCTGGGGCGCGAGTGGTAGGCCGGCATCGTGTACTTGGCGATGTCGGGGCTGTCGCGAAAGCCCCCGTCGGTGACGACGCCGGCCGCGCCGCGCACCATCAGCCGCGCGACGAGGATGCCGCCGGCCGACGCGGCGCGGGCGTCCTTGCGGCTGTCGATGACGAGCACCGCGCCTTCGGGGCATTCCTCGACGGCTACGCGCTGCGGATGCTTGCGGTCCTTGAAGACCTCGATGCCGTTCAGGTCCTCACGCGCCGGCATGTAGCGCAGCGTGTAGGCGGGGCCCACCATGTTGGGCAGGCCGGGGTTCAGCGGCAGCACGCCCTGGATGAACTGGTTCTTCAGGCCGCGCTTGAACAAGGCGGTGCACAGCGTGGCGGTGCTGACGCCCATCAGCTTCTTGCGGGTATCTGGGTTCATAGGGCTTGTATGGAGTTGCTTGTCAGTTGTCGATGGCGCAGTGCACCGTCCCCAGCCGCACGAACCCGAGGGCCGAGCGCCGGCCCGCCCCAAGCCGGTCCGCGGGCGATGTGCGTTCGGCTCGATGCCGAACGCATCGCCGTCCCCTCGGGGGACCGACTGGGCTTGCCGGCGTTCAGCCGGGGCGAGACTGGGCGAGGGGTCGGTTTCACTTCAGTAGATGACCGGCTCGGGCACCGGCGCGCCGAACTGGGTTTCAAGGAAGTCGAAGTCGCAGCCCTCGTGGGCCTGCAGGATGTGGCGGCCGAACATCCAGCCGTAGCCGCGTTCGTAGCGTGCGGGCGGGGGCGTCCAGGCGACGCGGCGCGCGGCCAGTTCCTCGTCGCTGACTTCGAGGTGGATGGTCCGGCCCGGCACGTCGACGGTGATGCGGTCGCCCGTCTTGACGAGTGCCAGCGGCCCGCCGATGAAGGCCTCGGGGCTGCAGTGCAGCAGGCAGCCGCCGTAGCTGGTGCCGCTCATGCGTGCGTCCGACAGGCGCAGCATGTCGGTCACGCCGGCCTTCAGCAGCTTGGTCGGGATGGGCAGCATGCCCCACTCGGGCATGCCGGCACCCTTGGGGCCGGCGTTGCGCAGCACGAGGATGTCGTCGCCAGTGACGTCGAGGTCGGGGTCGTCCACCGCCGCCTTCAGGCTCGGGTAGTCGTCGAACACCAGCGCGCGGCCGGTGTGCTGCAGCAGATGCGGCGCGACGGCGCTGGGCTTGATGACGACGCCGTCGGGCGCCAGGTTGCCGCGCAGCACGGCCAGCGCGCCTTCGGCGTAAATGGGGTTGTCCAGCGGGCGGATGACGTCGCTGTTGAAGACCTCGGCGCCGGCGATGTTGTCGGCCACGGTCTTGCCGTTGACTGTCAGCGCGGTGAGGTCGAGTTTGTCGCGCATGACGTTCATCATCGCCGGCAGACCGCCGGCGTAGAAGAAGTCCTCCATCAGGTAGTGGCTGCCGCTGGGCCGGATGTTGGCGATGACGCCCACATGCCGGCTGGCCGCGTCGAAGTCGTCCAGCGTGACGGCCAGGCCGGCGCGGCGGCTGACGGCGACGAGATGGATGATGGCGTTGGTGCTGCAGCCCATGGCCATGGCGACGGCAATGCCGTTGGCGAAGCTGCCGGCGCTGAGCATCTTGGCGGGTGTCAGGTCTTCCCACACCATCTGCACGATGCGGCGGCCGCATTCGGCGGACATGCGTGTGTGGTTGGCGTCCGGTGCGGGGATGCTGCTGGCACCCGGCAGCGTGAAGCCCAGCGCTTCGGCAATGCCCATCATCGTGGCTGCCGTGCCCATGGTCATGCAGGTGCCGTGGCTGCGGGCGATGCCGGCTTCCATCTCGGCCCAGGCCTGGTCAGACAGACGGCCGGCGCGGCGCTCGTCCCAGTACTTGAAGGCATCGCTGCCGCTGCCGAGCACCTGGCCGCGCCAGTTGCCGCGCAGCATGGGGCCGGCGGGCAGGTAGATGCAGGGCAGGCCCATGCTGATGGCGCCCATCAGCAGACCGGGCGTGGTCTTGTCGCAGCCGCCCATCAGCACGGCGCCGTCGACCGGGTGGCTGCGCAGCAGCTCCTCGGTCTCCATCGCCAGGAAGTTGCGATAGAGCATGGAAGTCGGCTTGACCATGCTCTCGCTCAAGCTGATGGCCGGCAGCTCCAGCGGCCAGCCGCCCGCCTGCAGGATGCCGCGCTTGACGTCCTCCACCCGCTGCTTAAAGTGGGTGTGGCACTGGTTGGCATCGCTCCAGGTGTTGACGATGGCGATGACCGGCTTGTTGATGAAGTCCTCGGGCGCGTAGCCCATCTGCAGCACGCGGCTGCGGTGGCCGAAGCTTCGGAAGTCGTCCTTGGCGAACCAGCGTGCGCTGCGCAGGTCTTCGACCTTCTTCATGCTTGACCTCGCGCGGCGATCAGCCAGGCCGGCGCGTCCTGCAGCGCGACCGGGCGCAGGAAGCGCTCCATGGCCGCATAGCCGACGCTGGTGCTGAGGGCGTTTGTCGTCGACGGCCATGGGCCGCCGTGCTGCTGGGCCGCCGTGACGGCCACGCCGGTGGGCACGCCCGCAAACAGCACGCGGCCGGCGATGGCCTGCGCCGCACGAACCAGCTCGCGGTTGTCGGCGGTGTCTTCGTCGGCACCCCAGAGCGTGACGGTCAGCGTGCCTTCGATGGCGTGCAGCACCTGCAGCGTCTCGGCCGCATCGCGCACGGTGACGACGACGCAGCTCGGGCCGAACACTTCCTCGCGCAGCACCTCGTCAGCCAGGAAGCTGGCCGCATCGGTGGCCACCAGGTGGGCGCCCGGCGCCGCCTCGCGGGCGGGCAGGGCCACCAGCGACTTCACACCGGCGCGACCGTGCAGGCGCGCCACGCCGGCGTTGAAGCCGGCGCGGATGCCGGCGTTCAGCATCGCGTGCGGGTTGGCGGCCGCCAGGCTTTCGGCCAACTGCTTGACGAAGGCCTGGCTGGCTTCGTCGTCGCGCACGATGACGACACCCGGGCTGGTGCAGAACTGGCCGCAGCCCATGACGATGCTGCCAGCCAGTTGCGTGGCCAGCGCCGCACCGTGGGCCGCCAGCGCGCCGGGCAGGGCGACGACGGGGTTGATGGAGCCCAGCTCGCCGTAGAACGGAATGGGCCGCGGGCGGGCGTTGGCTTCCTTCCACAGCGCCACGCCGCCTCGCACGCTGCCGGTGAAGGCGGCGGCGGCAATTGCGGGGTCGCGCACGAGGGCCACGCCGACCGGGATGCCGGCGCCTTCCACCAGTTGCAGCACGCCGGCCGGCAGGCCTTGCGCGGCGATGGCGCCGGCGGCCAGCTCGAACACGGCGCGCGACAGCCGCGGATGGCCCGGGTGGGCCTTGACGACGACGGTGCAGCCGGCGGCCAGCGCCGAGGCGGTGTCGCCGCCCAACACGCTGAAGGCGAAGGGGAAGTTGCTGGCCGCGAACATCGCCACCGGGCCAATGGGCACGGCCACACGCGTCAGGCGCGGGCGGCCGACGGGCGGGGCGCCGGGCACGGCCGGGTCGTCCTGCACGGGCTGGGCGGCGCCGGCCTCCAGGCGGTCGGCAAAGCCGCGCAGCTGGAAGCAGGTGCGGTCCAGCTCGCCGTTCAGCCGCGCGGGGCCGAGGTGGGTTTCCTCGTCGGCCAGTGCGACCAGGGACTCGCGGGCGGCCTGCAGCGCGTCGGTCAAGGCATGCAGCAGCGCGACGCGGCGGGTGATGGGGGCGGCGGCCCAGACGGGCCCCGCGTCGGCGGCGGCGGCACAGGCGGCGCGGATCTGCTCGGGGGAGCTGTCGGTGAGGGTGCTCATGAAAACGGGGTTGTCAGCGGGCGGGCATCGCGCCCAGCGCCACGCTGCCGGCGCCCAGAGCCAGCACTTGCGTGAGAGAGCGGCGAGATAACGGCATGTTGTTCTTCTGGCCTATCTTATATTGGTATCGCTATCATAGATATTCGTTCAGCGGTCGAACTTAGTGGTTTCCCAGGGTAAATCAGCAGAATATTACTCTGTAGACTCCAAATGTTTGCGCAACCATTTCTACCATGACTCACATTTTCCATGCCGCGCGTCGCTCGATGTGCCGGTTCAGCCGGCTGGCGCTGGCATTGCTGCCTGCGTTTGCCAGCGCGGGCGCGCTGGCCTGCACGACGCCAGCGTCGGTCTGTGCCCGCGATGGCGGCCAGAGCTTCGGCCTGGTGCGCGCCAGCCAGCCGGCCTCGGTGATCGTCGAAGCCGGGGCCGACCCGGCGCTGCGCCACGTGGGTCGCAGCTTCGCTGCCGACCTGGGGGCCGTGTCCGGCCGGCCGCCGCTGCAGTTGAGCAGCCTGGCGGGCGCGGGCCGCGAGGTGGTGGTCATCGGTGAACTGGGCCGCAGCCCGCTGGTGGATGGATTGGTGGCCGCAGGCAAGATTCAGGCGACCGACCTGAAGGGCGTGAAGGGCGAATGGGAAGCCTTTGCCCAGGTCGTCGTCGACAAGCCGTTCAAGGGCGTGGACCGCGCGCTGGTCATCGTCGGTTCGGACCGGCGCGGCGCTGTGTTCGGCGCCTACGACTTGTCGGCCCGCATCGGCGTCAGCCCGTGGCAGTGGTGGGCGGACGTGCCGGTCGAGAAGAGATCGGATGTGTTCGTCACGGCCGGCTCGCGCAGTGACAAGCCGGGCGTCAAGTACCGCGGCATCTTCATCAACGACGAGGCGCCGGCGCTCAGCACCTGGGCGCAGAACAGGTTCGGCGGCGCCAACTCGAAGATGTACGCGCACGTCTTCGAGCTGCTGCTGCGCCTGAAGGGCAACTACCTCTGGCCGGCCATGTGGGCGCCGCGCGCCTTCAACGCCGACGACCCGAAGAACATGGTGCTGGCCGACGAGATGGGCATCGTCATGGGCACGTCCCACCACGAGCCCATGTCGCGCGCGCATGATGAGTGGCAGCGATTCAAGGGCGGCCACTGGGACTACGCCAAGAACGCACCGCAGCTGCGCGAGTTCTGGCGCGGCGGCATCCAGCGCATGATGGGCCGGCCCGACGGCAAGCCCTTCGACACGGTGGTGACAGTGGGCATGCGCGGTGACGGCGACGAGCCCATGAGCGAGGAGACGGCGACCACGCTGCTGGAAACCGTCGTCAAGGACCAGCGCCAGATCATTGCCGACGTGACCAGGCAGCCCGCCGAGAAGACGCCACAGATGTGGGCGCTCTACAAGGAGGTGCAGGACTACTACGACAAAGGCATGAAGGTGCCCGACGACGTGCTGCTGCTGTTCGCCGACGACAACTGGGGGCAGATCCGCCGCCTGCCTGATCCTCTAAATTCGCCTGGCGTGAAGCGCCCCGGCGGCTACGGCGTCTACTACCACTTCGACTACGTCGGCGGCCCGCGCAACTACAAGTGGCTCAACACCAACCAGATCGAGAAGACCTGGCAGCAGATGGACCTGGCGCGCGAGCACGGCGCCGATGCGCTGTGGATCGTCAACGTCGGCGACATCAAGCCGGTGGAGTTCCCCATCCACTTCTTCCTCGACATGGCGTGGGCGCCCAAGGCCATGACGGCGGCCGCGCTCAAGGCCTACCCGAAAGACTGGGCGGCAGCGACCTTCGGCGCGGCCCACGCGGCCGAGATCGGCGAGCTGGTCACGCGCTACAGCCAGTACGCGGCGCGCCGCAAGCCGGAGCTGGTGGACGCGAACAGCTTCCGCCTTGGACAGGCCACGGCCGATTCGCTGGACGGTGGCGATTTCGGCCGCCGCATCGCCGAGTGGGACGCGCTGGAGGCGCGCGTCGCCAAGGTCAAGGCCGGGCTGCGGCCCGACCAGCTGGACGCCTACTTCCAGCTTGTGGAGCACCCCGTCATCGCACTGGCCAACCTCTATCGGCTTTACTACGCGACGGCCTGGAACCGCGCGCTGGCCGCCAAGAACGACCCCCGCGCCAACGTCTTCGCCGACCTGGCCGAGGCCGCGTTCAAGCGCGACCAGGCCATCAGCGACCAGTACCACGCCCTCGCCAATGGCAAGTGGGCCGGCATGATGCTGCAGGTCCACATCGGCTACACGACCTGGCAGCAGCCCGAGAAGAACATCATGCCGGCGGTCAAGCGCGTGGCGGGCACGGCGGACGCAGCAGCCGTGCAGCGCCAGCTCACCGCAAGTCCCGATGCGCGACGCGTCATCGAGGCCACGCAGTTCTCCCGCACCAACAGCGCCAAGGGCCTGGCCTGGACGGCCATCCCCAACCTCGGCCAGCACCAGGGCGCCGTCCTGGCGCTGCCGCAGGGCCGCGCCGCCACGAGCGTGGCCGACGACGTGCGCGTGGAGTACGACGTGGACATGCCCCAGGGCGGCAACTGGTCGCTGCTGCTGCACATGGCGCCCACCATCGCCGTGCGCAAGGCCGATGGCATCCGCATCGCCGTGGCCATTGGCGACGGCCCGCCGCAGACGCTGAAGCTCAACCTCATCCCCACCGCCGGGGCGGCCGATACGCAGGCGCAGAAGGACTGGTCGCGCGCCGTCATCAACAACGACTTCGTGCTGCGCACCGAGGCCGTTTCGCTGCCGGCCGGCAGGCACACCATCCGCGTCTGGCGCCTGGACGACAACGCCGTGCTGCAGCGGCTGCAACTGGAGCCGGTCGCCCTGGCGCCGGCCCCGGCGCCGAAGGCGGCTGCGCAAAGCGGCAAGTACCGCAACCTGCTGCGCGAGCTGCGCCCGGACATCGCCGAGGTCGACATCGACAAGAAGCTGGCCGGCTACTGGGACTCGCTGTTCGAGGGCGGCAAGGACGCACGCATCGTCTTCCCCGCTGCACCCACGCCCGACGGGCCGGCGTCCTATGTGCTGGACGTCGGCAACAACGATGTGCGCAGCGAAGGCATGTCCTACGGGATGATGATTGCCGTGCAGATGGGCCGCAAGGCCGAGTTCGACGCGCTGTGGAACTGGACCTGGACGCACATGCGCTACCGCTCCGGCCCGCGCCAGAGCTACTTCCGCTGGCAGTGCAAGCCCGAGGGCTGCGCCGGTTTCGGCAAGGATGCCGTGCCCGCCTCCGACGGCGAGGAGTACATGGCCACCGCGCTGCTGATGGCCGCCGCACGCTGGGGCAACGGCCAGGGCGTCTACGACTACAACGCCCAGGCGCAGGAGCTCCTGACCGCCATGCTGCACAAGGAGACGATGAACGGCGGCATCAAGGAGGGCGCGCGTTCCATGTTCTCGCCGCAGCACGGCCAGGTCGTGTTCGTGCCCGTGGGCGACGCAGCCGACTTCAGCGACCCGTCCTACCACCTGCCGGCCTTCTACGAGATCTGGGCCCGCCGCGCCGCCAAGCCGGAGGACCGCAAGCGCTGGAGCGAGATCGCCGACATCAGCCGCGCCTACTTCACCAAGGCCGCCCACCCCCGCACCGGCCTCACACCCAACTACGCCCACTTCGACGGCCGCCCCAAGGTGCTGGACGGCCATGAGGACTTCCGCTACGACGCCTTCCGCACGGCGGTGAACTGGAGCGTGGACCAGGCCTGGTGGGGCAAGAACCCGGCGGCCTACGGCCTGAGCCACAAGCTGCTGAACTTCTTCGCTGCGCAGAAGCAGCCCTATCCGCACCTCTACACGCTGGACGGCAAGCCGCTGAACGACGAGCCCTCCAAGGGCCTGATCTCCAGCAATGCCGTGGCCGCGCTGATGGTGGACGAGGCCCAGGCCGCGCCCTTCGTCAACGCCTTCTGGGCGCTGGACCCGCCCACCGGCCAGTGGCGCTACTACGACGGTCTGCTCCAGTTCATGAACCTGCTGCACATCACGGGGCGCTTCAAGGCCTGGTGAGCCGCATGTGAAAAATCTCAGGCCCGTGAGCCGTTGCGGGCCGCCGGCATCCCTAACATCGTGACCGCGCATGGCGTCATGCGCTCAACCCAGGGATGCGATGAAACAAACGACCTGCGACCGTGCCCGGCTCGCGCTGCTGACCCTCGCGCTGGCCACCGGCCTGGCCATTGCCCAGACGCCACCTGCGCCGCCGACGCCACCCGCATCGGCAGCGTCCGCGCCCACCGCGCCTGCCCGGCCCGCCTTGACGCTGCCTGACCCCAGCGAGCCCAAGCCCTTCGACAAGGTCATCACCGCCGAGGCCAAGACGCAGCGCGGCCTGTTCACGGTCCACAGCCTCAAGAACAAGCTGTACTTCGAGATTCCCAAGACGCTGCTGGAGCAGCCCCTGCTGATGGTGGCCAACGCCACAGCCGTGCCGGCGGGCCAGGACCATGTGGGCCGTGCGCTCAACCAGGACGTGCTGCGCTTCGTGCTGCACCAGAACCGCGTGCTGCTGCAGCTGGTGTCCCACAGCGCCGTGACCGCGCCCGGCAATGTGCTGGCCGATGCCGTGCGGCAGTCCCAGCGCGATGCCATCCTGGCCGTGTTCCCCGTGGAGGCCTACGCCAAGAGTGGCGCGCCGGTCATCGAGGTCACGCGCCTGTTCGCGTCCGAGGTGGGGGACTTCAGCGCCCGCACCATCGTGCGTGGCTCGGTGGACAGCAGCCGCAGCTACGTCGAGAAGACCAAGGCTTTTCCCGGCAGCGTGCGGGTGGATGCCGTGCAGACCTACAACGTGGCGCCCATGCCGACACCCACGCCCACCGTGCCGGGCGTGACCATCGTGCCGCCGATGCAGCCCTCGCGCAGCGTGTCGCTCAACCTCGCGTACAACATCGTGCAGCTGCCCGAGCGGCCCATGATGCCCCGGCTGCTGGACGACCGCGTGGGCTTCTTCAGCGTCAACCGCATGGACTTCGGCGACGGCCTGCAGGAGGCCCGCCGCGAACGCCTGATCACCCGCTGGCGGCTGGAGAAGAAGGACCCGAACGCGGCCGTCAGCGAGCCGGTCAAGCCCATCGTCTGGTACATCGACAAGGCCACGCCCACCGCGCTGGTGCCCTTCGTGAAGAAGGGCATCGAGGCCTGGAACACCGCTTTCGAGGCGGCCGGCTTCAAGAACGCCGTGCAGGCGCGGCCCTATCCCACGGTCGAGGAAGACCCCGAGTTCGACCCCGAGGACGTGCGCTACAGCGTCATCCGCTGGGTGCCGTCGCCCATCCCCAATGCCTACGGCCCCCACCTGGCCGACCCGCGCAGCGGCGAGATCCTGAACGCCAACATCGTGATGTTCCACAACATCGTGCAGCTGCAGCAGGACTGGTATGTCACGCAGGTCGGCCCGCTGGACCCGCGCGCCCGCAAGCTGCCGCTGCCGGACGACCTGATGGGCGAGCTGGTGGCCTTTGTCGTCACGCACGAGGTGGGGCACTCGCTGGGCTTGCCGCACAACATGAAGAGCAGCTCCCTGTACCCCGTGGCCAAGCTGCGCGACCCGCAGTGGCTCAAGACCATGGGCCACACGCCGTCGCTGATGGACTACGCACGCTTCCACTACGTCGCGCAGCCCGAGGACAAGATCGACCCCGCGCTGCTGATCCCGAAGATCGGGCCCTACGACGTTTTCGCGACCCGCTGGGGCTACACGCCCATCCCGAGCGCCACGACGCCCGAGGCAGAGCGCCAGCAGCTCAACCTGTGGGCGCGCGAGCAGGAGGCCACGCCCTGGCTGCGCTTCAGCGCGCCCAAGGCCGAGGGGGGCGATGTTGGCGAGAACCTGGAGGCCGTGGGCGATGCCGACGCCGTCACCGCCACCGGCCTGGGCCTGCTCAATCTGCAGCGCGTCATGAAGATGCTGCCCGCCGTCGTGCCGCAGGACGGCAAGGACGACCAGCTGCTGGAGCGGCTGTACCGCGGCACCTGGCGGCAGTGGTCGCTGGAGATGTCGCATGTGGCGTCGGTCATCGGCGGCTACGACGTGCAGAACAAGCACAACGATCAGCCGGGTGCCATCGCCGAGCCGGTGCCGCGCGAGCGTCAGGTGCAGGCCATGAAGTTCCTGGCCGACAAGGCCCTGGCCACGCCGCAGTGGCTGCTCGACCCCGCCATCGTCCAGCGCCTGAGCCTGTCGGAGGCGTCCCAGTCGCTGAGCATGGGCCAGCGCAACCTGCTGCGCCAGCTGCTGGCCCCGTCGCGCACGCAGCGCCTGGTGGCCCAGGAAGCCCAGCTCGGCGCCCGGGCCTACCGGCTGGACGACCTGCTGGGCGACCTGCGCCGCAGCGTGTTCACCGAACTGCTCGGTGGCGCGGCCATCCCGGCGGCGCGCCGCAGCCTGCAGCGGCAGTACGTCGACACGCTGACCGCCCGCCTGCAATACACCAACCCGCTGGGCCTGGATGACGGCCTGGCTGGCGTGCGTGCAGAGCTGGTGGAGCTCAAGGCCGTGCTCGATGCCGGCGCCACCCGTGGCGACCGCACGCGGCGGGCCCACCTTCAGGCTCTGGCCGACAGCATCGCCAAGTCCCTGGACCCGCGGTTCGCACCCCCCGCCAACCCGGCAGCGGCCCTGTTGCGTCTCATCGGCCACCAGGCCGATGACGACGCCACGCCGCACGCCTGCTGGCCCGGCCACACGCACCCGGCGGCGGACGCCATGCACTGACAGCCCCGCCCCGCCATTGAGGGGGCGGGCCTGCGCGTTCAGGCGCTGACAATCGCGCCGATGACAAGCAGGCAGATGGACTCAGAGGCTGAGAGTGAATCGGGCGTGCCCGAGCGGACCGTCCAAAGCGCCGCAATCAAGGCGCAAAACGCAGCTGTAGCTCGGGCTACAGCGAGTATTTGCAACGCCGAGTGCGGTGCTTTGGGCGGAACGAGCGGGCATGATCGATTTGCTCTCAGTCTCTCAGCGCGGGAGACGGTGACGTGGGCATGAGCGCGGCCGTGGCCGGCTGGCCCCGCCAGGGCCGCAGCCGGCGGCTGCCGCCGTCGGTGGCGGTGTCGCTCGTCGCGCACGGCCTGCTGCTGAGCCTCACCTTCGGCGGTGACGGCGCCGGGCTGGCCGGGATGGGCCTGCCGTGGCGGGCCGAGGCGCCGGACCTGCGCGTCGTGCTGAACCCCGACGTGGCGCCGCCGGTGCCGGCGGCGCTGCCCGAGCCGGAGGTCCGCGCGCCTGCGTTGCCGCGCGCAGCCCAGCCTGCAACGCCTGACGAGGCGCCCGAGGCCTTGCCGGCACCGGTCCAAGCGCCGGCGGTGCTGGCCGTCGAGCGGCCTGTCGTGGCGGCCTGGGCCGTGGCTGCCGCATCGGCCGCATCCGCTGTGCCTGCGCCCGCAGTGGCCGCGTTCGCCAGCGCCTCCAGCCCTGCCGTCGAACGCTTGACCCGGCCCAGCGAACCCCGGCCGGTGAAGAGCGAGCGCGAGGCCGGCGAGCGCTTGGCCGAGCTGGCGCGTGTGGACGCCGAGCGCCAGCAGATCGAAGGGCCGCCGGCGGTGTTCGCGGCGGCGTCCGGCACGGCGGTGCAAGCGCTGCGCCGGCCTGCGCCAGCGACCCGTGCGCCGGTCGAGATGGATGCCCGCGAGCGCTCGGCGGCGCTCGCCCAGATCGAGGCCGCGCGGCTGGAGATCCGCGCGGCGCCGTCCGTGCTGTCGGCCGCGTCAGCGCCGGCGGTGCAGGCGCTGACGCGGGCCAGCGAGGGCCTGCGGACGCGCGAGACCAGCGAGCGCAGCGCCGAGCTGGCCAGCCTGGATGCCGCCCGCCTGGAGATCGCGCAGGGCGTGCAGCGGGCCGAGGCGGCGCGTGCCGAAGCGCTGCGGCAGGAGGCCGCTCGTGCCGAAGCGGCCCGCCAGGACGCCGCCCGCGCCGAGGCCGCCCGCCAGGCCGCTGCGCGCCAGGAGGCGGGCCGGCTGGAGGCGGTGCGCCAGGAGGGGCTGCGCGTCGAGGCCGCCAGGCTGGCGGCCGCCCAGGCGCAGGCCCAGGCGCTGGCGCGCGCCGAGGAGGAGCAGCGCGAGGAACGCAAGCGCGCCATCGGCCGCCAGCTCGACGCCGAGGCCGCCCAGCGTGATGCCCAACGTGAGGCCGACCGCAAGCGACCCGACTGGGCGCCTGCGCGTCGTGGCCGCCTGCTCGGCCGCACGGACGCCAACGCCGACCTCGCGGCCTACGGCGAGACCTGGGCGCGCAAGATCGAGTCCAACCTCTCGGTCGACGCGGCGCGCGAGGTGGCCCGACAGCCGCACAGCGACGCCATCGTCACGGTGGCGGTGCGCAGCAACGGCTCGGTGGAGAGCATCACCTTCGTGCGCTCCAGCGGCGTGCCGGCGGTCGACGAGGCCATCACGCGCATCGTGCGCAGCCAGGAGAACTACCCGGCCTTCCCGCCGGCGCTGCTGCGCGACTTCGACGTCGTCGAGATCCGCCGCAGCTGGCATTTCGACATGGCGGTGCGGCTGTACTGAGCTGCATGCGTGGCCTTCAGCGCGCGTACAGCGCGAAGGCGAAGTCGGCCGAACGGCCCTGCTTGTCGATGAGCGGACGGTCATCCAGTGCCGCCGCGCCGCCGGCCAGGACATCGCTGCGGCTGGCGCGCCAGTAGACGGTCAGCGCATTGCGCTCGCCTTGCAGCGCCAGCGCGTAGCGGCGACCGGCCTTCAGCGACACGGGCGGGTGGCCGGCCAGGTCGAAGCTCAGCAGGCCCGCGCCCTGCGGCCGGTAGGCAATGGACAGGCCCTGCGGGTCGCCCAGCAGTTCGGTGCCGCTGTCCAGGTCTTGCAACGACAGGCGCAGCGTCTGCGCGGCGCTGGTGCCATGGCCGTCGCCGGCATACAGGCTGATGCGGGCCAGCGGGATGTCAGCCGGTGCCGTGAAGCTCTGCACCAGCCGCGCCGCGCCGCCGTCGCGGTTGAAGCCCACCGGTTCTGGCGCCTGCTCGTGCGGGTGGGTCACCGAGGTCAGCGCTGGGCGGCCCGGCCAGGCTTCTGGGTAGCCCTGGGCGAGTTGCTGCACGGCCACGCGCGCGTCCGAGCGACCGGGGTCGGGCAGCGCAGGCACCTTGCCGGCGGGCGGTGTGGGCGGCACGCTGATGCCGGCCTCGGTCTGCGTGACGGGCCACATGCGGCCGTCGGCGTCGTAGTGCAGGTAGTCGATGGTCACCGAGCGGCGTCCCAGCGCGCCGCTCTGGCCGTCGGGCAGCGTCAGCGACGCGTTGTGATAGACCAGATAGCTCTGACCCTTGAAGTCGTCGATGAGACCGGCATGGATGGTGTAGCTCTTGTGCGCCGGGCCGGTCAGGATGCCCTGGTAGGTCCAGGGCCCGCGCAGACTGGGGGCGGTGGCATAAGCCAGATGCTCCCAGACGCCTTGGTGAGCCATGGCCGCGTAGGTCATGTAGTAGCGGCCGTGCCGCTTGGAGATCCACGGGCCCTCGGTGTAGTTGGGCAGCGCCAGCTTCTCGATGGCGCCGTCCAGCTCGGTCATGTTGTCCTTGAGCCGCGCCAGGTACAGCGCCGGGTTGCCCCAGGCCAGCCAGGCGCTGCCGTCGTCATCGATGAAGACGGTGGGGTCGATGTCGTTCCAGCCGTAGGGGCTGGGCGTGGTGTCCTCGGCCACCAGCGCCGAGCCGCGCGCGTCCTTGAACGGGCCCAGCGGGTGGTCGGCCACGGCCACGCCGATGGCTTTGCCGGGGCGCGTGTCGTCGTGCTGGACGGTGGCGTAGAGGTAGAACCTGCCGCCGCGCTGCACCACCTGCGCGGCCCAGGCGTCGCGCACGGCCCACTTGAAGTCGGTGGGCTTCATGACCGTGCCGTGGGCGGTCCAGTGGCGCAGGTCTCGGGACGAGTAGGCCAGCCACTCGTTCATGCGGAACATGTCGCTGCCCTTGGCCTCGTCATGGCCCACGTAGAGGTAGACGGTGTCGCCCACCACCAGCGGCGCGGGGTCGGCAGTGAAGCGGTCGCGCAGCAGCGGGTTGGCGCCCGGTGCAGGCTCGGCGGCACTGGCCAGACTCAGCAGCGCGCTGGCGGCGAGCGCCGCCAGTTGCTTTGGAAAAGTGGACATCGTGGGTCCTCGTTCATGAGGTCAGAAGGCGCCGCCTCAGCGACCCAGGCAGCGCAGCGACGCGTCAATGACCGCCTGCACCGTGATGCCGAAGTGCGCATACAGCGCCGCAGCCGGCGCGGATTCGCCGAAGGTGTCGATGCCGACGACGGCGCCTTCCAGGCCGACGTATTGCCGCCATGGCGCCGTGACGCCGGCTTCCACGGCCACGCGCGGCACGCCCGTGGGCAGCACCGCGCGGCGCCAGGCGGCGTCCTGCTGCTCGAAGGTGAAGCAGGACGGCATGGACACGACGCGCGCGTTGACGCCGTTGTCAGCCAGCTTGGCAGCGGCCTGCACAGCCAGGTCCAGCTCGGAGCCGGTGGCGATGAGCACGACTTGCAGCGGCTTGTCCGCCGCCTCGCGCACCAGCACATAGCCGCCGCGCTGGATGTCCGCCAACGTCTGTTCGTCGCGTGCCTGGTGGCGCAGGTTCTGGCGCGACAGCACCAGCGCCGTCGGCGTGTGCCGGTGGCGTACGCCGGTTTGCCAGGCCACCAGCGTCTCGACCGCATCGCCCGGCCGCCACAGGTCCAGGTTGGGCACCAGGCGCAGCGTGGCGACCTGCTCGACCGGCTGGTGCGTGGGGCCGTCCTCGCCCAGGCCGATGGAGTCGTGCGTGAAGACGTAGATGGGGTTGGTGCGCATCAGCGCGGCCATGCGGATGCCGTTGCGGGCGTACTCCGAGAACATCAGGAAGGTGCCGCCAAACGGCCGGTAGCCGCCGTGCAGCGCGATACCGGTCTGGATGGCCACCATTGCAAATTCGCGCACGCCGTAGTGCAGGTAGTTGCCGCCGGCCGCGGCCTTCTCGACGGAGTGGCAGCCGGTCCATTGCGTCAGGTTGGACGGTGCCAGGTCGGCCGAGCCGCCCAGCAGTTCGGGCATCTCGGCGGCCAGCAGGTTGATGCTTTTTTGCGAGGCCTTGCGCGAGGCGATGGTCTCGGCCTTGGCGACCGTGGCGGCCAATTGGGCGGCGGCCCGCGCGTCGAAGCCGGTGGGCAGCTCGCCCTTCACGCGGCGGGTGAACTCGGCGGCGCGTGGATGGCCGGCGAGCACCGCCTCCCAGTCGCGCTGGGCGGCGGCGCCGCGCGCACGCGCATCCAGCGGGGCGCGAGCCTCGTCGGGCACGACGAAGGGCGGGTGAGACCAGGCCAGTGCAGCGCGAACGGCCGCCACTTCGGCGGCGCCCAGCGGCGCGCCATGCACGTCGTGGCCGCCGGCCTTGTTGGGCGAGCCCTTGCCGATGGTCGTCTTGGCGCAGATCAGGGTTGGCTTGCCGACGTCTTCGGTCGCGGCGTTCAGCGCCGCATCGATGGCCGCGAAGTCATGGCCGTCGACGTTGCGGATCACGCGCCAGCCATAGGCCTCGAAGCGCGCCGGCGTGTCGTCGCCGAACCAGCCTTTCACGTCGCCGTCGATGGAAATGCCGTTGTCGTCGTAGATGACGACGAGCTTGCCGAGGCCCCAGGTGCCGGCCAGCGAGCAGGCCTCGTGCGAGATGCCCTCCATCAGGCAGCCGTCGCCGACGAAGACGAAGCTGCGGTGGTCCACGAGCTTGCTGTCCGGCGTGTTGAACTCGGCCGCCAGCAGCTGCTCGGCCAGCGCCATGCCCACGGCGTTCGCGAGGCCCTGGCCCAGCGGGCCGGTGGTCGTTTCGACGCCGGGCGTCAGGCCCACCTCGGGGTGGCCGGGCGTCTTGCTGTGCATCTGGCGGAAGGCCTTGAGCTCTTCCATGGGCAAGTCGTAGCCGCTCAGGTGCAGCAGGCCGTAGAGCAGCATGCTGCCGTGGCCGTTGGACAGCACGAAGCGGTCGCGGCCCGGCCAGTGCGGGTCGGCCGGGTTGTGACGCAGGTGGCGGCTCCACAGCACGGCGGCGATGTCGGCCATGCCCATGGGCATGCCGGGGTGGCCGGAGTTGGCCTGCTGCACGGCGTCGATGGCGAGCATGCGCAGTGCGTTGGCGGCGAGGGTCAGGTCTTGCATGTCAGTTCTCGATCGAATGCAGAAATGCAACCACAGAGGCACAGAGGCACAGAGAAGCTCAAGGCATTTCCTCTGTGTCTCTGTGCCTCTGTGGTTGCCTTTGGTTTCATCAGCCTTGGGTGGAGCGGATCAGTTGCTCAAGCGTCTCGGTGTCGGCAACGAACTGCGCGATGCCTTCGGTGAGCTTGTCGCGCGCCATCGCGTCGGCGGCCAGCGCAGCGTGGAACTGGGCCTCGGTCAGTGCGGCGGGCGCGGCTTCGACAGGGCCTTCGTGTGGAAGCAGGCGGCGCTCCACCGGCGTGGTCGCCTGGCTCAGCTCGGCCAGCAGCGCGGGGCTGATGGTCATCAGGTCGCAGCCGGCCAGCGCAATGATCTGGCCCGTGTTGCGGAAGCTCGCGGCCATCACCTCGGTGGCGATGCCGTGACGCTTGTAGTGGCGGTAGATCTCCTCGACGGAGCGCACGCCGGGGTCGTTGGGGCCGGCCATGGCGGCCTCGTCCCAGCTCGCGCCGGCGGTCTTCTTGAACCAGTCGTAGATGCGACCCACGAAGGGCGAGATCAGCTGTACGCCGGCTTCCGCGCAGGCCTGGGCCTGGGCCAGGCAGAACAGCAGCGTCAGGTTGGTGTGGATGCCTTGCTGCTCCAGCTCACGCGCGGCCTGGATGCCTTCCCATGTCGACGCGAGCTTGATGAGCACGCGGGCCTTGGGAACACCGGCGGCGGCATACAGCGCGATGAGGCGCTGGGCCGTGGCGACGGAGGCGGCCGTGTCGTGCGACAGGCGCGGGTCGATCTCGGTGGAGACGCGGCCCGGCACGGCCTTCAGGATCTCAACGCCGAAGGCGACCAGCAGGTGCTCGCTCACCGCTGTGGCCGACGCTCCGGGGTGGGCGGCCACGGCCTGCTCCAGCAGCGTACGGTAGCGCGGCTGCTGCACGGCCTTCAGCACCAGGGACGGGTTGGTCGTCGCGTCCTGCGGCTGGAATTGCGCGAGCTGATCGAAGTCGCCGGTATCGGCGACGACGGTGGTGTGTTGGCGGAGGAGGGCTAGGCTGTTCATTTGGGGCAAAGCGCGGCCCTGCCATCCGAAGACGGCATGAGCCTGTGGTGGTGAAGAAACGGGTTAGCTGAACTCGCTGCGCAGCGCCGCGTACAGGCGCTGGAAGCGGGCGTGGCGGGGCTGCAGTGCTGCTGCCAGCGCGGGGTCGGGTTCGGCGACGCGGGCGATGTCGGGCGTGCGGCAGAGCTCGTCCACCGTGCCGCCCGTGGCCAGCCAGGCCAGGCGCGCGGCGCCCAGGGCGCCACCGGCTTCGGCGCCGACGCCGTTGACGAGGCGCACGTTCAGCAGCGAGGCGAGCAGCTTGGCCCACCATTCACTGCGCGCGCCGCCGCCGACCAGCCACAGCTGCTCGGCATGGCCGCCGCCGGCTTGCAGCGCCTGCCAGCCGTCCAGCAGCGCGAAGCCGACGCCTTCCAGCACGGCATAGCCCATCTCGGCGGCGCCGTGTTCATGCGTGAGGCCGAAGAACACGCCCTGCGCGTTGGCGTTGTTGTGCGGCGTGCGTTCGCCGGACAGATACGGCAGGAAGATGGGCGCCTGCTGGCGCTGCGTGTCGCTCAGCGCGGCGGCCTTGGCGATCAGGTCGGCCTCGCCGCCGGGCATGCCCAGCATCAGCGTGACCCAGCGCAGCGCACTGGCGGCGCTGAGCACGACGCTCATCTGATGCCAGGTGTCGGGCAGCGCATGGCAGAAGGCATGCACGGCGCGGGCCGGGTTGGGGCTGAAGGCGTCGTTGCACAGGAAGATGACGCCCGAGGTGCCGAGCGACAGGAAGCCGTCGCCGGGCTTGACGACGCCCATGCCGACGGCGCTTGCCGCGTTGTCGCCACCGCCGCCCGCGATCGGGATACCGGCTTGCAGGCCCCAGCGCGCGGCCAGTTCGGGCTTGAGCGTGGTGCTGGCCTCGCTGCCTTCGACGAGGCGCGGCATCTGCGCTTCGGTCATGCCGGTCAGCGCGAGTGCTTCGGGCGACCAGCGGCGCTTGGCGACATCCAGCCACAGCGTGCCGGCGGCGTCGCTCATCTCGCTGACGTACTCGCCGCTGAGCTGCAGGCGCAGCCAGTCCTTGGGCAGCAGCACCTTGGCGACCTTGGCGAACAGGTCGGCCTCATGCTGGCGCATCCAGGCCAGCTTGGGCGCCGTGA
>Ga0114942_1000135_pt1 | contig 19429 bp, 8 predicted proteins | sample LowerColdCreek_FD_88674 | JGI IMG/M metagenome (GOLD analysis project Ga0114942, IMG submission 88674) | Groundwater microbial communities from Cold Creek, Nevada to study Microbial Dark Matter (Phase II) - Lower Cold Creek | ecosystem: Environmental > Aquatic > Deep subsurface > Groundwater ... | reverse complement strand
TTGCGTTTAACGCTGCTTCCAGAACCTCGCGCTCATAGGCTTGCCGGGACATGGTTTTGTTGCCGTTCCACATGGAGATGCCGGCGGGTTTAATTGACGCGTTGCTTTCAGCATTGGCCAGTGGCGATAGCGACATCAATAATGGCACTAGCGCAGCACACGTAAAATTGCGCAAAGCCCGGGTAGTGAGAAGAGTTGACTCAAACATTTGCATCTTACCTGTCGTGATTATGGTGATGACGGATGATCGCCCATTGGCACAGGTATGCCCAGTCACATTTTGCATGCGGGCAAATCGGGCGGGGCTCAATCCGCAGCAAAGTCGCGCAAATCGACCAAGTTCAAAAAGTAGCGCGCCCGTCACTGCAGGTATCACTGCCCAATAAAGTTATGTTAAATTTATTTTTAATTCGAAATACCTTATGGTTATTTTGACTTTTTCATAGCCAATAGATACCCTCCCCCGGTCTTGATAGCGCTGGAAAAAGGCCGCATCCACAGAAAGGCCAGCCTCGCACAAGACAACATCTCCCTCTCCCAAGTTGCTCCCCCATACGGAATCCGACCGGGTGCCTTGGCGATGTCAATCAATGATCGCTTAAACCACAGATGTAACGAAGGTATCAGCTATGAATCAACACGAAAAACAATCAACCTATGTCACCACCCAGCCAGTAACCTTCAAAAAATCGCTGCTGGCGCTATGCATTATCGCGCTTCAAACCCCTGCTTTTGCGCAAGAGCAGACGCTGAATCAAGGGGAGCTTGTCGAAGAAGTTACCATTACCGGCATGCGCCAGAATTTGCAAAGTGCGCAGACAATCAAGCGCGACGCCAACACTTTTGTAGACTCCCTGACCGCCAAGGATATCGGCTCGCTACCGGACCGCAGTGTGCTCGAAGCCATGCAGCGCTTGCCCGGTGTATCTATTGAGCGTTTTGCCGCCGCAAGCGACCCGGACCACTTCTCGGTAGAGGGTTCAGGGGTGGTGATTCGCGGCATGTCCGCCACGCGCTCTGAATTTAACGGGCGCGACTCCTTTACTGCCGGCCCAGGCCGCGGCCTGTCGTTCCAGGACGTTCCGCCAGAATTAATGACGGGCGTAGATATTTATAAAAACCAAACTGCCGACCTGATCGAAGGCGGCATCGGTGGCACTGTTAGCTTGCGCACCCGCAAACCCTTCGATGCCAAAGGCCGCGTCATTGCGTTTAACGCCGATACCACGTGGGGCGATATCGCGCAGGAATGGAAACCTTCCTTTTCGGGCATGTTCAGCGACCGCTGGGACGGTTCGGCAGGTGAATTTGGCTTCCTGATCAACCTCGCACACTCCGAATTGACTGGCGCCTCCCACGGCATCCAATCAGATGTTTACAAAAAATACGATGCTAATATGATCGCCGGCGCCGAGCGCTTTGTGGGTGACGGCACTGGCACCGTATGGATGCCCCAAGGCGGCAACATCACCATGAAAGAAGACCAGCGCGAGCGCGAGGGCCTGGCAACTTCATTCCAGTGGGCTGACCATGAAGGCATCTATGCGCTGACGGCCGAATACATCCGCTCCGAGGCCAAGCTCGACTGGTGGGAAAACGCGCTTAAGTATCAAGGTGGTTACCGCGATGCAGATCGCAATACCCGCCCTTACGGCGATAGCTCCTTTAGCTTTACTGACGATGGCTTGTTTGAATCAGGTTTCATGGCTCACGGCGGGGCCGACATTACTCCGTTCCGCGCTGCAGACCGCCTGGGGCCAATAACCGGCGGCACAGCAACTAACCCGACCTATGCGGAAACCGGCAATACCCGCCTGCCCAACCCTTACACCGGCAGCCCTACGCCGGCCGGTGGCGTTGGTGGCCTCAATCAATTTGGCCATAAATTCCAGTCGGACACCCGTGGCAACTCCGTCAGTACCTCGGTAGAAGATGTTTCGCTCAATTTCCGCTGGACACCCAACGACGCCTGGGAAGTTGATCTCGACCTGCAACACATCCAGTCCGATACCGATGTGGCGGACTTGGTCATGCAACTTGGTGTGGCAGGGTTGCAAGACTACGACCTGTCTGGTGGTACACCGGAATTAAGCGTGATCAACCCCTGGAATGGCGTGCGCGATGCGAATCCCGCCAATTACAACAATGGCGTGGTGCGTCCCGGCTGGACCAATGACCCGGCGGGTGACAGCAATTACTTCAGCGACATCTCCAGCTACTGGTATCGCTCGGCAATCGATAACTACGAGCGCTCCGAGGGCACTTCGGATGCGATCCGAGTGGATATCACACACAACTTTGAAAACCCGGGCCTGATCAAAAGCATTCAAGGTGGTTACCGTTTTGCGGAGCGCGACCACACCCGACGCGCAACCGGATATGAGTGGGGTTCGATTGCCCCCGAGTTCGAGAATGGCGCCCTGTATCTGGACCATGTGCCCGAACAGTCGGGCTACTATGAACTGGTTGATTGGTCTGACTTCCGTCGCGGCGACGACAGCCTGAATATCGAAGGTGGCAACGCGCTTTACGCTATGACCCGCGATGTGGTCGCCGACTTGCGCAACAACCCCGACTGCGATGGCTCGCGCCTTAAAAAATCCGCAGCAGGCACCTTCACTTCACCCGCCTGTCGCGCCGGAGTAGACGATCAATATGGCCTGTTCCTGCCCCAAGACATCACCGATACGATTGAAACCAATAATGCAGCTTATGTACGGGTAGATTTCGGCTCGGAAGACAACCGCTACACCGGTAATGTCGGCTTGCGTTACGTCGAACTTGAGCGCAGCTCCACCGGCTACATTACCGCCGCAGGTCTGGATTCAAACCTGACCGCAGCAGATGCCATCCCGGCCGGCTCGGGCTTACCCGCCGTGCTCACCGGTACGCAAGTATTGGCCTATGCGGATACCTTGATCGCGAATGGCCAGTATGCCAATTACCCCGCGTTCTACAACGCCAACACCTGGGCACGCCAGCCGTGGAACTATTTGCCGGAAGCGGATCGTCGCTACGGCCAGCAGGGCGCAGGCTGGGACACAGCGACCGACACTTACGATACGGTGCTGCCGAGCTTCAACCTCAAGGTGGAATTGACCGACGAACTCATCGGCCGCGCGGCGGTTTCACAAGCCATCGCATTGCCCGACATGAATTTGGTGCGCAACAATGTCGCCATTACCACCGACGACTACGAGCGCGACGAGCGTGTCATTACGGATCCTAATACCAATTCAGAATTCAGTTACATCGAATCCACCTCAATCAGCGATTGGACTGGCAGTGGCGGAAATACCTACCTGAAACCGATGGAAGCCACCCAGTACGATGTGTCGCTGGAATGGTATTTCAGTAGCTCTGGCTCATTTACCTCTACCCTCTTCTACAAAGATTTGTCGAACTTCTTTATCCAGGGCGCCAGCCAGCAGATGATTGCGCACCCGGTCAACACCGGCGAAACCCGCACTGTTGACGTAGCCTCTACCAGCAACGGCGGCGACGGCTACATGCAAGGTTTTGAACTGGGCTATCAACAGTTTTTTGATGTGTTGCCGGCGCCTTTCGATGGTTTTGGCGTACAAGCAAACTACACCTACATCGATGCCGAGGGCGTACCTAACAACGAAGAAGACTACGACAATGCAGATTGGGCGCAGCCAGGCAGCGACACCGATACCGGCGCCCGCGTAAGCCTCGACAGCATTCCACTGCAAGGGCAATCAGAGCACACCGCCAACCTGGTATTGATGTATGAGAAATACGATTGGTCCGCACGTCTGGCGTACAACTGGCGCTCCAAGTACTTGCTGACCACGCGCGATGTGATCTCCAAGTACCCGTTGTGGAACGATGACGCTGGTTTCCTTGATGGCTCAGTGTTCTACACGATTAACGACAATTTCAGCGTCGGCCTGCAAGCCACTAACCTACTGGATACCGAATCCAAAACCATCATGATTCTGGATAATGGCGGTACCGAGGCTGGTCGCAGCTGGTTTATTCAGGATCGCCGTGTATCAGCCGTGGTGCGCGCGACTTTCTAAGAAAACAGCAGCGCAAGCTGCAACATTTCCATCTCCAAGATGTTTCCCTCTTCCCCGGCCACGCGCCGGGGTTTTTATTTTTAATACCCGCTTTGATTCACTCCTCATCGACTCGCTCATTCGCCTTCACAGGCAATCAGGTTAACTACTCAGGCAATTGCTCATCCCTACACCATTGATTTATGTCCATCGCCCAAAATTAGGTAGGCACCAAGCAGCTTTAAACGACACATCTCACGCCCGTGCTCTTTATATTGACCCTGCTAATTTTTGTTCCGTTTTTATTAGCCGAGCAGATCACACTTCAGCCGCGAAGAATGCCGTCGATGTGAATGCAAACAGTACAATATCCCGATTTCACAAGGATCAGTTACCGACATCCAACAAGGCCAACTCACACATTCAACAAATTGACTCTCTGCCCGATTGTTTAATTGTTAAGGAGATTTTTGTGACCAGCCTATTCACTGCCGATATAAAATTCACGCAGGACAATCGCTTCATGCAAGTGGAATCCAGCTTAGGCAAGGATATATTCCTCTTGCGACGACTGCGTGCAACCGAGTCATTCTCGCAACTCTTCACTATTGATCTTGATCTGCTGTCATACGAAGGTAATATCCGCGCCGAAGATATTGTCGGCAGCCATATCGCCACCTTTATCGGCACCAATGGCATGCAACCGCGCCCGCTCAATGGTTTCGTCAAAAGCTTTGCTTATACCGGTCTGGAAAAGCGTGGCCTCTACGGCTACAAAGCCGAGCTGGTGCCCTGGTTATGGTTTTTGGATAAACGCACCAACTGTCGCGTTTTCCAAAATCAAACGGTGCAGCAAATTATTGAATCCATGTTCAGTGAATTGGGTTTTAGCGATTACAGCTTTTCACTGATTGATGTCCATCCGCCCGTTGAATACTGCGTGCAATATCAGGAATCAGATTTTAATTTCATCAGCCGACTACTAGAGCAAGAAGGTTTATTTTATTTTTTCGAACATAAATCCGACAAACACATCCTGCATATTGCCGACAACTCCGCTGCGTTTATTTTTCTTGATGATAAAGTCATCGAACACAGCTCCGGCAGCCGTGCCAAACATGGCATAGAAGCATGGCAGCATCGCTTTCAGTATTGTTCTGGCGCCTTTGCCCAGACTGATTACAATTTTGAAAATGCCAATCTCTCGCTGCTGACCGAAACCCCCACCTCAATCAAACTTAACAACAATAGCGCACTTGAGCTATTCGAATTTCCCGGCAATTACAACGAAAGTCAGCGCGGACAAAATCTCACCCGCATTCGCATGCAGCAGGAAGAGGCTGGATACCAAGCAGTTAGTGCGATAGGAAATTTCCACCAATTGGAGGTGGGCAAAAAATTCAAACTACTCTCCGATGAAGCCGCCGCTGACGATAAAAAGAATTTTGTTATTGCCGAAATCTACCATGAAGCCTACGAAGGTAGCTATTTGGATGAAGGCAGCTATCTGGATAAAAACAATAAGGACAAAGACGATGGACGCGGAAAATCAGATTATCGAAACCGATTTATCTGCCTCCCGGAAGAAGTTACCTATCGCCCACCACTGAAAACCAGCAAACCCAGAATTGATGGCGTACAAACCGCAATGGTAGTAGGCAAACCTGGCGATGAAATTTACACCGATAAATATGGCCGTATTAAATTGCAATTTTATTGGGACAGATACGGCAAAAAAAATGAAACCAGTTCCTGCTGGGTGCGCGTCGCCACCCCTTGGGCGGGCACCAAATGGGGCACCTTGAATATTCCCCGTGTCGGCCAGGAAGTAGTGGTGACGTTCGTCAATGGCGACCCGGATCAACCCTTGGTGATCGGCAGTGTTTACAACAGCACTAACATGCCACCAGTGGGGTTGCCGGAAGGAAAAAATTACGCGGGCACCAAGTCGCGCTCGGTGAAAGCCGGTGCAGGAAGTTTCAATGAATTTTCGCTAGATGACTCCAATGGTTCGGAGCAAGTAAAACTGCATGCACAAAAGGATTACAACACCACTGTCGGCAACAATCTGTCATCGTCGGTCACTGCAAATGCTACATACAACGTCGATGGCAATTCGTCATCAAGTGTCGGTGGCAATAGTTCGTTGAGCGTAACAGGCAACGACAGCACCTCGGTACAGGGCAATCAAGACTACAGCGTAACGGGTAATCGCAGCGGCACCGTTACGGGCAATTTGACTGAAAACACCTCGGGTAAAGCGGAATCATCAATCGGTGCAAGCGAAAGCCGTAATGTTGGCACCAATCAAGATGTGACCATTGGCGCAAACCAAACTACGACTATTGGTGCAAATCAAACTATTAGTGTCAGCGCGAACCAGGAAACTACTGTCAGTGGCAATCAAAGTATTGGCGTAAGCGGCAAACAGGATATCAGCGCCCTGTCGCAGAATGTGTCTATTACCACCGATGCCACTACCTCGGCGCTGAATGTGTCGATCAATGGAACGGCGAGCATTTCGCTCACTGTCGCCGGTTCCAATATCACTATCGATCCAGCGGGAATTACGCTTTCTATGGGCGCCAGCTCGGTAAAGATCGACGCAATTGGTGTGACTGTCGTCGGCCCAATGGTAAAGCTGAATTAATCCTGCACTCATAATTGCGAAAATAAAATCATGAATAACGCCAATCCTATTCAGCAAGAATTGGAAAAACTGGATGAGCAATGGGAAGATTTTACCAGCAGCAAATTGCCGCTATTTCACTGGTATTTTTCTCCTGATGACATTCAGCTCGGTTTAACTTTTATCAAAGTAAAAGAACAACTTGATGAAAAAAGCCCCGAACTGTTTATTCATTTGCACAGTGAATTTGAAGAACTGGATTCTTTCGGACGCACACTTGCGGAAGAAATGAATCACATGATTGAAGATGGCATCAGCGATGCTGGACTAGAAGAAGCGCAAGAAAATACGCCGCCCACCACTATTCACCCATGGGCAAAACCCGACTTAACCACTTGCACCAGTGGTTTCAATTGTATTTTCCGCAGCTGCAAACATGCACTGGACAGCTTTGGGGATTACGTCCACAACCTGGTGCTGGTCATTACTCCAGCACGCATTAAAAACCACAGCCACTATACGCACTGGTGGGCCGAGTGTTGCGATATACATTCACGCTACAACTGGCCGGAAAATTTAAAACTCGTGGTATTTGATACCGATAAAAATTCGGCACTCGCCACGCTCGCACGCGAACAGCCAACGCATATCCACAGTGCCGATGCCCCTGTCGATATGGCCGCGGCCATCCAGGCAGTCCTGCGCGAGGTAGATGACGGTTCTCCCAATGCCAAATTCCGCCAGCACACCGTGGATTTGCAACAAGCCGTAGGCAAGCGCGATAAACCGGCAATAGATTCACTCTCTGCTGCGGCAATCGCATTGGCCGAACAACATCACTGGCTGGATATGTGGGCGGTTACCTTACTCACACGGGCAGCGGGCTATCTCAGCCTGCAGACTTACGATATTGCGCTCAAAGATTATCGCAGCGCACAACTTATCGCCGCGCAAGGCGAACAGGAAAAAGTTCCGGGCTGCAATAAATTGCAACTGCAAGCAATCATTTGCGAAGGCACATGCCTGTTCAGCGCCGAGCGTTTTGATGAAGCCGCAATCGCCTACGCTAAGGGTGCACAACTGGCAGAACAGCAACAGGATTCAATGCTGACACTCGAAGGTTGGCGCATGGCAAGTTTCTCAATGGAGCGATTGAAAGAAAAAAAACCGGCTTGGGATTATGCAATGAAAGCCGTTGAAGCCGGGCGCAAGATGGACGAAGCGGCACGCGCGCAATCAACACTGCCATTTGTAGGGCAAGCTCTACTAAGGCTAAGCCCTAATGGCGATATTGATAAACAAATCAACCTCAGCTTTACCGAATTACTTGGCGATAACTGGTTGGAAAATATCGAGGCCATGACATGCTGATCAGCAAACATTTTGATCCTGTTATCGGTATCGATATCCATATACTGATCATCCCGCCTGTAGGGCCAGTCCCCATTCCACATCCGCATATTGCGCTAGTGTTTGATCCATTTGATTACGTGCCTTTTATTGGCGCCACGGTAAAAGTCGGGGGCTTGCCTCGCTCAACGGCAGGCACAGCGGGAAAACCGATTCCCCATATTCCTATGGGCGGCCCATTTGCAAAACCACCCATGAATGAAAACGAAATTTTCATGGGCAGCGTTACCGTACTCGCCGATGGCGGCCCACTCAGTTACACCGCAGTCCCCTCACTCAGCTGCCACGATATAGGCCTTATTGCCCCTCCGCGCAAAAAGAAACCGAAAAAATCCTTCGGCATGGTGTTGCCAACCAGTGTGGTTTTATCTATTCCGCTAGGGATGCCGGTGATGGTGGGCGGTGCTCCGACTATCGATATGATGGGGCTCGCCATGATGGGCGGCTTCGCTGCGTTGGGCGGTGCATTTAAAAAATTGCGCAAAATGCAAAAGAAAAGCAAGCGCATGAAAAAAATGTCTAACACTATTCACAAGCGCGCCAAAAAGGCGATGGATAAATTGGGCGTGCCACCCAATATGCGCAACAAAATTCACAAAGGTATTTGTACCGTAACTGGCCACCCGGTGGATGTCGCCACCGGGAAAATGTTTACCGACCATATCGATTTCGAATTACCCGGCCCTCTACCACTGGTATGGGAGCGCACTTGGTATAGCACTTCAGTTTACGATGGCCCACTCGGCCACGGCTGGCATCACAGCTACGATGTAAAACTCTGCGAAATGGACAATGCTGTTGCCGTGCGACTCGCTGATGGCAGATCCGTTGCATTTCCGGCATTGGATATCAACGAAACCAGTTTCAATCGTCAGGAGCGCTTAACTTTATTTCGTGATGAACAAGGTTATGCGATGGATACCCGCGATAGGAAACGCTATCGCTTCGCACCTTTTCAAGGTCAAGTCGATAACCAAGTCCTCACATCGCTGTCGCAAATCACCAGCGGTGCAAAAATAGAATTCTTTTACAGCGATAAGGACCTACTCACCAAAATCATTGACAGTGGTGGTCGCTTGATTCGTCTCAGCTACACCGATGACCATCGCATCCATAAAATTTATTTACCGGAACCGGAATCCAACGTTACCCGCGATCACACTAATTCCAAATTATTCTGCGCGGTAGAACACCACTACCGTAACGGTATGCTGGTGCAAGTGGATGACGCATTGCAACAACCGCTGCAATACCACTACGACAACACTCTCTTAATTAAAGAAACCTTCCGCAGTGGATTGAGTTTTTATTTTGAATACGATGGCCGCGATCACAACGCACGGTGTTTACGCACATGGGGCGATGGTGGAATTTATTATCGGGATATTCGTTACGACACAGACAACGACATTACCTGGGTAAAAGATTCGCGCGGGAATGTAACGACTTATTACCACAACGGCGTATTGCCGCACCGGATTGTGGACCCGTTAAATCATACGAGCCTGACGGAGTACAACGAGCACGCGCAGATTGTGCGCGAAGTGAATCCGCTCGGTAATGCCACGCTTTATGCCTATGACGAGCGAGGCAACCAAATCCAAGTCACACGCCCGGATGGCTCAAGCATTAACTTGGTGTTTGATGAGAAAGACCAGTTAACTGAAGCTGTGGATTTAGCGGGCAATAGCTGGCGCTATCGCTATAACGGCCATGGCGAACTGATCGGCAAGATCGACCCACTTAATTATCAGATCACCTACCTGTACGAAGCCGGCTTGCTGCGCACCTTTGCCGACAGCAACGGTGTGGAATTAAATTTAGGCTACGACCAAAACGCGAATATCGTCACCATCACCGATGGCAAAAGCCCGCAGGTCTCGCAGCAGTACGATGCTCAAGGCAACCTCTTAGCCATCAAAGACAGCCGCGGTAATCTCAAACGCTTTCACTACGACAAACTTAATCGCGTTGTCGGCACTGATGAGCCCGATGGCAACCGCCGTTTGTTTCGCTATGACGCGGGTGACAATATCATCCATGCGAAGGATCAACAGTACGACGTACATATGCAGTATGTCGGCATGGGCCGCTTAGCCTCGCGCACCCAAGCGGGCACTACCATTCAATTCCATTACGACAAAGAAGAACAACTCGTTGCCATCACCAATGAGCATGGCCGCGTGTATGAATTTGAATGGGATGCGAATGAAGAGCTGATTCGCGAATCAGGCTTTGATGGGTTAATCCGCGAATTTATCAAAGACCCTGCTGGTCGCACGACCCGCATTAATCGCCCCGATAATCGCTTTACCACCTTTAGCTACGACAAGGTGGATCGCTTAACGCAAGTTCATCACAGCGATGGCACGTTTAAAACCTTTAAATACCGCGAGGATGACGAGCTTCTTGAAGCGCGTAATGAATCAACGAGTTTACGCTGGGAGCTAGATCCCCTCGGGCAGATTCTCAAAGAGTTCCAAGGCGAACATTGGGTCGCGTCGGAATACGACAACATCGGCTTACGCACCCGCGTCACGTCATCGCTTGGCCTCAATCAACGCATCACACGCAACAAGCAAGGCGATGTGTTAAAGATTGAAGCCAGCAGCAACCCTGAGCAAGAAAACCCCTTCCAAGCGCTCTTCCAGCGCGATCAACAAGGGTTAGAAATTGAACGAAGTCTACCGGGCGGGATTCGCAGCCGCTGGAGCCGCGACAAATTAGGGCGCCCCACCAAGCATGAAATCTTTAATGGCAATAAAACCCAGAGTAGCCGTACCTATATCTGGGGCTTAAACGATCGCCTGTTAAAACTCATCGACTCGATGAACCGCGAAACGGTGTTCCAACACGAGGCCTTAGGCAATCTTGTGTCGGCACGCTACAGCGATAACAGCTTCGAACTGCGCATGCCCGATGCGGTGGGCAACCTCTTCAAAACCATGCAAAAGAATGAGCGCGAATACGGCCCCGCAGGACAGCTGCTGGCGATCCATTCGAGCAAAGGCACGACCCGCTACGAATACGATGCCGAAGGCAACTTGGTTCGTAAAATCGAACCCAACAACAAAATATGGCACTACCACTGGAATGGCGCAGGCCACATGGCCAAAGCCATTCGCCCCGATGGCCAAGAGATCCTCTTTGAGTACGATGCCTTAGGTCGACGCATCCAAAAAATCGCAGGCAACAAAACCACCCACTGGGTGTGGGATGGCCATAACCCGCTGCATGAATGGGTGGAATACAAACAACCATCCATACAAACAATCAATGCGGCTAACGCCCGTCAGCAAGATGCCAATGCCGATACGGCAGCCATTTCGAGCAGAACTGCCTTAAGCACGGTACTTGATCAGCAAGGCCCTCCGAGCGGTAAGCCACGCTTCAATGAAGGCACTCAAGAACAACCGATTACCTGGCTCTTTGAACCCGACAGCTTCACGCCTATGGCGAAGCTTATTGGCGATGAGCACTACTCGATTATCACTGACCACCTAGGCACGCCGAGTACCATCTTCGACAAAGATGGCAAACAGGTTTGGTCAGCCGATATCAGCGTCTGGGGCGAGCTTCGAAACCTCCAAGGCGACAGAGACTTCTGCCCGTTCCGCTACCCTGGTCAATACGAAGACAGCGAGACAGGGCTTTATTACAATCGCTTCCGCTACTATGATCCGGAAGCAGGCCGCTATGTGAGTCAGGATCCGATTGGACTTGCAGGTTGCAAGCTGCGCCTTTATGAATATGTAACAAACCCCACGACACGCATAGATAGTCTCGGGCTACTGGAACTGGTTTATCAACTCATAAAGGATGGGAAGGTTGTATATTATGGGATTACTGAACGTACTGCAGAAGCCCGTCTTGGAGAGCATCTAAGGAGTGACAAGGTCTTTGACCACATGGAGGTAATTGCTGAAAACCTAAGTCATGATCAAGCAAGATCACTTGAGGGCGGTCTAATTCGACAACGTTTAGAAGATTGCATTGACCAATATGAAGCCACAGATTCTATTGAAACCCAGCTTGACAAGTCTGGATTACTTAATAAGAACAGAGGCCGAGACATTGAAAGGTGGAATCCTAAAAAGCCTTTACGGGATGTTCCACGATTAGACACGCCGAGAAAAGTCACCTGTAAATAATGGGGTAAAACATGAAAATTTTTAATGATAAACCAGACGGCAACGAATCAGCGGATTTGGAACCAGCACGCTATTTCAATGTTGCCATTGAACAAATTATAAAAATAACGGAATGGATGAAGACGGCTGATAGGGCCGCACAACCACTATTATTTCATATAGACATGTTTGTTTATCTAGCTGAAAAATATCCTGATATGGCCAGTCGAAGAATAGAAAAATTAGACTTACCCGAAATAAAAAAGACGTTTTATGAGTGGTTTGAGCGTGCAAACAGCCAAATCCCCCAAAAGCTTAGAGCAGGAATAAAGTCATCGGCCGATCAGCTCTTTTTAAAGTTAGAACATATTGCCAATGATTAACGAAACAACGCCAATATTAATAATCTCAATCATCGATTTGACGCCTATTTTTAAGCGTCAACCGATGCACCTCATATCACACAGTCTTCACGACATAGTGAATGTACGAAAAGACTACGATGGAAAACTATAATTTATGGGGGGGGGAAAAATGAATTACTGCTGCGCTTTTTCAAAGACTTCTTTTCTGATCATTTTGTGGGTTTTGTTTTTAAATTCATACAAACTGGGCTGTTGTTCGATAAAGGTTTCAGTGGCCAAAGTGAAATGGACTTCCCAGACTCTAGCGGACACGCCTAAGCTATTAGCTTGATACACGCTGCTGTAAATTGTTCATTTCTGCATGCCACTTTTCGTTAATTCCGTCTTCGTTCCAAAGTTCATTCAGTTCGGAGTTCTCACCTTGAATTCGGGCAATAGCTTTCTGCGCGCGAAGAATTAGCTCATTACCAGGAAGAATATTTACGGATTTGACCCATGTATCAATGGTTTCAGAATAGGCACTCACGTTTCCAAAATTACCTTTCAGCCTAGCAATAATTTCGCAGGCTACAAGAGCTTCACTCGCTACGTCAGAATCTAGATATCCGTCTGATTCAATTACTAAATTTATTGCCTCTTCGATTTTATTTATACCTGGGTTATCTGAAAAGTCTCCAGCCCAATCACAAGCGGTATCATTTCCGAAAGCGTCTTCAGCCCATGCACCCATAATAATTCTCCTATTTACATTTAAGCTAACGAAGCCGTAGGAAAAACCCAATCATCACTGAATTTACCTACAGCCAATTGATTAATAATTAACTGGCTAACTTTTCTTGATAATTGTTTATTTTTCGAGGATTTTCAATTGCAAACGCAATGAAATTATAAAAAGCCAGCTATTCACGTTCTGTTTATCGCTATTTCCGTTTGGCTTTTATCAAATTCCCCTAGTTCGGCCTCCCAATCGTCTTTATTTTTTTGCTTGCCCATCATTGAGCGATTGTTCGCATATGACTTTTTAAAAAAATGTAGACCTGCATAAAGACTTTTTTGCGGAAAACCTCAGCGCACGAATATCAAACTCACTACGAGGCGATTTCGCAATATATTTTGCCTCTCGATATAAAGCGCTATCGATCGAAGAATATCTTCAACCCAAAAAACAACAAAGCCCTGATCACTCAGGGCTTTGTTGTTTTTAACTAATTTAAAACGTATCAATCAGAACGGAATATCATCATCAAACGAGTCAAATCCCGCAGGCTGCTGCGGTGGAGTATTTTGCTGTGGGGCCGATTGCGGCACTGCACGTACTGGTGACTGACCGCCTTGATTATGCCCACCTTGCGCCGGAGCATTATTGTATTGAGGGGTTTGGTCAAAACCACCTGCCATAGCTGCTGCCCCCATACCTGCGCCGCCACCCATGCCAGTATTTTCACCACGACCATCAAGCATTTGCATTTCGCTGGCAACAATTTCAGTGGTGTAGCGATCGGTGCCGTCTTGCGCTTGCCATTTGCGGGTACGCAGTGCGCCTTCGATATAAACCTTGGAGCCTTTTTTCAGATACTCGCCGGCGATCTCACCCAGGCGATTAAAAAATACAACGCGGTGCCATTCAGTACGCTCTTGCGGTTGACCGGTATTTTTGTCCTTCCATGTTTCCGATGTCGCTACGCTAACGTTGGTGACGGCGCCGCCGGAGGGCATATATTTCACTTCGGGATCTTGCCCGATATTGCCGATCAAAATTACTTTGTTAATACCACGAGCCATAATGAATTCCTCTTGATTTATCGTGTATCCGCCTTCTGTTTTTGTACGTCGGCGGCTTTCAGGTTAATGGTTATGCCCCTACTAGGGCGTCGAGCACTTTACACCAGTCTTTAAGCCAGTTCATCCACAATTGCCGCCAGTTGTTTGCGATCCACACGGCGCTGGTCAACCTTCAGATAAACGGTATTTTCCGAGGCGACTATCACCACTTCGGCCACGCCATCTACCGCGCGCAATCTATCCGCGAGCGTTTGATGGTCTTGTCCGCGCAAGGGGATAAGCACACTCGCAAGGAAATGCGGCGGTTTCATCGACCAAGCCACAGTCAGCCAAATCAATACCAGCACCGCGTTGAGCAGAAATACCGCATCAGCGCTATGCTCCTGCAACAACCATCCACCCAAAGCGCCGCCGCCAAACACACCCAGCACCTGACAAGTCGAGTAAATGCCGGTCGCCGTACCCTTGGCACCAGCCGGTGCAATCTTGCTGACCATGGACGGCTGGGTTGCCTCCAATATGTTGAAGGCGATAAAAAAGACGAACAGCACTAGTAGCGCAAATACACGACTGGACGACACCAGCATCAGGGCCAGTTCGGCAATCAGTAAGAGGACGACAGCGATCAGGAATACGCTTTTAATCTTGCGTCGCTTTTCCGCGATGATCACAAACGGCAGCATCAACACAAAGGCTAAGGCAAGCAGTGGAAAGTAGATCAAACCGTGATATTCGCGCGCTATCTGCAACTGGTCTTGCAGCATTAACGGCAGCACCACAAAGCTCGACATCAACACAAAATGCAGGACAAAAATCCCCACATTCAACCGCAGCAATTGTGGATGCTTGAGTGTGGCGCCTAACAAGCTCGGCACTGCAACTGCTTCGCGTTTGGATGCAGTGGTTTTGGCGACGTCGGGTACCAGCTTCAGCAAGATGTAAATGCCGACCAAGCCTAAAACGGCCGTCAACCAGAAAATCGCACCTACTCCGCCCCATGCCGCAAGCAGTGGCCCGGCGGTCATCGCCAGCGAGAAAGACACGCCAATAGATGCGCCTATAGTTGCCATCGCCTTGGTTCGGTTTTCGTCGGAGGTGAGATCGGTCAACAACGCCATCACGACCGCCGAGATCGCCCCGCCCCCTTGAAGGAAACGGCCGAGGATCAGCCCGTAGACCGAATCAGCCAAGGCGGCCACCACGCTGCCAAGCACAAAGATAATTAGGCCGACGAGAATCAGCGGCTTGCGCCCGATCCGATCAGACAAGACTCCAAACGGAATCTGTAGCAGCGCCTGGCTAACGCCATAGGCGCCCAAAGCCAACCCCAGCAGGAATGGGCTGTGATGGGTATATTCGGTGCCATACAGCGCCAGCACCGGCAGCAGCATAAACAGACCGAACATGCGGAAGGTGTAGAGCGCCGCGAGCGAGTGCACCACCTTGCGCTCGAAGGGCGCTGGCGCGGAGATATTGTTATCAGTAGGAACAGGATCTTGCATGGCGAGTGGCCGTCAATTGGGTCAGAAATAAAAGGAGTCAGCGAGAAAAAGACATTAATTATTAAAAGGGCGCCAGTGTACCAACTAGTCCGGCGCGCGACCTATAAATCCTGCGCAAGATTGCATTAAATCTACACGCCAATTTTACCAAGACTTACAGAAGAAACTGCCCTACTGACATCTGCTGGCAATCTATTCACGTATAATCGCTCGTTTTGAATGCTTTGGCGGATTGCAGTACATGGACAAAATTATTGTTAGGGGTGCACGCACTCACAATCTCAAAAATATTGATCTCGATATCCCGCGCGACAAACTTGTCGTTATCACCGGACCGTCTGGTTCGGGCAAGTCGTCACTGGCGTTCGATACACTTTATGCTGAAGGCCAGCGCCGCTATGTAGAATCACTTTCTACTTACGCCCGCCAGTTTTTATCCATGATGGAAAAGCCCGATGTGGATCACGTGGAAGGCTTGAGTCCCGCCATCTCCATCGAACAAAAATCCACCTCGCACAACCCGCGCTCTACGGTGGGGACCATAACCGAAATTTACGATTATCTGCGCCTGCTTTACGCGCGAGTGGGCGAAGCGCGCTGCCCGGATCACGGCGTTCCACTGACCGCACAAACCATCAGCGAGATGGTGGATACAACACTGGCATTGCCTGAAGGCACTAAATTAATGCTGCTGGCGCCGGTGATCCGCGACCGCAAAGGTGAACATCTTCATATATTCGAACAGCTCAAGCGCGATGGATTTATCCGCGCGCGTATCGACGGCATTCTTTGCGATCTGGACGATACCCCCAAGCTCGATAAGAAAAAGAAACACACCGTTGAAGTGGTGATCGACCGATTTAAGGTGCGCGAGGATTTAAAGCTGCGCTTGTCCGAATCTTTCGAGACCGCGCTGAATTTATCGGAAGGTATTGCGTGTATTAATTACATGGATGGCGAAGCGCCCGACCGCCTCTTCTCATCCAAACACGCCTGCCCCATTTGCGATTACAGCCTGACCGAACTCGAACCGCGCTTATTCTCATTTAACAATCCAGCGGGTGCCTGCCCGACTTGCGACGGCTTGGGCGTGCATCAATTTTTTGATGAAGATAAAGTGATTCAGGATACTTCGCTCAGCTTGTCCGAAGGCGCCATCCGCGGCTGGGATAAGCGCAACGTGTATTACTTCCATATGCTCGCCTCACTCGCCAAACACTATGCGTTTGACGTGAATACACCTTGGGCGAAACTCAAAGCCAAGCAGCGCGATGCAGTGCTTTACGGTTCAGGCGAGGAGATCATCGAGTTTAACTACATCAATGATCGCGGCGATGTGTATAAACGCAGCCACAGCTTTGAAGGCGTACTGACCAATATGGAGCGACGCTATCGCGATACCGAATCCAACTCGGTGCGAGAAGACCTGACCAAATTTTTATCCAGCCAACCTTGCCCTGAGTGCGAAGGGACACGCTTGCGGATTGAAGCGCGCAATGTGTTTATCGACGAGCGCCCGCTGCCCAAGATTACTGAAATGCCTGTCGCCGATGCCTATGACTATTACATGAAGTTGGCCTTTACCGGACGCAAAGCGGGCATCGCCGATAAAATTCTCAAAGAACTGCGCGATCGTTTCCGCTTTTTGGTGGATGTTGGTTTAAATTACCTGACGCTGAACCGCAGCGCGGAGACACTTTCAGGCGGCGAAGCCCAGCGTATTCGCCTCGCCAGTCAAATCGGTGCTGGCTTGGTGGGGGTTATGTATATTCTTGACGAGCCGTCTATTGGTCTACATCAACGCGATAACGAACGACTATTAAAAACCCTCACCCATCTGCGCGATATCGGTAATACCGTAATTGTGGTGGAGCATGATGAAGACGCGATACGCCAGGCGGATCATGTGATTGATATCGGCCCAGGCGCTGGTGTGCACGGCGGACAAGTTATCGCGCAAGGTAATGTCAAAACCATTATGGCCAATAAGGACTCGATCACCGGCCAGTACCTGAGCGGTGCCAAATCCATCGCCATTCCTGAAAAGCGCCATCCGTTTGATAAGAAGCAGGTCCTGCGTCTCGTCGGCGCAAAAGGCAACAACCTGCAGAATGTGACACTGGAAATTCCGGTGGGGTTAATGACTTGTGTGACGGGCGTGTCTGGCTCAGGCAAGTCAACACTGATCAATGCAACCCTCCATCCGCTTGCCGCCACCGCACTTAACGGTGCCACTACACTCACTCCGGCACCTTACGAAAAAATCGAAGGCATGGAGTTGTTTGATAAGTGTGTGGACATCGATCAAAGCCCGATTGGTCGTACACCCCGCTCTAACCCTGCCACCTATACCGGCATTTTCACCCCTATCCGCGAATTGTTTGCCGGCACCCAGGAATCGCGCTCGCGCGGTTATCAACCAGGTCGATTCAGCTTCAACGTCAAAGGTGGTCGCTGCGAAGCCTGTCAGGGCGACGGAGTCACCAAAGTGGAAATGCACTTCCTTCCTGATGTATACGTGCCTTGTGATGTCTGCAAGGGCAAACGCTACAATCGCGAAACATTAGATGTGAAATACAAGGGCAAAAATATCAATGAAGTGCTGGGTATGACTATCGAAGATGCACGCGCTTTTTTCGATGTAGTGCCTTCCATCGCCAATAAATTGCAAACGCTAATCGATGTAGGACTTTCGTATATTTGCTTGGGGCAATCAGCAACAACATTGTCGGGCGGCGAAGCACAGCGCGTAAAACTCGCAAAAGAGTTATCCAAACGCGACACGGGGAAAACGCTTTATATTTTGGACGAACCGACAACCGGCCTGCACTTCTACGACATCCAACAATTACTCAATGTATTACATCGCTTGCGCGATCACGGCAATACGGTTGTCGTTATTGAACACAATTTAGATGTAATTAAAACAGCAGATTGGGTAGTCGATTTAGGGCCAGAAGGGGGTAGCGGCGGAGGCCAAATTATTGCGACAGGAACACCAGAAGATATTGCCCAACGGGAGAACTCACATACTGGACGCTTCCTTGCTCCAATGCTTAAAGCAGCAAACAAAAAAGCGAAAACGACCAAAACGGTAAAAGCAAAAGCGTAGAGTGCAGCAAAAAATAGGGGCTTTGCTTCCTGCAAGCCCCGCTGCATCCTGCATGGGTAAACCGATCATCTTGATCGGGTTGCATCCTGCCTTGCTGTTTACACTTCCCTAGATAAGCCTCATCCTAAAACTTAATCCTCTAACCAAAACATCCTGTGCTGATTAGCATCCCTGTGTTTGTCATTTTAGCGATTTTCCAAACTTAAAAAAGTCGTCAATGGCTGAAGCTCTTGTGCGACATTGACCATGATTAACTGCTATAAAAACGCACTGCTATAGCAAAACCATATTTTCGAAAAAATATCTCTTAGCTGGCGATCAAAACAAATGCTGGAAAAACAAAAAAGGCCAAGCATTACTGCTTGGCCTTTTTGGTGACGCCAATAAAAACTTATTCAGCGTCTACTGCTGCATCGAGTGCTTTAGCTGGACGATCAACCAACTCAACATAAGCCATTGGTGCTTTATCGCCGG
>Ga0114942_1000134_pt1 | contig 19692 bp, 16 predicted proteins | sample LowerColdCreek_FD_88674 | JGI IMG/M metagenome (GOLD analysis project Ga0114942, IMG submission 88674) | Groundwater microbial communities from Cold Creek, Nevada to study Microbial Dark Matter (Phase II) - Lower Cold Creek | ecosystem: Environmental > Aquatic > Deep subsurface > Groundwater ... | reverse complement strand
GCGGCGTTGGCCGGGTAGATGCCGCAGGCGAACAGAAAGTCCTGCCAGACCAGGATGCCCAGCTCGTCGCAGGCCTCGTAGAAGGCCTCGTGCTCGTAGATGCCGCCGCCCCAGATGCGCAGCATGTTCATATGCGCCGCTGCCGCCTGCGCGACGCGCTCGCGGTAGCGGGCCGGGGTGATGCGCTCCAGCAGGTTGTCGTCGGGGATCCAGTTGGCGCCACCGGCAAACAGCTCTTGGCCGTTCACCTCGAAATGAAAACTCAGGCCCGCCTCGCCCTCGACCGGTGCCTGCACCAGGCGCAGCTGGCGCAGGCCGATGCGGCGGCTGTCCTGGGCCAGCACCCGGCCGCTGTCGTCCTGCAACTGGGCGACCACCGTGTAGAGCGGCTGCGCGCCCAGGCCCCGCGGCCACCAGAGCTGCGCGTCGGTGACCGACAGCGTCGCACTCACGTCGCCCGCCGCCGGCACGGACCGCGAGGCCACGCAGCGGCCTTGCGGGTCCAGCAGCTCGAAGGCACAGCGGCTGGCGGCACCCTCCAGCTGGGCCGCGACCTGCAGCGTCGCCGTGCGTCCGGCCACGTCGACCTCGCTGCGGCAGTGCAGGTCAGCCACGCGCACCGAGCCGCTGTCGCGCCGCACCGGCCGCCACGGGCCGCAGGTGGTCAGCTCCGGGCCCCAGTCCCAGCCGAAGTGGTACTGCGCCTTGCGGGCGTGCAGCCGCGCGCTGTCACCGTTCCAGAGCGCGCGCTTGCCATGCACCGCCTCCACCTTGCGAGCCTCGGCCAGCGCCGGCTCGAAGCACAACAGCAGCTCGTTGCGGCCCGGCCTCAGGCGCGTGCGCACGTCCACGCGCTGCGGCACGAACATGTTGTCGGACTGCAGCAGCTGCTCGCCGTTGAGCCAGACGGTGCAATAGGTGTCCAGGCCCTCGAACACCAGCTCCTCGCGCTCGGCCAGTTCGCCGCCGTCGAAGGCCAGGCGCCAGGCCCAGCGGCGCTCGGCCACCCAGGCCACCTCGGCCTCGTTGCGGCCATAGAAGGGGTCGGGGATGCGCCCGGCGGCCAGCAGCGCTCCATGGGCCGTGCCGGGCACGATGGCGGGCAGCCAGGCGCCAGCTGGCAACGCTGTCAATGCGGCGCCGTCCAAGCCGGCCGGCGCCTCGGCCAGCAGCCAGCCGTCATGCAGGTCAATCAATCGTTGAGAGTTCACGTCGAATCAGTCGTCAAGTCGCACAGCCGGCCTGCGGCAGGAGACTTCGGCCAGCGACAAAGGCCCAGCCAGACGCCGCACCCCGGCGGGTTGCGGCTCGTCTCCTGCTCCGCCATCAAGGCAAAGCTAAACATTATTTTGTTGCGCATTCTGTTTCTCTAAATTTGTGATCGCACTCGGGGATAGTCCGGATGTTTTGCGAATAAGACAGCCGTCGCGGGCAGGAAACTTGCACCCATAATTGCCTTCGTTTAGTAAACATATTGAGACAACGCGACCCCTGCGGTCGCGCATTCGCGCCAGGGCTCAGCCGCCGTGCCGAGCCCGCCGCCACCACCGGGCGGGCGCACACCCAAAGGTCGATATGAACTGGTTGAAAGGATTGGGCTTGGCCGTGTCACTGATGCTTCCAGCGACCGGCCAGGCAGAGCCTCGCTTGCAGGCCGTCATGAAAAGGCTGGAGGCCGGCGAGCCCATCACGCTGGCCACGCTCGGCGGGTCCATCACCACCGGCTATGCCGCGCAGCCGCCGCGCGAGAAGGGCTGGGCCGCGCTGCTGGCCAGGTCGCTCGGGCCCAAGGTCAAGCTGGTCAACGCCGGCATCAGCGGCACGGACTCGGCCGCCGGCGTGCAGCGCCTGCAGGCCCAGGTGCTGGACAAATCGCCCGACCTCGTCATCGTCGAGTTCGGCGTCAACGACCAGTGGCTGGACCCGGCCGTGCGCGGCAGCAGCTACGAGGCCATCCTGCGCCGCCTGCTGACGGCCAAGCAGCCGCCCGCCGTCGTCGTGCTGGGCCTGACCCAGCAGGGCAACCAGGCGCGCGACGCGGTCGACCTGCAGCTGAAGCTGGCGGCCCACTACGGCTTGACGGCGCTGGACTTCGGCCGCTGGATGCAGGCGCGCGTGGAGTCCGGCCAGGACCGCTGGGCGGCGCTCTACGACGAGCCCGTGCACCCCAACGGCACGGGCCACCAGCGCATCGCGCTGGCGCTGGCCGAGACGCTGCGCGCTGCGTCCCGCACGCCCGCCAGCGCGGCCGCCCCACTGCCGGCACCGATCCACGGCCACGCCCACGAGTTCACGCGGTTGCTGGCCGGCGACACCCTCAAGCCCTACCAGCTGCACGGCTTCGAGCGGGGCGGTGACGTCCACCCGGAGTGGACCGGCCAGCAGCCCGGCTGGGTCAGCAAGGCCGACGACGCCGAGGCCCGCTTCCTCGTCTACGGCAGCGAGGTCGACGTCTTCCACGCCGAGAGCGAGCACTACCGCAACCTCGAAGCCCGCGTCGACGACGGCCCCTGGGTCACCTTGCGCGGCCACGTGCCCGAGCGCAAGGGCTACCTGGGCTGGCACTACACAGTCGTCGGCCGCGACCTTGAACCCACCGCGCACCTGCTGCAGGTGCGCGTCAAGCGCGATGAATGGGCGGGCAGCGGACGCCCGGCCAGCTTTCTGGCCGTCATGTCCGCCGGCATCCTGCCGCCCGCGCTGCGCGCCAGTGACTTCGTGCGCGAGGCGCCCAACAACCGACCGGGCCTGATCCCGGCCGATGACACCCGGCTGCGCTGGGTTGGTCGCATCGGCCCCGGGGCCGTGCCCTCATCCAGGCTGATGGCCTGGAGCGGCAGCGAACTGCGTGCCCGCTTCACCGGCCGCGAACTGAGCCTGGCGTTCTCATCCACGCACGGGGGCACCAGCCACTTCACCGTCGAGATCGACGACCGCGTGCACCCGCTGGCCGTGCCCGGCAAGGGTGAGGCCGTGTGGCGGCTGCGCGCGCCGCTGGCCGACGGCACGCACACGCTTCGCCTCGTCAAGCGCACCGAGGGCTCGATGGCCGAAGCCGTCTTCCACGGCCTGCGCCTGGCCGACGGCGGCCAGCTGCTGACCCCGCCGCCGCCCCGCCCGCTGAAGCTGGCCTTCTACGGCGACTCCATCACCGCCGGCGCCTGCAACGGCGACGTCGCCGACGATCAGTACGAAGACCTCTACCCCCACGACGGCACGCGGGCCTATGGCGCGGTGACGGCCGCGCGCCTGGGCGCGGACTATGTCGGCATCGCCATCAGCGGCATCGGCATCACGGCCACCTGGCACGACCTGCTGATGCCCGACGTGTGGAACCGGTATGCCCCGCGCAAGGACGCAGCCGTGGCGCCGCCGGACGCCCGCGCGCCCGACGTCGTATTGCTGAATCTCGGCCAGAACGACCACGGCTTCCCGGCCTCCAAGGGCCAGCCCATCGCGGCGGACTTCGCCCCGCGCTACCTCGCCTTCGTGCGCCAGCTGCGCGGCCGCTATCCGCAAGCCAGGATCGTGCTGCTGATGGGCGGCATGTCGGCGCCGCGCGAGCAGCCCGCCATCCCGCAAGCCGTGCTGGGTGCCGTGCAGACGCTGCGCGGCGAGGGCGATGCCAAGGTCTGGTCGTATCGCTTCGACGCCTTCGCCTGGGCCCATCCACGCATCGACGTGCACGCCCAGATGGCTGACGAGCTGACCCGCTTCCTGAACGACGAGGTGTTGAGATGAGCATTCCCGACATGCGCAAGCCCGACGCGCTGTGGGCCCACATGCGCCACACGCTGGCCTTCTACGCGCCGCGCGTCAAGGACGAGACCGGCGGCTGCTTCCAGTTCTTCAAGGACGATGGCACGGTCTACGACAGGCGCACCCGCCACCTCGTCAGCAGCACGCGCTTCGTCTTCAACCATGCGCTGGCCTGGCGCTGGTTCGGCCGGCCAGTCGATGACGTGGCGCACGCGCTGGCGTTCGTCAACGACGCCCATGCGCAGCCTGGATCTGATCTTGGCGGCTACGCCTGGGTGCTGGACTGGCAGGACGGCCGCGCCAAGGTCACGGATGGCACCAATCATTGCTACGGCCTGGCCTTCGTGCTGCTGGCCAACTCGCATGCGGCCGAGGCCGGCGTGCCCGGTGCTCGCGAGGGCATCGCCGCCACCTTCGAGCTGATGGAAAGCCGCTTCTGGGAACCCGCCCACGGCCTGTATGCCGACGAGGCGACGCCCGACTGGCAAACAGGCCCCTACCGCGGCCAGAACGCCAACATGCACGCCTGCGAGGCCATGCTGGCCGCCCACGCCGCCACCTTTGATCCGCGCTACCTCGACCGTGCGTTGACGCTGGCCACGTCCATCGCCCAGCGGCAGGCAGTTCTCGCTGATGGTCTGGTCTGGGAGCACTACAAGACCGACTGGACCCCCGACTGGGACTACAACCGCGACGACAAGACCAACATCTTCCGGCCCTGGGGCTTCCAGACCGGGCACCTGACCGAATGGGCCAAGTTATTGCTGATGCTGGAGCGCCGCCTTGGTTCTGCGGCCCCCGACTGGCTGCTGCCGACCGCCCGCCATTTCTTCGACACCGCCATGAAGCATGGCTGGGACGAGGTGCACGGCGGCCTGGTCTATGGCTTCGCGCCTGGGGGCGAGGTGTGTGACGGCGACAAGTATTTCTGGGTCCAGGCCGAAAGCCTGGCCGCCGCCGCGTGGCTGGCCGTTCGCTCCGGCGACGATGCCTATTGGCAGTGGTACGACCGCCTCTGGGCCTATGCCTGGCAGCATTTCGTCGACCACGAGCACGGCGCCTGGTACCGCATCCTCAGCGCCGACAACCGCAAGCTCACCGACGAGAAGAGCCCCGCCGGCAAGACCGATTACCACACCATGGGCGCCTGCCAGGACGTGCTCGCCGCGCTGGGCGTGCAGCCACCCGCCCGACAACAGGAGACGACGACATGAAACGACTGATAGGCGCCACGCTGCTGGCCGCTGCCCTCACCGCCCAGGCCGCCCCGCCCAGGCTCGAATGGCGGGGCATCAGCCTGTCCAGCGCGGAGTGGGGGGAGAAGCTGCCCTTCCCCGGCGTTTACGGCAGGGAGTACGTCTACCCCAGCGTTGCCAGCACGGCCTACTACCAGGCCAAGGGCATGAACCTGATGCGCATCGCCTTCCGCTGGGAGCGGCTGCAGCCCACGCTGATGGGCGAGCTGGACCCGACCGAGCTGGGCCGCCTGCGCGAGTTCGTCGACGGCACGACTGCGCGCGGCATGCACGTGCTGCTGGACCCGCACAACTACGCCGCCTACAGAGGCGTGCATGTCGGCAAACCCGAGGTGCCCTTCGCCGCCTTCGCCGACTTCTGGCGACGCCTGGCGCTGCAGTTCAAGGACAACCCCAAGGTGCAGTTCGGCCTCGTCAACGAACCGCGCGAGATGCCCACCGAGACTTGGGGCCACGCTGCGCAGGCCGCCGTCGACGCCATCCGCGCCACCGGCGCGAAGAACCTCATCACGCTCCCCGGCAACGGCTACACCGGCGCCTGGAGCTGGTTCGAGAGCACCTGGTACGGCACGCCCAACGCCGACGTCATGGGCCGCGTGCGCGACCCGCTGGACCACATGGTGTTCGAAGTGCACCAGTACTTCGACAAGGACGGTTCCGGCACCAACACCGAATGCGTCAGCCCCACCATCGGCGTCGAGCGCCTGCAGCGCTTCACCGCCTGGCTCAAGGCCAACAAGCGCCGTGCGCTGCTGGGCGAACTGGGCGGTGGCGCCAACCCCGTCTGCGAGCAGGTCATCCGCAGCGCGCTGCAGCACCTGCAGGACAACGCCGACGTCTGGACCGGCTGGCTGTGGTGGGCGGGCGGCCCGACCTGGGGCGACTACTTCCTGTCGCTGGAGCCTGGCAAGGACGGCAAGGACAAGCCCCAGATGCGCTGGCTGGAGCCCTTCCTGAAACAGCAATGAAAAAAGCGGGCCGAGGCCCGCTTTACGTTTTCAGCCGCCAGGCTTAACGGCCGAAGCCGCCTTTGCGCGGGCCGCCGAAACCAGGCTTCGGGCCGCCGAAGGAGGGCTTGCCACCGGGCGTGAAGGGACGGTCACCACGCGGCGCGAAACCACGGTCGTCACGGGGCTGAAAGCCACGCTCTTCACGCGGTGCAAAGCCGCGGTTGTCTTCACGCGGCTGGAAGCCACGGTTGTCGTCGCGCGGTGCAAAACCACGGTTGTCGCCGTGCGGCTGGAAGCCACGGTCATCACGCGGCGCAAAGCCGTCGCGACGCGGCTCGCCGCCGAAAGCAGGCCTGCCGCCACCGTTGAAGTTGCCACGCGGGGCATCGTCACGACGGAAGGGCTTGTTGCCAAAACCGGGACGGCCACCGAAGTTGCCACGCGGGCCACGGTCGTCGAACGAACCGGCCGGGCGCGCCGCAAAGATGCGCGGCTCCGGCGTCTTGGGCTCCAGGCCTTCGATCTGCTGCACGGGGATGGTCTGCGTCGTGAACTGCTGGATGCGACGGATCATGGACACGTCCTCGCGCAGGCCCAGCGTGATCGCCAGGCCCTGGCGGCCGGCGCGGCCGGTGCGGCCGATGCGGTGCACATAGTCCTCGGCCTTCATCGGCAGGCCGTAGTTGATGACGTGGCTGATGGTCGGCACGTCGATGCCGCGGGCGGCCACGTCGGTGGCCACCAGCACGCGCACCTGCTTGCTGCGCAGGGCCTGCAGCACGCGGTTGCGCTTGCCTTGCGGCATGGCGCCGTGCAGCGGGGCGACCGAGTGGCCGATCTCGGCCAGGCGCTCGGCCAGCCAGTCGGCGTCACGCTGGGTGCTGGTGAAGACGACGGCCTGCTCCATCTCCGGCAGCGCCAGGATGGATTCCAGCAGCTGGTCCTTGTGATGGGGGTTGTCGGCCCAGTGCAGGCGCTGCTCGATGTTCTCGTGCGTGTCGGTGTGCGTGGCGACCTCGATGCGCTGCGGGTCCTTCAGCAGGTTCTGCGCGAGGCGGCCGACGTGGCCGGCGAACGTGGCGCTGAACATCACCGTCTGGCGCTCGGCCGGGGTGTTGCCGGCGATCATCGTGATGTCGTCGATGAAGCCCATGTCCAGCATGCGGTCGGCTTCGTCCAGCACCAGCATCTCGACATTGGCCAGCACGCACTTGCCGGAGTTGATGTGGTCGATCAGGCGGCCGGGGGTGGCGATCAGGATGTCCAGCGGGCCGGTCAGCTGGCGGATCTGCAGCGGGTAGGGCATACCGCCCAGCACCGTCGCGACCTTCAGGCCGGGAATGAAGCGACCGTAGGTCTGCGCGGCCTTGGCGACCTGCATGGCCAGCTCACGGGTGGGCGCCAGCACCAGGATCTTGGGGCCGTAGATCTTGCCCTTTTCGCGCTTCTTGCTGTCGTCGGCACGCGCGGCCAGGATCTTCTCCAGCGCCGGCAGGATGAAGGCAGCGGTCTTGCCCGAACCGGTGCGAGCCGAGACCATCAGGTCCTTGTTGGCGATGGCAGCGGGGATGGCGAGCGTCTGCACGTCGGTAGCGTTCTCGTAGCCGGAATCTTTCACGGCCTTCAGCACAACTTCGTTCAGGCCCAGGGTATCGAAACTCATGTCGTTCTTTCAGTCAAAGCCCGTCCATGCCGCCCGAAATTCAGTGAAGGCGGCACGCGGGCGCTGAACAGCTCATGCCGTTCAACAGTCAAAGTCGCTGGGAGAAAGCTCGTGTCGGGCGGCTCGGGCTGCAGATTGCAGTCGGTTGCGGCACGGGGGAACAGTCAAAGCGACGGCTTCATCGCCGCCGACCGATCCACGAGGGGTGTTCGAGAAGCCGTAAAGAACTACGGGCCGAACGAGGTCAGAGGAGACGTACGATGCCCGGCCTGCGCCGAGCGAAGCCGCGACTGTAGCATGCTTTCAGGGTTTTCACCAAATAGACTCAGCTCGCCATGCGAGCATCAAGCCAGCCGCGCAGGCTGTTGAAGAAGGCCAGCCCGTGGGCGCGGGTCAGGTCGCCCCGGGTCAGGCGCGCTTCCTTGATGCGGCCCTGTGCCAGCAGTTCGGCGCGCAGCACGCCAGGCAGCAAGCCACTCGCCAAAGGCGGCGTCAGCCATTGGCCGTCGAGCTTCAGGGCGAGGTTGCCGAAGCTGCACTCCGTCAACTCATCCGCTTCGTTCCACAGAATGACATCAAAGACATCGGCCGGCTTGGCGAAGGCGTAGACCTCGCGGCGCGTCGTCTTGTGGGCAAGGAACTCGGCGCGGGGGCCCAGTGTCGCAACGGGGCTGTCAGCCAGCGCCAGGCGGACGGGCTCGGCCGTGGGCGTGAAGGCGGCCAGCGTGTGGGAGAACTTGCCCTCAGCGTCGCAGGTCAGGCGCAGGCGCCAGCTGCCTTCGGCTCGGGACTGGGCAATCGCCTTCAGGTAGGTGCGGGCCTCGGTGAGCGAGAAGCGCAGGCCGAAATGCCTGGCCGTGCGCTGCATGCGGGCCAGGTGGGCGTCCGCCCTCACGGCCACGCCAGCCTCCAGACGCAAGGTCTCCAGCGCCTCGACGGGCGCCTCGGCCCGGACGAGGAAGCGCGACTTGGCCCGCCATTCGGCGATCTCGGCGGCGGGCTCGCTGTCCAGCGTGATCGCGCTGCCGAGGCCGCAGGTGAACTGGTCGCCGCCGAACTCGACGGTGCGGATGGGCACGTTGAAGGTCGCGACACCGCCCGGCTGGATCAGCCCCAGTGCGCCGCAGTACCAGCCACGGGCCGACGGCTCCAGTTCGCGGATGACCTGCATCGCGCGCACCTTGGGCGCGCCGGTCACCGAGCCGCAGGGGAACAGCGCCGCGAAGGCGTCCGCCAGCGTCAGCCCGGCGCGGCTGACGGCGGTGACGGTGGACGTCATCTGCCAGACCGTCGGCAGCGCATGCAACTCGAACAGGCGGGGCACACGCACGGTGCCCAGCTGCGCGACGCGACTCAAGTCGTTGCGCAGCAGGTCCACGATCATCAGGTTCTCGGCGCGTTCCTTCTCGCTGGTGCGCAGGTGCGCCTGAGCCGCCTCGTCGTCGACTCGGTCGCGCCCACGCGGTGCCGTGCCCTTCATGGGCTGCGCAGCCAATAGCCAGCTGGCCTTGGCGCCTGGCACCGGGCGCCAGTCGAAGAACAGCTCGGGCGAGACGCTGGCCGCACCGGCCTCGCGCAGAAACAGGCTGAAGCCGCCCGGCTGACTGGCGTGCAGCGCGAGGAAGAGCTGCTCGGGATCGAGCTCGCCCGCCGCCGCGCGCAGCCGCGTGGTCAGGTTGACCTGGTAGCAGTCGCCGGCGCGGATGTAGTCGCGGATGCTTTCGATGGCGGCTGTCGCGTCGGGCTCGTCATCGCGCCAGCCGAGGAAGCCGGTGTGAGATGCGCCGCCTTCCGGCCAGGGGTCCGGTGCGGTGTCGTAGACCGCGAACTCGGCCAGCGGCGCAGCGGCAGCATGAGTCGACAACACTTTGTCGAAAGCCGCCGCCGCCTCGTAGCGCAGGCCGCCCAGCACCCAGTCACCGGCGCGCGCGGCGGCTTCGGCCTCGGCGATGACGGCGCGCACTTCGTCCTGCCGCGTCGCCCGCAACCAGCGCGCGGGCGGCGCAGTCCAGCAGCCGCGCAGGCGCTCGCCATCCTCGCGGGCCAGCGGGTGGCGGGGGAAGTCGAAGGCGGCGTGCAGCACGCGCGCTGGACGGATCAGGCCAGGTTCAGGAAGTGGGTGCGGTAGTGCACCAGTTCCTCGATGGACTCCTGGATGTCGGCCAGCGCCGTGTGCGCCTGGGCCTTCTTGAATCCCTCCAGCGCCGACGGCTTCCAGCGCTTGGCCAGTTCCTTCAGCGTGGACACGTCCAGGTTGCGGTAGTGGAAAAAGCTTTCCAGCTCGGGCATGTAGTTGGCGAGGAAGCGGCGGTCCTGGCAGATGCTGTTGCCGCACATGGGGCTCTTGCCCTTGGGCACGTACTGCTTCAGGAAGGCGATGGTCTGCGCAGCGGCATCGGCCTCGGAGACGGTCGACGCCTTCACGCGGTCAATGAGGCCGCTGCGGCCATGGGTGCCCTTGTTCCAGGCGTCCATCTTGTCCAGGGTTTCATCGCTCTGGTGCACGGCGAACACCGGGCCCTGCACGCGGTTCTCGAGGTTGGCATCGGTGACGACGACGGCGATCTCGATGATGCGGTCGGTGTCGGGGTAAAGACCCGTCATCTCGAGGTCGATCCAGATCAGGTTGTTTTCGCTGAGGGCAAGGGTGTCGGACATGGTGGGCTCGCTTGAACAGCGGGAAATTGTCGCAGCCTAAACTTGACGCCTATGTCGCCCACGCTGTTGTCCCTCGCTTTTGCGGTCGCGCTTGCGGCTTCCCTGCTCGTCAAGTTCTGGCTGTCCTCGCGCCAGGTCCGCCATGTCGCGGCCCACCGCGGCCGCGTGCCGGCGGCGTTCTCCGGCAGCGTGACGCTGTCGGCCCACCAGAAGGCGGCGGACTACACGATCGCCCGCGCCCGCTTCGGCCTGCTGGCGCTGGCCTTCAACGCCGTCGTGCTGCTGGCCTGGACGCTCTTGGGCGGGCTGAACCTGCTGAACGGCTGGGTGCTGCAAGCGAGCCAGTCCTTGCCGGAGGGCTGGCAGGCGATGGGCTACCAGCTCGGCCTGGTCGCCGCCTTCGCGCTGATCGGCTCGCTGCTGGACCTGCCGTGGGAGCTGTACTCCACCTTCAAGATCGAGCAGGCCTTCGGCTTCAACCGCATGACGCTGGGACTGTATGTCGGCGACATGCTCAAGGGCCTGTTGCTGGCCGTGGTGCTGGGCCTGCCGCTGCTGGCGCTGATCCTGTGGCTGATGGGCGCCGCCGGCCCGCGCTGGTGGCTGTGGGCCTGGGGCGTGTGGATGGGCTTCCAGCTGCTCGTCATGGTGCTCTACCCGACCGTCATCGCGCCGCTGTTCAACAAGTTCGAGCCGCTGACCGACGTGGCGCTGAAAGAGCGTGTCGAGCGGCTGATGGCCCGCTGCGGCTTTGCGGCCAAGGGGCTGTTCGTCATGGACGGCAGCCGGCGCTCGGCGCATGCCAACGCCTACTTCAGCGGCTTCGGCCCGGCCAAGCGCGTCGTCTTTTTCGACACGCTGTTGTCCAAGCTCAACGGCAGCGAGCTGGAGGCGGTGCTCGCGCATGAGCTGGGGCACTTCAAGCACAAGCACATCACCAAGCGCATCGCGCTGGCTTTTGCGATGAGCCTGGGCGGCTTTGCGCTGCTCGGCTGGCTGGCGCAGCAGCCGGCCTTCTACCTGGGCCTGGGCGTGCAGCCGTCACTGAGCGCGCCGAACGACGCGCTGGCATTGATGCTGTTCCTGCTCGCCGGCCCGGTGTTCGGCTTCTTCGTCACGCCGCTGGCCAGCCACTTCTCGCGCCGCGACGAGTTCCAGGCCGATGCCTATGCCCGCGCGCAAGCGAATGGCCACGACCTGTCATCGGCACTGCTCAAGCTGCACGAAGACAACGCGGGCACGCTGACGCCGGACCCGATCTACGCCCGCTTCTACTACTCGCACCCACCGGCTGCCGAACGTCTTGCAGCCCTCGCCACATGACTGATCTGCTGCTTTCCCAATGTGACCCCAAGGCCGCGCTGCTGGACGCCGACACGCGCACCCGCGTGCTGGCTGCCCTGCCCGGCTGGCTGCCCGACCCTGAAGGCCGTCTGATCGGCCGGCGCTTCGGCTTCGCCAACTTCTACCAGGTCATGGCCTTCGTCGACGCAGTCGCCGAGATCGCGCATGCGCAGGACCACCACCCCGAGATGCTCGTGAGCTATGACGCCTGCACCGTCAGCTGGACCACACACTCGCGCGGCGGGCTGACGCTGAATGACGCCATTTGCGCAGCACAGGTGAGCGCCCTGCCTGAAGCGACCGCTGCATGAGCAAATTCCAGGCGCTGGACCTGGGCTTGGTGGTGCGCGGCCACGGCCGCCACTACATCGTCGAGGACTCGGAGGGCAAGCGCTTCGTCTGCCACCCGCGCGGCAAGAAGAGCGAGGCGGTGGTGGGCGACCAGGTGCGCTTTGCCGACTCCGGTGACGAAGGCGTCATCGAGGCAGTAGAGCCCCGGCGCAACCTGCTGTTCCGCCAGGACGAGTGGAAGACCAAGAGCTTCGCCGCCAACCTGGACCAGCTGCTGGTGCTCGTCGCCGTCGAGCCGGTGTTCAGCGAATCGCAGCTGACGCGCTCGCTGATCGCGGCCGAATCGGCCGGCATCAGCATGGCCATCGCGCTCAACAAGACCGACCTGCCCGGCACGGATGCCGCCCGCGAGCGACTGGCGCCCTACCGCGCCATGGGCCTGACGATGTTCGAGGTCGCTCTGAAGGCCGACCGCGAAGGCTCGCGCGCGACGCTGGACCCCTGGCTGGCTGGCAAACGCACCTTCGTGCTCGGGCCGAGCGGCACAGGCAAGAGCACACTGATCAACCTGCTCGTCAAGGACGCCCAGGCCCAGGTCGGCGAGATCTCGCAGGCGCTCAACTCCGGCCGCCACACGACCACGACCACGCAGTGGTACTGGACCGACGAGACGCGCACGACGGCGCTGATCGACTCGCCGGGCTTCCAGGAGTTCGGCCTGCATCAAATCCTCGCGGCCGAGCTGTGGCGCTGGATGCCCGATCTGCGCCAGCACGCCACCTGCCGCTTCGCCAACTGTTCACATATTCACGAACCCGACTGCGGCGTGCGCAAGGCGGTCGATGCGGGCTTGATCAGCGCCGGCCGATACCGCATCTATGGCGAAATCCTCGAAGAACTCCAACGCAAGACCTGGTGAACTCCTCTGCCCTGACCCGTTGCCTCGCAACCCTGGCCGCCGCGCTGCTGGCGGCTTGTGCCGCTCCCACCGTCGCGCCACCGCCCGCCGCTGACGGCTGGCAGCCGCTGGCCTTGCCGGGCAAGAAGCCCACCCGCTACCAATGGACCGAGAAGGACGGCCGCCTGGCGCTGGAGGCCTCGTCCGACCGCTCGGCCAGCATCTGGCGCAAGCGCATGGAACCGTCGCCAGGCGGCGTCGGCGAAGTGAGCTTCTCGTGGTGGGCACAAGGCCTCATCCCGAACGCCAGCGTGGCCGATGTCGACCGTGAGGACGCAGTCGCGCGGGTCATCTTTGGCTTCGGCGGCGACATCGACAGCCTGCCGCTGCGCACGCGCATGAAGTTCGAGCTGGCGCAGGCACTGACTGGCGAGGTGCCGCCCTACGCCACGCTGATGTACGTGTGGGACAGCCAGCTGCCGGTGGGCACGGTCGTCGTCAACCCGCGCAGCGACCGCATCCGCAAGATCGTCATCGACTCCGGCTCCGCCGAGCTGCGCCGCTGGCGCGACCACAAGCGCGACCTCGCCGCCGACTTCCGGCGCGCCTTCGGCGAGGAGCCCGGGCCGCTGCTGTCCATGGCCGTCATGACCGACAGCGACAACAGCCGCGCGTCGGCGCGCACCTGGTACGGGCCGGTCAGTGTCGGGGCGGCTGCAGCGGCAGCGGTGGCGCCTCCGGCGCCTTGACCTCGCGCGCCTCGATGTCCACGACGTCCCCGTCCGCCGGCGGCTGAGGCCGGCGCGGCGCCCAGGGGCTGCGGTTCATGCGGAACTGCATGTTGGGCTTGCGGCCGGTCAGCAGGCTGAGCAGCAGGATCGTGACGAAGGCGACCACCGCGAACAGAAAGAAGGCGAGGCCGACGATGGCCCCGACGATCACGATGAGCCAACGGAGAAGCAGACGGAAGAACGACATGGCGGGATTGTGACGGTGGGCGCTAAAGCCCCGTGCAAGAGCCCGCTTTCTCTTTCATCCGCGCCACACGCAGCGGATGAATCGGGGGTATTTCGGGCCGATCGCCGGGCCGCTCCCAAGCCGGCCCGCGATGGCGATGTGCTTGCGGCTTGATGCCGCAAGCATCGCCGCCCCCCCCCCGGGGCTGAGGCCGGACACATGGCGCCCAGCGGGCGGCATGTGCCTGCCGAAGGGCTGCGGCGCTGCCGCAGCGCGGTCTGCAAGACCGACCAGACTCGCTCGCGTTCAGCGATGCGAGGTTGGGCGAGGGGCACCATTCACCCGCGTCCCACGTACGGCATCTGCGTCGCCATGACCGTCATCGTCTGCACATTGGCCGACAGCGGCAGGCCGGCCATGTAGACGACGGCGCGGGCGACATCCTCGACGTCCATGCGCGGCTCCACGGCGATCTGGCCGTTGGCCTGCGGCACGCCGCGCAGCATTTTCTCGGTCATCTCGGTCGCGGCATTGCCGATGTCGATCTGGCCGGCCGCGATGTCGAAGGCGCGGCCATCCAGGCTCAGCGACTTCGTCAGGCCCGTGATCGCATGCTTGGTGGCTGTGTAGGGCGCCGTGTTGGGCCGCGGCGAATACGCCGAGATGGAGCCGTTGTTGATGATGCGGCCGCCGCGCGGGCTCTGCGCCTTCATCAGCGCGAAGGCGGCGCGGGCACACAGGAAGCTGCCCGTGAGGTTGGTGTCGACGACGGCGCGCCACTGCGCCACCGTCAACTCGTCGATGGGAACGGCTGGTGCGCCCATGCCGGCATTGTTGAACAGCAGGTCCAGCCGGCCGAAGCGCTCACGCAGCGCAGCGAAGGCGGCGTCCACCTGGGCTTCGTCGCCGACGTCGGTGGGCAGGTGCAGCGCATCCGGCAACGTCTCGCGCAGCGCCGCCTCGCGGCGTCCGATCAGCGCGAGGGTCCAGCCCTCGGCGGCAAGCGCGCGAGCGACGGCGCGGCCGATGCCGGAGCCCGCGCCAGTGACAAGAGCGACTCTCATCAGCGGCCCGTCGCCGAAACCAGCGTGCGCTGCACCCAGCCGCTGAAGTTGGCGGCGTCCACCCTGACAAAGCCGTCCTTGACCTCACCGGTGGCCACCAGCTCGTCACTGCGGCTCAGCGTCGCCACGACCTTGCTGTCGCGCGAGGGTTCGGCGAAGGCCTTCACGTTGGCGATCTTGGGCGCCAGCATCTGGCCGGCCGGGATGGGCGCACCGGCCTGCGTCGACGCAGCGGCGTTCGCATCGCCAGCGGCGCTGGCGGAGCGCACGAGGCTGGCCTGGTCGCGGATGGTCAGCACGATCTTGTTGTAGTTGTCGAGGAAGCTGGCTGCGATCAGCTTGCCCTCGGCGGTGCTGGTGTAGCCGCCCATGCCACCGATGGCACCGCCACCGAAGCCCCAGCCACCGATGGAGAAGTCGGTCTTGCTGGCCTTCCCTTCCGCTGCTGCCACCTGGATGCTGGAGCGCACGTCGGCGATGAGCAGGCTGGTGGAGGCGTCCTTGAACTTCAGTCCACCGGCAATGGCACCGACGATGCCCAGCCTGCCACCGAGGAAGCCGCCCAGGCCGCCGCTGGTGTTGGCACCGACCTGCACATTGGGCGTCATGACGAAGTCGGCCGCTTGCATCTGACCCTGGCCGACGTTGGACTCCTGGCGCATTTCACCGGCTGCCGCGAGCGAACGCTCCTGCTGCAGGTTCTGCATGGCCTGGCCACGCTCGACGACATCGAAGCAGCCGGACTGCTGGATCATCATGCGCAGCAGCGACGAGGGCGAACCGAGACCGTATTGGGAGATGTGGTTCCAGCCATGCTGCGGCTCGGCCACGGCGATGACACCCAGCTTCTTGGCGCATTTCTCGACGTTGGAGCCATCCTGGGCGTGCACCCCCGTCGTCAGGCCGGCCAGCATCAGCGCATGGAGCGTCTTCTTCATCGTCATCGCATTCCTCAGGAAAACCTGCGATTTTGCCCAGCGCGGAGCCCGGCAGGCATCCCGCAGCCCCGCAAGCGGTGTCGCCTGGATCAGGGTCGCAGGACCAGGCGGTGTCGCGTCTGGCCGGGCAGGAAGGCCAGCGGCTCCCCGGCCAGCCAGGCGGCGTGGTCGCTGCGGTAGAAGGGCGACATCGGGTGGCCGCTCTGCCCGCCGGGAATGACGAGGATGCCGCGCTCCTCGTGGCCGGGCGAGACCACCATGCGCTGGCTCTGGCCATGGCCGTGGTTGTGCACGCGCGGCATGTGCGAGTCGCCGGCCATGCCCTGGGACGCCTGGTCCAGCCAGCCCGACAGCGCCGGCACGGCCGCGCTCAGCGGGTGGCGCATGGCGGTGGTGTTGTCAGCGCCCCAGGTCGCGGCGGCCAGGCTGCCGTGCCTGGCGATGAGCGCCTGGCGGCTGTCCAGCACGGCGCGCTGCAGCAGCTCGGGCCAGCTCTTGTAGGCTGCCGGCAAGGTGTCGGGTCGGGCGGCCTGGATGAGTGCCCAGCCGGGTGTCTCGGGCACCAGCTTCAGGTCCGCCGCCGTCAGGCCCTGGGCCTCCATCAGGCCGGCCAACGGCGCGAAGACCTGCTGCAGCGCGCGCTCGCGGAATGCCCGCACGAGCAGGTAGCCGATGGCCTCGGGCCGCGCGGCGTCGGCGCTCTGGTCGACCTCGGCGCGGTAGTCGGCGAGACCGTGGGCGGCGACGAAGTCCGGCGTCAGCACGCGCTCCAGCAACAGCTGGCGCCAGCGCTGCAGGAACAGCGCGCGGTGGTCCAGCTGCAGCGCATGCAGGCCGGCCTCGTCGAAGGTGGCTTGAGCGCGCAAGGCGTCGCGGATCTGCATCGCACGGGCGCCCAGGTCCCAGCCGCCGTTGCCGACGATCTTCATCGCGTCGCCGCCCACCATGCGCGAGTTGGCCGTCCACAGCCGCCCGTCGGCGGGGTCGACAAGCCTCGGTTGCGCGGCCGCGGCCAGGTAGCCCTGCCAGCGCGCACGGCCGTCGCTCCAGTCCTGCGGGCGGTCGATGTCGTCGGCGCCGACGCGCTTGGGCACGGCGCCCAGCACGGTCCAGCCGATGCGGCCGGCGGCATCGGCCACGAGCAGGTTCTGCGCCGGCACGCCGCTGCCGGCAGCCAGGCGCACGGCGTCGTCCACGGTGGCGGCCGTCTCCAGCTGCGCCAGGCGCAGGTTCATGCCCTCGACATCGTGGGCGACCCAACGCAGCGCGTAGGCCTGGCCCTCGGGCGCCTGTTGGGCCATGACCGGCCCCCATTCGCTTTCCAGCACCTCATGGTCGACCGCGGGCTCGCCAGCGATGTCGATGCGCTCGACGCTGCGGGTCAACGGCTTCTCGACACCGCCCGCCAGGTAGTGCGTGCCGGCCGCATTGAGCCTGAGCGTGACGACGTCCGCCCAGTCGGACGTCGTGTTGGTGAAGCCCCAGGCCACGCGACCGTTGCTGCCGACGATCAGCAGCGGCGTGCCGGCCAGCGTCACGCCGGCGATGTCGCGGCTGCCGGCGGCGTCCTTCCAGCGCATGCGCGCCTTGAACCAGGTGCCGGGCGAGCGCAGGCCCAGGTGCATGTCGTCGGCGACGATGGCCCGCCCTTCGGCGCCACGCGCGGCGGCGACGGCGAAGTTGTTGCTGCCGAGGTCGCGCGCATCGCGCAGCCGGCAGTCGCTGCAGGCGACCTTGGTCGCGCGCAAGGCGTCGGGCATGGGGGTCGCTGGCAGCGGCACGGCGGCCACGCGGCTGTCATCCATCGCCGCCTGCCAGTCGGCGCTGTGCTGGTTCAGGAAGGCGTACCAGTCGGCCGGGATGGCGTCGTGCAAGCGGCCCATCGCGATGTCGTCGCGGCCCTGCGCGCCCTGCAGGTCCAGGTACAGGCCGTAGCCCACCAGCAGCGTGTCGGCCGCAACCCAGGGCGCGGGGGACTGACGCAGCAGCAGGTACTCCGGCGGGCGGCTGCCCAGCGCCGACAGCCCCGCGTTGACGCCGCCGACATAGGCCTCCAGCAGCGCCCGCTCGGCAGCGGGCATGGCAGCCAGGGCCGCGCCGGCCCGGTGGCGGAAGCGATGCAGCCGCCGCGCCTTGTCCAGCGGCAAGGCCTGGGCGCCCACCAGCGCGGACAGCTCGCCGGCCGCGTTGCGGCGCATCAGGTCCATCTGGAAGAAGCGCTCCTGCGCATGCACGAAGCCGAGTGCGCGCGCCACGTCGAGGCGGTTCTCGGCCTCGATGGTGACGTAGCCGCGCTCATCGCGCTGCACCTCAGAGGGCGCGCTGAAGTCAGCCACGGCGCGCTCGCCGTCGAGCGCGGCCAGGCTGCCGCGCAGCGCCAGCCACAGCGCCAGGGCCAGCAGCGCCACCAGCAGCAGCAGGCCGACGAGGATGCGCCGGACCCAGAGCATCAGAAGGCGCCGGGGTAGCTGCCGCCGTCGAGCAGGATGTTCTGGCCGGTCAGGTAGCCGGCCTGCGCGCTGCACAGCATGGCGCAGAGGGCGCCGAATTCGGCCGCCGTGCCGAAGCGCTGGGCAGGGATGGCGGCGCGGCGCTTGGCAGCCACCTCATCGACGCCGACACCGGCATTCGCGGCACCGGCCGCCAGGGTCTTCTTCAAGCGGTCGGTGTCGAAGGCGCCGGGCAGCAGGTTGTTGATCGTCACGTTGGCCCCGGCCAGACGGGGCTGGCGGGCCAGGCCGGCGACGAAGCCGGTCAGCCCCGAGCGCGCGCCGTTGGACAGGCCCAGCACATCGATGGGCGCCTTCACCGCGCCGGAGGTGATGTTGACGACGCGCCCGAAGCCGCGCGCCGCCATCGCGTCGACCGTGGCCTTGATCAGCTCGATGGGCGTCAGCATGTTGGCTTCCAGCGCGGCCAGCCACTGCTCGCGGCCCCAGTCGCGGAAGTCGCCGGGCGGCGGGCCGCCGGCGTTGTTGACGAGGATGTCCACCTGCGGGCAGGCGGCCAGCGCGGCGGCGCGGCCTTGCGGCGTGGCAATGTCGCCAGCGACGGCACGCACCTCGACACCCGGGTTGCGCGTGCGCAGCGCGGCGGCCGTGGCGAGCAGGTCTGCCTCGCCGCGCGCCGTGATGACCACGTTCACGCCCTCGCCCACCAGCGCCTCGGCGCAGCCGCGCCCCAGGCCCTTGCTCGCTGCGCAGACCAGCGCCCAGCGGCCGTTCAATCCCAGATCCATGACGACTCCTAGCCTCGACCGCGCCCTTGCGCAGCAGGCCGCATCATCGCGCCATCAGCGTCGGAACCGGCCGTCCTCGTCGACGATGGACACGTCGGTGAACTCCAGGCCGCTGTGGTCCTTGTCGGAGTAGTTGACCTGCAGGCCGCCCAGGTCGATGCGGCCGTCCAGCGCCCTGACAAAGCTGTCGCGGGTGATGTCTTTGCCAGCGCGCCGGAGCGCATCGACGACGAGCTTGGCCGCGGCGAAGCCTTCGATTTGCGATGGCGTCAGCTCCTGGCGGCCGGCGTTCTTGGCCAGGGTCAGCGCCTCGCGCACCATCAGGTTGGCGGTGGAGCGCTCGTACGGGAAGAGCTGCGTCACGATGACGCCGCGGGCATGTTCGCCCAGCGCCTTGACGAAGTCCGCCGACGCATTGTTGGACAGCGTTGCAACATGGGCCGTCGAGCCGGCCGCGCGCAGCGCCTTGACGCCTTCGACGACGGCATAGCCCGGCCCGATGAGCACCACGGCCTCGATGCCGGCCTTGGCGATGCCCTGCATGATCGGCGCGAGGTTGGGCCGGTTGCGGTCGAAGCGCAGGTTGGACAGCGCACGCAGCCTGAGGTCATCCAGGCCCTTGATCGCGCCCTTGCCGGCGTCATTGCCGAAGGCGTCGTTGACCTGCACGATGGTC
>Ga0114942_1000133_pt1 | contig 19740 bp, 15 predicted proteins | sample LowerColdCreek_FD_88674 | JGI IMG/M metagenome (GOLD analysis project Ga0114942, IMG submission 88674) | Groundwater microbial communities from Cold Creek, Nevada to study Microbial Dark Matter (Phase II) - Lower Cold Creek | ecosystem: Environmental > Aquatic > Deep subsurface > Groundwater ... | reverse complement strand
TTCCAGCTGCAGCCGCATCGGGCGCAGCCCCGTATTCGTCAAAACTTCCGACACCCGTCTGATGAAAGCGTGGTTGAATTGCAGCGCAGAGACGTTGACTGACACCTTCGGCAGTTCCAGGCCCAGTGCCTGCAGATCCACCATCTGCCGACAGGCTTCTTCCAGGCCCCATTCTCCCAACGCGCCAATCAAGCCCATTTCTTCCGCCAAAGGAATGAATTTAAACGGGGGCACCAGTCCAAGCTCCGGGTGCTGCCAACGCATCAGGGCCTCCGCTCCGATGACCGCTCCACTCCGCGCGTCCACCTGTGGCTGGTAGAAAAGTACCAGTTCGTTGTGATCCATAGCCCTGCGCAGGTCATTTTCAAGGGTCAGTCGTTCAACGCTGGCCGCGTCCATGCTGCTGGTGTAGTACATGAACTTGTTTTTGCCCGAGCTCTTGGCGTGGTACATCGCCGTGTCGGCGGCCTTCAGCAAGCCCTCCACGGTGTCGGCGTGATCGGGGGCGATGGCAATGCCGATACTGGGGGTCACCACCAGTTCGTGCCCCTCAATAGTCATAGGCTGGGAGAGCATGGCGAGAAGTCGGGCCGCCACGACGCCTGCGGATTCTGCGCAATCCAATTGGTTCAGGACCACGGTGAATTCATCGCCGCCCAATCGCGAGACCTCGATTTGCGAATTCGGTTCGACATAGTGCGCCACCAGGTCGCTGTCCCTGATGCAGCGGGCAAGGCGCTTCGCCACCTCGCGCAGCAGTAGATCGCCTGCGTGATGGCCCAGTGAGTCGTTAAAGCGTTTAAAATTATCGAGGTCCAGAAACAGCAGGGAAATCATTTCCTTGTTCCGTTTAGCCAATCGCAGCAACAGGTCCAGTTGCTCGGTAAACAGGCGCCGATTGGGTAGAGCGGTCAGGCTGTCGTAGTACGCCAATTGGCGCAGGCGATTTTTGGTCTCTGTGACCTCCTTGACTGCGCGGTTTAACTCTTCATTGCGCCGGGACAGTTGCGATGTGCGCTCCTCGACTTTCATGCTCAGTAGATGGCGGTCTACGTCCATTCGGGTCTTGTAGGAGTTGAGACCGCCGATGATGGAGTTGAGAACCGCCACGATCTCCCTGAATTCGCCACTGTTTTCCAGTCCCTGTGAGGTCACCGCGCTGCCCAGGGCAATGTCGCCTGCCATGCGTTTTATGATGGAAAATGGGGCGGTGATTTTGCGCGTCATGTATCTACTGAAAATAGCGCTCAACAGAATAAACAACAGGGTTATCGCGGCTACCGTGCCGACCGTGGGGAGGATTTCAAGCAACAACGCGGAGCGGCTCATGCCAAGCTGCACATAGCCAATCACATGCAGGCTCGTCGCAGTTCGTGAGTTTGCCAGCGCGCTGCCGAGTTCCGCACGGCTCAGATTGTGCTGCTGCGGATTGATGACAGAGAGTACTGGAATCGTGAGATCCCAGACCAGGTCTCCGCCTGGCAGCTTCAACAGGTGGCGCCCTATGGCAGCAACGTCGCTGCGATGGGAAGTGATGCGCATATCGACCACGGAAGTGCCGCTGCGCATATCCTCAAAGCGTGCCAAGGGAATTTCAGGTGTATTGGGCTGTTGCAGTCGGCTGAGCGGGGCGCCCGCCACGTCGCGCACTATCGCGTAACGAATGACGGGCGAATTCTTGAGCAGGTCCTGCAGTGTAGCCCGTAGTTCGAATTGATCGTTCAGGTAAATAGCCACCTGCAACTGTGGTTGGCTTTGTACTCTGTCATAGGACTGGTTGATGAGATGCTCGCGAATTACTGTGTATTCGCGCAGCAATGCGGTCGCAGTGAGGAAGCAGCCCGCCGCGATGGAGATGGACAGGACTAGCGCATTGATTTTGCCAGCAATCGTCATAGGCTTTGGGTATCAGCTTCGACGATGCACAAGGCGACCCTAGCCCCGCATGATGCCATCAATAAATACCCCAGTTTCTGGATAAAGCGCTTGGCTGTTCGCCTGTCACAATTATTCGGTTCGGGACGGCGACTTCTACAAACGTGCTTTTTTGGTTAGAAACAGATACTTGCGTGAAAAAGTAGCATGAGTCCATTCTGGGGCGCAATCGTACATATTGCAGCAATTCCACCGCTCGCACGTAGAGCGCTGAGGGGAGCAGATCAAGACGCTATGCGTCTATCAGCGCCCGAGCGGCGATCATGGGCTATCAGTATACCGTTGACGGTCAGTGGGAATGTCACCGGCCTGGCGCTGCGCCGGTCTCTGGGGTTGCGTGGCACGAAGGTGTGGGGCGTGACTTCGCCGACACGATCCCCAGATAGCCTTTTATCTTCGGATACATAGCTGCGGGCTGCGACCGTGAAGACATAGGTGGATATCACGATGGCCCCGAGGCCCAGCACGCCGAGGATGATAAGTATCACATCCATGAATGGTCACTGCCCCATAGTGTGCGGTAGTGGAATTGCATTGTTGATGCAAAATCCGCGCCGGTTTTTTTAAAGCTTATTATACAAGTGCTTGCAGCATGTTAACGCTGCATGCAAGTCGCAACAACCAGGAAGTGTAAAAAATACTGACACATTTGGGTCAGGAGGCCACGCTTAACGGGCGCCCTTGCCGAAGAGTACGACCTCCACAGTGCTGAGGGCGATCATGAAGTCCAGAAACAGGCTCTGGTTTTTTACATAGTAGAGGTCGAACTGGAGTTTTTGGCGTGCGTCTTCCTCTGACGCACCGTAGGGATAGCACAGCTGGGCCCAACCGGTGATGCCGGGTTTAACGGCATGCCGAGAGTTATAGTAGGGGATGTGTTCAGCCAGTTGTTTCACGAACTCCGGCCGCTCTGGACGCGGGCCGATAAAGGCCATCTCGCCTGATAACACATTGAAAATCTGCGGCAGTTCGTCGATGCGAGTACGGCGAATAAAGGATCCCACCCGGGTGACGCGACTATCATTCAAGGTAGCCCAACGCGCTTTGCCATCCCCTTCTGCGTCCACACTCATGCTGCGGAACTTCAGCACTTTAAAGGCCTTACCGCCCAGTCCCACTCGTTCCTGGCTGAAGAATATGGGTGACCCGAAGCCGTCCTCCAACCAAATCGCCAGCGCGGTTACCACCATTAGCGGCCAGGTTGCCATCAACAGGAGGAAACTTGCGCAAATATCGAAGCAGCGTTTGGTGAGACTGCTGGAGGTATTACTGCGCAGGTCCTCGGTCAGGGTCATCCAACCGGGAGTGGCGAAGTCCACCAGTATCTTGCCTGCCTCTCTTTCGAAAAAATTCACCAGATTCAATACTTTGACGCCTTGCAATCGGCACTTAAACAACTCGTCCGTGGGGGTCTGGTCGCGTTTGTTGTCCAGCGCGACGACGATCTGGTCGATTTCGGTTTGTTTGGCATATTCAGCCAGCGGCTGGCGCAGGTTGATAATGCGCTCGCCTGTTACCCTGGCTTCCTCGCTGTCTACCCGGACAAAGCCCACGATGGTAAACCCCTGCCGATCTGTCTTGCGCCGCATCGAGCTGGTAATGGTGGCCGCAGCGGTACCCGAGCCGTAGACCAGTACGCGGCTTTTGAACTGATCCAGATCAGTCACGTTGATAAACGCTAGTCGATTAACTAAGTTGGCAATCAAGGACAACAGCACGGTATACAACAGAACTCCGCGCCACTGGTGGGTGTCTGGCAGGAACAGAAACACGCCCGCCGTCACCAGGCTGGCGGCGACGAACCCCCCCACGGTGCGCACCAACACCCCCGATCTGCCCTCGCGCATGCGCGGCTCGTAGAGCCCCATGGTAAACAGGCATAGCACGGTAATCAGTGCGAACAGTACGGCGCGCTCGGGGATGTCGGGGAGGTAGGTCTGGAATCCACTGGGCTCCAGGCCAACTAAGCAGTAAATGTAGGTTCCGGCGTAAAAAGCCAGCACGAAAAGTGCCGCGTCCATCAGCGCAAGCCAATAGAACGAGGTATGAACGTGGTGGTTGAATACCCTTACCGTAGCCATTCCAAATCCTTTATACAGCTTTGGTCGCACGCTGCGCCGGGTGAGAAAGGAGCCGCGCCGCTACGGAATCGAGCGATTAGCCTGCGAATCTTTATTGATACCTTGCTGTTGGGTGGATAACCCGGTGACCGCTATTCAGCGTTTGTACACAGCCAACGCACCCGATTATCCACAAAAGTCTCCAATACAGTAAACAAGGTAGCATGTGCTTTTTAATCCTGCCAAGAAACTTACCGAAAATGTGAACTTGTTAGCTACAGTCTCACACTGCCGTTACACCCGTATGACAAAGCTCGGCCCGGAGCGTCGCCCGCCGCCAAACTTCCGTTCACCGTATATTTAAAAAAGCTAAGCGCGACAGAGAGTTAGGGCAATTCCCTCGCTTCTCTGCGGGCGCTTATGTCGACGTCTCCTGGAAAAGGCCTCCATACTCCTCCGCCAGCATGCGCCGGTCTATCTTGCCGTTCTGGTTGTGGGGCAGGGCAGTGCGCGCGATGATCGCAGTTGGCACCATGAAATTAGTCAATTCCTTGCGGCATCGGGCCAGCACTGTTTGTTCCAGGGCACTGTCCAGTTTGGCGTCTGCCACAGGTGTGACAATCAGCAATATGGCCTGGCCGAGTGCCGCATGGGGCAGACCCAGGGCGGCGGCGCTGCCAACCAGCCCTGACGCGTAGGCCACCTCCTCGACCTCTGTGGGGCTAACCCGGTAGCCGGAGGTCTTGATCATTTCATCCTTGCGGCCGATGAAGTACAGGTAACCATCTTCGTCCTTTACGACCTGATCACCGGACCACACGGCAAGCTCGGTGATTGGAATTTCCGTAGGTTGGACGGGGCAGGGCCTGAATCGTTCGGCTGTTTTCTCTGGATCATTCCAGTAACCCAGGCTGACCAATGCGCCGCGATGCACCAGCTCGCCGGGCTCGTGGGCAGCACACTCGTGTCCAGCCTCATTTATCACGAGAATTTCCGCATTCGGGATGGCCCTGCCCATCGATTCGGGACGAATGGCCACCTGATCCGGTGGCAGGTAGGTCGAGCGGAAGGACTCGGTGAGGCCATACATCAGATAGATAAGGGTATTCGGCAGCGCCTTTTGCAAGGAGTGTGTGGTGGGTACGGGCATAGCGCCACCGGTGTTGGTAATATAGCGCAGCGACTGCACTGCCGGTGCGGGCCAGTCCAGCTCCTTGAGCTGGTTCCACAGGGGGGGTACGGCCGCAAGGCCGGTGACCCCGTAGTGTGCCACCGCCCTGATAACGTCACGGGGTAGCAGATAGTCCATGAGCACGACAGAAGCACCCACGGAAAAGGCCGTGGTTAACTGGCTGAGTCCTGCGTCGAAACTGAGCGGCAGGACTGCGAGAATTCGATCGGCAGTTGAGTTGCCAAGATAACTCGCCACACTGTGTGCACCTGCCACCAAGTTGCGATGGGACAGGACAACACCCTTGGGGTTTCCGGTGCTGCCTGACGTGTAGAGGATGGCAGTCATGTCGATATCGATGCGTGGGTGTGGTGTCCGCCTGCCAGTGGATGAGGTGCAAAATTCGGCGAAGCTCAATAGTCTTTGCGGCCGCGGCCGCGTATCTTCTAGCATGTGTCCGTCCACCAGCACGATCGTGTGCAGGTCGGGGCAGTGTTCCAGTACTTCCAGCATAGTTTCAAGGCGTGGCGCCGAGGTCAACAGTACCCTGGCATTGCAATGCGGCAGTATATGGGCCAGCTGGCGCGGTTTGAGCAGCGGATTGATCGGCACGAAGCAGGCGCCTGCCGCCGCCGTGCCAAAGAGGCTGAACACTGTTTCGGGCTGTTTTGGCAGATAAACTGCAACTCTCTCGCCAGCGCCGACCCCCAGATGCAACAAACCGTTGGCCACTGCCTCCACCTGATGTTGCAACTGTGCATACGTAAAGTACTGGTCCCTGAAAAGCAGGGCAGGCGCATCCGGGGATGATTGTGCGGTGCGCGCAATTAACTGGTGAATGAGGTCTGGCATCGCGATGAGGTGATGGGGTGCGGCTCGTCAGAAAACAAAAAGGTGTTATTGTAGCCCATTAGAGTCACGGCCACGGGGTGAATTGTGCGATGAATATTCGCCGGACACAATGTCGGGACTTCCGAACTGTGCTTGAACGCACAATGAAGGTGCGCCCATGCTGGTAAGAATGACCGCTCTGCTCTGCCTGCTCGTCGCGCAGCTGGCCTGGCCAGCAAGTCTTCCTGATCTGATCGGCAAGGTCCGTCCGGGTGTTGTGGGTGTTGGAACCGCGTACCAGCCACGGCAGCCTAACGTCAAGGGGGACCGTATTGTATACAGAGGGACCGGCTTCGTCGTAGGCGATGGTCGTCATATAGTCACCAATGCACACGTCGTGGCGGTAGCGCTCGATGTCGACAACCACCAGACTCTCGCTATCTTTTCCGGGCGTGGTGACTCTGCCATCGCGCATGTGGCCCAGGTGGTGCGCAGGGATGACGCGCATGATCTGGCTTTACTGGAAATTCGAGGTTCTACTCTACCCGCGCTACAGTTGGGTGACTCCTCTTCCGTACGCGAGGGGCAGGAAATCGCATTTATCGGATTCCCCATGGGCATGGTGCTGGGGCTATACCCGGTCACCCACACCGGTATCGTCTCTGCCATCACTCCGTATGCCCAACCATCAGTCGACTCAAGTGATCTTAATAATTTGAAGATACAACGAGCGCGCAGCGGCTTCGATGCGTTTCAGCTGGACGCCACCGCCTATCCTGGTAATAGCGGAAGTCCTGTGTTCGAGCTCAACACGGGCCGCGTCGTGGGAGTGATAAATAGCGTGATGGTCAAGGAGACCCGCGAGACTATGTTGTCAAGCCCGTCCGGGATCACTTACGCGGTGCCGGCCAAGTACATAAAGCCCTTGCTTGGTCAGCAATAACCGCAAATAAATCACTGCGAATTCGAACTGCAGCCTTTTTTTCAATGTCTGTTAGCATGTGCATTGATTTGATGTGGCGCATCGCATTTCGTGCTGCGCTTCTGGAGGTCTCAACTTGGCCTTGTTTCAGCACAAGACCCGCATACTGCTGGTCTGTAGGGAAAATATTTGCCGCTCACCCATGGCAGAAGGACTGCTGCGATACTATTTGCAACAGACTGAACTACGCGACCGAGTGGAGATAAATTCCGCGGGCACACAGGCATCTCAACCGGGCAGTCGACCGGATCAGCGCGCGCAGAAAGTGATGGCCCTGCGGGGGATAAATATTAGCCGGATCAAGGCGCGCCGGGCCACCGCGCGTGATCTGGTTCGTAGCGACTTTGTCTTCGCCATGGACGAGTCAAATTTGCGCGATCTCTGGCAGCTCAACCTGCCAGAGCATCACGACAAACTCAGCTTGCTGCTAAGCCACCATGCGGGGCAACCACTGTTGGAGGTGCCCGACCCCTACTATGGCAGCATCGAAGCTTTTGAGCGGGTGTTCCAGATACTAGACGAAGCGATGGGCGACGTGGTTTTCTATATCGAAGACTGCATACTGTGAATGTGTTCTTTACTCGTTGGAAGCTTGGCGTTACTGTATCGTCAGCTTGCTGGGCGGCAACAAATGACTCCGGCGCTGCAGCAATATTTTGAGAAGTCTAATGGATAAAAATAGCGTGTCCCTAGTGGCAGACTTTCAGAGATATTTCGATCTGGTACTGGCCACTACACCGTCAGAGCTGGAAAGCGTCTTCCGGATTCGCTATCGGGTGTACTGCGAAGAATTCCACTATGAACCAGTGGAAGCCTTTCCCGATCAGTTGGAAAGTGATGACTTTGACGCCAACTCCAAACATTGCCTTGTAGTCCACAAGGCCACTGGTATGCCTGCCGGATGTGCGAGATTGGTACTGACGGACGAAAAATCGCTGATGCCCATGGAGAAGTACTGTTCCCGCGCAATCGATGAAAAACTCATTCGTTCGTATGACGGCAGACGACACACCATTTGTGAGTTCTCCAGATTGGGGGTCGACGGTGCATTCCGCCGCAGACCTGGCGAAAGCGAGTCACGATTTGGTGAAATATCCGCACTGGATTGCAGCAAACGGGAGCAGCGCACTTTTTCTATGATTGCGGTAGCTACCATCCTATCAGCGTTTGCCTTGAGTCAACTGATACAACGGCCGCACTGTTTTGCCATGATGGAACCGTTTCTGCCGCGTCTGCTTAGGCGGTCCAATATTATCGTACATCCTGCTGGTGAGTTGATTGAGTACCATGGCACTCGATCACCTTATTATTTTGAGGCGCGCGAAACCGTGGGCGGTATGTCTGCTGAAATGCAAGAATTTTACGCGGTTATTCTCGCAAATTTCGCCGCATCTGGTTTAATTGCTCCGGGCGGGAGCCATCACGATGTTGGGAGTAAGGCGCCAGCATAAGGTTGAAACGAGAGCGTGGTCTCGACTGCGTTGCGCCGAATGCTGTTTGATTCGTTTCTAATGTGGGGTATTGCGGCAGTGCAATTAGAGGCTTGGAATGTCATTTGATTACCATGAGGCATTTTCTCGCAACCTGGGCTGGTTGACCGAAACCGAGCAAGAGGTACTGCGGAATAAACGTATTGCTATTGCGGGATTGGGCGGTGTTGGCGGCAGCCATCTGCTCACTTTGACGCGGCTTGGCATTGGCGCGTTTAATCTCGCTGATTTCGACCAGTTCGAACTGCCCAACTTTAATCGCCAGGCCGGCGCAAGCATGGTGCACCTTGGGCGCAATAAAATTGACGTCATGGCGGAATTGGCTCGCGGTGTCAATCCCGAGCTCACCATTGAGCAGTACCCCGCCGGTGTTACGTCCAATAATCTTCATGCTTTTTTGGAAGATGTGGATCTTTACGTCGATTCCCTGGATTTTTTCGCTATCGATATTCGCAGGCAGGTATTCGCAGCGTGTTATTCCAAAGGTATTCCCGCAATTACCGCAGCCCCATTGGGAATGGGTACTGCGCTGCTTTGTTTTATCCCGGGCAAGATGAGCTTTGAAGAATATTTCCTGCTTGAGGGTCAGTCCAGGGAAGAACAGGCGTTGCGGTTCATGTTGGGTCTGGCACCAAGGCCACAGCATTTGAATTATCTGGTGGATACAGGCCGCATCGACCTCGACGCTGGAAAGGCCCCGTCCACTGCCATGGCTTGCGAGTTGTGCGCCGGTTTTGCCGGTACCTATGCACTGAAAATCCTGCTCAATCGGGGTGAGGTGCTCGCTGCCCCACGCGGTGTTCATTTCGATGCCTACCGCAACCGCCTGGTCACGACCTGGCGACCCTGGGGCAACGCCAACCCTTTGCAACGGTTAAGCTTGAGTATTGCACGTAAGCGAATTCAATCACCGGGCGCCAAAGCGTTCGCCGGAGAGCAATTGCGGGGGCGGCCTGTTGAACGCATTCTGGACCTGGGGCGCTGGGCGCCTAGTGGCGACAACGACCAACCTTGGCGCTTTGAGATTGTCGACGATCTCCATGTTGTTGTGCATGGCCGCGATACTCGCGATTGGTGTGTTTATGATCTGGACGGTACGTCCAGCCAGATCGCGCTGGGCGCTTTGCTTGAAACGCTGTCCATTGCCGCGTCCGCTGAGGGCATGCGGGTCGAGGCCGTGTTGCGTCCGGATACACCCGAGGAGGCCCCACTCATCGATATCGAACTGGTTCCCGATGTTGGAATGTCACAGCATGCGCTTTTGCCATTTATCAAGGCCAGGGTGACCCAGCGAACCCCATTTACCGAGCGGCCGCTGTCGCCCCGCCATAAACACGCGCTGGAGCAGGCGGTGGGAGCGGGGTTCAGGGTAATCTGGATTGAAGGTAGATCGGGACGCCGAAAGATGGCGAAACTGCTTTTCCACAATGCTCACATCAGGCTCACAACTCCGGAAGCCTACGAGGTACATCGCAAGAACATAGAGTGGGGCGCGAAGTTCAGCGATGATCGTATCCCGGAAGGAGCGCTGGGAATTGACCCGCCTACGCGCAAAGTGATGCGCTGGGCATTGCAGAGCTGGCCGCGGGTGCAGTTCCTGAATCGATACCTTGCTGGCACCTGGTTACCGCGCGTGCAAATGGATTGGCGTACGGCGTTGGGTTGTGCAGCGCACTTTGTCATCGTTGCTGACAAGCCATTGCAATCGGTGCAGGACTATCTGGAGGGTGGTCGCGCCGTGCAGCGCTTCTGGCTTCAGGCTACACGGGAGGGCCTGCAGTTCCAGCCGGAAATGACACCGGTGATATTCTCCCGCTACGTGGCGCAGGCGCGGACGTTTACGTCCATTGCGCAGGAGCAGTCACTTGCAGCGCGTTTGGCGGATGAGTTGAGTGCCCTGGTGGGAGCCGATGCGGGTCCGTTGCAGCGGGTTTATATGGGGCGAGTCGGCTTCGGGTCCAGTCCTCAGTCTCGTTCAGTGCGACCACCGCTCGAAAAATTACTGATAAATACTCATCGTTAGCAGCACATGCCCGAGCAGAACAAGCAAGCCGGCAAAGCGCGAATCCTGTTCGTTGCCGAGGCAGTGACGCTCGCCCATGTGGCGCGGCCTGTCACCCTCGCCAAAGCCCTCGATCCGCAGTCTTTCGACGTACATCTGGCACATCATCCACGGTACCGGGAATTACTGGGGACTCTCGAACTGACCGAACACGAGATACACTCGATTCCGCCACGGCAATTTACCGAGGCCCTCGCCGCGGGCAGGCCACTGTATGACTACGCAACGTTGAAGGCGTATGTCGAGGAGGACCTGCAACTGTTGTCCAAAGTGCAACCGAGCGTCGTGGTGGGTGACTTTCGCCTGTCCCTCGCGGTGAGTACCCGGATTGTCGGAATACCTTACATCGCGCTGAGCAATGCCTATTGGTCACCTTATTGTCGGCAGCGCTATGTAGTGCCTGAACTACCGATGACGCGGGTGCTGGGATCAACGCTGGGCCAGATGGTGTTCTCACTGGCACGCCCCTTTGCGTTTGCGCTGCACTGCCTGCCAATGAACCGATTGCGACGCAGTTATGGCCTGGCTGGCCTCGGCTTTGATCTGAGGGAGGTCTATACACACGCTGATTACACATTGTATGCGGATATACCCGACCTGTACCGCATGCAGAATCTGCCGCCCCATCACCGCTTTATTGGTCCGGTGGTCTGGTCTCCCAGTTTCCCCCGCCCGAGCTGGTGGGATGACCTGCCACCGGGGCCGCCGCAGGGGCGGCCCATTGTGTATGTGACGTTGGGGAGTTCCGGCCAGGCCAGCTTGCTGCCTACCTTGGTGGACGCGCTGGGACGGCTGGATGTCACGGCGCTGGTCTCCAGTGCCGGCGCGCCATTGCCGCAGAATGTGCCTGCCAACGTCTATCCCGCAACCTACCTGCCGGGTGCGGACGCGGTGACTCTGTCCAGACTGGTGATTTGCAACGGCGGTAGTCCGGGCACTCATCAGGCGCTGGTGCAGGGTGTTCCGGTCATCGGCGTCGCCGGTAACCTGGACCAATACCTCAATATGGCAGCGATACAGAAAACGGGGGCGGGGCTTTGCCTGCGGGCGGGAACTTGCCATGCGGGACAACTGGCAGCGGCTGTCATGCGAATGCTGGCCGATCCGGCGTACCGCACCGCCGCGCAGAAATTGGCTGCGCGCCTGCTACACTACAATCCCGTTGCCCAGTTGCGCAAAACGATAGATGAATTACTTCCACCGCCGCATCGGCTGCCCATGAACGACACACCACCGACAATCTGCGGAGTATCGCCGTGACACGTTACGAGCAAGCGATAGCGACGGTGGTCCGGCACGCCTACAAGGCGGCGCTCGTCAATCTGTTACTCATTCTGGCAGTGGGATTTGGTGCAAGTCAGCTGGCTATCAACTCGGGTATCCGCGTACTGTTCAATCCCGACGACCCCAACCTACTGGCGGAAATCAACATCGAGCAGACCTAGGGAAATAAGACAATATCGTTATCGATGTCGGCGATGGTGAAGTATTTACGCCACAGAGTTTGGCGTTGTTGGAGGACACTTCTGTCAAGGCGCGGCAGATTCCCAATTCCAGGCGAGTTGACTCAGTGACCAATTTTCCATGGGCCACGGCCGACGGGTAGCAGCAATGCACCTGCTGTGGCGCCAAGGATTCCCGAGCCGAAGCTCACAGCCGCTGCTGCGCTGCTACCTATCGAATGCGCGCAAGTGCGCTCTGGCTAGAATCTTTATCCATGAGTCCCGCCTGAAGTCGATAGTTGTTGAACTGCAATACAGTACTTTTGCCGGTTTGATGATTGGTCAGAAGCATTTCATTCGGCCGCCAATAGAGTGGTAGGTATTGTTGGTAACCGAACAAGGCCAAATTTTTGAGAAGATCCCCTTTATGGTCGCAAGAATCCACCCGACGTAACCGGTATTCATTCTGGTCGAACCAAGAGACTTGACGTGAATACGCCGATTTCTTGTCCACAGGAATACGTTTCACCACTAAGCAAGCATCACCTGCCAAAGTTTCTTCACCCTTGTATCCGTAGCTGCATTTTTCAATTTCCTGGGAAGCAAGATGCTCATACGCGAGTTCACTTCCCATGAATGGGCCCGATTTGTCGACCCCTGATATCCGTTTCACCCGTATCAGGGCGGGCAGGTTAAACCACTGGTCATCGGTTCCTGCTTTGTGAGTGAAGCGAGAATTGCGGCTCCTTTGAGATCTCGTGGACGATCAAATACCATAATGCTCTTGTCGCCATCTCCTTCCACTTCGAGAGTCATTTGCCGCATGGTTCGAGTAATTTGTTCCGTGGGGGAGATCGTCAACAACATGTTGAGATCCGCTGTGGTGTCTTTGAAACTAAGATCTTGCTTATCCGCCTCGACGGCGATAGCCAGTCCCTTCTACGCGGCAGGATTTGCAAATGCGGGATGCGCAATCAACACAAGCTTGAGATCCCAGCACACAGCCGCGGCGGTTTTTGCGATGCCAAATGTATTGAAACTCATGGGTGCATCTCCTGCAGCGACAGTCCACCTTTCCTGCCTCCTGTTGGAGTAACTTTTGGAGGCGCAGCGCGCCCCGCGCCCCGCGCCCCGCCGTGCAGAAACAATGGGAAAGAAGCGTGGTCGCTCTGGTTACGATTGAAGTCCCGGTCCACTCCAGTGGTTTGATCCTGGAAGCGACCGTTTTTATTGGTTGTACCCAGCGCGGGAGTCTGTTGAATAGTGTCAATGAGGTCCCTGCCGACGCACTTTCGTCAGATTCATGCACTGAAAAACAGAACTCACCAACACGCCCTGCCAACGGTTAGTTCCGATTCTGAGCCTTGTGTTGTAGCACGAGAGCGCCAGTGCCCTTTGGAGGGTTATGGTGGGTTCATTCAGGACTATTGCCGGGTCAACCGGTTTTTGTTGGACAAATGAGCCCCGCAGTTTGGTGAATAACCTGTGTCGCATTTTGTAGACAACATAAACCTATGATTTATAAAGATTTATTGGAAACTATTTGAAATACTGTCGTGCCATGTATACAGAAAAGTGTTGAATACGCGGTAGTTTTGACTTCTTTTTTCAGATTTTTTTAACATGCTTACCTAACTAAATGATATTTATGTTAATTATTAATACTGGCTCGTATATTGCTTGGTTTGCTGCAATGCCCAAGCTGGGGCATAATGACTAACAAAAGGGGGAAAAATTTTGACAATTGAATTCAAAGTCACAACAGATTCTCGTGTATTGGGGCAATATTATTCTCTGCGCGGGAGATGTTTTCGCGAGGAGTTGGGGTTAAGTGGATTTGACGGTTCTGAGGAAGAACAAGACAGGGAAGGCCTGATATTTCTAGCCCTCCAGGACGGCAATTGTGTAGGTGGAGCACGGATAGCATCGCACGTCACACTAACCAGCCAGTTGGAACTGCTGGAGATTGATCAGAGTACCTGTTGTATGTGGGAGCGTTTTGTCATGGATCCAATGGCGCGATCTGTTGATTTGGTTCGAGAATTCATTGCGAATCTAATACAAATCTCACTGGACAGCGGCTATCAAAATGCCATGGTACTGAGTTCACTCCGCAACGCGCGATTTTATCGACGCTGTCATACCGCCTTGGGGGTGGGATTTCAGATTCATCGACCTGTGCCATACTGCGCGCAGGGAGCATTTGCCGGGTTGGAACACTACTTGTCGATAGCATATCTGGAGCAGCGGCAGCCACTGCGTTTGGTCATCTGACATGCCCCAAAGTGCTCTGGTTCTGCCCATCGCATGGCGTAATCCTGGCTAAACGCACCAGTGCAGGAACAGTATTAACGTCGCCTCACTGAGTGACGAGCAACACTTTTTATCTTCAGCGACAACACCCCGATTTGACAGAGATTTACGTCGCGTGAAAATCGGAGTGATTATCGATTAGTATGTTAGCCTTAGCCAGATGGGCTGCATAATGGACCATGAGTTTTCATCAGGCACCAATATTCTGTATGTAGCCCGACTTTGCGTTTTAGCTGGTTGGGACATAATTCTCTAGTGAAAAGAACAGAATAGGAATAATGAATCCGTTTTTACGTCGCATCTTAACGCTGCTCGTTTGTTGTGTGCTACTCGCGTGTGAAGAAGACCCTACCAGTCAAGATCATTACAAAAACGCTTTGGCACTTGTCGAGAAGTCCGATAAGACATCCGCGATTATTGAGCTTAGAATTGCGCTAAAGAAGGACGCGGATAACACTCGGGCACGAGCACTGCTCGGAAAGCTGTATTTCGAGACTGGAGCTTATGAAGACGCTGAAAAGGAGCTGTCGCGAATGCTCTCCGCGGGAGTGGACGTATTCAGTGTCACTCCGATTCTAGCTCAAGTACTGTTGGGGTTGGCTGACTACAAGCATCTCGATAGTCTGAGTGTAGACGGCCTGGATCCCGAAAATCGCTCCACAGTGCAGGCGGCCAAGGGGCTTTCTATGGCTTTTCGCCATGACATGGCCGCAGCAACGGAGATCATGGAAACCGCGCTGCAGAATGAGCCGACCTCGCCCTACGCCCAGGTGGCTGCGGCGCGACTGGCCATGGAGATAGAGAATTTTGATGACGCACGCACCAGGCTGGAGCAGGTATTTGTAAAGAATCCACGGTATGCGCCGGCGTGGAGTCTATTGGGAGATATCGAGGTTGCGCAAGGGAATCCGCAGCAGGCAGAGCTTGCGTATTCCAAGGTCATTGACATTACAGGCGGGAATAGTTTCGAAGCGCTAGCCAATCGAGCATTGATGCGGATCTACCAGCGCAACTTCGAGGGAGCGTATAAGGATTTGTCATTTTTGGGAGGCCGTCACGGGGCAGTGGCACCCTCGCATCCAGGCGTACAATTTGCCTGGGGACTGTTTTATCTTGAAAACAAACAGATTGAAGCTGCCGCGAGAGCTTTCGAACTGGCCGCCCAATTCTCAGATTTGTATCCCCAGTCCGTATACTATCTGGCGGCGATTAATCTTGAGCAGGGTTTTGTCGAGCTGGCAACGAGCAATGCCTATCGATTTCTTAGTCTGGTTCCGGGAAGTGCCGCGGGCACAAAATTGGCTGCAAAACTTGAACTCGGACAAAAGAACTTCAGCAAAGTGGAAAAGCTGCTTACACCCATAGTTGCACTCCATCCAAACGACAGCGAAGCCATGAATTTGCTCGCGAGCGCACTTCTGGAGCAAGGCAAAAGCGGTGAAGGCGTCGAGTATTTGGCTAAAGTCGCGAAACTGAACCCTGATTCGGCGGAAGCGATAGCTCGGCTAGGTGCCGGATTTCTGGCCGCAGGGTCTGAGGAACTGGGGATTGGAACGCTAAAATCTATTCTTGAAAAGGATCCGAGTTACGAACAGGCTGATATTCTCATAGTGTTGACTTATCTGCGCCAGAACAAAGTGCAAGAGGCAGTTCGCGCAGCGCAGGAGTATCAATCTCGGAACCCCGAGAGCGCAACGTCGTACATCTTGCTGGGGCGCGCCTATCTCGCGAATAAGGAAGTGGCACCAGCGAAAACTGCATTTCAGAAAGCGCTGGAGCTACGACCGGGCGACCCGGGTGCTGGCAATAGCCTTGCGGACTTCGCACTCGCGGAAAAGAATTATGAATCCGCGCGCAGTTACTATCAGCAGGTTTTGCAGAGCAATCCTGATCATATTCAAACCCGAATGAACATTGCTGCTTCCTATGCCGTTGAAGGCAACGAGCAGGCAATGTTGGACAGTTTGCAGAATACGCTAGCAGCGCATCCGCGGGCAATGGAACCAAGGTTGGTAAAAGCGAGATACTATATTGCGAAAGGCGAGTTGGATAAGGCATCGCCCATATTTGATGAACTCTCTGAGGAGCAGAAGCAGCATCCGGATGCGCTAGTAACGCTGGCGAGCTTCGAACTGGCAGCAGGTCGATATAACCAGGCCTTGGGAACGCTGGGAAAGCTGATGGATGAATATCCGAATGTAAGTCAATATCACTACATGAAAGCCAAGGCCTATGCAGGGCTAGGGGAGATAGCTAAATTTTCCACGGAGCTGCAGCGGACTGCTGAATTAGATCCCAATCACTTCTACGCCAAGATAGCGTCAGCGCGATTGGCTTTGCTTTCTAATCGCATGGACCTTTTTGAGGAAAAATTGGCCGAGCTAACTGAAACTGCTCCGGACAACGTCGACGTATTACGTCTTGAAATAGCGGCGGCGCAAATGAAGGGAGATAATAAATCAGCCATGCAAATGCTGGAGACTCTCTACAGACAGGAACCCTCACCCGGCAATCTAATCGCGCTGGCCACACAGCGCCAATCTGTCGGTGAAATCAAGGGAGCTATCGAACAACTACAACATTGGCTTCAGGCTTATCCCGAGGATATTACAGTGCGCGAGAAATTGGCCGAGTTCTACGGCGGCAAGAACCAAGTTGGTGGTGTTATATACCAGTATCGTAAAATTCTCGAAGTGGACCCTAATCATGTGATAGCACTGAATAATCTCTCTTGGTATTTACTGAATGAAGATCCAAAACAAGCGCTTGCCTATGCTGAAAAGGCTCTAGAGCTGTTCCCGGAGTCTAGTTCCATACTTGATACCCTGGCTGTAGCGCAAATGAAAAACAATAATGTGCTTGAAGCCAGGCGTTCAATTGATCGCGCTATAGATCTGAATCCCAATAGCCCTGAAATGCGCTTTCATGAAGCCCAGATTAAAGCAGCGGAGGGTGACACTAACGGCGCGATAAATACGATAGATGCGCTTCTCAAGTCGCATGCGAATTTTTCAGAGCGGCCAGAAGCTGAGGCATTTCTCAAGAAATTGACGGCGAAATAGACACACGCTACTCGCAACCGTTCTACCGCCTGCGGGTTTTGCTCAAGCTTTGAGTCCCAATCTTTCCAATAGGCTGTATAGGGTTGGTCTGGTAATACCTAGCGCGTTTGCTGCATCGGATACATTTTGGTTGCAGTGATTCATTGCACGGATAATGGCCTTGCGTTCGGCGTCTTCCCGGACCTCCTTAAGGTTTAGGGGCATGGGTTCTATATTGATGCCTCCCAGCTCCAGATCCTCCGCGCTGACATGGCTGCCTTCGGCCATGATTACACCGCGTTTTATCCGGCTCTCCAGTTCGCGTACATTACCTGGCCAGTCGTACGCTTCCATAGCTACAATAGCTTCCGGGGAGAAAGCCATTGCGGCGCCAGCATACTCTTTACTCCAAAGATGCAAAAAAGATTTAGCTAGCACCAGAATGTCTCCTTCACGATCCTTTAACGGTGGTATCTCCAGTACTATCTCACTTATTCGGTAATACAAGTCTTCCCGGAATAGGCCCTTCGATATCAATCCGCGCAAATTTTGATGGGTCGCGCATAGAATTCGCACGTCCACTGGAATTTCCTTGCGTCCCCCAATCCGCTCAACAACTCGTTCTTGCAAAAAGCGCAGGAGTTTAGCCTGTAATTCCAAAGGCAGGTCACCTATTTCGTCAAGAAATAGAGTTCCCTGGTCTGCGTACTCAATTTTCCCGGGAGTCTGCTTGGCCGCTCCGGTAAACGCCCCCTTTTCGTAACCAAATAATTCACTCTCTAAAAGGTTTGCCGGTATGGCGGCACAATTGATCGCCACTAACGGTTTGTGGACCCGTGGGCTCAAATCGTGAATTGCTTGTGCGCAGAGTTCCTTACCGGTTCCGCTTGCACCCAAAAGTAAGGTAGTGATGTTTGAAGGGGCGATTTTTTCTATAGTGCGACAAACCTTAAGCATCTGCGGGCTGGCAGTAACAATTCCTCTCAGCGGCGTATGCTGTTCATGTTTCTGTAAACTACGATTTTCAAGCTCCAGTTCATACACGTGGTAGGCGCGGTTGACTAACAGGGACAGTAGTTCGGGGTCGGCCGGCTTCTGATGAAAATCATACGCACCTAATGCGATGGCTCTTACCGCGTTCGCACGGTCGTTATCGCCAGTAACGATAATAACTTTGGTCTCCGGCGTAAGTGACAGGATTTCACTGAGTGTTGCCAGCCCTTCCGTAACGCCGCCCGGATCAGGGGGTAGTCCCAAGTCCAACAAAACAACGCCGGGCTGTATACGGCGCAGTTGATAAATCGCTTCCGTACGATCACCGCTGACCGTCACCTCGAAGCCGTCAAACGCCCAACGTAATTGACTTTGAAGTCCTTTGTCATCCTCTACCACCAAGAGGTGCTTCCGATCGCTTTTCACAATTTACTTACCTTCAGTAGTGTCCCAACGTTTGGTCCGTCGGGTTCTATATCCTGTTGAATACTAATGATTTAATGATAATTTTTTCTGGTCTCGATTTGAACTGTAAAGATGCGTTCTGTCACGCTCCGAAGCCTGATTTCGGGGAGTGGCATGATGAACCAGGGAATGTTGGTTTTCGCGCAGTTGACGCAGCATCTTCCGTTGACGACGTTTCGTCGCTGCGTAGCCAGATACAGCGGGGAGCACAAGGTCAAGACGTTCTAGTGTCTCGATCAGTTTCTGTGTATGGCATTCGCTCAACTGACCTATCGGGAGAGCTTGCGGGACATCGCGGCTTGCCTTCGAGCGCAGCGGAACAAGCTTTATCATCTCGGTATTCGGGCCGTGGTATCTCGCAATACTCTGGCCAACGCCAATGCAACGCGAGACTGGCGAATCTATGCCGACTTTGCGCAAAGCCTGATTGGAATCGCCCGGAAGCTTTACGCGGACGAACCCTTTGGCATCGATTTGAAAGAGTCGGTTTATGCGCTCGACACCACCACGATAGATTTGTGTCTGTCGGTGTTTCCGTGGGCGCCATTTCGTACGACCAAGGCAGCGATCAAACTGCACACGCTGCTCGACCTGCGGGGCAATATACCCAGTTTTATTCATATTTCCGACGGCAAGATGCACGAGGTCAACATCCTCGATCACCTGTTGCCGGAACCGGGGGCGTTTTACATCATGGATCGCGGGTTTCTCGATTTCGAGCGGCTCTATCGATTCCACACTGGTGGCAGCTTCTTCGTTACGCGGGGCACGTCGAATCTGAAGGTCAAGCGACGTTACTCGCATGCCGTGGATCGGTCGACAGGATTGATTTGCGATCAGACCGTTGTGCTCACCGGTTTCTATGCGCTCAAGGACTACGAGGCGCCGCTGCGGCGCATCCGTTTCAAAGATCCGGAAACCGGAAAGACGCAAATCTGGATTGCCGTATCGGTTT
>Ga0114942_1000132_pt1 | contig 19769 bp, 16 predicted proteins | sample LowerColdCreek_FD_88674 | JGI IMG/M metagenome (GOLD analysis project Ga0114942, IMG submission 88674) | Groundwater microbial communities from Cold Creek, Nevada to study Microbial Dark Matter (Phase II) - Lower Cold Creek | ecosystem: Environmental > Aquatic > Deep subsurface > Groundwater ... | reverse complement strand
TGGCTGCTGCTGGCCACCGGGGCCCTCATGGTGATTGGGGAGCCGGTGCGCGAGCTCGTCACGTTCTCGTTCTGGGCAAAGATGGCGCTGGTGGCCGTGGGCGCGTTGGTCGCGGTGGTCAGCGTGCTGGGCCTGGTGGCCGTCGTGCTGGCGGGGCTCAACGAGCGACGCCGCGAGCTGGCCATCCTGCGCGCGGTGGGTGCCGGGCCTCGTCATGTGTTGCTGCTGCTGTTGCTGGAGGGCGGCTTGGTCACCGGGCTGGGGCTGCTGCTGGGTTTCGCCGCCTGCGCCGGCCTGACCCTGGCGCTGGGGCCCTGGGCGCAAGCCCACTACGGCCTGAACCTGGTCCTGCGATGGCCCGGCGAAGCCGAAGCGCAGGTGCTGGGGCTGATCCTCGCCACGGGCCTTGCGGCCAGCCTGTTGCCGGCCTGGCGGGCCTACCGGCTGGCGCTGGCCGACGGGCTGTCGCCTCGGGTATGAAGCTCTGGGGCGGCCTGATGGTCTTGCTGGCTGTGGCCGGCGTGGGCTTGGCCTGGCATGACGCGCCGCCCCGGCCGGCCGCGGGCCAACGGCTGACCTGGGCCGAGCTCGTCCCGCCAGGCTGGCAGCCATTGGCCACCCCCGCCGACGTTGCCGCGTTGCGCGACGACAGTCCCGCCGGGCGGCAGCGCTGGGCGGATCTTGAGCGCCTGTGGGAGAGCGCGCCGCTGCGCCAGAGCCTGGACGGCTTGCAAGTGCGGCTTGCCGGGTTCGCAGTACCGCTGGAGGGCAATGCGCTCGGCATGACGGAGTTCCTGCTCGTGCCTTACTACGGCGCCTGCATCCACAGCCCGCCGCCGCCCGCCAACCAGGTGGTTTGGGTGCGCCTGCTCCAGCCGCTTGCGCAGCAGGGCAGCTTCGACCAGGTCGAGGTTGCCGGCCTGTTGACCGTGCAGCGGCAGCGGTCTGCGCTGGCTGCCAGTGGCTATCGAATGGACGGCGCGGTGGCTGCCCGTGTTCGATAGCGCAGGGCTGTCCCAGTCACCGACATGCCTGGTTCAAGACGAAAATGACAAAGCATCCGCATTTGAAACGGCTCGCATCAAGGGCGACTTGGTGCCTGTTGAGCGTGGGCGCGACGGGGGCGTCCCTGCTGCCAGCGCCTATCGACTGCGGGCCGCGCACGTGGCGCCTATGGCTTGAGGGTGCAATGGTGGGCCGTATCTTTCGCTGCATCGACATCAAGGAGTGCCGACATGCCTGACCTTTCCTCGCTGAGCCGCAGGGCCGTGCTGGCGCTGCTGCTGGCCACCACGGCCGCAGCTGCGCAGGACGCGCCGGTGGAGCGATGGCTCGACCTCACGCCGCCGGGCTGGAACCCCTACGCGAAGATGAATCCGCTGATGTTCGGTCGCTTGCAGGACGGAACGCCTGAAGCTGCCGAAGCGATGCAGAAGATTCGCGAGGTGCTGGATGCTGCGCCCACCGTCGCCGAGTTGGCGGGGCGGCAGGCGCGCCTGCCGGGCTTCGTGGTGCCGTTGCAGTCGACGAGCGACGGCGTCAGCGAGTTCCTGCTGGTGCCGTACTTCGGCGCCTGCATCCACACGCCGCCACCGCCGGCCAACCAGATCGTCTTCGTGCAGCTGAAGACCCCACAGAAAGGCCTGAAGACGATGGACGCCGTCCGCGTCATGGGCCGTTTGAGCCTGGTCAGGCAAGGCAACGCTGCCGGAGAGAGTGGCTACCGCATTGATGATGCGGCCATCCAGAAACTGCGTTGACGACGCCGAAGTTGACGGCCACCGGTCGGTGCGAGTACGTCAAACACTGCGGCTCACCGACACCTCGGCGCTGCTTCGGCGTGACAGCTTGTGTGCGGTCTGTCATTGGCCTGTCCGGCGAAAGGGAAGTGTCCGTTGCGGTTGACCTCTTCATGAGGTCTTCAATGCAGCACGGCGTCCATCAACCCCATCTCCGCGCTGCTCATCAGTGCATCGATGTCAGTCAGGATGAGCATGCGCTCGACATCGCCGCTCTTGACGCAACCCAGGCCCATGATGTGCGCGGCGTCCACCGAGGAATGCATCTGAGGCGCAGGCTTGATGCTGTCGGCGTTCAGCGCCAAAACGTCCGACACCGAATCGACCACCGCGCCGATGACCCGTCCGCGCACGTTCAGCACGATGACGACCGTGAAGTCCGTGTACTCGGCCGTCTCGCAGGCGAGTTTCAGGCGCAGATCGACGATGGGCACGATCACGCCGCGCAGGTTGACCACACCCTTGATGAACTGAGGGGCATTGGCAATTCGTGTGGGCGGCTCGTAGCTGCGGATTTCCTGCACGCGCAGGATGTCGATGCCGTACTCCTCGCCGCCCAGACGGAAGCTGAGGAATTCGTTGGGCATGGCGGCCATTGCACGGGCTGCAGGGCCGGGTGACACCGCTGTGTTGTGCACGGCAGTGGGTGCTGCCACGGGGCTTTGTTCAGTGACCATGGTCATCATTGACTCCTTGAAGGCTGGGGGCAGGTTCTGGCGCGGCGAGCCGCACTCAGAACGAAGTCCAGTCGTCGGTGCCGGTCTTGGCATTGGCAGGGGCTGATTGCGTCGCCGCTGCGGCAGGCTTCGAGGCGGCTACCGGCTTGGGCTTGAAGGAGGGGCGGATGACGTTCTTGGCGCGGTCCGGGCTGCGTCGCTCCACGGGCGGTGCGCTGCCCGCCGAGCTGGCCACGTAGCTCGATCCAGCCGGCATGTCATGCGACAGCCTGAACACGGCCACCGCCTCCACGAGTTGCTGGGCCTGGCCCTTCAGGCTCTCTGCGGCAGCGGCGCTCTCTTCCACCAGCGCTGCGTTCTGCTGCGTCACCTGATCCATCTGGCTGACAGCCTCGCCGACTTGCCCGATGCCCGAACTCTGCTCGATGCTGGCCGAGGTGATTTCGGCCACGATGTCGCTGACACGCTGGATCGAGCCGACGATCTCGCCCATGGTGTTGCCGGCCTGGGCGACCAAGACGGTGCCCTGCTCGACCTGTTCAACGCTGCGGCCAATCAGTGTCTTGATTTCCTTGGCCGCCTCTGCGCTGCGCTGCGCGAGGCTGCGCACTTCGGATGCCACGACGGCGAAGCCGCGGCCTTGTTCGCCCGCGCGGGCCGCTTCCACGGCGGCATTGAGCGCCAAGATGTTGGTCTGGAAGGCGATGCCATCGATCACACCGATGATGTCGCCGATCTTGCGGCTGCTGTCGCTGATGCCCTGCATGGTCGTCACGACCTTGCCGACCACGTCGCCGCCTTGCGCGGCGACGGCCGAGGCCCCTTGCGCCAGTTGGTTGGCCTGCTTGGCGCTGTCGGCGTTGTTGCGGGTGGTGGTGCCCAGTTCTTCCATCGTGGCCGCCGTCTGCTGCAGGGCACTGGCCTGCTCTTCGGTGCGCTGGCTCAGGTCCTGGTTGCCTTGCGCGATCTGCGCGCTGGCCGTGGCCACGCTTTCGGAGTTCGCGCGCACATTGGCGACCACGTTCGACAGGCTGGACTGCATGCGTGCCACATTGGCCAGGACACTGGTGGTGTCCCCTGCGCTCACCACCAGGGACTGGCTCAGATCGCCATCGGCCACGCGGCCCACAGCCTCGCTCAAGGCACCCGGCTCGGCACCCAGGGACAGGCGCAGATTGCGCGTCAGCAGCCAGCCGACGGCAGCCCCAATGGCCGCCATCAACACGGCCAGACCAGACATCAGCACCACGCTGAAGGCGGCGGCCTCCTCAGCTTCCTTCGCCAAATTGTCGGCAATCCCCTGTTGCAGGTCGCTGGAGTCATCGGCGGCCTTGAATACGACGTCCTGAAGCGCGCGCACCTCACCGACGAGGTAGGCGCCTGCAGCCGCCTGGTCACCCTTGACCGCCATGGCGATGGCCCGGTCCAAGGCGGCGTTGTAGGGGCCGCGATTTTCGGTGATCACCGTGTACAGCTCGCGCGCCCTTGGCACCGTGATGGTCTTGTCCAGCTTGGACAGGATCTCGCCGTTCTTGGCACGCAGTTCGGCGATCTTCTTCTTCTCGCCTTCGACGAACGCCGGATCGCTGTTGATGACGATGTTGCGGGCGAAGCGTCCGATGGTCTGGAAGTTGTCCTTCAGATCCGTGAACTGGGTGATCTTGACCATGCGGTTGAGGGCCAGTTCTTCCACGCCAGCGCTCAGGCGGTTCATGGTGATGGCTGCATACGCCACGATCGCGACGCCGATGGCCACCGTGAGGCCAAAGCCAAGGGCCAGGCGCGAGCGCACTGTCATATGTTCAAACATTGGCAATATCTTTCATCAGATATGCGCGGAAGGTCTATTTGTCCGCCATCCGCGCAGCATGGCGGCAGAACTTCGCAAATTTGATCTGAATCTGATCGATTTGGGTGAGCCCAGTGGCACCAAGGGCGTGAACTACTGGCGCGATTGGGCAAGCGTGCGAGCCGAGAGTTCAGGGCTTGCCGCTCTTCAGGTCACCTCGAACCCAAACAGGGAAGAAGGCTCTGCCTTGCCGCTCGGGCCAGCCCGTTGGTTCGGTCCCGGTAGCGCCCAGGCATTCGAGAAAGCGGGCGATTTCTGCGCGCCAGCGGCGCAGGTCACGTGGCAACAGTGGCGCTGCAGTGGACGCCGGAGATCCTGGATTGATCCGGGATTGCGCCATCCAAGACCTGCGCTCCCGCAGATCTCGCTGCCTTCCAATCTGGCGCCGGGAGGGCTTGGCGCTGCGTGCCCGGCTGGCCCTGGACAACGCTGTGCCCTGCCCACGGCTACACGGAGTTGCTGACAAGCAGTCCGGCAGGCAGGTTCAACAGCGACTCGGCGGTCATGAGCAACGGGCACGCTGGCCAACCCGCTGGACAAGCTGCGCAACATCGCCGCACTGGGCGACTGCAGGCATCCTGGCCGCGCCGCCTGGATATGGCCTCAACGAGGAGTCGGCTGGACAGTTCCGCCCTCCCGCCGCGCACGGCGGCCTGGGTGGGCAGGGCAGCGGCTTCTGTGCGGAGTTCCTCACCCAGCGACGCCACCGTGCGCTCTGGCGGTTTACTGGCTGGCGAGCGGGGCGGCCGGGGTGCCGGCCTGAAGCTGGGGCCGCTCGGCGGCTTGGCTGGGCGTGGCGCTGGCTGGCGCCGGGGCCGGCGTCGCGGGCCGGGGCGGCGCGGCGTCCTGCGATGTGGAGACTGCGGCCCACACGCCGCCCAGGTTGACGAGGCGGGTCATGCCTGCACCACGCGCTGGTCCAGCACGCCGAAGGGGCCGGCCGCGCCGGTCTCGAAACGGGCCTCCATGCGCACGCGGTCGCCGAAGCGCATGAAGCCCGTGTGGATGCTGCCCTGGTCGATCTTCTCGATCATGCGGCGCTCGGCGATGCAGGCCGAGCCGGCAGCGCGCTCGATGTTGGAGACGGTGCCCGAGCCGATGAGGGTGCCAGCCTTGAGCCGTCGCGTGCGGGCGGCATGCGCGATGAGCTGGCCGAAGTGGAAGTTCATCGGCGCCGCCGAGGGCTCGCCGAAGCGCTCGCCGTTCCACTCGATGTGCAGGCGCAGGCGCAGCCTGCCGGCATCCCAGGCCGAGCCCAGCTCGTCAGGGGTGACCGCGCACGGCGCGAACGCGGTGGACGGCTTGGCCTGCAGGAAGCCGAAGCCGGTGCGCACCTCGCGCTGGCCCAGCGCGCGCAGGCTCCAGTCGTTGAGCTGCACCACCAGGCGCACGGCGGCCAGCGCCTCGGTGGGGCCGGCGCCCATGGCGACCTCGTCGACGATGACGCCGAACTCGCCCTCGAAGTCGATGCCGTCGGCCTCGCTGGGCAGCGGCACGTCAGCGTGCGGGCCGAGGAAGTCGTCGCTGGCGCCCTGGTACATCACCGGCACGGTGTCGAAGTCGGGGATGGGCGGCGTGCCGAAGGCGGTCTCCATCAGCCTGCCGTGGTTCAGGAAGGCCGAGGCATCCAGCCACTGCGGCGCGCGCGGCAAGGGTGCGCTGCAGCGTCGCGGGTCGAACTCGAAGGTCGAGGCCTTGCCGGCCTCCAGTGCCGCCGCACACGCGCGCAGCGCGGGCTCGGCTTGCGTCCAGTGCTGCAGCGCGCCGATCAGCGCCGTGGCCGGTGCGGTGGTGGCGTGGCGTCCGTCCTGCGAGACGAGGATGAGGCGGCCGTCCAGGCTTCCGTCGTTGAGGGTGGCAAGTCTCATGTCCTCAGTCCTCGAAGATAGCGACCGCACGCGTCCAGCCGGCCGAGGCGCCGCGGATCTTGTGCGGGAAGCAGCTGACCAGGAAGCCGTGCGCGGGCAGGGCCTCCAGGTTGTGCAGCTTCTCCAGGTGGCAGTAGCCGATGTCGCGGCCGGCCTTGTGGCCTTCCCAGATCAGCGAGGTGTCGCCGGTGGCGGCCACCTTCTTGGCCGTGTACGAGAAGGGCGCGTCCCAGCTCCAGGCGTCGGTGCCGGTCAGGCGCACGCCGCGCTCCAGCAGGTACATCGTGGCCTCGTAGCCCATGCCGCAGCCGGCGCCCAGGTAGTCCGGGTGGCCGTAGCGCGAGCCGGCGCGGGTGTTGACCAGCACGATGTCCAGCGGCTGCAGCTCCCAGCCGATGCGGGCCAACTCGGCCTCGACCTCGGCGGCCGTGGCGACATGACCGTCCGGCAGATGGCGGAAGTCCAGCTTCACGCCCGGCTGCAGGCACCAGTCCAGCGGCACCTCGTCGATGGTGATGCTGGGCCGGCTGCCGCCGTTCTTGGCATCCTGCGTGGAGTGGAAGTGCCAGGGCGCATCCAGATGCGTGCCGTTGTGCGTGGTCAGCGTCACCCACTCGGCGGCGGCGGCCTCGCCATCGGGGTAGTCCTCGGGCTGGGTGCCCGGGATCATGGCCATGAACTCGTGCAGCGTGTCCTGGTGCTTCTGGTAAGTGATCTTCGGGGCCAGCGGTGGCGGGTCGGAGAGCACGTCGTTCTCCAGGTAGATCGACAGGTCGACCAGGCGGCGCGGGCGGCGCAGAGGGCGGGGCGGGCTCATGCGGCTGCTCCTCAGACGGCTTGAGCCAGCGCCATCAGCGACTCGCGCATGATCTGGCCATGCTCCTCCTTGGAGCCGCCCTCCATCTCGATCTGGCCCAGCCGCGCCGAGTTGTCCACCACCATGCGGCAGCGCTCGTAGCGGCGCGCCTGGAAGGCGGCCAGCGCGGCCGGCACGTTGCCGGCCTTGCCCAGTTCGTCCGCGAGCACGATGGCGTCTTCCAGCCCGATGCAGGCGCCCGAGGCCAGGTGGGGCGTGGTGGCGTGCACCGTGTCGCCGATCAGCACGACGCGGCCGCGGTACCAGTCGCCGCGCATCAGCATGCCCTCCAGCGGGCGGAAGACGATCTGCGACTCGGCCGTGATCTGCGCGCGCAGGCTCTGCAGCAGCGGGTCAGGGAAGGGCGCCAGCAAGGCCTTCAGTTTGTCGGCGAAGCCGGCGGGGTCGACGAAGTCGTTGTTCGGCCGGTACTCGGTGACGAACAGGTAGAGCTCATCGGCCGACACCGGGTTGATGCCCGGCTTGACGGCGCCGCCCATCCACATCGTGATGGTCTTGACCTCGGGCGGGCGCGGCAGCACGGCGCGCCAGACGGCCTGGCCGCTGTACTGCGGCGTCGGCGCGTCGGGCAGCACGGCGCTGCGCGTCTTGGAGTACAGGCCGTCGGCGCCGATGACGAGGTCGTAGCGCTCGCGGCGACCGTCGGTGAAGGCGACGGTCACGCCGTCGGCGTCCTGCTCGATGGAGGTGAAGGTGCAGCCCAGCCGCACCTGCGTGCCGCTGGCGCGCGTGGCCTGCGCCAGGATGCGCGCGAGCACGGGCCGCATGATGGCGCCGCCGCCGGGCACGTCGGGGCCGGCGATGCGCGGCGTCGGCAGTTCACCGATGGGCTGGCCGTGCGGCAGGCGCAGCTGCACGCCGTCGCTGGCGGCGCCCTGGGCGAGAAACTCGTCCAGCACGCCCAGCTGGCGGAAGGCGCGCAGCGTGGCGCCGCCCAGGCTGATGCCGGCGCCGTAGTTGCGCCAGTCGGGGTCGATCTCGACCAGCTCGACCTGGGCGCCGCGCTTGGCGCATTCGATGGCGGCGGCCATGCCGGAGAAGCCGCCTCCAATGATGAGGATGCGGGAGGCTGCGAGGCTCATGGGTTTGTCTCCTGGGGAAGGGGTTGGGCGAGGTGGACCTCGCCGTCGTTCTTGATCTCGATGGGCACGGGTGTCAGCGCGCTGCCCAGGGCCGCGCCGGCGGTGCATTGGCCGGTGGCGGGGTCGAAGCGGGCGCCGTGCGCCCAGCAGACGATGTGGCGGCGGTCGGCGCTGAGGTAGGCGTCGCGGCGCCAGGCCAGCGGTGCGCCGTCCACATGCGGGCAGGCGTTGCGCCAGGCCTTCAGGCGGCCGGCGTGGCGCACCAGCAGCAGCTGGTCCTGGCCGGTGCCGGCCGGGTCGAAGCCGCGGGCCTGGCCCTCGGCCAGGTCTTGCTGGTGGCACAGCCGCGTCATGGCTGCAGGCTCAGCGCGGCCCGCCGGCCCCGGGCGGTGGGCCGCCGGGCGCCCACTTGTCGCGCGACTGGAACAGGAAGGCCTGCGAGGCATCGGCGCTCAGCGGCACGGCGCGGGCGGTCCAGCTGTCGTCGTGCTGGTCCATGTCAGCGTCGTACTCGATGTGCGTGGCCAGCGGGCTGTTGAAGTACCAGAACCAGTTGGAGCCCATCTTGTGCCGGCCCGGGCCCCAGAAGGACTGGTAGCCCTTGGCGACGAGGCGGTAGCCGTTCTGCATGACGGCGGTGGGGCCGCTCATGTGGAAGGTGAAGTGCTCGATGCCCTTCATGAACGGCGGCGTCTGGATCAGGAACAGCGTGTGGTGGTCGTCGGTGCCGGCCGGGCGCAGGAAGGGGCCGGCGCCGAGCAGCCGGTCGGTGCACCGAAAACCCAGCCGCTCGACGTAGAAGGCCTCGGCCTTGGCCGCGTCGGGCACGAAATACACGACATGCGACAGCGTCAGCGGCTGGTGCTGCGTGTCCTCCTGCACCGCCACGGCGTTGATGCCGCGGGCCGGTGCGCCGGGCAGGTTGGCGGCCTCGCCGCGCACGACCAGCGGGCGGCGCACGCTGACCTGAAAGCCGAGCAGGAAGCCCATGTCATCCAGCGCCTCGATGCTGCCGTCGGGCAGGCGCTTGACCTCGCGGTCGCGGCCCAGCTCTTCGGTGATGGCGGCCAGTGCGGCGGCGTCCTTGACGCCGTAGATCGTCTTGCGCAGCAGGCTGGCCGTGCCCAGCGGCGGCGGCAGCGTGGGGTCATCGGCGCGGGCGATGACGACGGCCGTGCTGTCGGCCGCCTCGAAGCGGCCACCCGCGTCGCAGGCGCCGACCGGCGTGAGGCCGTAGTCGGTCAGGAATTGCGCGCTGGCGGCGACGTCGTCGACGCCGAAGACCAGCGCATCGGGTCCGATGATCTGCATGTCTGTCGTTCCTCAGGCTTGGGGCGCGGTGCGCGCTCCCAGGGTTTCGGCCACCCAGTCGGCGATGTAGTGGCCGGCGTTGATGCTGTTGTCGAAGCTGGCGTGCTGCGCGCCGCCCTCGCGGTCGGTGAAGACCTTGAGCTCGCGCTTCGGGCTGTTGATGAGCTGCTCGTAGGTGCGCTCGGCCCACTTCAGCGGGATCTGGCTGTCGCGCTCGCCATGCGTGACCAGGAAGGGCACGCGGATCTTCTCGACCACACCGTCCAGGTGCACGTCCTCGGCGATGCGCATGAAGTCCGGGATGTCCTTGGCGCCCCAGACCCAGCAGACATGGGCCCAGTAGTGCGGCACGGGGAAGTCACCTTCCTTGTCCAGCCGGCGCTTCTGCACGTCGCGCCAGTCGTGGTTGGCGCCCCAGGCCACGCCGCAGGCGAAGCGCGGCTCCATGGCCACCGCGCGCGGGCAGTAGTAGCCGCCCAGCGATACGCCCTCGCAGCCGATGCGCTTCGCATCGACCTCGGGGTGCTGCTCCAGCCAGTCGACGACGCGGCTGGCCCAGTGTTCGGCATCGAAGCGCGCCGTCAGCCCGTGCAGGCGCAGCGCCTCGCCGGTGCCGGGCTGGTCGACGATGAGGGACGACACGCCGCGCCTGGCCAGCCAGGCCGGCAGACCGACGAGGTATTTCATCTCCTTGGTCGAGTCCAGGCCGTTGAGCTGCACCAGCAGCGGCGCGCGCTCGCCCGGCGCCAGGCCCTCGGCGGGCAGGTACAGCGCCGACAGACGGCCGCCCTCGTAGGGGATCTCGACCCGCTGCACCCGCTCGCCCATCAGGCGCGAGCCTTCGATGAACAGGTCCAGCTCGCGCCGGTACAGCGCCAGGCGCCCCGGCGCGTCATGCGCCTGCAGGCGCTCGGCCGTGATCAGGTAGCTGGCGGCTCGCCGCAGCTTCTCGCCGGCCGACAGCAGGCGGCCGCGGGTGCGGTCTTCCTCGGCGAGTTCGCACAGCTGGTCGGCCATGCGCACCCAGGTGTCGCGGAAGGCGCGCGTGCCGGCGGCGTCGGGCGCCCGGGCCGCCTCCTGCAGCGGCGCACACATCGCCTCAATCTCGCCGATGCGCGCGCCCATCTCGATCGCGAGATCAACCGAGAGGTTCCAGACGTAGTTGGTGGGGAAATACTTGAACATGGCCGGCAGGCTATCGAGCGCCAACCATTCGGAAAAGCGGATTTCATCCATTCGATAATTCGGTGAAACCGAATCATTGGGCATGCGATGCGCTTCAACCGGCTGGACCTGAACCTCCTCGTGGCACTCGACGCGCTGCTGGCCGAGCGCAGCGTGACCAAGGCCGCCCAGCGGCTGAACCTCAGCCCGTCCGCGACCAGCGATGCGCTCTCCAGGCTGCGGGACTATTTCGCCGACGACCTGCTGGTGCAGGTGGGCCGGCGCATGGAGCCGACACCGCGGGCCGAGGCGCTGCAGGAGTCGGTGCGCGACGTGCTCGTGCGCGTGGACAGCACCATCGCCATGCAGCCCAGCTTCGATGCGACGCAGAGCGACCGCGTCTTCAAGATCTTCGCGTCGGACTACACGCAGATGGTGGTCTGCCCGCGCGTGACGGCGGCCGCGGCGGCACAGCGCAGCACGGTGGGCTTCGAGTTCCTGCCCCAGGTCGACAACCCGCAGCGCAACCTCGAACGCGGCGAGGCGGACCTGCTGGTGCTGCCGCGCCCGCTGATGGCGGGTGACCATCCGCACGAGGTGCTCTATGAGGAGCGCTTCGTCTGCGTCGCCTGGGCGGGCAGCGAGCTGGCACGCGGCGGCGAGCTGACACTGGAGCGCTACCTGGGCGCCGGCCACATCATCATGCGGCCGCACGCCGTGCGCGCCGTCACCTTCGAGGATGCCTTCGTCAAGCGCATGGGCGTGGCGCGCCGGGTCGTTGCCACCAGCTATGGCTTTGCACCCATGCCCGGGCTGTTGATGGGCACCGAACTGGTCGCCACGCTGCACGAGCGCCTCGCACGGCTGATGCTGTCGATCTGGCCGCTGGTGGTGCTGCCTTGCCCGATTGCCATCCCGCCCATGGAGCAGGCCCTGCAGTGGCACAAGTACCGGACGCAGGACGAGGGCCTGGTCTGGTTGCGGGGGCTGTTCAGGCAGGCCGGCGAGGCTGTCGCCACCACTCAGATCTGAGCTTTTCGGACGGGGAACGGTGACCCGGCTCGCTGCGGGGCTGCATGGCGCCTGCAGGGAAAAGGGCCCAGGGAGGCGACGGCCGATGGACTTCAATGCGGGCGTGAAGCCGCACGCGGGGCGGTTCCGCGCATGCGTCCCTCAGAACGAGGACTCGCGTTGCCACAAGGCCGCCAGGCGACGCACGGCCTGGGCAGCCAGCGAGCGGCGCTCCCCCTGCAGCAGCACCGTCCCGATGACTTCGGAGCTTGGCCGCGCCACCCCATCGCAGCCGTCCAGCCGCACGCGAAAGGTCGGCTGCAGTGGCACGATGTGCCCGTCGGCCTTGCGCTGCGCCGGGATGGCGCCGCCGTAGACACTGGCCACGGCCAGGCCACTTTGGTCGAGCTGGCCGAGCTGCACCGCGTCGACCACCACGTGGCTGCAGTGCACGCGTGATCGTTCGATGGCATCGGGGATTAACACGCCCTCGCTGGCGGCGTCGAGCCGCTGCAGCGCCGCCTCGTCGACAAAGGCTTCCACCTTGAGGCCCTGGGGCGACACCACTTGCAGCAGTTTCTCGCCGGCGCTGATCCAGCTGCCTCGCCGCACGTTGTCGGAGGCTTCAACGACGGTGCCGTCGAAGGGCATGGTCAGGTTCAGGCGCTCCAGCTCGCGCTGCAGGCCGTCGGCTTCTTCGCGAGCGGCTTCCCAGCGCGTGCGCAGCGCGGGGCCGGCTTCCATCAGCCGTGCGTCGAAGGGCTGTTGCGAGAGCTGCCATTGCAGCTGTTGTTCACGGGCACGCGCCATCTCCAGGCGCGCCGTCAACTCGGGGGATTGAAGGCTGAGCAGCACCTCGCCTTGGGCGAATTGGCGCCCGACGGCCGGCAAGTCGCCGCGCGCCTGCGCCGCATAGGGCGCATACAGGCCCTGGGCCTTCGCCGCGCCCAACACCGCCGGTGCACGCACCGTGGACTGCCACGGCCACAGCAGCACGGCAGCACCCAGACCCAGCAGCACCGCGAGCCGGCGCGTGGCGCCGTTCCAGCGCAGCGAGCTGCGCCGCCCCCACCAGTGCCCGAACTCGCGCACCACCGGCATCACGATGAACCAGCCCAGCTCCACGGCCATCAAAGCCAGCCCCAGCACCTTGAAGAAGAGGTGATACACCAGCAGCGCGATGCCAAAGAACAGCACCAGTCGGTACAGCCAGGTGGCGTAGGCGAAGGCGATGAGAAAACGCTGCCGGCCGGCCCGCACGGCCTCGGGCGGCGCATCGCCCAGATCGAACAGGCGCTCGCGCAGCCACCAGCGTCCGAAGGCGAAGGCGCGTTCGTGCAGATTGGGGATGTTCAGCGCATCCGACAGCAGGAAGTAGCCGTCAAAGCGCATGAAGGGGCTGGCGTTGATGGCCAGCGTCACCACCCACGTGGTGGTGGCCAGCAAGAAGGCCGCAGCCCGTAGCGGCCCCCACTCGGGCGTTTCGGGCAGCAGCGTCCACGCGAGCGTGGCGAAGGCGGCCAGCGCGATCTCGCTGAGCATGCCGGCCGCGCCGATGGTCAGGCGCTGGCGGCGTGACGACAGCTTCCAGGCTTCGTTTGTGTCGGTGTAGAGCACCGGCCACATCACCAGGAAGGCCAGCCCCATGCTCGGCACGCGGCAACCGTAGCGCTGCGCCGTGAAGGCATGGCCCAGCTCATGCAGCACTTTGGCAAAGCTCAGTGCCAGGGCGATGGACAGCGCGCCGCTCCAGCTGGCGTAGGCCGCAAAGGTGTGGGTGAAGCCGTCCCAGCGGCGCGAGGCCAGCGCCAGCCCCAGCAGGGCCGAAGCGGCCACGCATGCCCAGAACGCGGGGTGATAGGCCCAGGCCACATGCGGCGCCACACGCCGCAGCCACGGCATGGGCTTGACCAAGGGCAGGCGAAAGAAAAGGTAGTTCTTCAGCAGCCATTGCCAGGGGCCGGCGCGGCGCGCTTGCGCCGCGCGCTGCAGCCGCTCGGTGTCTTGCACGCCCTGTGCCACCAGCAGGTGGTTGGAGGCCAGCATGTGCAGCAGGCCGTGCATGTCGACCTCCGCGAGCCGCAGCGTGGTCTCGGCGTGCACCGAGTCCAGCACCTTGCCCACGCTGCCCAAGGACCAGCGCGACAGCACTTCGAAGGCCGCCCAGCGCAGCTCGAAGAAGCGGTTGGCCGCCGGGTCGTGCAGCGTCCAGGTGGGCGAGCCATCCGAGGCGGCCGGGCCTGCGTGCAAGGCCAGGTCCTGCCGCAGCGGCGGAAGCTGATCGCTGCTCACCATCCCAGCCATTGCCGCAGCGTCGCCAGAGGCCGGCGCAACACCACGTAAGCCAGCGGCGCCCACGGGCCGCGCACGCGCGCCGTGCCGAGCTGGCCGATGCGGGGTGAGGCCTGGCCGGGCTCGAACTCGGCCTTGATGCGATAGGCCAGAAAGCCTTCCGCCGTGGGCTCAGCGCGGTAGGCCACGCTGGTGACCTTGGCGTCGAACGAGGCCAGCGGCGAGCCTTGCGGATACAGCGTGAGCACGTCGCCGGCCTGCACCTCGATGTGGTCGGCTGAAGGCAGGTGCGCCGTCAGTTCCACCTTGGCCGGGTCGGCGACGAGCAGGATGCGCTCACCGATCGAGACAGCCTTGCCCAGCCAGTCGTTCACATCGGCAAACACCGCAATGCCCTCGCGCTCAGCCTTGACCTGCACGCGATCGAGCTGGCCACTCGTGTAGCTGAGCTCCACCAGCTTCTCCTGCAGCTGGCCGCGGCGCAGCGCCAGGTCGGCGCGGTTCTTGTCGCTGGTGACGGCCGCCTGCGACGACTGCCGGTATTCCTCCTGCGCCGTGTCATAGGCCTTGCGCGCCACCTCGTAGCGCGTGCGCAGCGCGGTGGTGTCGAGGCTGAACAGCGGGTCGCCTCTCTTGACTGCCTGGTTGGGTTGCACGTCGAAGCGCTCAATCACACCATCAAGCGGTGCCCGCACGAGCAGCGGCTCCTTGGGCACGACCTCAGCGGCGGCCAGCACCGTCACGCGAATGGGGATGAGGCAGACGACCAACGCGGCCAGCGCTAGGCGCCGCTTGGCGCGCGCGGTGCGCAGCCAGCCGAAGCTGCGGTCCAGCCCGCTCTGACGCGGGGCGAAGCCGGCGAGCGCATGGCCGTAGACATCGGCCAGCTCCTTCAGCAGCGCCGTGTCGGCTTCGCTCCAGGCCGGGTCGCGCGCCAGCAGCAAGGCACCGCGCTGCTGCAGCGGCAGCCACATCGCCTGGGCGGGCAGCCATTGCGGCCACTCGTCGCGCAGCGAGTCGGGCAGGGCGGACGCGTCGATCGGGCCGGCCGCCGTCTGCGCCTTGGTGAGCTGGCGGCAGGCCTTGCCCAGCCATTGAACATAGGGCGCGCCGGGGTCCGGCTGCGGCAGCCCGGAGACCGCCGCCACGCGCGGCAGGCCGAGTTCGGTCCACAGCGCGGCCTGGCGGTAGGGCAGCAGCTGCAGGGTCTCGTTGACCGCGACAAAGCCCAGCGTCGCCAGATCAGGGGCCGCGCGGGCGCGGCGGCCGAGCTGCAGCAGCGTGAGCAGCGGCCGGACGGTCGCCTCAGGAGTCATCGGCTCACTTGTGCTGCGCAAAGGCTGCCCAGCCGCTCATGCCAGGCAGCAGCGCGGGCTGGTTGCCATCGATGACGCCGACGATGGCGATGGTCTGGCTCACCGGGTCGATTTGCGCGCCCAGGCGGCGCACCTTGGCCGGGAAGCTCTTGCCCAGCTCTTCAACCTCGACCGAAAACGCGGCGCCCGGCTTGAGCCAGGCGAGCCATTTCGACGGCACGATCATCTGCACCTCAAGCTGGCCGGTTTCTAGGATGTCCAGCAAAGGCATGCCGGGCGTGACGTACTGGTGCACGGCGGCATGGCGTTTGGCCACGCGGCCGGCGAAGGGCGCCTTGATGGCGCAGCGGCTCACCACGGTGCGCCCCGCAGCCGCCTCGGCCTGCGCCTCCTTCAGCCGCGCCTGGGCCTGCTCGACCTCCAGCTTGCCGATGGAGTTGAGCTCGGCCAGGCGCTGGTTGGACTGCACCAGTGCCGACGCCGCCTCGATGCTGGCCTCCGCCTTGCGCAACTGCGCCTGATACAGCGAGCAATCGAAGCCCACCAGCACCTGCCCGGCAGCGAAGGCATCGCCGTCGCGCAGCGACAGGGTGGCGATGCGCGCGGCCAGCTCGCCGGAGATGGTGAGCGCATTGCGCGAGCTCAGCTGGGTGCGAATGCGGCCGTCCTTGTCGGCGGCCAGAGATGAAGTCGGCGGCGGTGCAGCGAAAGCCAGAGCGCTGGCTAGTCCGATGCCAATACCGACGGCCAGCGCGGCGGGTTGCAAACGAGTCAAGTGCCGGCTCCCGGGTTGACCGTCTGGGTCCACGATTGCTCGGAGCTGCGCACGGCTTGTCCGAGGGTCTTGATGTCGTGGCCGCTGACCGACGAGGGCAGGGGGTCCAGCCCCAGCGTGGCGATCAGTTGCCCGTAGGCACCTTGCATCGCGCCATAGCTTTGGTACAGGCGCAGTTCGGCCATCATGGCGGCCGCAGTGGCGCGGATCTCCTCCAGCTTGCCCTGCGCGCTGGCCGACGCGGCGTTGCGGGTGTACTGCAGGATGCGCTGCTCCACCGAGTTCAGCTCCTGCGTCATCTGGTACTGGCGAACGCGCGTCTGGTAGTCCAGGTGAGCCAGGTGCACCTGCGTCAGCACGGCCATGTTCAGGGCCAGGCGCTGCTGCTGGGCCACGTCGAACTGCGCCTTCGCAAGGCCGCGGATCTTGTCGGCGTTGAGCACGTTCAGCAGGTTCCAGCTGACGCGCAGCCCGGCGTCCCACCATTGCTGGTTCACCAGGTAGCTGTTGCTGTCGTAGTGCCCGCCGAGGTTGACCTCGATGCCGGGCAGCAGCCGCGCCATCGCCTTGCGGGTTTCCAGCAGGCTGATGCGCTCGTTGTACTGTGCCTCCACGAGCTCCGGCCGGCGCAGCAGCGCGGTCTCTTCCATGCGCTCGGTGGTGAGCGTGACGCGGGGCACGCCCAACTCAGCCAGCGGCACCACGCTGAAGGCACGGCCAGGCTCCAGGTTCATCACCGAGGCCAGGCGCGGCTTGGCCTGCTGCAACTCGTCGCGCACGGCTTCGAGCTGGCGCACGATGTCGATCAGCTGGCGTTGGAAGGTCAGCGCCTCCAGGGGCGAGCGCAGGCGCTCGCCTTCCACCTTGCGCGAGTCTTCCAGCGCCAGGCGGGCCTGCTGCAGCACCGGGTCGATCTTGGCTTCCAGCAGCTGTGCGCCCACCGCCTGCCAGTAGGCCTGGCGGGTCTGCTGCATCAGCAGATGAACGACCTTGCGGCGGCGCTCCTGTGCCACGAGGTAGCGGTCGGCCTGCTGGTGGGCCTGGTAGTAGCTCACGCCGAAATCCAGCACGTTCCACGACAGGCCCAGGTCCGCCGAGCGGCGCTGCCGGTCAGACGAGGTCGATGGTGCCAGCGACTGCTGGCCCGTCACCACATCGCGCGACGACGAGGCGAGCTCGTTGTCGCGCGTGTTGTAGCCGGCCGAGGCCACCAGGCGCGGCAGCAGCTCGGTGCTGGACAGGTCGAGCTGGCGCTGTGACACCGCCTCCTCCATCAGCTTCAAGCGGTGATCCAGGTTGTACTTGATGGCGCGAGCCATCGCTTCGTCCAAGGTGATGGCGCCCTGCACCGGCTCTTGCTGGGCAAACATGGCGCTGCGGTCGGTGGTGACACGGGCCTGGCGTTCCTCGGCGGTGAAGGCCGTGGGCTGCACGGCGCACCCGGTGAGCGCCAGCACGATCAGCGCGGCGAGCAGGGTGCGTGCTGGGAGCTCGGGGTTCTTGCTGTCCATGGTTTGTCTCCTGGGTGGTTGGCTGGTTGTGGGGCGTGGCGGCGGCTCAGCCGTGCATCTCGGCGGCAGCCCGGGCGTGCTCCAGCAGCGCCTGGCGCTCGGCTTGCCGTGCCTGCGAGCCGAATCGGTCGAACTGCGCGGCGAGGCTGTCGCGGCCTGGCTCGACGGCGGGCCGCTCTGCAGGCAGACCGGCCAATGCGTCGGCCAGTGCAGAAGTGAAGTCGGGCAGGGCTGACGGGTCCAGCAACAGCGACTGCTCCCCCGGCGTGACACGCTGAGGCGGGCCGCTCTTGACGTCGATTTCCAGGTTCGAGGTGACACGCCCGCCCTTGCTGTCGCGGGCAATGACCTCGACGGAGATCTTCTGCGTCAGCCCGTTCGGCGGCTGGCCCGAGAACGTGCCGGTCGCCGGGTCGAACTTGAGCCAGGCCGGCAGCGGCCGGCCATTGGCCAGCCTCACTTCCACGGTCACCTGCGCACTGCTGTCGCCGTGGCTGAACGTGGCTGCGGGCAACGAGATGTTCAAGGGCTGACCGGCCTGGGCGCCGAACGTGCCAATCTCGGGCAAGGCCCGCAAGCCCGGGATCGATGCTGCCCCCATTTCGATGAAGCCGGTGCGCACGGCGGCCGGCTGCACAGCCAGGACCGAGGGTGCCATGCCGTCAAAGCTGAGGGGTTTGATGTCGGCGATCGGCGGGCTCAAGACAGTTCCGGCGCCCGCGCCTGCAGGCAGGGCCAGCGTGGGCGTGCTGATCGGCACGATGGGGTTGGTGGGTGACAGCGTCACCGGCGGTGCCGCGGGCGGATTGACGATGGGCGGTGGGGGCGGCGCCTCGGCCGGTGGCGGCGGTGCCACCGGCGCCACCACGACCACGGGGCGCAGCTCGTAGGCCTCGCCCGCGTTGCCGACCTTGATCGTGTTGCCGGCGGTGTCGACGATGCCGGTGCCCGCCGCGTTGAGCGCCAGGTTGACCGTGCCTTCGCCGCGCAGGCTGCCCACGAGCACGGTGTACGTCTGCGCGTCGACCCGCGTCACAGACTCGATGCTGGCTGTGGCGCTGCCGGTGAAGGTGAGGGTGAAATCAGCCGCGTCGAGCCCGGTCACGGCCTCGGAGAAGCTCACGGTGTAGCGCACCGCGTTGCCCGCCGTGGGGTTGGCGTCGGCCCGCACGACACCGGTGGCCAGTGGGTCGAGCGTGTCCACGACGACGCCTGCGCTGCTGGACACGCCGCCCAGCGTGGGCGAGGCGTCGTTGCCCGCTGCATCGCGCAAGGTGCCGTCGTTGGCCTGCAGGCTGGTCACGGCGATGCCGTTGCTGTCGTTGTCGCCGGCCTGCACCGTGTACTCGAAGACCAGCGCATTGCTGCCGGAGCCGCTCGCATAACGGGCGAACACGGCGGTGCCGCCGATGTCCAGCGCCAGGCGCGGCGTGCCGGTGACGGCGACCGCTTCGCTGACACTGACGGTGAAGCTCAGCAGGTCGCCCGCGTTGTAGCGGCCGTCGGCAGGCACGGCCACCGAGGCGACGCCCGGCGCGATCGCGTCGACCCGCACCCCGGCAGTCGCACCCACGCCGTTGAGTGCCGCGACGGCGTTGTTGCCGGCGGTGTCGCGCAGCGTGCCGCCGTTCAGGTCGAGCGAGGAGGCCACGGCAATGCCGTTGCTGTCGAGCTGGCCGCTGGCCACGACCAGGCGGAACGCCAGCGCACCCGTGCCCGAGCCGCTGAGGTAGCTGGCGTAGGCCGTGCCGCCGGTGTCCAGCGTGACGGCGATGCGCGGCGTGCCACCCGTGGTGTCCACCACCACGGCTTCGCTCAGGTTGACGGTGAAGTCCAGGGCCTGGCCGGCCACATAGATGCCGTTGGCCGGCACGGCGACCGAGGCAATGGTGGGCGCCAGGGTGTCGATGGCGTAGTTGTTGGAGGTGGTCGTGCCCGCGCCGGCATTGCCTGCGGCGTCGATCACGCCGGTGTTGTCCAGCGTCACCACATTGGTGGTGTCCGTGATGCTGGCTGAAGGCGTGAGCGTGGCGGTCCAGGTGGTGCCGCCGTCTGCCGAGCTGAGGCCACTCAGGCTGCCGTTGGCGACGGTGAAGTCGGCCGAGGTCAGGCCGGTGACCGCCTCGCTGAACGTGATGGTGACCGGGGAGGTTTCGCCCACTGACAGCGCGGCATCGGTCACGACCACCGTGGCTGTGGGGCGCACGGTGTCGATGGCGTAGTTGTTGGAGGCCGTG
>Ga0114942_1000131_pt1 | contig 19797 bp, 14 predicted proteins | sample LowerColdCreek_FD_88674 | JGI IMG/M metagenome (GOLD analysis project Ga0114942, IMG submission 88674) | Groundwater microbial communities from Cold Creek, Nevada to study Microbial Dark Matter (Phase II) - Lower Cold Creek | ecosystem: Environmental > Aquatic > Deep subsurface > Groundwater ... | reverse complement strand
TGCGCGCCTTGACGAAATCGGCATCGGCGCGGCCCAGCGGGCCGGTGTGGGGCTTGAGCCTGGCTTCGTCGACGCGCTTGTCACCCGAGGTGATGACCAACACGGCGGAGTCGTCCGACTTGAGGCGGAAGACGACCGACTTGGCGATCTGGCCCAGCGTCACGCCCAGTGCGTCGGCCGCTTCCTGCGCGGTGCGGGCGGCGACATCCAGCCACAGCGGTCGGTGCGGGTGCTCGAACGCGGCGAGCGCGGCGCTGACGCGCTGGAAGCCCTCCGGGCGGGTGTCGCGGTTATCGGGGGAAGGGATGTCGGCCATGGCCGCGATTGTCTCGCGGCCGCTGACGGGCAATCAGCCGGGCGCCAGCGGCGTGTACAGCGGCATGGCCATACGCACGGGCAACACATCGAGCCGCGCGCCCAGCACGGTGCAGCCGCTGCTGCCAGGCGCCACATCGCGCCAGCCGACGAGGCCAGGCCCGCGATGCAGGCGGAACTCGAAACCGACATCGGGCATGGGTTCGCGCGGCAGCGGCTGGGCGCGGTAGGCCAGGCCGAAGACCTCGGCCTCAGGGCCTTCGAGCAGCTGCGTCATCGCGCCAAGCAGGCAACCGTCGCCAAGGATGTCCATGAAGTAGCGGCCCGCATCCTCCCGCGGCCGGAAGCCCGGTGCGGCCGGGTCCGTGCGCGGCCCGGCCAGCCGGTGCGGCGCGGGCGTCGTCACGCCGCTGTCGAGATCGTGGCGGTCACCGGAGTCGAGGTAGGACAGCCGCGCGCCGCGCAGGTTGAAGGCCGGCAGCGCGGGGTCGTGCGTGGCATCGCCGAGGTCGACCAGCATCGCCCCGCTGCCGCCGATGACCTCCAGCAGCGCGCCCTTGATGACGACTGCCGCGTTCTCGTCCACGCCCAGGCCCAGGCGGCAGCCCAAGCGCTGCAGCGCCGGCAGCATGCGGCCGATGCGGCCGCGGCGCAGGAAGTGCTGGTCGACGAGCAGCCCGTCGCGCAGGAAGCCCAGGCCGCGGTCGTACTCGCGGCCGGCGCGCCACAAGCCCTTCAGCACGGCCAGGTTGTCCATCGCATCGCGGAACATGACCCGGCTCATGGCGGCCGCGCCTGCGCTGGTGCCGGCGATGACGCCACCGGCCGCGAAGACGCCACGAATGGCCTCCAGCATGGCGGTGGGCCGGCCACCGGGCTGCAGCGTGTCGACGATGTACTCCTGGGCGCCACCGGAGAAGAACACCGCGCGGCTGGCGGCCACGCGGGCAATCAGGGCCGGGTCGTGCAGGCGGGCCTGCAGGTCGACGCCATCGAGATGAGGCGCGACCGGGACGACGTGAGCCGCCGCACCACAGCGCTCCAGCGCCGCGACGATCTGGGCGGCGATGCGCTCGGGCTCATAGGCCGCCGTCGGGAAGACGGCGATGGGCGCACCGTGGCCGCCGGCCTCGTCGACGACGCGCTGCCAGACGACGTCACTGTCGGCCTTCAGTGCACCGCCGATGACGATGACGGTGCCGGCTTGGGGAGAGAGCTGCAATTCGGGGTGGCTGGGTTCACGAGCCCGCCATGATGGCAGCCCCGTGCCGCCTGCGACAACGGGGCATGCCCGAGGACAGGCAGGCGCGCAAGCAGCTGCGGCGTGGGCTACTGGCCCGACGGCGTGGAGGCCGGCGGTGCGGCAGCCGGGGCAGGCGCAGGCGCTTGCGCCTTGGCCGGCCCCGCCCAGCCGCCGTACAGCGGCATCGGCAGCCGCACGGGGGTGATGTCCAGGTAGAGATTGGTCACCGTGAACTGCTCGCCACCGAACTCCTCGGTGCTCCAGCCCAGCGAGTCCGAGCCCTTGTAGAGGCGGAACAGGAAGCCCAGCTCGGCCAGCGGGTCGTTGGCGCGCGGCAGCACGTCGAAGGCCAGGCCCTTGACCTCCTTGCGCACGCTGTCGATGAGCCGGCCCATCGCGCCGGAGATGGTCGAGTCGCCCAGCATGTCGAGGTGAAAGACGTCTTCGGTGTAGTAGGGCTTGAAGTTCGGCGACTCGGCGTCGTGCGTCTCGCCGCGCAGCTTGGGCGCGGACGGCGTCGTCGAGCGGGCGCGCATGTGATAGCGGTCGCCATGCTCCAGGTAGGACAGCCGCGCGCCCTGCACGTTGAAGGCGCCCAGCGAGGCGTCGCTCGTGGCCTCGGTCAGGTCCACGACCATGGCGCCGCGGTCACCGATGACCTCGATCTCGTCGCCGCGGATGACAGCCGCCGTGTTCTCGTCCACGCCCAGGCCGATCTTGTAGCCCTTGGCCATCATCAGCGGGATCATGCGGCCGAAGCGGCCCCGCTTGAGGAAGTGCTGGTCGACGAACAGATGCGGGCCGACGAAGCCCAGGCCGCGGTCCACCTGCTTGCCGTCGACGAAGCGGCCCTTGAGCACGTTCATGACGCTGGGCGCGTCGCGGAACATGATGGTGCTCATGATGGCCGCGCCCGCCGAGGTGCCGGCCACGACGCCACCCTTGCGGTAGACGTCCCAGATCGCCTCCAGCATGGGAGTGCTCTGCCCGCCGGGCTGCAGCACGTCGACGATGCGCTCCTGCGTGCCACCGGTGAAGAAGATGCCCTTGGCCGCCTTGACCTTGGCGATGAGCGCCGGATCGCGCACGACCTTGTTCAGGTCCACCCACAGGAACTTCGGCGCCACCGGCAAGGCCTCGGCGACGGCGCCACGCCGCTGCAGCAGGTCCACGACCTGCTTGGCGCTGGCTTCGGGATCCTCGCTGGCGGTGCCGAAAACGACGAAGCGTGCGCCCTTGCCGCCGGCGAGCTGCACGATGCGCTGCCAGACCTCGTCGTTGTCTGCCTTCAGCGCGCCGCCGATGGGCACGGCATAGCCGCGGATGACGGGCTCCGGCTCAGGGGCCAGCGCGGACCCGGCGGCCGGGTTGGCGACCGCCGCTGCCGGCGCCACACGCGGCGCCGGTGCGGTCGCGGCGGGCCGCGTGGTCGGGGTGTTCTGCGGCGTTGTGCCGGCCGTCGTCGGGGGGGCCGCCTGCGCGCCCATGGCCACCGCCATCGCCGCCACGCCGGCCCAGATCCATGCCCTCATGCCCTCTACCCTCCTTGGTCAGAGCCCGCATGATGACAGAGCGCCCATGACAGACTTGTCCCCAGTTCAAACGAGGCGTGGCGTGGCGCGGGCGAGACGATCTCACCGCTGAGAACCTGCCGCTGGCGCCACCATGCCTAGACTCGCGCGAAACCCGCCGCCCCTCGGAGCCCGCTCATGAAGATCCCCCGCCCCACCCATGTCGCCGTCGCCACGGCCCTGCTCGCGCTGGCGCACGGCGCACAGGCCCAGTCCCAGCTCGAACGCGTGGAGGTCACCGGCACGGCCATCAAGCGCATCGAGGGCGAGACCGCGCTGCCGGTGCAGGTGATCACGCGGGCCGACATCGACAAGGCCGGCGTGACGACCGCCGCCGAGTTGATCGCCCGCATCAGTGCCGGCGCCAACAACCTGACCGATGGCGGCAGCATCGGCACCGGCGGTTTCCGCGACCAGATGGGCCTCAATGCGGCCAACCTGCGCGGTCTGGGCGTGTCGTCCACACTCGTGCTGCTCAACGGTCGGCGCATGGCCAACTTCGCCTCGCCCGGCGATGCAGCAGGCGTGGACCTGAACAGCATCCCGGCCGCAGCCATCCAACGCGTCGAGATCCTGCTGGACGGCGCCTCATCGCTGTACGGCTCGGATGCCATCGGCGGCGTCATCAACTTCATCACGCGCAAGGATTTTTCCGGCGTGGACATCAACGTGCTGGCGGGCGACACGAAGGAAGGCGGTGGCGGCAAGCAATTGGCGACGCTGGCCGGCGGCATCGGCGACTACGGCCGTGACGGCTTCAACATCATCGGCGTGCTGGACGTGCAGAAGACCAAGCGCCTGAACGAGTCGCAGCGCAAGTTCTTCAAGGATCTGGACATCCCGGGCCGCATGCCGGACCAGCTCTCAGGCTACACCTTCCCCGCCAACATCTGGCTGACCCGTGGCCAGCGCGACATCCTCATCGACGACAGCTTCTCGACCAACGGCAGGACCGTCATCGAGAATCGTTACATCAACCCGCTCGCGGCCACCGGCTGCACGCCGCCGAACAGCCTCTATCTGCCGGACGGCGCGGGCGGCTCGGACGCCTGCACCTTCAACCTCATGAACGGCCTGGAGCTCTACCCCAAGTCGAACAAGACCAGCCTGTTCGGCCGGGGCGTGTTCAACATCGGCGGCGGCCACCAGCTCTTCGTCGAGGCCTCGCTGGCCCGTGCGCGCACCTACTACTCGGGCACGCCGAACCGTACGGAAGCCTACGTGGACGTATCGCTCATCCCGGCACTGCGAAACACATCGCTGTTCACCATCGACCCAGATGACGACGAGGACGAGAACCGCCTCATCGAGGTCGACCCCCGCCTCATTGAGGCCGGCTTGCGTACCAGCGAACTGGTGTCCACCGGCAAGCGCTTCGTCGTCGGCACGCTGGGCAAGTTGGCCGGCTGGGATTACGAGTGGGCCTTCAATCACAGCACCAGCAAGGTGTCTGACCGCGACCATCAGGGCTATCTGAACGAGCAGATGATCCTCGACGGCTTTGCTGCGGGCACGCTGAACCCCTTCGGCCCGTCTGGCGCAGCCGGGCTGGCGCTGTACGAGAAGGCACAGATCCGCGGCGAGGTGCGTCGCGCGACCGGCACGATGGACAGCCTGGACTTCCGGGCTACACGAGCAATTGGCAAGCTGGCGGGCGGCGATCTGGCGCTCGCCTTTGGCGGCGAACTGCGCCGCGAGAAGCAGAACTACCACCAGTCCGACGACCTCAAGCAAGACAACATCCTCGGCGAGGCCTCGCAAGGGCCGGACTCCGATTTCGGCCGTTCGCGCAAGGTCAGTGCGGTGTTCGGCGAAATCAGCGCACCCGTCACCAAACAGCTCGAACTCCAGGCCGCGATGCGCTACGAGCGCTACCAGGTCAGTGGCAGCGCGCTCAGCCCCAAGGTCGGTCTGCGCTATGTGCCGACACCGGAACTGCTGCTGCGCGCCTCGGCCGGCAAGGGCTTCCGCGCGCCGAGCATGTCTGACCTGTACCGGCCGCTGACGACGGGCAGTGCGGCTGTCGTGGTGGACCCGGTCTGCCTGGATGCCGACCCCGACGCCACTGTCACCGACTGCTCCAAGGGCTGGGGTACGTACAACTACAGCAACGCCAATCTCAAGCCGGAGAAGTCGCGCCAGTTCTCTGTCGGCGCGGTGTTCGAGCCGCGCCGCGGCGTCAGCGTGAACCTCGACTACTGGAACATCGAGAAGAGCAACCTGATCAGCACCATTGGCGTGGACGTGATCCTGAACAACCTCGACAAGTACGGCTCGCTGGTTCACCGCTATTGGGACACCAACCTGCCTGCCGACTGTGCCGAGGACTACAACCCGGACGACTACGACATCTGCGGCATCGACCTGATCAAAGAGAACCGCGGCAAGCAGAAGATCTCCGGGCTGGATCTCGGTGTGGCATTGAGCGGCCTGAAGACAGGCATCGGCCAGTTCGGCCTGCGCCTGAACGGCACGCTGACGCTGGCGTCCAAGCAGCAGACAGGCAATGGCGACCCTTACGTCAGCAACCTGGGCCGCTTCGTCAACGACGGCGTCGTGCAGCGCTGGCGCCACACGGTCAGCATGGACTGGGAGCGCGGCCCGTTCTCGGCGACGCTGTCCAACAGCTACCTGTCGGGCTATCAGGACCAGCACATCATCGGCAAGTCCGATCGGCGCGTGGCCGCCTACTCGCTGTGGAGCCTCTCCGCGGCATGGGAAGCCACGCGGTCGCTGACGCTGCGCGCCGGCCTGCAGAACGTGCTCGACACGCCGCCACCGTACTCGCAGCAGGCCTACTTCTTCCTGGTCGGCTACGACCCCAGCTACACCGACCCGCGCGGCCGCTACGGCTACGTCAGCGCCAAGTACACGTTCAGGTAAGCAGCGCCCTCACCCAGTCCGGCAAGGCGGTGGCCTTGTCGGTTTGTGCGTCGAACCACAGCGTCGTGGCTCCACCCTCGGCGTAGCTGACACCCGGCTCGTCGGCGCGCTCCAGCGTGATCCAGGTCTCGAAACTGGTGCGGCCGGGGTCGCTGACGTAGTGCTTGGCCAGCACCTCGCCCGGTGCCTTCAGCTGCCGGTAGAAGTTGCAGAAGGCGTTGACGATGACCGGCCCCTGCCCGCCCGGGTTGGGCGGCGCGCCGATGCGGGTCAGCCAGTCGACACGGGCAATCTCCAGATATCGGAAATAGACGGTGTTGTTGATGTGCCCCATCGCATCCATGTCGCCCCAGCGCATCGGAATGCGGCACTCGTAGGTGAGCTTCTTGGCCGCCGGGACGGCGTATCTCATGGGGTGATGCCGAGTTCCGCAGCCATGCGGTGGATGAGGGCACGCAGCGCGGCAACCTCGGCGCGCAACAACGCCACTTCCTCGTCACGTGGCTGCGCGACCGCCAATGCGTGCTCGACCGACGCCACCGGCCCGCACAGCAGATGTGCCCAGCGCGCCTCGCGGGCGCCCGGCGCCTTAGGCAGCTTGACCGCGAACGGCTTCTCACGCTCGGACAGCTCTTCCAGAAAGCCTTCCACCGACGACACGTCGGCAAAGCGGTGCAGCCGCTCCGTGTTCTGCCGCAGCTCGGCCGCCGTCTGCGGGCCGCGCAGCATCAGCTGCGTCAGCAGCGCCATCGCCGCGCCGGGCACACCCATGCCGCGCGCGAAGTTGTGTTCGTAGCGCACCACGCGGCTGCCGCTGACCGTGTTGACCAGGTGCAGCGCCTTCAGCTCCTCCACCGTCGCCAGCACTTCAGACTCGCTCACGTCCATGACCGGGTCACGCGCCGTTTTCTGGTTGCAGCCGGAGGTCAGCGCATTGGCCGACAGCGGGTAGCTGTCCGGCACGGTGGATTCCTTTTCAACCAGCACCGCGAGGACGCGGGCTTCCAGAGGGGTCAGGTCACGCTTCAGCATCGGAGCCTATGAATGGGTTCTGCGCGGCCGAGTAGGCCGTCGCAACGGCGCCAATCAAGGCGCAAAGCGGAGCAGTAGCCAAACTACTGCGAGCATTTGCAACGCCGAGTGGCGGCGTTGCGGCGGGATGAGCGGGCGTGCAGGACTCGTTCATAGGCTCCTAGACTCCAAATCCGTCATCTGCCTGGATGACCGCGCCATTGATGAAATGGCTCTCGTTGGCGCACAGCATCAGCAGCGCCGTGTCCAGGTCCTGGGGCTGGCCCACGCGCTTGCGCGGCAGCAGGTCGATGAGCTTCCTGCCCTGCTCCGTGCCCCAGTGGTGGTGGTTGATCTCGGTGTCGATGTAGCCCGGGCAGATGGCGTTCACATTGATGCCGTACTTGCCCCACTCGAGCGCCATCGCGCGCGTCATGTGGATGACGGCGGCCTTGCTCATCGCATACACGCCGATCTGGCTCAGCACGCGCAGGCCGGCCATGGACGCGATGTTGACGATGCGCCCGCCGATGAAGGTGCCCGGCGCCGCACCGCTGGCGCGGGCCAGCATGCGCTTGCCCACCTCCTGCGCAACGAAGAAGGCACCCCGCGTGTTGGTGTCCATCACGTTGTCGTAGTCGTTCTCGGTGACATCCGTCAGCCGCTGCGTCATGCCGACACCGGAGTTGTTGATGAGGATGTCCAGCGTGCCGACTTCGGTCTCGGCATGGGCCACCGCCGACTTGATGCTGGCCACGTCGGTCACGTCCAGATGCACGACATGGGCGTCACCGCCGTTGCCCTCGAGCTCGGCGCGCAAGTCCTTCAGCCGCTCGATGCGCCGGCCCGCCAGCACGACGCAGGCACCCGCCTTGCTGAGGGTGCGGGCGAACTGCGCGCCCAGGCCGCTGGACGCTCCGGTGACCAGGGCCACACGGCCGTCAAGGTTGATGGCGTAACTCATGGGACTGCTTTCTGAGTGGGTTGCGACCATCCTACCGGGCTAGGCAGCAAGCCCTAAAAAAGCACGATCGTTCGATTTGCGATCCACCCTCTCTAGAATCGCGCGCAATTCAAAGCTGACGAAAGACCCGGCATGACCTCCGAAGAAATCCTCGCCCAGTTCGGCCCCCGCGAGTCCATGGAATACGACGTGGTCGTCGTCGGCGGCGGCCCGGCCGGCCTGGCGACGGCCATCCGGCTCAAGCAGATCAAGCCCGATGCCAACATCGTCGTGCTGGAGAAAGGCTCGGAGCCCGGCGCCCACATCCTGTCCGGCGCGGTGATGGACCCGCGCGCCCTCACCGAGCTGTTCCCGAACTGGAAGGAGCTGGGCGCCCCGCTGCACCAGGAAGTGGCCAGTGACGACGTGCTGTTCCTGAGCGAGACCGACAGCACCCGCACGCCCGACTGGCTGGTGCCGCGCAACTTCCACAACCACGGCTGCTACGTCATCAGCCTGTCCGATGTCGTCAAGTGGATGGCCAGCCAAGCCGAAGGCATGGGCATCGAGATCTTCCCCGGCTTTGCCGCCGCCGAGCTGCTCTACGACGACCAGGGCCGCGTGCGCGGCGTGGCCACCGGCAACATGGGCCTGGGCAAGGACGGAGAGCCGAGCGACCACTTCCAGCTCGGCATGGAGCTGCTGGGCAAATACACCGTCTTCGCCGAAGGCGCGCGCGGACATCTGGGCAAGCAGCTGCTGGCCAAGTACAAGCTGACCGAGGGCAAGGACACGCAGACCTTCGCCATCGGCATCAAGGAGCTGTGGGAAGTCCCGGCGGACAAGGCCCAGCCCGGCAAGGTCGTGCACACGGCCGGCTGGCCGATGCAGGGCGACACCTTCGGCGGCGGCTTCCTGTACCACCTGGACGGCAACAAGGTCACGCTCGGCTTCGTCATCGGCCTGGACTACGACAACCCGTTCTTGAGCCCCTTCGAGGAAATGCAGCGCTGGAAGGCCCACCCCGCCATCCGCGCCCACATCGAAGGCGGCAAGCGCATCGGCTACGGCGCCCGCGCCATCAACAACGGCACGCCGCAGGCCCTGCCCAAGACCGTGTTCCCCGGCGGCTGCCTGGTGGGCTGCGACGCCGGCTACCTGAACGCCGCGCGCATCAAGGGCAGCCACGCGGCCATCAAGAGCGGCATGCTGGCCGCTGAAGCCCTGGCACCCGCACTCGACGCCGGCCGCGCGCAGGACGAGCTGAGCGCCTACCCCGAGGCCTTCGAGAAGAGCTGGCTGAACGAGGAGTTGCAGCAGACGCGCAACTTCAAGCTCTGGTTCAAGAAGGGCAAGACCACCGGCCAGTTGATGGCCGGCATCGAGCAGTGGCTGCTGCCCAAGCTGGGTGTGGCCAACCCGCCATGGACGCTGCACAACCACAAGGCCGATCACCAGTCACTGCGCCCGGCCGCCGAGTTCACGCCCATCGCCTACCCCAAGCCGGATGGCAAGCTGACCTTCGACCGCCTGTCCTCGGTGTTCATCTCCAACACCAACCACGAGGAGAACCAGCCCGCCCACCTGACGCTCAAGAGCGATGCGGTGCCGGTGCAGGTCAACCTCGCCACTTACGCCGGGCCGGAGAGCCGCTACTGCCCGGCCGGCGTCTACGAGTTCGTGCCCGGCGAGGGCGGCAACCAGCGCCTGCAGATCAACGCGCAGAACTGCGTGCACTGCAAGACCTGCGACATCAAGGACCCGACGCAGAACATCGTCTGGGTCACGCCCGAAGGCGGCGGCGGGCCTAACTACGCCGGCATGTAAGTCCGCTTGCGCGCTGAACCTGGGGGCCGATAGGCTGCGGCCTCTTCGGCATTCCCGGGAGGCAGCGTGAGCACAGGCAAGATCAGGGTCGGCATCGGTGGCTGGAATTTCGAGCCCTGGCGCGACAACTTCTACCCCCAGGGCTGGCCTCAGGCCCGGGAGCTGGCGTACGCCAGCCAGCGCCTGACCGCCATCGAGATCAACAGCACCTACTACGGCGCCCAGAAGCCGGCCACCTTCGCCAAGTGGCGCCAGGACACGCCCGACGGCTTCGTCTTCTCGCTCAAGGCCATCCGCTACGCGACGCAGCGCCGCGTGCTGGCCGACGGCGCCGACTCCATCAAGCGCTTCGTCGACAGCGGCATCGCCGAGCTGGGCGACAAGCTCGGCCCCATCGTCTGGCAGCTCGCGCCGACGCACAAGTTCGACGCGGCGGACTTGACAGCCTTTCTCGAACTGCTGCCGCCCCAGGTCGACGGCCTGCAGCTGCGTCACGCGCTGGACGTGCGCCACGAGAGCTTCCAGTGCGCCGAGTACCTGGCGCTGGCCCGCCGGTTCAACGCCGCAACGGTGTTCACCGAGTCCGACGACTACCCGCCCATGGCCGACGTGACCGGCGAGTTCATCTACGCACGCATCATGCGCACGCACGGCGACGAGCCGCTGGGCTGCAAGGCCGAGGTCTTCCCGGCGCTGGCCGCGTCGGCGCGGGCCTGGGCCGAGGGCGGCGAGCCCGCCGGGCTGCCGCGCATCGCACCGCCAGCACCCGCCGCACCGCGCGACGTGTTCGTCTTCTTCATCAGCGGCGCCAAGGAGCGCGCGCCGCACGCCGCGATGGCGCTGCGGCGGGCGCTGGGCGAGACGGTCACGCCCTGACCGCTAAGACCCGGCAGCGCGCGCCACCACCTCGACGGCCGGACGCGGCGCGATGTGGTCACGGAAATACGCTTGCACCGCCTCGGCGGTCACGGCCTGCATCCCGGCGACTTCGGCCAGCATGGCGTTCTTCATGCGCGGCTCCGCCTGGATGCGCGCCAGCCAGGTCAACCAGTACAACGGGCTCTCGGGCTCCTTCAGCGCGCTCTCTACCCGGGGCTGCCGGGCACGCTCCAGTTCATCGGCGCTGACGGGCTGGTCCGCCAGGTCACGCAGTTGCGCGCGCAGCAACTCGCGGACGGTGTCGAAATTCTCCGGCGGCGTTTCGATATTCACGAAGAGGCGCCCCGCGCCCGGCACGACCAGCGAGCCGCCCGCCCCCGCCTGCGGCGAATAGGTGATGCCCAGCTTCGCCCGCACGGTGTCCACCAGGCGCGCCCGCAGCAGCGCGCCGGCCACACGGCCGGTGTAGGACAGCGCCGGGTCGGCCCAGTGGTCGGGCATGGCCCAGTACCAGCCCAGCACCGCCTGGTCGGCCCGACCGCGGTGATGGACCACATAGGGCGCACCGCCGCCCGCCACGGGCTCGGCCTTCAGCTCGATACGCGGCTGCCTTGGCCGCTCGTCACCGGCGCCGAAGGTGGCCTGCACGGCGGCAATGGCGGCTTCTTCCGTCACGTCGCCGACGATGACGATGTCGGCCGCGCTGGCCAGCGCCGGCTTCAGCAGGGCGGGCAGCGCATCGGCCCGCGTGGCCCTCACGTCGGCTGCGGTGGGCTGGAGCCCCAGGCGCGCATCGCCGCGGTTCATGATGCGCGCGACCTCCCGCTCATGGACCGCGCCGGGCCGTGCCTCCAGCGAGGCCACCTGGGAGCCCCCCAGCGCGGCCAGCTTCTCGCCGAACTCGGGGCGAAAGCCCGGGTCGCGGGCATGGGCCGCCAGCAGCTGCAGTTGCTCCAGCAGGTCGGCAGGGCGCGTCGTGCCCGACAGCGCGAACGCATGCTGGCCCACACTGAAGCCAACCGCGATGCGCTTGCCGCTGCGCTGCTGCCACTGCCGGATTTCCGCCGTCGACCGCTGCCCGGTACCGCCCGAGACCACGGCGGTGCCCAAGGCCCAGATGGCATGCCAATCCTTGGCGGCGATGCCGGCGCGCCCCTGGCCCAACTGCACCCGCACGCTCACGCTGTCCTTCTGCAGCGAAGTGGTCTTGATGACCAGGCGCGTGCCGTTGGCGAACTGGATGTTCGTCGTGCCCAGCTCGGCGTCCTGCGTGCGGGCCACGATGGCGCTCGGCGGGCCGAAGCCGGTGTAGGGCCAGTCCGCCACCGCCACTTCCACCGGCTCGGCGAGCGGCCGCGTCATCGCATGGACCAGTTGCTGGTTCACCTTCTCCACACCGAAGGCACCGGACTTGGTGCTGCGGAACAGCAACGGCTGCGTATCGCCGAAGTTGCGACGCAACGACTCGGTCAGCTCCTCGGGCTGGAGCGCGGCCAGCAGCGGCTCCGTCTCGGTCAACGCCTGCTGCGCGTTCAGGTAGGGCGCGTGCGGGTGGACGGCATTGATCAGGCGGTCGGCGATGGCCCCATGGGGTCGTGTCGGCTCCTGGGCCAGGCGGGCCTGCATCTCGCTGCGCACACCCGGCAGCAGGCGGTCCATGTCGGCCTGCGTCACACCATGAACCAGCAGTTGCCGCAACTCGGCCACCGCCGCGTCGAGCGCGTCGGTCCATCGGCCCGGTTGCGCCTGCACCGACAGCTGGGCCACCCCGGCCACTCGGTACACGGAGGCCTGCACGCTGGCGGTGGCGCCGATCAACGGGCTGCCCGACTGTTGGGCGCGATCCCTCAGACGCTGGTTGAGCGCGCTGACGGCCAGACGCTGCACAAGGAACTCGCGCGACACCGCCGGCGTGTGCGGGCGCACATCCACCGGCCGCAGCCAGGTCAGCGTGAGCGCGCTCGGGGCTTCCGGGGCCACGTATTCGACCGTCGGTCGCGTCGGCCGGGCCACGCCCAGGTCGGGCGTGTCTGGCGGCGTGGTGTTGCGCCAATCGGCAAAACGCTCACGGATCTGCCGCTCCACGGCATCCACGTCGATGTTGCCGACGACGATCAGCGTGGCGTTGTCGGGCCGGTAGTTGGCCGAGTAGTAGCGGCGCAGGCGCTCGGCCGTGGCGGCCTTGACGGTCTCGATGCGGCCGATGGGCAGGCGCTGTGGCACACGCGTGCCCTCCAGCTGCTGCTGCATCTGGGCCAGCGCGGCGCGCATCGTCGGGCCATCGCGCAAGCGCTCCTCGGACAGGATCACGCCCTTCTCCTGCTCGATGAGCTGCGGGTCCAGCGTCAGCCGTTCGCCGATCTCGCGGAACAGCAGCAACCCCGTGTCCAGCGCGGCAGCGTCGGCCTTGGGGAAGTTGAAGTGGTAGATCGTCTGGTCCAGCCCGGTCGTGGCGTTGGTGTCGGGCCCGAAGCGCAGGCCCTGGCGCTCCAGCATGCGCACGACCTCGCCGTCCGGCACATTGGCGCTGCCCCGGAAGGCCATGTGCTCCAGGAAGTGGGACAAGCCTCGCTCCTCGTCACGCTCCTGCAGCGAGCCCGAGCCGATGCGCATGCGCATGGCCACGCCGTCCTTGGGCGTCTGGTTGTGCTGCAGGGCGTAGCGCAGCCCGTTGGGCAGGCGGCCGAAGCGCACAGCCGGGTCGGGCGTGCGCTGCGACTGCTCATAGCCCCACAGCGGGCCGACGGTTCGCTGCTCGGCAACGGGCCCGGTGACTGCGTCATCGGCAAGCGCGCGTGGCGCCGGCAGCGCCAGCGTCAGCACGACAGCGAAGGCCGTGGCGCACCGGCGCAAGTTCAGCGGATGGCTTGTCTCTTTCATTGGCGTTTTCATTGCCGCTTTCGTCCCTGTCGCCTGTCATGTGGCGGCCGGACGGTAGCGCGCAGGCACGGCGAATCCGGATCAAACGCCTGAGCGTTTGACGGGCAATATTTCCTCTCGCGGCGAACCGCCCGCAGCCTCTCAGCCCTCCAGCCGCGTCATCCAGGCTGCCACGAGCCGGTCGTCGGCTGACGGCGACGCCGCCAGCGACTCGCGGATACGCCCGCGCTCCACCGCCGCGCGGTTCTGGCTCAGCTTGAGCTTGAGCTCCCAGCGCGTCACGCGGATGCGAAAGCCGACGATGGCGCTCAGCAGCTTGTGCTGGTAGGCCTCCGGCAGACCGCGCCACTGGTCGGCGTAGTCGGGCTCGAAGCGGCCGATCAGCCGCTTGAGCAGTGCATCCTTGTCGGCAGCGCCGTCGATCAGCTCGATCTCGCCATAGGCATGCAGGGCCGCGTAGTTCCAGGTCGGCACGTTCTGCAGGCTGTCGTAGTGGCTGGGGCTGATGTAGGCGCTCGGGCCGCTGAAGACGGCCAGCAGTCGCTGCTGCTGCGACAGCCAGCCCCAGTGCGGGTTGGCGCGCGCCATGTGGCCTTCGAGCACCAGACCGTCACCGCCGGGCAAGGCCACCAGCGGCAGGTGGCTGCCAAAGCTCTCGCCACCCGCATCCGGCCCCACGAGCAGCGCCAGCGGGTGATCGGCGATCAGGCGCAATGCGTGGTCGAGATCGGCGGAGGTGAAGTGCTTGGGCAGGTACACGGCGGGGTTGGCGTCACGCAGATAGGCTGAAATCATCGCCCACCCCAACGGGCCATTCCTGGCCAGGCCCACGCAGCACGGTGCACACCCCCTGCGGCACAGGCGCCTCCTATCATGGCGGCCATGCATCCCACGCCCCTGATCAGCCTGCGCCCGCACGGCGCTACGGCCGACGAAGAGGTGGCTGTCGAAGTGCCCGTGGCGCTCACGGTCAATGGCATCTCGCAGGCCGTCATGCTGGCCACGCCGGCCGACCTGGACGACTTCGCGCTGGGCTTCGGGCTCAGCGAAGGCTGGTTCACGTCACGGCAGGAGCTGCTGGACGTCGAGGCGAGCCCGCTGGCCGACGGCATCGAGCTGGCGCTGACCGTGACGGCCGCCTGCGAACAGCGCCTGAAGGTTCGCCGCCGCACACTGGCCGGGCGAACGGGCTGTGGCCTGTGCGGTGTCGAGAGCCTGGCCGAGCTGGGCAGCCGCCGGCCGCCCCCCGTCACGTCGCCGACGCTGGCGCCCGGCGCGCTGGACCGTGCACTGGCCGCCCTGCCCGCCGCCCAGCCCATGAACGCCCGTTGCGGCGGCCTGCACGGCGCGGCCTGGTGCTCGGCCGACGGCCGGCTGCTGCTGGCGCGCGAGGACATCGGCCGGCACAACGCGCTGGACAAGCTGACCGGCGCCCTCGCCCGCCAGCAGGCGGACATGCGCGGCGGCTTCGTGCTGATGTCCAGCCGCGCCAGCTTCGAGCTGGTGCACAAGACGGCCATGTCGGGCTCGGGCCTGCTGGCCTGCATGTCGGCACCGAGCAGCCTGGCCATCGCGACGGCGCAAGCCCTGGGCCTGCAGCTCTGGGCGTTTGTGCGCGAGGGCCGCGCCACGCGGTACGCGTAGCAGCGACTACGGCCTGGCCTTGGGCTTGCCCACCTGCGCCGGGTCCAGCGCAATCTGGCGGATGCTGCCGTCGGCACCGTACGCCAACGGTGCGAGCGTGATGGAACGGCGCTCGCTGCCGCCGCCGGGCAGCAGGTTGTCGTGGAAGAAGATGAAGCTGCGGCCTTCGTGTTCCAGGATGGCCTGGTGGTTGGTGGAGATCTTCAGGTAGTCGATCACCAGCCCGCGATAGCGGAACGGCCCCAGCGGCGAGCTGCCCGTGGCGTAGACGATCTGCCCCGGCCAGCCGGTCGAGAACGTGAAGTAGTAGATGCCGCCGCGCTCGTGCAGGAAGGGCGCCTCGCCGTAGGCCTTCTTCTGCTCGGCGAGGCCCTGGATCTGCACGTCCTGGATGGGGCCGTCCAGGCTGACCATGTCGGCCTTCAGCTTGACGACCTTGGGCACGCGGGTGCCGAAGTACAGGTAGGCCTGGCCGTCCTTGTCGATGAAGACGGCGGGGTCGATGGGCTCGTCGCCGGCGTTCGCGTCACGGGCCTTGTCGACGAGGGCGTCGCGGCGTGCGTCGACAAAGCCGCCATCCGGCCGGCTGGACACCGCCACGCCAATGCGGTCGCCACCGACCGGCGCATAGAAGAAGTACTTGCCGTCACGGAACGCCGCCTCCGGCGCCCAGGCCTTGGCGTCGGGTCTTGCCCACTTGAAGACGCTGACGTCCAGCGGCGCGCCCGCGTCCGCCCAGGTCTGCAGGTCCGGCGAGGTGTAGAGCCGCCAACTGGTGGAGTCCCAATACTTGCCGGAGTTGGACGCGTCGTCCGTCGCGTAGACGAAGAAGCCGCCACCGGTCGGCGTCTTGAAATAGTGCGGCGACGGGTCGGCATTGAAGCGCGCCGAGATCGGCTTGGCGACCTGGGCACCGGCTGTCCATGGGGCGCAGGCCAGCAAAGCGCAGAGGAGGTATCGCATGGCGCTGCAGTTTAGGAAGCGTGATCGGCGCCCGCTGGCGGCATGCCGGATCGCTCAGCAAGATGAGCGCGGCCATCACCAGGGGCACATCGCACACGCAGGCGCGTGCAGCGCAGGCCACCGGCGCGTTGCGCCTAGGGGGAGACACCGATGCCCACCCACTTGCCGCCAATCTCATCATTACCTAGACTAACGATAAACCACGAATCCTGAAGCTATGAACACCCAGCACACCATGGACGCCGCCCACCTCGTCACGCTTTCCATCGAAGACGCCATCGCCACCCTCACCCTCAACCGGCAGGCCAAGCGCAATGCGCTGAGCCTGGGCATGATCCGCGCCATCGACCAGCACGTGGCCAGCCTGCCCGAGTCGGTGCGCGTCATCGTGCTGGCCGCCAACGGCGAGCACTTCAGCGCCGGCCTGGACCTGAGCGAACTCGGCGACATGTCCGCCGCGGAAGGCGTGTTTCATTCCCGGGCCTGGTACGAAGTCTTCGACCGGCTGCAGTTCGGCCGGCGACCGGTGGTCGCCGTGCTGCATGGCGCGGTGGTCGGCGGCGGCCTGGAGCTCGCGGCCTGCGCCCACGTGCGCGTGGCCGAGCACAGCGCCTACTTCGGCCTGCCCGAAGGCCAGCGCGGCATCTTCCTGGGCGGCGGCGGCTCGGTGCGCATCACCAAGCTGATGGGCTTCTCGCGCGTCACGGAGATGATGCTCACCGGCCGCACCTACAACGCCGACCTGGCGATGCAGGTGGGCCTGGTGCATCACAGCGTCCCGGATGGCCAGGGCGCGGCCAAGGCCCTCGAACTTGCGCAACGCATCGCAACCAACGCGCCCATGTCCAACTTCGCCATCATGCACGCCCTGCCCTTGATCGCCGAACAGCCGATGTCGCACGGCCTCATGACGGAGTCGCTCGTCGGCGCCATCACGCAGTCCGCGCCGGAAGCCAAGGCCCGCATGGCGGACTTCCTCGCCAAGCGGGCGGCCAAGGTCGAGCGCAGCTGAGCCCCGCCATGACCGCCGCCGCCCCCTACCGCGACGTGGCCTTCGGGCCCTACGGTGCCGAGATCACGCCGCAGCCCGACGGCGGCTGCGTGATCCGCGCCCACCAGCCGCTGGCCGCCTACCCGCACCGCTTCAGCGAGCACCTGCTGCAGTGGGCCGCCAAGGCGCCGACACGGACCTTCCTCGCGCAGCGCGAGCGCGGCACGCTGGGCACGCCCGGCCGCCCCTGGCGCCGCCTGACCTATGCCCAGGCCGTCGCCCAGGTGAAGGCGCTGGGCCAGGCCTTGCTGGACCTCGGCCTGTCGGCCGAGCGGCCGCTGATGCTGCTGTCGGGCAACGACATCGAGCATGCGCTGCTGACGCTGGCGGCCATGCACGTGGGCGTGCCCGCTGCGCCCATCTCGCCGGCCTACTCGCGGCTGGACCCGCAGGCCGCCAAGGTGGTGCAGGCGGTGGCGCTGTTGCAGCCCGGCCTGGTGTTCGCTGCCGATGGCGATGCCTTCGGCCCGGCCCTGGACAAGGCTGTGCCGCCAGGCACGCCGGTCTTGCTGACCCACGGCCACCGGCCGGGCGCCCTGCACATGCAGGACCTGCTGCGCACCGTGGCCACGCCTGCCGTGGACGAAGCCTTCGACCGCGTGGACGGCGACACGGTGGCCAAGCTGCTGTTCACCTCGGGCTCCACGCAGGCGCCCAAGGCCGTCATCAACACGCACCGCATGCTCAGCGCCAACCAGCAGATGTACGCCCAGTGCTACCCCTTCCTGGAAGGCGAGCCGCCGGTGCTGGTGGACTGGCTGCCCTGGCACCACACGGCGGGCGGCAATTCCAACTTCGGCCTGGTGCTGCGCAACGGTGGCAGCCTCTACATCGACGAGGGCAAGCCGACCGAGGACGGCATGGCCGAGACGGTCATGAACCTGATGGAGGTGTCGCCCACGGCCATCTACACCGTGCCCAAGGGGCTGGAGATGCTGGCCCACCACATGGCGCACAACGCGGCGCTGTGCGAGCGCGTGCTGGCCAACCTCAAGCTCATCTTCGCGGCGGGCGCGGCCATGCCGCAGTCGGTCATCGAACTGGTGGACCGGCTGGCCACCGAGGCGCTCGGGCAGCGCATCCCCATGACCATGGGCCTGGGCATGACCGAGAGCGGCCCCTTCGCCGTGTCCCACCACCTGCCGGGCTGGCAGCAGGGCATCATCGGCCTGCCCGCGCCGGGGCTGGACCTCAAGCTCGCGCCGGTGGGCGACAAGCTGGAGGTGCGCTACCGCGGCCCCAGCATCACGCCCGGCTACTGGGGCCAGCCCGAGCTGACGGCGGCGGCCTTCGACGACGAAGGCTTCTTCTGCAGCGGCGACGCCGCGCAATGGATAGACCCCGCAAATCCCGAGCGCGGCCTGCGCTTTGACGGCCGCATCGCCGAGGACTTCAAGCTCATCACCGGCACCTGGGCCAACGTCGGCCAGCTGCGCGCCCGCGCGATGGCCAACGCCCTGCCCTATGTGCACGACGTCGTCATCACGGGCGACGGCCGCGATGCGCTGGGCCTGCTGGTGTTCCTGGCACCGGCCGCCGCCGAGCTCGCTGCGGCCGACGCCCCGCATGACGCCGCCGCCTGGGCGGCCGACCCGGCCGTGCGGGCCTGGGCGCAGCGCTGGCTGGACGCGCTGGCCGCCACCGGCACCGGCAGCTCCAACCGCATCGCGCGCGCGCTGATCGTGCCGGGCGCACCCAACGCCGCCCAGGGCGAGGTCACGGACAAGGGTTCGCTCAACCAGCGCGCCGTGCTGCGGGCGCGCGCGGCGCTGGTGGAGCGCCTGTACGCCGACACGCCGCCCGCCGACGTGCTGCTGGCCGACGGAGGCCCGCGATGAGCACGCCCGGCCTGCAGGACCTCGTCGCCATCGACATCCACACGCACGCGACCGTCTCCACACGCAACGCCTTCGACCCGGTCGCCGACGCCTTCGACCAGGCCATGGCCAGCTACTTCAAGGAGGCCATGCCGCGGCTGACCATCGCCGAGACGGCGGCCTTCTACCGCGAGCGCCGCATGCTGGCCGTGATCTTCTCGGTCGACACCGAGCGCGGCATGGGCCAGGTGCGCATCAGCAACGAAGAGGTCGCCGAGGAAGCCGCGCAACACCCCGACGCCCTCATCCCTTTCGCCAGCGTGGACCCGCTGCGCGGCAAGATGGGTGCGCGCGAGGTGCGCCGCCTCATCGAGCAGCATGGCGTGCGCGGCTTCAAGTTCCACCCCTCGGCCCAGGCCTTCTACCCGAACGACCGCGCCTGCTACGAGGTCTACGAGGCCATCGCCGAGGCCGCGCTGCCGGCCATCTTCCACAGCGGCCAGACCGGCATCGGCGCCGGCATGCGCGGCGGCGGCGGCGTGCGGCTGAAGTACTCCGACCCGATGTTCCTCGACGACGTGGCGGTGGACTTTCCCGACATGCCCATCGTCATCGCCCACCCCTCCTTCCCCTGGCAGGAGAACGCACTGGCCGTGGCCACGCACAAGCCCAATGTGTGGATCGACCTGTCCGGCTGGTCGCCCAAGTACTTCCCCGAGATCCTCATCAAGTACGCCAACGGCCTGCTGAAGAAGAAGATGCTGTTCGGC
>Ga0114942_1000130_pt1 | contig 19842 bp, 15 predicted proteins | sample LowerColdCreek_FD_88674 | JGI IMG/M metagenome (GOLD analysis project Ga0114942, IMG submission 88674) | Groundwater microbial communities from Cold Creek, Nevada to study Microbial Dark Matter (Phase II) - Lower Cold Creek | ecosystem: Environmental > Aquatic > Deep subsurface > Groundwater ... | reverse complement strand
GCCTTTACGGATGCCTATTAATTCTAGCGAGCTAAGTTCAATAGCAGCAAATTTTGGTGTTGAAAACTCATCAATAACTGCATTAGGAGCAGGCCTAATTCACCAAACATTTTTGGCTAGTAATAATAAGCAGCAAATAGTATTACAAGGTATTAATAACCACGTATTTAACGATGCAAATAAGTTAATTAGTAATTACCAAACCCTGTATAGTTATTTAACCAAGCAACAATATTTCATCCCAAAGCCAATAGCAAACAGCATTGGAGAGTATCTTATATTCAAAAATAATATTCCTTGGCGGGCAACAAGTTTTGTAAATAATGCCATAACTATCAACACAATTGATTCGGAAAACGCTGCTGCAAAAGTTGCGGCAACTTTTGGAAACTTATTAGTAACACTTACAGCATTAGATGCAAGTAAGTTAAAGCCAGCAATACCTAATTTTCACAATGTTTTATGGCGAGAGCAGCAACTTACAACTGCTTTAAAAAAGCACAATAATATTGTAGAAGCGCCTGCCATTAAATTAGTGAATGAACTTAGCAATTATACTCATTTAGGAAAACTATTTACATCGTTTGAAGAAAACTTCCATTACCCAGATAGATTATTACACCACGACTGTAAAATTAATAATATACTATTTGACAAAGATTCTATGGCCGTAATTTGCCCCATAGATTTTGATACGCTAATGCCTGGAAAATTTTTTAGCGACTTTGGCGATATGGTTCGTACAATGGTATGCAGTAATGATGAGAATGATACAGATTTTAGTACCCTATGCATTAAGGAAACTTACTATAAAACAATTTATGAAAGTTATTATGCCGCTGTTGAAAATCATTTTACTAAGCAAGAACTTTCCTTGCTACATTGTAGTGGCTTATTACTTTTTTATATGCAGTGTATAAGGTTTTTAACCGATTATATTAATGGAAATATCTACTACCCAACTGCCTATAAAAACCAAAATCTAGACAGAGCAATGAACCAATTTTTACTACTAAAGCAGTTAAGCATTTTCTTAAAAAAGACGTATGGGTTTAAGATAAATTAGTAACATTTAAATTAACGACCCAACGTATAGTTTAGGTATGAAAAAAATTTTTTAAACAAAACTTATTACACCAAAATAGAATGTATATTTTCAAAAAAAGTGCTAATTGATTTTGGCAACTGTTACTATACAACCATAAACAAATAAAATGAAGCAATTACTTACTATTCTAACTGTAATCGTATTTTTAAGCAACAATGGCTTTTCGCAAGATAAAAAAGAGATAGATCCCTCAAAGCCAACTAACCTATACACACAAATAAATACAGGTTTGGAATACAGAACTAACAAAGTAGAAAATTTAGTGGGCGTTAGGGCTAATTTACAATATGCAGTTAATGCCGATAATTTATTTTTAGTAGAGCTCCCTTTTATGAATAATGATAGAACATCAAAAACAGGCTTGGGCGATGTAAGGGTTAGGTATTTTAATGCCGTAAAAAGAAATATTACCAAGTCATTTATTGCTATTGTACCCTTTGCTGATGTTAGTTTGCCAACAGGCAGTTATAAAAATGGCTTAGGTGCAAGTAGCTATTCATTGGCTGGCGGCGTGGTTTTTGGCTTGCTGGTTTCAAAAAAATTATCATTATTCCCTGGTGCTAGCTACGTACATATTAGCAAGCCCCAAACAGATTTAATACCCACCGCAAATAAATTTTCTACCAACGGTATTGGGCTACAGTTTAATGCTAGTTATGCCTTTAATAAATCTACTTTCTTATTCATAAATCCTACACCAACTTTTTTAAATACCAATGGTAATTGGAAAACCTTTTGGAGTGGCGAACTGAATTTAAATAAAATTATTACTCCAAATAAGTTTAAAGTAAATGCCTTCTGGGGCCCGAACTTTACAACCAACGATCATACTTTTAGGGCTGGCGCAACTTTTTTCTTATAAAAAAATCCTTCATTAAATTGGTAATAATTAACCTAGAATTTTACAATAAATATTGCGAATTTGTAAATCAAATAAATGCTTAAAAATGAAAAAAATTTTCTTCCTAGCACTCCTACTTAACACAATTGCAGCGCTATCGCAAAAAGCAATCCTTATTAATAATGTACAAATTTTTAATGGAAAAGATAATAAGGTAAGTATAGGCAACATATTAATAGTAAATAACTTAATTAGTAAAATTTCATCCTCCCCCATTCCAACTAATAAAAGTGCAGAAACAGTAATTATTGACGGTAAGGGAAAGTTTTTAATGCCTGGCCTAATTGATGCTCATTGGCATTCTATTATGACTGCAAATACCTTGGAAGACTTAATGGATGGCGAAGCTGGCTACGCATTTATTAAAGCGGGTGATGAAGCTTCCAAAACATTATTAAGGGGCTTCACTGCAGTGAGAGATATGGGTGGCCCTTCGTTTGGGCTAAAAAAAGCAATTGATGAGGGCATTGTAAGTGGTCCAAGAATTTGGCCAAGTGGCTCAATAATTTCTCAAACCTCAGGACATGGAGATTTTAGAAATATAAATGAACGACCTATTTCTTTAGGAGGTAGCATGCACCACTCCGAAGCTATTGGTGGCGCCACAATTGCCGATGGTAAAGCTGCCGTGTTGGTGGCAGTTAGAGAAAACTTAAAAAGAGGTGCTTCGCAAATAAAAATTACCGCTGGCGGCGGCGTTTCTTCTTTGTTTGACCCATTAGATGTAAGCCAATACACCGAAGAAGAGCTGAAAGCTGCAGTAGAAGCCGCAGAAGATTGGGGCACTTATGTTGCAGTACATGCCTACACCGCAAGAGCGGTAAAAAAATGTATTAGCGCTGGCGTTAAATGCATTGATCACGGACATTTATTGGATGATGAAACGTTGAAATTAATTGGCGAAAAAGGTATTTGGCTAAGTATGCAACCGCTAGATAGTGCAGTAAGAGCAGGTAGCTCCGCTGAGCAGAAACAAAAAAAGTATGATGTTGCAGCCGGTACACAAAGAATATACTCCTCAGTAAAAAAGTATAATTTAAAACTAGCTTGGGGAACAGATTTACTATTTAACCCCGCCGCAAATGCCAAGCAAACCTCTACCATTCCGTTAATGGGTAAGTGGTTTACCCCATTTGAAGTATTAAAAATGATAACCCATGATAATGGAGAATTACTAGCCTTTTCGGGTAAAAGAAGCCCTTATAGAGAAGGAAAATTGGGTGTTATAGAACCAGGTGCTTACGCCGATGTATTGATAATTGATGGTAACCCGCTGAATGATTTAAGCATCATGTCTAACCCAGATAAAAATTTTCTATTAATTGTAAAAGATGGTAAGGTGTACAAAAATACACTTGATAAATAGTTGAACATATTCATTGATTAAAACAATAAATAACTGTTAGACAGAGACATAAAAACAAGTTGGGAAATAATAAGTGATTTTGCTATTAATTGTACTTCTTAGCATAATTACGATAAAACTTCCTCCATCTCCAAAACTTCTAAATCAGATTACGGATTCATTTATAGTTTGCAGTATAGTTTCTAGAATAGTTTAAAGCTTATGCTTTATTAAGGTAAAATTTTTGTGTAATAATACCTTAAATAATTATATCCTTTATCAGCACTAGAAGCTATTTAACTATCGCCAACCATACCTAATTTTCAATAATGTTTTGTGGCAAAATAATTCAATTGAAAAAAGCCTTAAAACAAAGTGATAAGCCCTTGCCAGCAATGGACAAAAGAGTAACTGAACTCATTAAGTAATTACTATTTTTTAGGAAAATTATATCACCCCTTTTACTTACTAAACTACTTTTAAAAACAGGTTTTAGTACAACGATTGGATGTACTATATGCAAAGCATTAGATTTCTAACGAATTATAAAAATGGAAATATTTAGTACTCAATTAGTTAATAAAATCAAAATTTAGCTATAGCCCCTAATCTATAATATCGGTTAAAACTAGTACCTGTTTTTTTGTCTGAGTACTACCACAACAAGCTTGATAATCAATAAATTAAATGAAATATATTTAAAAATTTGATAGGCTTAAAAAGCATCAAATTATCTTCTGATATCGTTAGCAGATAAAAGTTAAACTAATGATAATTAGCGGGCTTTAACAATCATTTTTTAAAAATCTCCTGTTATTCGTGTATAAAATATTTTGTATATGAAACACCTTATCTACCTCTCAATTATCACCGGATTATTCTCATCTTGTGTTACGGTAAACCAAACCGAAATTGGCGTACGCCGCAAACAAGGCCGCCTGCAAGATAATACCCTTGGCAGCGGAATGTACAGTGTGGGCATGTTTACCCGAATAATAAAAGTACCCACTAGCACTGTTAACCTTCCTATAATTGCGGATTTACCCACACAAGAGGGACTTACGGTTAACACCGAAATGAGTATCCTATACCAATTAAAAACAAGCAGTATTCCTGCCCTATTAAAAAGTGTTGGAGAAGATTATGAAAATGTGGTAATACTACCTGTATTTAGAAGCGTAGTACGAGATGTTAGTTCAAGGTTTATGGCCAAAGATTTGCACACCAGTGAAAGGGCTAAAATTGAAAAAGTTATTAAAGAAGAAATGGACAAATACCTTAGCCAAAGGGGGGTAATAATTGAAGCAGTGTTATTGAAAAGTGTGAAACTACCCGCTGAGCTTTCTAGTGCTATTGAGCAAAAACTTAGGGCTGAGCAAGAAGCTTTTAGAATGCAGTTTGTGCTAGACCGTGAAAAGCAAGAAGCAGAACGAAAGAAAATTGAAGCTGCCGGTATTCGTGATGCCCAAAAAATTATTTCCGAAGGTCTAAATCCTTTATTAATAAGCTGGCGATCAATTGAGGCGTTCAAAGAATTAAGTAAAAGTAACAACACAAAAATTATTGTTACCGATGGTAGAACGCCATTATTAGTACAGGGTGATGATAAAAAATAAATGTACTTATTGCATATGAATGCTTTATAATGGCTGTAAATGCAAAGAAAATTTTATATATCAACTACTCTAAACAATAGTAAAAATTAGCATACTAAGCATAAAAAAATCACAAACAGATTATTAAATGCAAAACGGACAAGCCGAACACCGTAATAAAAAGTAGGCAAAAAAACACCTTGAAACATGAACCCTAAAAAAATGATTTTCGGAATGCTATTGTCTGCATGCTTTATATCCTCCTGTAACGAAATTCAAAAACAAACAAAAGAACAAACCGACAAAATTGCAGCACATACAAATGAAAATGTTCAAAAAGTGATTAACGACCTTGGATTAGTGTATGTGGAAGAAGGGGCACAAACAATAATTACTTATGACGAAGTAAATGCTGCACAGCAAGCTTGGTGTGATGCATTGGTAAAAATTGGTAGCTTGAAGGAAGAAGGTAAGGATTATAAATTATTTGCTAATGAAGTTCTGTCTACAGCTTACAATTATGACTATGGCAAAGTATTCTTCAAACCAACTTTAGCCTATGGCGATCAAACTTTTAGAAATGATAAAAAGGGAGCGTTAGCATATTTTATTGGTGGCGACCCTGATTATCCGAATGATAAGGGTTTTGCATTAACACCTTGGGTTAAAGCAAGGTATGACAATGCAGGTGCAAAGAATGAAGGCATACAAATTTACGGCTCCATTGCCATTACAATGGGTAATGTATGGGTAACTGGCAAAGATGGTAAAGAGGTAATGGTAGATAAAACTTGGGTTTTTAAAAAAGGTAAAGACGGGAAACTAAGAATTATTGTACATAAATCTGCTCTTCCATTTACACCGCCAACCAAGTAATAGCATCAAAAAAAAATTACTTTAAAGCTTACATTCTTAATCACAAATAATTACAAAAAAGGCAGCTATCAGAAAGATAGCTGCCTTTTTACTAAAACTTCCTTTTGATATTATTTTACAAACCTTACAGAACTTTTCTCAACGCCATTTTTATAGCTAATTATATAGATGCCTTTTGCTAAGTTTATAGCATTAATGGTGGTTTGTGTAGCACCAGTATTCAGTGGTATTTGCTGTATCAACTTACCTTCAACTGTAGCTATTTGCATGCTAGCATTGGCAAGTACAGCATCATGCAGCACCAGTAGCTTATTCACCACAGGGTTAGGGTAAACACTTAATTGCAAGCTGCTTCTTTGTTGGTACACAATGGTATTACTGTAATGGTAAGTGCCATCTTTATCTACAATTTTCAATCTATAATATTGTTTTGCAGCCATTATATTGGCATCGGTAATAGCGTAATTAATTGTTGCACCATTAATACCTTTTGCGTTTTGTGAACTTAACTTTTTGAAGTTTTTAGCGTCAACGCTTTTTTCAATTTCGTAATGGCTTACATTAATTTCTTGGTTGGCTTGCCAGTTTATTGAAAGCCCGTTTGCTGTTTTAGCTGCATTAAAATTAGTAATGGTAGCAGGTAACACACTTCCCTGTGGTGTAAATGCTATCCCCCTAAAGGCTGTATTTGTAGGTGCGTTTGCTAATGGATTTATAGTGCCAATTATTGTGCTATTATAACCACTATTATCTGATAATGAAACAAGTGTACTACCATTAACAGCATATAAAGTAACCGTAGAACCATTGGTTACGCCAGTTAATCCCCTTGCACTTGCATAGGCAATACTACCATTTGCAACCCATACTCCACCCACTAATGAGTATTTTAATATTCCTTGCCCGGCGCCATCATCAGCAATATATAATACATCTACACCGGGTACAGTTGGGCTTAAATCGGCAAAATAGAATTGGTATGGCGAACCTGTTGTTGGTATACTTGGCAAAGCCGTAAATGTATTGCCTGCTGTGGTTGGTAATCCTGTGCCAATGCTACCAACGCGGCCATTAGTACCAGAAGCAGTGCTTAGATAAAGTTGTGCATTAAAAATACCTAGGCTTCTACTATTGGTAATGCTACTTGAAACAAGTAAAGGCGTGTTACCACCACCTCTTTGAATGTAAAACTGTCCTTGAGAAGCACCTGCAAACCATAAATTAAAACCGTCCTCGCTTACTGCAACTCTTATAGCATTAGTACCGTAAGAAAAGGTTGTAGAAAGATCTACCACTTCATTTTTATCAATAATACCTACTACTCTGTTTCCCGTGCTGCTACCTACTGCACTTGTTCCCACTGCTTGGTCGTACCCAGCAATTAACAATACGCCACCATTGGTAGATCTTGTAAGTTGCCCTTCTGTTGATGATGATCCGCCCACTGTAAGCCTATTTCCAGCCACTATATTAGGTACCGCAACAGTTTGTACATAAGTGCCCGTTGGTGTATACTCATCTAGAAATATTGCTGCAGATGCATTTGTTAAAGACGCCGCACCTGCACCGTTAGAAGCATTTCCACCTACCCGAGAAACAACAATATTTCCGTTGGTAAAACTGGTTATTTGGGCTTTACTCATTAATGGAAGGACCATAAAAAGTATAAAAAATTTCTTCATTTAATTAATTTTTGGTCAAAAGTAAGTATTAAAAGAAACATTGGTGTTTTAAACAATAGGATTAAGTAAACAAAAGCCCAACAGTTGTAACAATGCCTGGCATAGGGATGTGTAAGGCAGCCGAAAGGCTGGTATGTAGCGTAGCGAAATACGGAACCCTGCAACAGCCCGACGGCGAAGCCAAGCCTTGATGCGTTGGTGCCGGATGCCCCAAAACTATAACTAAAAAAAATTAGGTATTAGAAAAGTATTCTATTTCCTCTGTGAAGTTGAGGCTGGGATATTTACCCTGTATTTGTAATATTTTGGCAAGATTTGTTGCCAAAAATTTTTTATGTAACTGCGAATTCGGATTAGAGGATCGATGTTTTTTTGCAATATTTATTTGCTTTATTTCCTCCATTAGGGCAATGGTTTCTGGCTGCATAGCATACTGTACAAAATGCGTTAACACGTACTGTGTGCCCATGTAATTGGGATGTGCCAAATCAATATCATAAAACCGATAATCTCTTAACACATCAATAATTAATTCATAAGCGGGAAAATAAAAAAGCTTATCAAACTTGTTAACTAAATGATGCACTGCTTCAATAAGCCTGGCTTTGCTGCGGTTATTATCTACCACTCCATCTCTTAAATGCCTTACTGGGCTTATGGTAAAGATGATTTTGATTCTGGGGTTAAAACGAAATAATTGGTACAGCATACCATCAATAGCAGTAACCGTTTCCTCAATAGTACACAAATGTTTTTTAAATAGTGGTGCTGCTGCCTTGTGGCAATTAGCAACAGGCAAGTTATTGCTTGCCAGAAGCTGATAGCTAAATGAGGAGCCTAAAGTTATTACCAACCAATCGGCCGTTTTAAGAAATTGATGGGCTGCCTGCTGCGATGCGTTGATATGTTGCAAACAAGCATCCTTATCTGGATTGGAAAACCGAGAATGATGTGCCCAGCTATTCCAAGTTTCGTTGAGGTAAAAAAGCTCATTGTCCTTATAAACTTCGTTATTAATATAGCTTAACAAGCTGTTTGCCACACTTAACGGATCGAAAAGAATGCCATGCGGATTTTGAAGTACATTTAACTTAGCCTCAGCTAAATGATTGCCAATATGCTCAGTAAAGCAGGAGCCCACCAACATGGTTCTACTATGGTAGTGCAAGCTTTCGGGTAAAGGCTTAATGCTTATAGGTGCTTGAAACTGCATAATAATTTAAATGAAAATTTTATTGGCAATACTGATGGCTTGCGTAAGTGCTTTAGTATTAATATGTGTTGCTAAATGCTGCATTTGCAATTGCTGCACCATCCATTCTGTACGCATATTACCCACTAAACTATCTTGTGCCATAGGGCAACCACCAATGCCCATAATAGCACCATCGAAGCGAGTGCAACCTGCCTGAAGGGCTGCTTGCATTTTGGGCAACCAATTGTTTTCAGTAGCGTGTAAATGCACCCCAAATTGGGTATTAGTATAGGTAGGAATTAATGCTGCTAACGCTTGGCTTACTTGTAATGTGGTTGCAAGGCCTACCGTATCGGCCAAAGAAATAATTTTTATATTTTTTGCTACCATTTTATCAGCCCAATACAGTAGCACTTCTGGGCTGTATGCATCTCCGTATGGATTACCAAACCCCATACTTAGGTATACTACCAATTGCTTATTATGTTGTAAACAAATATTTTGAATAAGCTCCAATCGCTGCTCACTTTGTTCAATGGTGCTATTGGTATTGCGTAGCTGAAAGGTGGGAGAAATGGAAAATGGGAAACCCAAATAACTAATTTCATCGAATGTTGCAGCTTCTTTTGCTCCCCGCTCATTAGCTACAATGGCTAATAGCTTGCTAGAACTATTGGTAAGTTGTAATGCTTGTAGTACTGCCACTGTATCGGCCATTTGCGGAATGCCTTTTGCGGAAACAAAACTTCCGAAATCAATAGTATCAAAGCCTACGGAAAGTAATGCTTGTAAATACATTATTTTACGGGCAGTGCTTATGTTATGCGGCCAGCCCTGCATAGCATCTCTTGGGCATTCTACTATATGTATTGGTTTTTGTGCGTTACTCATGCCAATCGCTGTTTCAAACTTTCATACAGAATAATACCTGTTGCTACCGATACATTTAAGGAATCAAAATTGCCTTTCATCGGAATTTTAAATGCTGTATCTGCGGCTTTTGCAATATAATTTGTAACCCCTTTTTCTTCATTACCCATAACAATGCAACAGGCTGTTGTTAATGGCAAATTGTGTAATAAAGTATCTGCCTTCATTTCGCTAGTAAATACTTTTATATCGTTAAGGTGTAGTGTATCTACTGCTTTAAGCAGGCTATTTACCCTACAAATTTGTATTTTTTCTAAAGCGCCAGCACTACTTTTCATTGCATCATCATGCAAGGCCCCTACCCCTTTATCGGGGATAATAATACCATGTACACCCGTGCATACCGCAGTTCTAGCAATAGCTCCAATATTTCTAATATCGGTTACCCCATCTAACATTAGAAAAAGTGGCACTTCGCCAATAGTTATAACCCAATCAATAACTGCCTGTAAATCTTGGTAAGTAATGGAAGATTTGTACGCAATAATTCCTTGGTGGTTAATAGTGGTTAGGCTATTTAATTTTTCATTAGGCACGTATTGAATGGGCACATTTGCATCCCTAGCTAATGCCCTTATTTCGTTTACAACATCGCCGCTGGCATTTTTAAAAACCAATATTTTATCTATATCGTTATTCGCCTCTTTCAAAGCTTCTAACACGGGGTTTCTGCCGCAAATAATATTTTTCTTTGATGGAAACATAAGTACAAATATAAACGAAAAAAGTCCTGCTGGTGAATTAGCAGGACTTGTATATAAAAGGCAATAGAGTTATTGTAAAATGATTTTCTGCTGATGTACAATAACACCAGATTGGTTGGTAACTCTTAATAAATACATACCCGCTTTTGTACTTTTGGTAAACTGTAGCGGAAGTAAGGTTTTAGGTGTAGCGTTAACCTGTTGTTTTATAAGCGTACCGCCATTAACATCCATTACTTCTACTTGGTAATTTCCGGCAACTATTTTCGAAAAATTTACGTAGGTAATATTATTGGTAATTGGGTTAGGGTAAGCCTTAATATCAGTTTCATTGGTATTAATTTTAACTCGCTTTGGTACAACTGCAGCTTCAAAAGCTAGGTAACCGCTAGCAAGGTCCGAGGCATTGAATACGCCATCCAAACTTTCTAATTTATAAGCTTTAAGGCTTGCAAGGTTAATGCTGTAGTAATTATCAGTTTTTACTGAGCTACTAACAATTACATTATTATCCGCATCTACAGCGGTGCCGTTAATGGTAAAATCGGCGGGTAAATTACTAACTGTACCTACTAAATTTGCAACCAAGGTTTTAGTATCTATTTTAAACACTAAGCCACGTACGGAGAATAAAAACAAATTGCCGAATGCATCTCCTACCATATCGCCGCCCCAGCTACTGCATTGGTTATGTACGGAAATAGCACCGTTATTTTTGCCATCAACTAATGCACCTAAATCGGTTATTTGTGTTTGCTTTCCTGTTGAAAATTTAATTAAATGATTGCCATCATTGGTGAGTGCATAGCCAAAGCCATCTGCCCCGAAACACATTCTTGTAATAACATCTGCCTCGCCAAGTGAGCTAATAAATTGTTTTAATAACTGTTGGCGATTGGTGGCAATGGTGGCATTTTTTTTATTCAAATCCATATAATGCAGTTCGTTGCTTTGCATTGGTGTAAAATAAAGTCGGTTATGCACCCTATCGTATGCGGTGGCAGCAACCATGGTTTGTAATGGTGCACTAGCTTTAGAAGTAATTTGCTGTTGCAAAGGAATACCAGTTAATGCATCTACCCAGTTAGCAGTGTTTACATTATTCAAGTCTTGTAATAGAGAGGTTTTGCTGAGATTGGCTGCATCTATTTGTTGTAAATTACTCCATTGAGTATTTCCCTTTGTGGCAGCAGTAACTGCATAAATTTTTGCCTGTTGTGCATTGGCTATATTGGCTAATAAAACAGCCGAAAATAATAGTGTAGAACGATTCATAAGCTTTTGATTTTGTAATACAATTTACAAAAGATATTCATTAAAAAAGCACTAAGCATTTAAATTGTTTTTAACTTGCCCAAAAACTAACCGATGAGAACCCTTAGCATTTTACTCATTATACTACTGCCAGTAATAGCATTTACCCAAAAAAATGATATTAATGCATATGTTGTAACCAATACGGGTGATACTATTAAAGGATTTTTAGAAACAAAAGAATGGAAAAAAACGCCTGATAAGGTAACACTAGCAGGTGTAACATATGAAATAAGTAATACTAAAGCATTTGGTTTTTTTGATGGTGCTACGTACAGAAGGTATAATTTAAATTACCACTTGATGCCGATATACGATAGTGAGGTTGTAGAAAACAATGAAAACACCACAAAAGATACCATTGGATTTGTACGCATATTAATTGAGGGAAAAACTGGCTTAGGTGAGCATGTAACCACTAAGCGACCTTACTATTTTATTATACAAAATGGTGAACTAACCGAATTACAATTTATAAAAGGAATAAAAAATTTTACGGATTCAGCTTATATAAATGACAGTAGGTACGGCAAAAGTTTACTACTAGAAAAAAGCGATTATAAACAACAATTACAGGAACTGAACAAGAAAGCTGATACTAGAATAAACGACCTTATTATTACCAGTGAGTACAATGAATACGATCTAATGAAGATTTTTGCTAGACTTAATGGGCAAACAAAAAAAGTAACCCCTAATAACAAAAACCTTCTCTTATTTGGTATTGGTAATAATTATTATACCAGCACTACACAAGGTGAACCTAACATTAATAGCCTATATCAGGTGAACTTACAAAAAAGTACGGGTGCTTTTATTAGCATTGCTTACAAGCTTATATCCGATCGGAATAAAAGAAGGGTAAACTATCTATTTAATTTATTATATACTCAATACAGTGCCGAAGGTGTTAGGGATAATCCACCAACTGAAAAAAGCTATTCCGTGTACGCAAAAAATAGTTGTGGGGAAATTGGTGGGCAAATAATTTATACCATTAACCCACAAAGCCAACTACAGTTATCTGCTGGTGCTGGCGTTAATGCAATAGTGCAACTATCAGGAAAAAATACCATAACTAGGGTAAGCTATAGCGACTTTGTGAGCAGAACGGAAAATTCGTTACCATTTAGGAAGTTTTATATCATTCCTACTACTTCAATTAATTTAGCCTATAAGGGTGTTGAACTTTTTGCACATTATTATCCTAAGCAAGATATTGTTACCTATGCCTTTGCAAGTTGGAAGGTTTCTAGAATTGGCTTTGGTATTAGGTATGGTATTAAGCTTTAGCATCATTATTTTACACCAATAATCGCTTACATTCTGCCAATAATTTTTCTTTATCAATGGCGGATGTACCTACTTCCTCGCATACCAAACCACCGGCAATATTGGCTACACTTGCGGCAAGCCTAATATTTTTTGTAGCAGCGTATATTAACGAGGCAGATGCTATAACCGTATCGCCAGCACCACTAACGTCAGCAATATTTCTAATATGTGCAGGTACTATTAATGAGGCACTACCTTTTTGAAAAAAGGCCCCCTTTTCTGATAAGGTAATTAAGGAAATTTTATGAGTTAAATGGGTATGTAGCACTTGGTGAATATTTCTTAAATGCTCCTCATCGGTTTCTTTTAAAATAATATTAAGGGCTTCTTTAACCTCTTTCAAATTGGGTTTAAATATATCTACCCCTTTGTATAATAAAAAATTATCCCTTTTAGGATCTACGGTAGTAACCACATCATGCTCTTTGCATATTTTAATAAACTGCTCAATAATATTGGGGGTTAATAAGCCTTTATTATAGTCTTCAAAAATTACTACCTGCGGTTGATATCGCTTAACAAAGCTTTGAAAGCTATTAATTAGTATATCCTGTTCTTCAATAATTATATCGGTGGTAACTTCAGCATCTAGCCGCATCATTTGTTGGTTACGGCTTAATATTCTTGTTTTATTGGTAGTAATTCTGTTGCTACTTCGTATTATGTATTTTGTATCAATTAGGGCCTTCTGCAGCAAATCAATTAATTTTTCGCCTTCTTCATCGTCGCCCACTACTGAAAAAAGTACTGTTTCGGCGCCGAGTGCTACGGTATTTAGTGCCACGTTTCCGGCACCACCAATTCTAAATTCTTTGCCATGCATGGCCACAACTGGTACTGGCGCTTCGGGTGAAATTCTATCTACCTTACCCCATAAATAAGTATCTAACATCACATCTCCTACCACCGCAACCCTAAGGTTAGTTAGCTCATAGAATAGTTTATCAAAATCATGCATTCGTTATTGTTTTACGGTTCGCTTATTATTTGCCACGGCAAAATAATAAATAGGAATTCCTGCTAAAGTAATTAATAAGCCCGGCCAAGTAAACTCTGGTTTGTATACAATTAATAAGGTGCAAAAAGCCATTGCCATAACTATATATATTGCTGGTAAAATAGGATAACCAAAAGCCTTGTAGGGTCGCTCCGCATTAGGTTTTTTTACCCTTAAAATAAAAATTCCTACAATGGTTAATGCATAAAAAAGTACTACTATAAATGAAACCATATCTAACAAATCGCCATAACGCCCACTTAGGCATAAAGCAGCAGCCACAAGGCATTGAGCCCATAATGCCCATGCTGGTACCCCACTTTTATTTAACTGTTTGGCTTGCTTAAAAAACAGTCCGTCTTGTGCCATGGTATAATATACCCTAGCACCAGCCAATATTAACCCGTTATTACAGCCAAATGTGGAAATCATAATCATTACGGCAATAATATAAGTACCAATATTGCCAAATATAAGTTGTGCTGCCGCAACGGCCACCCTATCTTGCGGAGCAAAAGCCATGGTATGTAATGGCATTACTGCCAAATACATTAAGTTAGCAGTAACATAAATAAGCGTTACGATTAGTGTGCCTAAAAACAGGCTTAAGCCAATATTTTTCTGAGGATTTTTTATTTCTCCTGCTATAAAAGTTACATTGTTCCAAGCATCGCTGCTAAAAATTGAGCCCACCATTGCTGCTGCAATAGCACCTAAAATAGCGGTACCCATTATTGGCATACTACTTACCACACCATCTATTTTTTCTAAACTTTGCATTTGCCAAGCGTTGGTAAAGTTAGATTGCCAAATTGTAGGATTATAGGCAAGTGCAAACCCAAAAGCAATAAGCCCAAAAATAGAGAGCAGCTTTACGGTTGTTAAGGTGGTTTGTATTAGTTTACCACCTTGTACGCCCTTGGTATTAATATAGGTAAGTAAAATAATTAATGCAATGCTTACTAATTGTGCAGGGTAAATGGGTAAACTGCCAATATTAAATAGCACATTAGTTGGCACCATATCTAACTGGGGGAAAAAGTAGCCGGCAAACTTACTGAATGCCACACCTACGGCAGCAATAGTTCCCGTTTGTATTACTGCAAAAAAACTCCACCCGTATAAAAAACCCAATAATGGGTTATAAGCTTCTTTTAAATACACATATTGGCCACCTGCTTTTGGGTACATACTACTTAGCTCGCCGTAACTTAATGCAGCAGTAAGTGTCATAAAACCAGTAAGCAACCATACTGCAATTAACCATCCGGCACTGCCAACATGCCTAGTAATATCTGCACTTACAATAAAAATTCCGGAACCAATCATGCTTCCTGCAACCAACATGGTAGCATCTAACAAACCTAAGCTGGGCTTGAATTGTGACGTATTTTCTTGCATACAGTAGTTTAAGTGTCGGCTAATAAAAAATCCCGTTGTTTACACGGGATGGTAAGATAGTACATTTGTTACACACTACTTTTTACTATTAGTAGCTTTATATTGTTTGTTCAAGGCTTCAATTAAGTCGGCAGTAATATTTTGTGTGCTATCCTTATAGTACAAAATATCATTATCGCTGCTAGCAATTACATAAGCAAAACCTTTATTAGCACAGTAAGTTTTTAAAAATTCTTGCATTTTTTGGCGCACATCCTGCATTTTACGCATACTTTCTCCTTGCATCTCCTGCGATCCTTCCTGCTCAGCTTGTTGATAATCGTTTTGCAATTTCGCTAGTACTTGTTGGTATTCACTTTGTTCCGCTTGTGAAAGGCTAGGCCCTTTTTGGTTATACTCTTTTAGCTTTGCTACATACTGGTTTTTAATGCTAGCCAATCTTTGCGTAATACCTTCTTCTTTAGCCCTTAATTCATTTCTCATTTCCTTAAAATACAGGTATTGATTCTCAAGGGTATCTAATTCAAAATAACCCAATTTCCCTACACCTTGGGAGGCTACATTTTTATCAATTGCTACTTTTGCTGCGGGGCTTACTTCCTTAAAATGAAAATAATACAATACCCCAACTGCTATTAACAGGCCTATATTCAATGCCAACACTGCATTCTTCATTGCTATAATTTATTAGGGCAAAATAATGATAAATAAAGTTAGTAAAATCAAAATTTTGTAGCCGCTATACCCAAAACCACCCCTAAAATATTAGCCTATTTGCCGTAGGCATATTTGTAATAGCAAAAAAGAATAATTTAGTTACAAACTTGTATATGCATAAGCAGGAAATTATCGCTTCGTTAAAAATACACCATCAAAATTATTTAGCTTGGTTTAGCCCAATAACTATTGATAAATACACGAATAGTAATAACGAAAAATGGACGCCTGGGCAGCATTTGCAGCATATTATACAATCGGTTAAGCCATTACAATTTGCTTGTTCATTACCGCTTTTTGTGCTTAGCTACAAATTCGGAAAGGCCAACAGACCCTCCAAAACTTATGATGCATTGGTAGAAAAGTATAAGGCAAAACTATTAGCCGGTGGCCGGGCATCAGCCAATTTTATACCAGAAAGCCAAGCCTACACTAACAAATTAGCATTGGAACAACAGTTGCAGAAAATAGTAAGTAAACTGTGCAAACGCATTGAAAAATACAGCGAACAACAGTTAGATACCTACATACTTCCGCACCCGTTATTAGGCAAACTTACCCTAAGAGAAATGTTTTATTTTACCATCTACCACGTTCAGCATCACCAAGCGTTATTGAATAGAGATTATGGTGAATAACATTCAGGTAATATAAAAAATAGGTGGGCGTTCCCCAATCGGATTGTTGGGGGCGGGCTTTTGTTGCAAGTTCGGCACAAGGCTTTGCTGCACTACCCTCACCGAGCTTTCCACGCCAATCCCTAACGCAGCAATTTGCTTCAACCCTTTATATTATTTTACAAACCTAAGATTAGTAAGGCTTGCATTTTCGCCATTTGTTATTTGCAATACATAAGTTCCCTTAGGCAACTTATCGGTATTAATTGCAATATTGGTAAAGGCGGCTGCAATATTAAATGGCTGTAATTGTACAATATTTCCACTTATGTCTACAATTTTGGCGGTATAAGCACCTATGCTGGCATTTGTAATTTTTACAAATAAACTGTTCACCACTGGGTTGGGATATACTTGCACATCTATCTGGTTATTAGGCATATGTTGCAACCACACAACTGAAGAATAAGTTATACTTCCATCTTTATCTACCCCACGAACTCTGTAGTAAGATTTTCCTTTTTGTAACTTATTATCTGTATACAAATAGCTATTCTGAACACCATTTCTTGCAAGTAAATCACCAACTTCAATGAAATTAATACCATTACTACTTTTCTCAATTATGTATTTAGCTACATTATATTCATTGGCTGTTTGCCAATTTATATACCCATTTCCGTTGTTTATGTATGCTTTAATTGCAACTAATGTTAGCGGTAGCACCCCTGTATTTTCTACCCTAGATGCATATAATTCCGTATTGCTATTGGTGCGCCCGTCTTGCCATGCAATTAGCAACCTTCCTATGGAGTCGGTTACCGCTTGGGGTAGCCGTTGGTTACTTCCAGTTCTGTTTGCCACGGCTGCACCATTTGTTGCAAAAGCAACTACACCGCTACTATCAATTTTTTGTACGTATACATCAATATCACTGGTACTTATTCTAGCATCATCCCAATAAATATAGGCTCCATTTGCTGTATCGCTTTTAATGCCAAAACCACTTGTAGAATTTGGTTGGCTGCCGCTACTTAAGCAAATAGCTACACCATTAGTAGCCCATTGTATAACGCCGTTACCATTAATTTTTTGTGCATAAATATCGTTGCCATTTAGCACGGTATTTCTTGTATCCTGCCAAGTAATTATTGCACCTCCGCTACCATCTTTTGTAATAAATGGATTGCGTTGGTTAGAACTTGCAACAGCTGAAATTGCTACACCATTTGCTGCCCATTGTATTGCACCGCTGCTATTTACTCTTTGTGCATATATATCTTGATCGGCATTTGCAGTTCTATTATCATCCCAAACTATTACAGCTCCGCCGCTTCCATCACTAATTATTTGCACATTCGATTGGTTAAAAAGGGCTGCTGCGGTAAGATTTAACCCATTAGCAGTTAAAGTATTAGTACCGGTATTTGTTACAATTTGCAGGTAAATATCTGCATTGGTTGTTGCTAATCTTGGATCTTGCCACACGGCAAATGCACCACCATTTCCGTTGCGTAATAACCTAAGGTTGCTTTGCGTATTATTGCCCCTAACTAGTTCAAAATCATTTGTCCATTGCTTACTACCATTGGTTAGTAACAGTTTATTTATAAAGTAATCTTGGCCGGTAGAAAATAAAGTATTGTTTCTATCATCTCTCCAACCAACCATTACCTCGGTACTATTAACTCTTTCAATTACCGAAACCAATTCACTACCTGTAGCATTGCTTACTGGAACGCCATTAATGGTCCAAAGCATTGTACCATTGCTACTAATATGTTGTGCGTAAATATCATTGTTAGTTGCCCGAGTGTCTGTCCAGCTTAATACACATCCACCTACACCATCATCAGTAATTGCAATGGCCGTTTGATTACCAATTGCATTACACACAACAATACCGGCACCATCAAAAGCAATACTTCCATCACTTTTTAACTTCTGTGCGTATATATCAGTTCCGGTGGTAGTAGTGTTTCTAGCATCTTCCCACACAATCCACATACCGCCACTACTATCGGTAATGGTTGCCATATTTTGCTTTGTGGTAATGTTATTCGTTATAGCTACCGGATTATTCTGTATGGTGTTGTAATTCCAAAACTGTGCATTTGTAAACAATGAGTATAACAGGAATTGTAGTGTAAATATTTTTTTCATGCTTGCTATTTTGAAGTGCGAAATTACTGTTGTTAGTTTAGAATTATTTGTCGATTATAGTAAATGCAATTACGATACTTGGAATAACCATATCATTTATTTTTTTGTAATTCTATTACAGAAATCATATTCAATAAAATATTAACCAATATTATCATAATCTACACGGTTTAACGCTTTTATAGATGGATAGTACATAATATAATAATAGCGACCAATTGGTCGCTATTATTATTACATCAAAACAAAAACATCTAAATTATTATTCATCATCATCAAAACTCATTGCTTCTCTTGTAGATGCTAGCAATTCGTATTCTTCTTTGCTACCTACTAACAAGTCTTCAAAATCTTTCAAGCCAGTACCAGCAGGAATTAGGTGTCCGGTAATTACATTCTCTTTTAAGCCCAACATATCATCACTCTTACCTTGTATGGCCGCTGTTGATAATACCTTGGTTGTTTCTTGGAAAGATGCAGCAGAAATCCAGCTCTTAACGCCTAATGATGCTTTTGTAATACCAAGCAATACTGGTGTTGCTGTTGCGGAACGTGCACTTCTTACTTCAACCAATTGCTTATCGCTTCTTCTTAAGATAGAGTTTTCCTCTCTTAATTCTCTAACAGTAACAATTTGACCAACCTTTAGCTTAGCACTTTCACCAGCATTTGTAACTACTTTCTTATCAAAGATTCTATCATTCTCTTCGTTAAATTCAAATCTATCTTCTAAATCTTCTTCTAAGAACTTGGTATCACCAGCGTCTACAATTTCTACCTTCTTCATCATTTGACGTACAATTACTTCTACGTGCTTATCATTAATTTTTACACCTTGTAAACGATACACCTCTTGAATTTCATTTACCACATATTCTTGTACTGCAAAAGGACCTTTGATAGATAAAATATCAGCTGGAGCTGTTTGTCCGTCGGACATTGCTGTTCCCGCCTTTACAAAG
>Ga0114942_1000129_pt1 | contig 19859 bp, 17 predicted proteins | sample LowerColdCreek_FD_88674 | JGI IMG/M metagenome (GOLD analysis project Ga0114942, IMG submission 88674) | Groundwater microbial communities from Cold Creek, Nevada to study Microbial Dark Matter (Phase II) - Lower Cold Creek | ecosystem: Environmental > Aquatic > Deep subsurface > Groundwater ... | reverse complement strand
TGAAGCGGTTCAGCGCCGTGACCCGCTGGGCCAGGCCGGCCTGCATGGACGTCCATTCGCTGGCGGGGATGACCCGCGGGATCAGGTCGAACGGGATCAGGCGCTCGGTGCCCTCGCCGCTGTCCTTGTCGCCGTAGACGGCAAAGGTGATGCCCACGCGGCGGAAGATCAGCTCGGCCTGCTCGCGCCTCTCGCGCATCAGCGATTCGGGCTGCTCCGCCAGCCAGCGGGCATAGGCCTCATAGTGGGCGCGGGTGACTGTCCCCGCGGCGTTCATCTCGTCAAAGGCGGTCTGCATCGTTGCTCCTCTCACAACCAACGACGCAAAAACCGCGCCCACTCGGGCGGCGGTTCCTGGTGCGCACAGGCACTGCGACGGTGCAGTAGGCCCGCCGCAGAGGCGCCAAGGCACCAGCGTTATACCGTCTCAAGGGAACGACGGGCCGCTCCCGAGTTCCCTTGCCCCCTCGGGGGGGCCTGCCGCACAGCGGCAGGTTCGGGGGGCGCTCAGAAGCGGATCTGAAGCCCCGTGCTCGCCGAGCGGCCCGGCTGCGGTGCCAGGGCGCGGATGGTGGGCACGGCCGTGGCGTTGTAGGCCAGCTTGTTGCCGAGGTTGTCCAGCTTCAAGTACCAGAGCGCGTCGGTCTGGCCCCAGCGGAGCTGACGGGCCACGCTCAGGCGCACCGTGCCATAGCCGGCCGTGGGCGTGTCGAACTCGGCCACGCGGGTCTGGCGGGCGGCGCCGCGCCATTCCAGCTTGCCCGACCAGGCACCGAGCCGGCCCTCCAGCCCCAACATGGCGCGCAGCGGCGCCAGGCGGGGCAGCGGCTCGCCGGTCGCCCGGTTGTTGCCGCGCACGGCATCCACCTGGGCCAGCAGCGCGACGGCCGGGTGGGCCTGCCAGCGGCCCTCCAGCTCCACACCGCGCAGCCGCGCCGGCACCGCCTGGAAGGCGTAGACCGGCAGGCTCTCGCCTTCGTCCTCGACGCTGTCGCCCGTGGCCTGCAGCGCGATGTAGTTCGTGAAGCGCGTCTCGTAGACATTGACGTGCACATGGCTCTGCCCGCCCTCCCACTTCAGGCCGACATCCGCGCCCTTGGAGCGCTCCAGGCCCAGCGTCGGGTCACCGCGCTCGAACGCGGCGCTGGCCACGTGCAGACCGTTGGCGAACAGCTCGTAGTAGGCCGGCGCGCGCTGGGTGCGGTTCAGGTTGGCGCTCAGGCTCCAGGCGCTGTTGAGGGGCAGCACGCCGCTGAGGGCCAGGCTGACCGGGCTGAAGCGCCGTGACTGCGCCGCGCCGAAGCGGTCACCACCGTCGGAGTCCACCGTCACGCGCTCGGTGCGTGCGCCGGCCGACCAGTCCACGCCGGCCAGCTTCGCCTGCTCCAGCAGGAAGACGCCGGTGCTGCGCGTGCGCGTGCTGGGCACGAAGGCTTCCTCGCCCAGGGCCGAAAAGTCCAGCGACTCGGTCTGCACGCCGACGATGCCTTTGACCGGCCCAAAAGGTGTCGAAACAGCGGCGTGCTCCACCTCCAGCCGGCCGTCCGTGCCCCGGCTCTTGAAGGTCGTGCCGACCTCCTCGCCCTCCATCTCCACATGCTCGTAGCGATTGCGGCTGAGCTGCCAGCTGATGCGGTGGATGGGCCCGGTGGTGGTGGCCCACTCACCGGCCGTGGCCAGGCGCTGGCGCTGCATCTTGATGGTCACGTCGGCCTCGGCCGTGGTGCCGTAGTCGGTGTGGAAGTCGTCCACCGACACGCCGGCAAAGCCGCCCTGGAAGAACACCGAGCCGCCCACGGCGCCACCGTGGCTGCTCGCGGCGGAGTTGCGCACGCTCGTGCGGCTCTCGGTGCCATCGTCGGTCGGGCTGGAGAAGCGCGGCGCCCGCTGGTCATCGGCGTCGCGGCCGGCCAGGTCGACGTGCCAGCCGAAGCCCGCCTGCGGCGTGCCGCTGCCGCCGTCCAGCACGAGGGCACCGCTCTTGTCCTTGCTCGCGCCGCCGAACCTGACCTCGGCCGCACCGCTCAGGCCGCTGATCAAGCTGCGCGGGATGCGGTTGTCCAGCGTGTTGACGACGCCGCCCACCGCGTTGCCGCCGTACAGCAGCGCCGCCGCGCCACGCAACACCTCGACCTTGTCGATGACCAGCGGGTCGATGGCCACGCCATGGTCGAAGCTGAGGTTGGACGCGTCGACGGAAGCGCCCGAGTTGTTGAGGATGCGCACCCGGTCGCCGTCCAGCCCGCGGATGCTGGGCCGGCTGGCGTTGGGGCCGAAGTTGGTGGCCGCCACGCCGGGCAGGCCTTGCAGCGTGTCGCCGAGGGTCGCGGCGCGGGTCAGCACGAGCTGGTCGCCGGACAGGGAATCGCTGGGCTGGGCCAGCACCTGGCTCTTCAGCGGGTTGCCGGTGACGACGACCTTGTCCAGGGTTTCGGTGGCTTGGGCTTGGGCAGACAGGGAGACGGACAGGGAAAGGCAGGCAGCCGCGAGCGGCGCCAAGGCGAAGGAACGCATGAGAGAACTTCCGGGAGAAAAGGCAAACACCCGCGCCCCGGGATGACCGGGCGCGGGAAAGGCTTGTGTCTTCAGGCGGAAGCGGGGGGCGCGCGGGCCGGCGGGCGCCAGGCGGCATCGCGCGGCAGGGCCAGCGTGGGCCGCAGCTTGACGAGCGCATCGACCGCAGCGCTGGCCGGCAGCGGCGCGGGCTCGACCGTCGGTGCGCCGCCGGCCAGGTGGGCGGCGGTCAGGCAGAGGTCGCAATCGACCGGATGAGCGAGCCCGTGGTCCTGGCTGTCGTCGAGGTGAGACAGCGCATGCACGTCGGCAAAAGCTTGCGCGACGGGGAGCAGCAGGGCCAGCCACAACAGCCAGTTTCTTGACCAACGACGGGGATTCACGGGCGCAATCCTAAACTCGCCCCCTTCCGGAGCCTGAAGTCACCCGCTCATGAAGCTCATCGACACCATCCTGGCCGACGCGGCCGAGATCACGGCCATCCGCCGCGACCTGCACAAGCATCCCGAACTCTGCTTCCACGAGGAGCGCACCGCCGACGTCATCGCCAAGGCCTTGACCGACTGGGGCATTCCCATCCATCGCGGCCTGGGCAAGACCGGCATCGTCGGCATCGTCAAGAACGGCACCTCCACCCGCGCCGTGGGCCTGCGCGCCGACATCGACGCGCTGCCGATGACCGAGCGCAACCAGTTCCCGCACGCCAGCAGCTACCTGGGCCGCATGCACGCCTGCGGCCACGACGGCCACACCGCCATGCTGCTGGCCGCCGCCAAGCACCTGGCCACGAACCGCAACTTCGACGGCACGGTCTACCTCGTCTTCCAGCCCGCCGAGGAAGGTGGTGGCGGCGCACGCGAGATGATCAAGGGCGGCCTGTTCGAGAAGTTCCCGATGGAGGCCATGTTCGGCGCCCACAACTGGCCCGGCATGCAGGCCGGCCAGTTCGCGCTGAAGACCGGCCCGGTGTTCGCCAGCAGCAACGAGTTCAAGATCACGCTCAAGGGCAAGGGCTCGCACGCGGCCATGCCGCACCTGGGCGTGGACCCGGTGCCCGCGGCCTGCCAGCTCGTCACGGCCTTCCAGACCATCATCAGCCGCAACAAGCGGCCCATCGACCCGGGCGTCATCTCCGTGACGATGATCCACGCGGGCGAGGCCACCAACGTCGTGCCCGACACGGTCGTCATGGAAGGCACGGTGCGCACCTTCACGCTGGAGCTGCTGGACCTGCTAGAGCGCCGCATGAAGGACATGACCGAGCAGCTGGCCGGCGCCTTCGAGCTGACGGCCGAGTTCGAGTTCCGCCGCAACTACCCGCCGACGATCAACCATCCCGCCGAGACCGACTTCGTGCGCGGCGTGCTGACCGAGATGGTGGGTTCCGACAACGTGCAGGAGTTCGAGCCGACCATGGGCGCCGAGGACTTCAGCTACTACCTGCTGGACAAGCCCGGCTGCTACTTCCTCATCGGCAACGGCGACGGCAGCCACCGCGTCGGCGGCCACGGCATGGGGCCTTGCATGCTGCACAACCCGAGCTACGACTTCAACGACGAGCTGATTCCGCTGGGCGGCTCGATGTGGGTGCGCCTGGCCGAGCAGTGGTTGAACAACCCGCAGAAATGAACCACGAACAAGTCATCAACGACACCCGCGACTGGGTCGTCAAGGCCGTCATCGGCCTGAACCTCTGCCCGTTCGCCAAGGCCGTGCACGTCAACGAACGTATCCGCTATGTCGTCAGCGACGCGACCGAGCCCGAGGCGCTGCTGAAGGACCTCGCCCGCGAGCTGCTGGCGCTGAACCGTGCCGACCCGGAAGAGGTCGACACGACACTGCTGGTCCACCCCGGCGTGCTGACCGACTTCCTCGACTTCAACGACTTCCTGGATGCCGCCGACGCGCTGGTGGACGAGTTGAAGCTCGACGGCATCCTGCAGATCGCCGACTTTCACCCCGACTACCAGTTCGACGGCAGCGCGCCAGGCGACATCGCCAACTACAGCAACCGCTCGCCCTACCCCACGCTGCACCTGCTGCGCGAGGAGAGCATCACGCGCGCCGTCGACTCCATGCCGGACACGGCGGCCATCTTCGAAGGCAACCTCGACACGCTGGAAAAGCTGGGGCTGGACGGCTGGCGGGCGCTGGGCCTGAAGACCAGCGGCTGAAGCCTCGCGCCCAGCTTCAGCGCAACGCCAGGTTGAGCTGATCCACCAGCTCGGCCCAGTCAGCATCGGCATCGGCCTGCTGGGCCAGCAAGGCGGCCTGGGCGGGCGTCCAGAAGGGCGCGTCGCACAGGGCCACGTCGCCCGCGAGCGGGCGATGCCGCGCGATGAACGCGCCGATGTCGGACTCCCCGGCCGGCAAGCCAAGCTGGGCGAAGAGGTCGCAAAAGCGGTGGAACGCGGGCATCGCCGTCGTGCTCAGGACTTCAGGAACGCCAGCATGTCGGCGTTGAGCTTGTCCTTGTGCGTGTCGGTCAGGCCGTGCGGCGCACCGGGGTAGACGATGAGCTTCGCGTCCTTGACCAGCTTGGCGGCGGCCTTGCCGGACGCATCGATGGGCACGACCTGGTCATCGTCGCCGTGCACGATCAGCGTCGGCACGTTGAACTTCTTCAGGTCCTCGGTGAAGTCGGTCTCCGAGAAGGCCTTGATGCAGTCGAAGGTGGCCTTGTGGCCGCACATCATGCCCTGCATCCAGAACCAATCCACCAGGCCTTGCGAGACCTTGGCGCCCGGGCGGTTGAAGCCGAAGAAAGGGCCGGAGGCGATGTCCTTGTAGAGCTGGGCGCGGTTGGCGCGCTCGCCGGCGCGGATGCCGTCGAACACGGCCATCGGCAGCCCGCCGGGGTTGGCGGCGGTCTTGAGCATCTGCGGCGGCACGGCCGAGATGAGGCCGGCCTTGGCAACGCGTTTGGTGCCGTGGCGGCCGATGTAGCGCGCGACTTCGCCGCCGCCGGTGGAGAAGCCGAACAGCGAGGCGCCCTTGAGGTCCAGGTGGTCCATCAGCTGCGCCAGGTCGTCGGCATAGGTGTTCATCTCGTGCCCGCCCCAGGGCTGGCTGGAGCGGCCATGGCCGCGGCGGTCATGGGCGATGACGCGAAAGCCGTTCTCGGCCAGGAACAGCATCTGCCCCTCCCAGCTGTCGGAGTTCAGCGGCCAGCCGTGGCTGAGCACGACCGGCTTGCCGGTGGCGGGGCCCCAGTCCTTGAAGTAGATCTGGGTGCCGTCCTTGGTGGTGACGTAGTTGCTCATGGTGCGGGCCTTTGCTGCGGGTGGGGTGGAGGCCGCCGTGGCGGCCGAGGTGGCGGATGCGACGGCTGCGGCCAGGCCCAGGCCGCTGGCGACGCCAGCACTCTTGAGCAGGGCCTCGCGGCGGCCGATGCCGGCGGGGGCGGAGGTGTCGGAGGTATCAGGGGACATGGGACTTCCTTTCAGTGGTGATGCGCGGCGCAGTCTGCGCACCAGGGCGTCAGCACGCATCCCCTGGAGAGGCAGCGCCGCACTACCTCCGAGGAGGGAGCCGATTCGCGCCACGCCACCAGAGCGGCGGCCCACCTGTCCATTGGAGGGATGCGAAGGCGCAGGGCACGGCCAACACTGCGGCCATCCCACCACCCCCTGGAGCCCACCACCATGCCCATCACCGCCACTCCCACCGCCGGCCCGCTGCTGCTGACCCCCACCGATCACGCGCTGGTGCTGATCGACTTCCAGTCGCAGATGGCCTTCGCCACCAAGTCCATCGACGCCGTCGAGCTGCGCAACAACGCCGCGCTGATCGCCAACGCCGCCGCCGGCTTCAAGGTGCCCACGGTGCTGACGACCGTGGCCGAGAAGAGCTTCTCCGGCCCGATGTTCACGGAGATCGCCGAGGCCTTCCCCGGCCAGGCCATGCTGGACCGCACTTCCATGAATACCTGGGAGGACGCCGCCGTCATCAAGAGGATCAACGAGCTCGGCAAGACCCGCCTGGTGTTCGCCGGCCTGTGGACCTCGGTGTGCATCGTCGGCCCGACGCTGTCGGCCATCGCCCAGGGATTCGAGGTCTATGTCATCACCGACGCCTGCGGCGACGTCAGCACCGAGGCGCATGAGCGCGCGGTCGAGCGCATGGTGCAGGCCGGCGCCCGCCCGATGACGGCGCTGCAATACATGCTGGAGCTGCAGCGCGACTGGGCACGCGGCGAGACCTATGAGCTGACCACCGGCATCGCCAAGAAGTTCGGCGGCGCCTACGGCCTGGGCATCATCTACGCCAAGACCATGTTCGGCGCCCACGAGGTCTGAGGTTGCCGCCATGAAGCCCTACCTGCTGTCACTGGCCGTCGGCCTGTTCGTGGGCGTGATCTACGCCCTGTTCAACGTGCGCTCGCCGGCGCCGCCCGTGATCGCACTGGTGGGGCTGCTGGGCATCCTGCTCGGCGAGCAGCTGCCGCCGCTGGCGAAGAGGCTGTTCGGCAGCGATGCCGCGCAGGTCTCATGGCTGCACCACCAGGTCAAGCCGCACATGTTCGGCGAGCTGCCGCGCTGCGCCGACCGCCCGGAGAACCGCGATGTCTGACACCCATGCCGATCTCATCCTGCATCGCGGGCTCATCACCACGCTGAACCGCGCCCAGCCCACGGCCGAGGCGGTCGCCATCAAGGACGGCCGCTTCCTGCGCGTCGGCCGTGACCACGAGGTGATGGCGCTGGCCGGCCCGGCCACGCGCGTCATCGACCTGCGCGGCCGGCGCGTGCTGCCCGGCCTCATCGACAACCACCTGCATCTGATCCGCGGCGGCCTGAACTTCAACATGGAGCTGCGCTGGGACGGCGTGCGCTCGCTGGCCGACGCGATGGCGATGCTCAAGGCCCAGGTCGCCATCACGCCGGCGCCGCAATGGGTGCGCGTGGTGGGCGGCTTCACCGAGCACCAGTTCGCCGAGAAGCGCCTGCCCACGCTGGAAGAGCTCAACGCGGTGGCGCCGGACACGCCCGTCTTCATCCTGCATCTCTACGACCGCGCGCTGCTCAACGGCGCCGCGCTGCGCGCCGTGGGCTACACCCGCGACACGCCCGAGCCGCCCGGCGGCCAGATCCTGCGCGACGCCGCCGGCAACCCCACCGGCCTGCTGCTGGCCAAGCCCAACGCCGCCATCCTCTACGCCACGCTCGCCAAGGGCCCGAAGCTGCCGCTGGACTACCAGATCAATTCCACCCGCCACTTCATGCGCGAGCTCAACCGGCTGGGCGTGACCGGCGCGCTGGACGCCGGCGGCGGCTTCCAGAACTACCCCGAGGACTACGAAGTCATCGAGCAGCTGTCGCGCGACGGCCAGCTCACCGTGCGCCTGGCCTACAACCTCTTCACGCAGAAGCCCAAGCAGGAGAAGGACGACTTCCTGCGCTGGACGGCCACGTCCAAGTACAAGCAGGGCGACGACTACTTCCGCCACAACGGTGCGGGCGAGATGCTGGTGTTCTCGGCCGCCGACTTCGAGGACTTCCGCGAGCCCCGGCCGGACATGGGACCGCAGATGGAAGACGACCTGGAAGGCGTCGTGCGCATCCTTGCCGAGAACCGCTGGCCCTGGCGCATGCACGCCACCTATGACGAAACCATCAGCCGGGCGCTGGACGTGTTTGAACGCGTCAACCAGGACATCCCGCTGCAGGGCCTGCACTGGTTCTTCGACCACGCCGAGACCATCTCCGAAGCCTCCATGGACCGCATCGCCGCTTTAGGCGGCGGCGTGGCCGTGCAGCACCGCATGGCCTACCAGGGCGAGTATTTCGTCGAGCGCTACGGCCACGGTGCCGCCGCCGCCACGCCGCCGGTGGCCCGCATGCTGGAGAAGGGCCTGAACGTCTCGGCCGGCACCGACGCCACCCGCGTGGCCTCCTACAACCCCTGGGTGTCGCTGTCCTGGCTCATCACCGGCAAGACCGTCGGCGGCATGCAGCTCACGCCGCAGCACCGCTGCCTGGACCGCGAGACGGCGCTGCGCATGTGGACCGAGAAGGTCACCTGGTTCAGCAACGAGCAGGGCAAGAAGGGGCGCATCGAGCCGGGCATGCTGGCCGACCTCTGTGTGCCCGACCGCGACTTCTACGCCTGCGCCGAGAGCGAGATCGCCGACACCACGTCGCTGCTGACCGTGCTGGGCGGTCGTGTGGTCTGGGGCACCGGCCCGTTTGCGCCCTTGGACGACGCTGCGCCGCCGCCGGCCATGCCGGACTGGTCGCCCGTGCGGCGCTGGGGCGGCTACGCGGCCTGGGGCGAGACTGAGGGCCGGCCGCTGCAGGCGGCCATGAAGGCGGCCTGCGCCTGCGCAAAGGCCTGCGGCGTGCACGGCCATGGCCACGCCAAGGCCTGGGGCAGCACAGTGCCGGCGGGTGATCTCCAGGGCTTCTGGGGCGCCCTGGGCTGCGCCTGCTGGGCGGTGTGAGCGTGAAGGGCCTGTCACCGTGGCTGCACCGAGCCGCACTGCTGGCGCTGTGCGCGGCCTATCTGCAGGGCGGCCTGGTGAAGGCGCTGGACTTCCCCGGCGCGGTCGCCGAGATGGCCCACTTCGGCCTGCAGCCGGCTGCGCCGTTGGCAGCGGCCACCATCGCGCTGGAGCTGGGCGCCTCGGCGCTGGTCATCAGCGGCCGCTGGCGCTGGCTGGGCGCGCTGGCACTCGCGGCCTTCACGGCCGCCGCCACGCTGTTGGCCAACCGCTACTGGGAGACGGCCGGCCATGAACGTTTCATGCAGATGAACGCCTTCTACGAGCACATCGGCCTGATCGGCGGCCTGGCGCTGGTGGCGCTGCAGGACCTGAACGAAAGGCGCCATGCCTGATCTGGGCAGTGCCTTCGCGCCCTTGCGCCAGCGCGCCTTCGCGCTGCTGTGGCTGGCGGCCGTGGCGGCCAACATCGGCGGCTTCATGCGCGATGTGGCCAGCGCCTGGGTGGTCACCGAGGTCGCGCCCTCGCCGGTCTGGGTGGCGCTGGTGCAGGCGGCGGCCACGCTGCCGGTCTTCCTGCTGGCGATTCCCGCCGGCGTGCTGGCCGACATCCTCGACCGCCGCCGCCTGCTCATCGCCGTACAGCTGATGCTGGCCGGCGTCAGCCTGGCGCTGGCCGCACTCGCCACGGCGCAGTCGCTGGACCTGCCGGCGCTGCTGGCCCTGGCCGTGCTGGGCGGCATGGGGGCGGCGCTGATGCAGCCCACCTGGCAGGCCGTGGCGCCCGACCTTGTCGGCCGTGCGCTGGTGCGCGACGCGGTGGCGCTGAACTCGCTGGGCATCAACATCGCCCGCGCGCTGGGGCCGGCGGCCGGCGGCCTGCTGCTGGGCCTGTGGGGGCCGGCCACCACCTTCGGCCTGAGTGCGGCCGGCGCGCTGCTGATGATCGCGGCGCTGTGGGCCTGGCGCCGGCCGCCGCCCGAGCCCGACCTGCTGGTGGAGCATTTCGTCGGCGCGTTGCGGGCCGGCCTGCGCTACACCCGCGCCAGCCGCGAGCTGCACCGCGTGCTGTGGCGGGCTGCCGTCTTCTTCGGCTTCTCCAGCGCCGTGTGGGCGCTGCTGCCGCTGCTGGCGCGCCGGCTGCTGGGAGGCACGGCCGGCTTCTACGGGCTGCTGCTGGGCGCCGTGGGCGCGGGCGCCATCGTCGGCGCACTGCTGCTACCCAGGCTGCGCCAGCGGCTGGGCACCGAGGGCCTGATGACGGCGGCAGCGGCCATCGTGGCGGCGGTGCTGGCGCTGCTCAGCCAGCGCCCGCCGCAACCGCTGGCGCTGGCGCTGATGGCCGCGCTCGGCGTGGCCTGGATCGCCGCCCTCACCACGCTGGGCGGCGTGGCGCAGGCCATCTTCCCGAGCTGGGTGCGCGGCCGCGGCCTGGCGGTCTACCTGACCGTGTTCAACGGCGCGCTGACCCTGGGCAGCCTGGCCTGGGGCGGCGTGGCCGAGGCCCTGGGCATGCCCACCGCGCTGCACCTGGCTGCCGCCGGCCTGCTGGCGGTGGCCGTGCTTGCGCGGCGCTGGCCGCTGCCCGAGGGCGATGCCGAGCAAGGCCCGAGCTCGCCCTGGCCCGCGCCGCGCACGCAGCATGCCGTTGGGTTGGACCAGGGCCCGGTCATCGTGCAGCTGGAGTACCGCGTGCTGCCCGAGCACCGCGAGGCCATGGTGGCGGCGCTGTACGACTACGGCCGGGTGCGTCGCCGCGATGGCGCCATGGCCTGGGGCCTGGCCGAGGACGTGGAACAGCCCGAGGTGCTGCTGGAATGGTTTGTCGTCGAAGCCTGGGCGGAGCACCTGCGCCAGCACCAGCGCTCCACGACGCGCGATGCCGACCTGCGGGCCGCCGTGCTGCGCTGGCACACGGGCGACACGCCGCCGCGTGTGAGGCACCTGCTGACGGTGCGCCGGCTCAGTGGTTAAGAGGAAAGCATGAAAGTGTTCTCGGGCCGAGCGCCGGGCCGCTCCCAAGCCGGCCCGTCATGGCGATGTGCTTGCGGCTCGATGCCGCAAGCATCGCCGTCCCCTCGGGGGACCGACCAGGCGCGCCCGCGTTCAGCGGTGGGAGACTGGGCGAGGGGCAAGTTGACGTGGTTAAGCAAGCCGCGCTCGCCGGCGATGCTGGCCGCCTGGGTGCGCGTGGCCGCGCCGAGCTTGCCCATCACGCCCTTCATGTGGGCCTTCACGGTGCCGATGGAAATGTGCAGGGCCAGTGCGATGGCCTTGTTGCTCTGGCCGCGCGCCACCAGCTGCAGCACCTCGCCCTCCCGCTGGGTCAGCTCGCTGCGGCCCAGGCTCTCGGCCATGCGGCTGGCGGCGGCCGCACTCAGGTAACGCGAGCCGCGTGCCACCTGGCGCACGCCGTTGAGCAGCTCCTGCACGCGGCAGCCCAGTTCCAGGAAGCCGTCCACACCCGCATCCAGCGCACTGCGCACATCCTGCTCGCGCGGCTGGCTGGCGACCACCAGCACCCGCATGCGGACATCCGCGCTGGCGCTGCGCGACCGGATGCGGGTCATGCCGGCAAGCGTCAGGCCCTGGGCATAGTCGGCGATGACGATGGCGGCCGGCCGAGCGGTGACGAGGTCGATGTCGGGTTGCTGCGCCAGCACGGTGCTCAGGCCGATGGCGACCAGCGGGTCGGCATGCTCGACGCTGACCTGGATGCGGGTTGGGTCGAGGGTCATGGTGGGCTTTCGGTGGACGTCATGGACTGCGGTGGCGTCTGCGGCCGGCTGCCGCTCGATGGTGATGCTAGGAGCGCGTCTGCCAGGCGCCCACACCCCATGCAGCGAGCGCCGGCTCACCCTTTCGGGTGAGTGGCCGACCCGGGGGGCTGGGCCGATACTGCGTGCCGCAGCCGGCAGCCTCGGCGCATCCCCACCCAGCACACCCGTGATCCGCGTACTCGCCGTCGACGACCACCCCCTGATGCGCCAGGGCATCGCGTCCCTGCTCGACGCCAGCGAGGACATCCGCCTGGTGGCCGAAGCCTCCAGCGGCCTGGAGGCGGTGACGCTGTTCGATCAGCACCGGCCCGACGTCACGCTGATGGACCTGCAGATGCCCGGGCTGGACGGCACCTGCGCCATCCAGCGCATCATCGACCGCCACCCGGCGGCCCGCATCCTGGTGCTGACCACCTACAAGGGCGACGCCCAGGCCCGCCGCGCCATCACCGCCGGCGCCTGCGGCTACCTGCTGAAGAACGCGATCCGCCGCGAGCTGCTGGAGGCCATCCGCTGCGCACACGCCGGGCATCGCCAGATCACGGCGGAAGTGGCCAGCGAGCTGGGCCAGCATGCCTTCGACGAGCCGCTGTCCCCGCGCGAGCTGGACGTGCTGCACGAGCTGACCGAACGCGGCTCCAACCGCGAGATCGCCGCCGCGCTGGGCCTGTCCGAGGACACGGTGAAGACGCACATGAAGAACATCCTGTCCAAGCTCAACGCGACGGACCGGACGCAGGCCGTCATCGTCGCGATCCGGCGCGGCATCCTCGACATCCACGGCTGACAGGCCTGTGAGGCTGCTGGCCCTGCTCCTGCTGGCGCTGCCGGGCCTGGGCGCCCGCGTGATGGCCGCCCCGGCGCCACCGCTGAGCGAGTTCATCCACGTCGGCCACACCGTCAACGAGGGCGCACCGGCCGACGTGTGGACGCTGGCCACCGGCCCCTCGGGCGATCTGTGGCTGGGCACCGGCTTCGGCCTGTACCGCTTCGACGGCCTGCGCTTCGAGCGCTACCCGCTGCGCGAGGGCCAGCGGCTGCGCTCCACCAACATCAATGCGCTGGAGGTGCTGCCTGAGGGCGACATCTGGCTGGGCCTGTACGCCGGCGGCGCCGTGCGCCTGCGCGACGGCGAGGTGACCCACTACGGCCCGGCCGAGGGCCTGCCGCCCGGCCGGGTGCTGCACTTCGCCCGCACGGCGGACGGCAGCCTGTGGGCCGCTGCCGGCGGCGGGCTGGCACGCTTTCATGGCGGCCGCTGGCAGCGCATCGGCAGCGACTGGGGCTATGACGCCGCGGGGGCGGACTATGTCTTCACCGACCGGCGCGGCGTGCTGTGGGTGACCACCGAGGGGGTGCTGAGCTTCCTGCGTCCGGGCGAACGTCGCTTCATCGCCACCGGCGAACGCCCCCGGCGCGAGGCGGTGCTGGCGGAGGACCTGCGTGGCCGCATCTGGATCACGGACCACCGCCTTGGCACGCGGCCGCTGCCGGACTACCCGGGCGGCGCGCCCGCAGCAGTGACGGCGCCACCGCAGCCGGTCGAGCCCTACGCGCGCGGCAAGCAGATGCTGTTCGCCGCCGATGGCAGCCTGTGGCTGACGCAATACGGCGTCGGCCTGCGCCGGCTGCGCGAGCCCGGCCGCATCCCCACCGGCCAGCCGCTCACGCCAGCCGACGCGCTGGAGACCTTCTCGGCGCAAGACGGCCTGCCGTCCAACCAGACCGTGCCGCTGGCCCAGGACGCGCAGGGCCATGTCTGGGCCGGCACCAACACCGGCCTGGGCAGCTTCCGGCGCCGCCTGGTGCAGGTGCTGGACGACGCGGCCGGCACCTATGCCCACACCAACACCGTCACCCCCTGGGGCCAGGGCGTGCTCACCAGCACCCCGCAGGCCGTGCTGCAGCTGGACCCGCCGGCCCCGCCCCTGCTGCAGCCCAACACGGCGCGGCTGAGCGGCGCCATCCACACCGCCGAGGGCGCACTGTGGCGCATGCAGGCCGGCGGCCTGTGGCGTGAATGGCGAGGCCGGCAGCAGCGCATGGCGCCGCTGGACCGCCAGCTGCTCGCATTCGCCTCCGACGGCGAGGGCGGCGCCTGGGTCTCGATGACCGACATGGGCGTGCTGCGGGTGCAGGACGGCGGCGTCACGCCCGAGCCTCGCGCCCTCGCGGACGGCGCCTCGCCGACCGTCATCGCCAGGCGCGGGCCGGACGAGATCTGGTTCGGCCATGACGACCAGATCGTGCGGCTGCACCAGGGCCGTGTCACCCGCTACACCCAGGCCGACGGGCTGCGCGTGGGCCGCACCAGCGCCTTGCTGTTCGGCCGCCAGGCGGTGTACGTCGCCGGCGAGACCGGGCTGGCGCGCTTCGACGGCCAGCACTTCACCAGCCTGTCGGCCGAGCAGGACGATGCCTTCTCCCATGTCACCGGCATGCTGGAGACCGAGGACGGCACGCTCTGGCTGAACGGCGGGCGCGGCGTGGTGCAGGTGCGCGGCGCCGATGTCGACACCCTCTTCCAGGCCCGCGCCGGCGGGCCGGCCTACCGGCTGCTGGACTGGCGCCACGGCCTGCCCGGCGTCGCCCAGCAGGCCTCGCACGTGCCGACCATGACGCGCGACGCCCGCGGCCGGCTCTGGTTCAACACCAACCGCGGTCTGGCCTGGCTCAGCCCGCAGGCGCTCGCGGTGGCGGAGCCTGCGCCGGCCGTGGACATGCGCGGGCTGCGCGCCGGGGAGCGCCAGTACCTGCCGGGCCCGGCCCTGGTGCTGCCCAAGGGCACACGCAATGTCGTGCTGCAGTACACCGCGTTCGCGCCGGCCACGGCCGAGCGCACGCGCTTTCGCTACCGGCTGCAGGGTGTCGACAGCGACTGGCAGGACGGCGGCACCAGGCGTGAGGCGAGCTATGCCAACCTGCGCGATGGCGACTATGTGTTCCAGGTCAGCGCCTCCCACGGCGACGGCACCTGGAGCGAGCAGCCGGCCGAGCTGCACTTCAGCATCCCGCCCACCTTTGTGCAGAGCCGCTGGTTCGTGGCGATCGCTGCGGCGCTGGCGCTCATGCTGGGCTGGCTGGCCTACGCGCTGCGCACCCGCGCCATCGCCCGGCGCGTGCGCCTGCTGCTGGAGGAGCGGCACGCGGAGCGCGAGCGCATCGCCCGTGACCTGCACGACACGCTGCTGCAAAGCACCCAGGGCCTGATCGTCAACGTGCAGGGCCTGGTGGCCCGTCTGCCTCGCGGCGACGGCGTGCGCGGCGCGGTCGAGGCCCTGCTGGACCGCGCCGACGACGTGGTGCTGGAAGCCCGCGACCGGGTGCGCGGCCTGCGCGCCAACGGCACGGACGGCCTGGGCCTGCTGCAGGCGCTGGACGCGCTGGGCCGGGACCTGGCGGCCGGCACCGACGTGATCTTCCGCGTCGTGTCCAGCGGCCGGCCGCGCGAGCTCCGGCTGGACGCCGCCGATGAACTGCTGTGCATCGGCCGCGAGGCGCTGCTGAACGCCTTCCGCCATGCCCAGGCACGCCAGATCGAGGTGGAGCTGCGCTTTGGCGCCGCCGAGCTGACGCTGAGCGTGCGCGACGACGGCATCGGCATCCCCGCCGAGGTGCTGGCGCGCGGCCACAGACCCGGGCACTGGGGCCTGTCGGGCATGCGCGAGCGCATCAACAACCTGGGCGGGCAGTTGCACCTGACCAGCGAAGTGCCGGCCGGCACGGAACTGCGCGTCACCATCGGGGCGCGTCAGGCCTGTGCGGATGCCACGCCGGCCCGGGAAGGCGCCCGGCGCTGGACCTGGGGCCGGCTGGCAGCCCGGCGGCGCGGCGGCAGTTCAGGCTGAGTCGCTCATTCCTTGACCCAGGAGAAGCCCCCGGCCGACTTCTTCGGCGCGTTCGCCCGCGTGCGCAGCACCGCGTCGAAGCCGCTCCTGCCGCCGTTCCACAGCGCCGTCAGCAGGCTGACGACGTCCTCGCGGGTGTAGGGGTCCAGGTCGCTGCGGAACTGCTTGATCGCCGCGGCCAGCATGTCGCGCGGCAACTCCTGGTGCGTGGCCAGCACGGCGAACATGGCGGCATACAGGTCGGGCCAGCCGATGCACAGCACCTGGATGCGCCTGAGGGCGTCGACCGGTGCCGCCCGGTGCCCCGGCAACAACCAGCCCAGTTCGTCAGTGCCTTCATCGTCAGCGGCATCGTTCATCGCTTGTCTCCTTCAGTCCCCGAGATTTCTCACGACTGGCGCGTTGCGTCAATCATTTATCACCCCGTCGACTGCGTAAATCAGCACACTCCACGGGGTTGAATGCGGCCTGACGCCCCAGTCATGCGGCAAACTGCCCGGCCGATTCCGCGCCCCCTCGCCGCCATGCAACCCAAGACCCTTGCCCTGATCGACGACGACGCCGACTACTCGGAATTCCTGACGCAGTTCCTGCAGGAGCAGGGCATTGCGGTCAGCCGCTACGACGACAGCAACGCCTTGCTGGCCGCGTCCGAGGCGTTCTCGTACGACTTCTATCTGGTCGACCTGATGCTGCCGGGCGTGAACGGCGTGGAGCTGATCAAGATCCTGCGCCGCCGTACCGATGCCGGCATCGTCGTGGTGTCCGGCCGCCTGGGGCCCGAGGTGTTCCGCGAAGTCATCACGGCGGGCGCCGACATGTACCTCGTCAAGCCGGTGCAGTTCGAGCAGGTGGCGCTGGCCATCGCCGCCGTGCAGCGCCGCGTGGCCAAGCCCTCATCGGCCGATGCAGTCTGGAAGCTGGACCGCGCCAGCGGCGAGCTGGTGGTGCCGGACGGCACCCGCATCCAGCTCAGTGAGGCCGACCGGCAGCTGCTGGAATGCTTCGCGCAGGCCGGCGGCGAGCCGGTCACGCGCGAGACGTTGCTCAACCGGCTGGGCCGCGAGGTGGCCGAGGGCGATGCCGACGATGGCCTGTCGGCCACCATCTACCGGCTGCGCCGCCGCATCGAGCGGGCCACGCCCACGCTGGTGCCGCTGCAGAGCAAGTCGCGCGTCGGCTACGTGTTCCGCGCACCGCTGCAACTGATCTAACAGCAGGATTGCCGGCCGAGCGCCAGTTCGCCAAGCCGGCCCAACCGGCGCTTCACTTCAACACCACCGCGTTGCGGCCGCTACGCTTGGCCTCGTAGAGCGCGGCGTCGGCGCGGGCCATCCATGGCCGCTCGTCCTCATCGTCCGGTGAGGCCAGGCTCACGCCGATGCTGACCGTCAACGTCCCCACCTCGGGGAAGACCACCGCTTCGGCGGCCGTGCGGATCTTCTCGGCCGCGATGACGGCGTCCAGCGTCCCGGCCAGCTCCGGCAGCAGCACGGCAAACTCCTCACCGCCGAAGCGCGCCACCATGTCCGTCACCCGCACCGAGGCCTGCAGCACCTCGGCGAGCCGGCGCAACACGGCATCACCTGCCGGGTGACCGAACTGGTCGTTGATGCGCTTGAAATGGTCCACATCGATCAGCAGCAGCCCATGCACGCGGCCGTTGGCGGCGCCGTAGCGGCGGTCCAGCGCACAGGCCTCGGCCAGGCGCGCGTCCAGGCTGCGGCGGTTGTGCAGGCCGGTCAGCGGGTCGCGCGTGGCCAGATGCTCCAGCGCGGCATTGGCCGCCTCCAGCTCGGCGGTGCGCTGCAGCACCTGGGCTTCCAGCGTCGCGTTGGCCTGCTGCAGTTCATGCTCGGTGGTCAGCAGCGAACCGGCCATCGCGCGCATGGCCTCGCTGAGGCGGGCCAGCTCGCGCGCACCGGGCTGGTCGGGGAAGTCGGGGATGCGGCGCTCGGACTGGACGCGCTGGGCGACGCGCGCCAGCTGCTCGACCGGGCGGCTGATGCGCCGCGCCAGCAGCAGCACTGCCAACGTCAGCACGCCGGCGGCCAGCAGGCCCAGCAGCACCAGTTCGCGACGCAGGTCTCGCACCGGGCGCAGCGCCTGCTCCATCGGCTGACGGGCCACGATGCGCCAGCCCAGATCGGTGTTGGTGCGTGCCTGCAGCGTGGCCTCGCTGGTCAGGTAGCGCGTGCCGTCGAACAACAGCTCACCCTCGAAGCGCCCGCCTGCCGGCGTGGGCAGCACGGCCTTGCCTGCCGCCTGGGCAAGCTTCAGCGCCTCGGGGTAGAGGACGCGGCCCTGGCGGTCGAGGATGAGGGCGTCGATGCCGCTGCCGGGCTGCTGGCGCCGCGTGACGCCTTCGACGAGACCGGTCACCCAGCGCCAATGCGCATGCGCGCCGACGACGCCGCGCAGCCGGCCCTGAGCGTCGCGGATGGGGGCGGCGAAGTCGATGAAGCGCGTCGGCTCGCCATGGGGCAGGACCGGCAGCAGGGTGGCCAGCAGCTTGGCCTCGTGCACGTCGCCGACGTAGACATGCTCGCGGGCAGCGATGAACCAGTCCCGCTGCGCCACCGACCGGCCCATCAGCATGCCGCCACTGGCCTGCAGCACGGTGCCGTCCGCCGCGGCCACGCCCAGCCAGGCAAATTCATCATGGAGCGCCTGGCGGCGCTCCAGCGCTTCGCGCACCAGCGTGGAGTCCAGCGGCCCGTTGACGAGGTAGGGCGCGACGCTGAGCAGCTCGATCTCGCGCTCGCGGTCGCGCAGCTGCGTGGCCAGCAGCTCGGCGGCCGACTGCGCCGTGGCGCGCACGGCGGCCTGCTGGGCGAGGTAGATCTCGTCGGTCGCCACACTGCCCAGGTAGCCCCCCACCAGCGCCAGGATGGCCAGTGACAGCCCGCCCAGCACCAGGCTGAGCTGACCGCGCAGGCTGGGCAGGCGGACAGCGGCGGGGGGCGGGGAAGCGTCGTCGGTGTCGGTCATCGGTGGCGATGGCGGCGCTGCAGCGGGTCCAGCAGTCTAGGCGGCTGTGGGGCTCAGCCCGCCTGGGGCAATGTCAAACGCATCACGGTGCCGGCTGCGCCGGTGCGCACCAGCTCCGCGCTGCCGCCGTGCAGGTCCATCACACGGCGCACGATGTACAGGCCCAGCCCATGCGCCGACTCCGCCCCGCCGCCGCGCGCGCCGCGGGTGAACAGGCGCGGCAGCAGCTCGCGCGCGATGCCCGGGCCGCTGTCCGCCACTTCGAACAGCAGCGCCGGCGGCTCGTCGAAGTCCATCACGTGCAGCATCACCGGGCTGGTGCCACGCGCGTACTTCAGCGCGTTGGACAGCAGGTTGCGCAGCGCCAGGCGCAGCAGGCTCATGTCCATCAACGCGGTGCGCGTGGCCGTGTGGCGGTTGACGACGACACGGTCGCGCTGGTCGCGCGGCAGGTCGGCGATGGTGACGGCGATCAGCGTGTCGATGTCGGTGTCCAGCCGGGCAATGCGGCCCGCGCCCGCCACCAGGCTGGCGGCGGCCAGCGTGTTGTCGACACCGGCCAGCACCTGTCCGAGCACAGCCTGGGCACGCATCAGCCGCTGCTGGGCCTGCTCCTGGCCGTGGCCAGCCAGGCTGGCAGCGGCGCTCTGCAGCGCCGCACTGGCGTTGTTGAGCGGCTGGCGCACCTCGTGGGCGAGCACGTCCAGCATCTCGGAGCGCTCGCGCAGCAGACGGTCCAGCTCCTGGACGTGGCGCTCGGTCTGGCGGCGCATCTGCTGCTCCTGGGCCAGCTCGGCGCGGCGCTTCAAGTCCTCGGTGATGTCGTCCACGAGCGCGTGCGAGCGCAGCGGGCGGCCGTCGTCGTCGTACTCGGCCACCGCCGACACCAGCACGTCGCGCAGCAGGCCGTCGGCGCAGATGAGCTGCACCGGGCAGTCGTCGGCATGGCCGTCGCGCCACACCGCCGGGCGGTAGACCTCGCGCACCAGACGGCTGGACTCGGGCGTCAGGAAGTCGTCCAGCATGCGGCCGACCACCTGGTCGCGCGGGTAGCCCAGCCGCTCCAGCCAGCGGTCCGACACGCTGAGCAGCCGCCCCGTGGCGTCGACCGAATGCATCAGCGCCGGCGTGGACTCGTAGAGCGCGCGCAGGCGCTGCCGGCTGCGCTGCAGCTCCACGGTGGCGCGGTGATGCTCGGTGACATCCTGCAGTGCGCCCACCAGCCGCACCGGGGCGCCGTCCTGCCAGTCGACCTGCCCCTGTGCCAGCACCCAGATCTCACGC
>Ga0114942_1000128_pt1 | contig 19910 bp, 20 predicted proteins | sample LowerColdCreek_FD_88674 | JGI IMG/M metagenome (GOLD analysis project Ga0114942, IMG submission 88674) | Groundwater microbial communities from Cold Creek, Nevada to study Microbial Dark Matter (Phase II) - Lower Cold Creek | ecosystem: Environmental > Aquatic > Deep subsurface > Groundwater ... | reverse complement strand
TAAGCCATTTTTTATTTTTTTAATAAATATATGCGGTAAATATAATAGTAGATACTTGAATTGGCGGCTTTGTTTTAAGCTGAATAATGTAATTTTTTTACACTAACTTATGTAAGTATTGGTAAATGTTTAAATGCGGATTAGCTGTTACTTGTTGCATTAGGTAAGTTTTACTTATATCCTCCATTCGTTTATGCTGTATTAGTTTATAAATTTTCTCTGTAGTTAGCCAAATTTTCTTATCGGTAACTGTTTGTAATTGGCTATGGGTTTGTATAGCGTTGAATAATTCTGGTATACCCTCATTTGTAGTAGCAACAGTTTTTAAAATGGGTACCGCTTGCTTTTTTTGAAATACAGGCGCCATCATTAATTGTAGGTTGCTAAAAAATTTATTTGCCAGCGGCCTATCGGCTTTATTTACCACAAAAATATCTGCAATTTCCATTAAGCCAGCCTTCATGGTTTGTATTTCGTCGCCAGCCTCGGGTACTAGCACTACCACGCTGGTATCGGCAAGACCTACAATTTCTATTTCGCTTTGACCAACACCAACGGTTTCTACCAATACTACATCAAAAGGGGCTGCTTTTAGTACTTCAGTAATTTCAATAATCATTGGGTGCAACCCACCCAAGCTGCCACGGGTAGCCAAGGAGCGAATGTATACTAACTCATTATTATACCATTGACTCATGCGTATTCTATCGCCCAAAATAGCACCTAAATTAAATGGTGAGGAAGGATCAACACATAATACGGCAACCCTTTGTCCTTGGCTAGTGTAACAAGCTATTAGGCTATCAGTTATAGTGCTTTTGCCTGCACCAGGCGGGCCAGTGATGCCAACTATTTTTGTAGGGCTGTAGGGCAATGAAGCTAAAAAAGTATCAAAACCAGCAACCTTATTTTCAACTAGTGAAATTATACGGGCAATAGCACCATAGTTGCCCATTAATAATTGTGAATATAAAACTTGCCAATTGTTCATGCTACTAAAGTAAAGTTATTGTGTAAATGACCAACGCTTAGCATGCTTTATGTAAGAAAACCATGGGAAAGCTCTTTTTTTATAATGAAAGAGTAATTTACTATTGCGGAAGATGCATAGAAATAACGCCCACCTAGTGTAAAAATTATTGTTACGATGCTGGAATAGATAAATAAGCTTTTGTAAAAATGCAGCATCATTATTAGGAATATTTGGCGCTAACATAAACTGGCGTAAATGTGCCAAAACTTGCGACCGATAATTGATAAAGCTTAATTCTTCAGATATTACTTCCTTAACTGATGCATTGTTGTTGTGTATTCTTTGGTACACTAAAATATCGGGTACATAAGTTACGCCACCGTTGTAGGAAGCTACCACCGCCATCCACCAGTCGTAATACACACCTAGGGTAAAGGGTAGCACAATTGGTAAAAAAGATTTTTTAACCAACATGGCATGACCACTAACCGTGTTATAAAAAAATAGCTTTCTAGCATCAACACCTTGGTAACGCAAATAATTTTTTATGGGCTGCGGATTGGTTGGCACCTGCTGTTGAAAGCGTAAGGAATTGCAATAAATAATTGGCGTATCATTATTAACCCAAGCAGCTAACATTTTTTCAAGCTTGGTTAGCTCCCAAACATCATCTTGATCGGCAATGGCAATTATGGGGCAATTTGCCGCTAGCAATGCTTGCTGAAAATTGTTATTAAAGCCAATATTTAATTCGTTTTTATACAATTGAATGTGCTGGCACTTTTCTTTCCATTGTAATAATATTTGCCAAGTATTATCGGTGGAGGCATCGTCGAAAATAATTATTTCGGCGGGGGTATGTGTTTGCTGCACAATGGTTTGCAGCTGATTGGTTATATAGTTGGCACCGTTATAAGTGCATAACACAACGCTAACTTTTGTTTCTTTTGAATTAGTTGCAAGCATTCTTTTATTAGTATCTATTTAACCCTTTTTCTGCCCAAGTAGTTTTGTTAGTTATGGCAGTTTTCATTAGTTGTATGTTTCTTGATTCCATTTCTCTTGAGGCTTCTTTGTGGTAAAGATGGTAAGTAACGCCCCCCATTTTTAGAAAGCGCTTTTTTATACCTGCGTTTATTAGTCTTATTGCCAACTCACTATCTTCTCTGCCCCAGCCAGTAAAGGTTTCGTTGTAGCCATTTACAGTATATAAATCTGCTTTCCAAAAAGCCATATTACAGCCTTTTACATAATACTTGTTTTTTCCGCCTTGCTTATATCTATCTGCTAGAAGGCGTGTAATAAAAGGGCTACGAAGTTTGTTAAAAAAATTCCTGTCTTTACCCGAGGAAAATTTTTCAATAGCAATACTTTTTTGTGCTATTAAATAGTTGGTTGTTTCAGCGGAAAGCAAAACCCTGCTGCCGCTAACAAAATGTTTTTCTTTAGCAATAGCCAAATGATCGGCAATAAAATAAGGATGCAGAATTAAGTCGCCATCAATTTGTATTAAGTAGTTGGAAGATGCTTTTGCAAAGGCACGGTTTCTTATTTGTGCAAGCCTAAAGCCGGCATCGGGGTGCCATACGTGCACAATAGGTACTGTGCTAATGGCTGCATATTTTTCTACAAGCCGCTTGGTATCCTCTTTACTGCCATCATCTGCAATAATAATTTCAGTTGGCATTACTACTTGTTGCATAGCACTTGCCAAACAAAGTGATAATGCTTCAGGCCAATTGTAAGTAGCTATTATTAAGGAACAAGTTATGGGCATTAAATAAAGTAGTTGTAGTAATGACTAATTGGTAAGTAAGTTACTTTAAGATTTTATAATGGAGTAATTTTTAAAATCGAACGGGCGGTAACCAAATATTTTTTCGAAGAAGTAAAGGCATTTATCTTTAAAAGAAAGGTTCTTTTTTCTGATATCAAATTTTTGTGTAAAGCCGTGTAGTGCAATTCTTTGCTGCATTACTTGTGGGTGCGTTCCTTTAAAAATAGCAAGAGAATCAAAATCGTTATAGTTGAAAAAATCTTCGGAGTGTACAAAATTTAGAAAAGCTTCCGAATCTTCATTCCAAAATTTTGTTACCTGCTTTATTTTTCTATCCATTTGCTGTGGCGTTTTCACCCAACCATAATGATATACTTCGGCATCTATTTTTTTTACCTTCAGCTTTCGTTCATTTATCCTGAAACCTTGTGCGTCTTTGTAGGAAGCTATTTCAGGTATATTTCTAATAATTCTAACTTCATGCTGGTACCATTTTCGGCTATCGCCAACATATTCATAGGTGCCATAAAAATGTTGGTATTTGAATAAAAGGCCTTCTACACGGTTATCATTGGCGTACTGCTGGCAAGCTGCTTTAATACTTGCATGGTATTTTTCATGCACTACTTCGTCGGCTTGTATGTAAAATGCCCATGTGGCGCTAGGATTAATAAGCTTAAATGCTTTGTTGGTTTCTACCGCCAATATTTGCCCACCGCTTCGCAATGTATCATCCCAAACGCTGTGGTGCATTTGTATTTTGGGGTTATTAATATTTTCAATTAATTGCCAAGTTGCATCATCGCTATTGCCCACTAGCACTATCATTTCATCTACCACTGGAAGAATTGAAGTAATGGCTTCTACCACCGGATAATCGTTGATAATGGCATTTCTAATAATGATGAAACCTACAATTTTCACAAAAAATATTTTGCCAAAGAACCGAAATTATTTTCACTTTAAGTGTGTAAGCAACTAAGGCTTGCTATTAGCTAGAAACTAAAGAAATGAAAATTGCAATAGCAAACTACAAAAATTAAACTGTTAAACAGCTATTGTTAGAAGCCCAATTTCTAATTATTTTTATCGCTTTGTTTGATGTTTTATTCTAACCAGCATGACCAATTTTATCCCCCTTTTTCCGTTAGACATTATTGTATTTCCCGAGGAGGAAGTAACCCTACATATTTTTGAAGAACGCTACAAGCAGCTAATACTGCATTGCCTTGCAGATAAAAAGCCGTTTGGCATTATAGCTCCTAATACTGAAAATGGTATACTAGAAGTAGGTACAGCGGTGGAAGTAACCAAAGTAATACATACATATGCCGATGGCAAAATGGACATTGTAGTGAAAGGAAAAAGTACCTTCTCGGTTATTGAGTACATTGCAGAAATACCAAATAAATTGTATAGCGGTGCCATTGTAACACATTTGCCTTATAATACAAAAGCCGTAAAAGTAGATGCAAAGTTGTTGGTTAACAAGCTTATTGCACTATATAAGAAACTAGAGTATGCTTTTCCTTTACAAGAAAATAATGGTGAAATAACTAGCTACCAAATTGCCAAAATAGCTGGCATAACTTATACCCAAGCTTATTATATATTATGTTTGGAAAAAGAAGACCAACGGTTGGAATATTTAAAGAGGCATATAAATGCATTACTAGGTGAAGAAAAACCGTTGAGCCATTTAATTAATAATATTAGCCTTAACTAATACAAAAATGCAAGCTAACCACACTGTTTTATGCCTAGACTTTGGTAATACTTTACAAAAGGCCGCCATATTTACCAACGGACAACAAACTGCCGTGCAAGTAATTGAGCCTACTGTAGCTGCTGTAGAACAACTAATTAACCAATACCAACCTAGTAAAGCCTTATTATCATCGGTTATTACGCATGATGTTGGTGTTGAGGAATTATTAGCTAAAAAAACTGTTTTTCACAAGCTCAACCATCTCAGTAATTTACCCATTACTAGCCCCGTTGGTAAGCCCGAAACCATTGGTGCAGATAGGCTTGCATTAGTTTCTGCGGCTGTTCATTTATTTCCGCATCAACATACCTTGGTTATTGGCATGGGAAGTTGCATTACCTATAATTTTGTAAATAAGTACCACGAGTTTTTGGGCGGTTCCATATCTCCTGGCATGCAAATGCGTTTTAGGGCCATGAACCAATACACCGCTTTATTACCTATGGTAGAACCCGAAAATAATTTCCCCTTAATAGGTTATGATACTAAAACCAACCTGCTAAGTGGTGTTATTATTGGAATTACTGCAGAGATTGATGCTTTTATTACGCTTTATTCGCAAAAATATAGCAACTTTAACGCGGTTTTAACCGGTGGTGATGCACCCTATTTTGTACCCCGTTTGAAAAACAAGATATTTGCTGACCCAAATTTATTATTTAAAGGCTTATATGCCATCTGCGAGAAAAATGTATAGAAAGATATTAATAGGCCTTACACTATTTACCACTTCATTGGCAACCAAAGCTCAAGAGAACTCCCCTTATTCAAGATATGGCCTCGGCGATATTGCCACCAATCAACACACCGCAGCCCGTGGAATGGGCGGAATGACGGCGGCTTTTACCGATGGGCAAGCAGTTAACACTAATAACCCCGCTAGCTACGCAAATATTAAATTAGTAACTTACGATTTGGGGTTTATGCTAGATAATAGAACATTAAAGAGTACCAATCCCGAGGGCAGTTTCTCCTCCACCAACCTAACTCCATCTTACATAACCCTAGCTTTTCCTATTAATGCTAAAAAAGGCATGGGAATGGTAATAGGCGTAAAGCCATATACAAGGGTTAATTACAGCATATTACAAAACACAAGGGTTACAGGAATTGACAGTTTGCAATACCTATATGAAGGTAATGGCGGCTTAAACCAAATATTTGTAGGCTTCGCCAAAAGGTGGAAATCTTTATCACTTGGTATTAACGGAGGCTATTTATTTGGCAAAAAAGAAACAAGTACAAAAACACTTTTTGCTAACGATACGGTACAGTACTATAAAAGTTTGACAAATACCAATACCACCTACGGTAAATTATTTTTTAATGTAGGCTTACAGTATGAAGCTACCTTTAACAAGAAACTTACGGCATCTACCGGAGTTACTACCTCCTCCTTCCTACGCTTGGGCGCCATGGGTAGCATAAAGCAAAATATGAATGCGGTAACTGATAGGCAAGTAGAAACATTTGCATTTAACACCGCTGGCGGCACCGTAAGACTAGATAGTATTACTAGCCAAAAAGAGCTTGAGGGAACAATTGTATTACCTGCTTCCTATACCATTGGTATTATGTATGGTAATAACATTAGTACCAAACTGGGTGCTTACGATAGGTGGATGTTTGGCGTTGAGTATAGTGCTACACAATGGACACAGTTTAGGTACTACGGCCTACAAGATAAGGTTGCTAATGCTTGGATGTTTAGAACCGGTACTCAATATACCCCCGATGCACTAAATAGTAAAAGCTTCTTTGGCAGAAGCACTTACCGGCTTGGTTTCTATACTGGTCAAGATTATATAAATGCCGATGGTAATAAGCTAAAAGTTAGTGCCATAACTATGGGGTTGGGCTTTAATCTACGCAAGTTTAGGGCTTATGATAACCAATTTACCCTTATAAATACTTCTTTAGAATTAGGAAAAAGAGGAAGTGCTAAAAACAACCTTACCGAAAATTTTGTAAAAGTTTCCCTTGGCTTATCACTAAGCGATGTATGGTTTATTAAGCGTAAATATGATTAATTTTTTATTACATACTATTATTAAAGCAGCCATATTATTTGGCTGTTTTTGTATAATTACCTCTTGTGAAAATAATATTCAAGAAGTAAGGGCATTGGGCAATAAAAAAACTGGGGTTGAGATGGCCTATACAGTAGAAAGTTACTTAAGCCAAGGCGGTATTGCTAAGGCAAAACTTACTGCACCTATTATGGAAAGGTACCTAATGGATACCGCCAAAGTAATATTTCCCAAAACTTTGCACGTAGATTTCTATGATGCTACCAAAAAAATTGAAAGTGAGTTATTCGCCAACTATGGCCAATACTTAGAAAATGATAACAAGGTGCTGCTAAAAGATAGTGTAATAGTATTTAATATAAAGGGGGATACACTAGAAACACAGGAGTTATATTGGAATCAAGGCCAACAAATTTTTTATACTGATAAAGCCGTAAGCATAAGAACCCCCGACCAAATAATTGAAGGTGTAGGCTTTAGGGCAAAGCAAGATTTTAAAGCCTATACCATTTATTCTATTAAGCCAACAACAGTGTTAGCAGTGGCAGATAGCACCATGCCCAAATAACCTACTACTAAGGCGCTAGCCTAACCTTTTGCCACTGAGTATCATTTAACTCATACTTAATTCTATCGTGCAATCGGCTACTGCGCCCTTGCCAAAATTCTACCGAAATAGGTTTTAAACTATAACCACCCCAATGTGGTGGCCTTGGTATTGCATCGCCAAACTTTGCGGCATAAAAAGCCATGTTAGCTTCTAAAATATCTCTATTAGCAATTATTTGGCTTTGCGGGGAAGACCATGCCCCAATTCTACTTCCTGCTGGCCTACTATTAAAATAAGCATCACTTTCGGCATCAGATAATTTTTCAATTGAGCCCAGTATTCTTACCTGCCTTTCTAATTCTTTCCAAAAAAATACCATACTTGCTTTTGCGTTTTGCGCCAATTCGGCTCCCTTGGCACTAGTATAATTGGTAAAAAATACAAAGCCTTGTTCATCATAACTTTTTAGCAACACAATTCTTGCATTAGGGTATCCGGCTGCATTAATGGTGCTAAGGGTTAGTGCATTTACCTCATCAATATTACTAGCAACTGCCTCATTCCACCAGGTGGTAAACTGTGCTATTGGGTTGGCTGCGGTATCGGCTTCTAGTAAGGATTTTTGTAAATAATCTTTCCTAATATCAGCTATCTCTTTATTCATATGTAATTAAAAAAAGGATTTATAAAGTGATGTTGGTTAAAAATAAAAATGTTGGTATATACAATACCAACATTTTACAAAATTGTTCTGTAAATACTTATTGTACCAAGGTGCCTACATTATCACCAAGTACTACGTTAAGTAAGTTACCTGGCGTGTTCATATCAAATACAATAATGGGTAATTTATTTTCCATGCATAGGGTAAAAGCAGTCATATCCATTACCTTCAACCCTTTTGAAATACACTCCTGAAAAGAAATATTTTCAAACCTAGTAGCCGTTGGGTCTTTCTCGGGGTCGGCGGTATATATACCATCTACCCTAGTGCCTTTTAATATTACATCTGCCTTCATTTCTATTGCCCTTAGGCTACCAGCTGTATCTGTGGTAAAGTAAGGATTTCCCGTACCGCCACCAAAAATAACCACCCTGCCTTTTTCTAAATGCCTCATGGCTTTTCTACGAATGTATGGCTCGGCAATTTGTTCCATTTTTATAGCACTTTGTAGCCTAGTATATACGCCCATACGCTCTAGCATTGCCTGCATGGCCATTCCGTTAATCATGGTGGCAAGCATACCCATATAATCGCCGTGTGCCCTTTCAATACCGCTATCTGCCTCATTCATTCCTCTATATATATTTCCGCCACCAATTACAATGGCTACTTGCACCCCCAACTCTGTTACTTGCTTAATATCTTGTGCATATTGGTGCAAAATAGTTGCATCGAAGGGATCTCTGCTATCGGCTTTATCACCTAAAAGTGCCTCACCCGATAGTTTTAATAAAATACGCTTATACTTTGGCAGCATTATAAATGTTTTGGTAAGTGACAATTTTAAACAAATAACCACAAAATTTTTTGCTTATCAAAGACTAATAATCATTTTAATTAATTTACTAGTCGGTTGCAGCGGCTTGTAATACAAACTATTATTTGAATAGCGGGACTTCAATGTTTTTCATTTTCCTAAAAAAGAACGATTTTTAAAGGGTAAATGAAATTTTTATCGTCTATAATTAATGCTTGCACCCTCACAAAGAAAGAACACCCGTTGGGCTATAGTTGCTTTACTATTTTTTGCCACTACTATTAACTATTTAGATAGGCAAGTGATAAGCTTACTAAAAGAAGATTATTTAGATAAAGAATTTGGTTGGAAAGAAAGCGATTACAGCAATATTGTAATTTGCTTTCAAATAGCATACGCCATAGGTTTATTAATTGCTGGTTGGGTAATTGATAAAGTTGGAACAAGGTTGGGGTACGCCGTTTCAATTATTTTATGGAGTGTTGCAGCTATACTACATGCATTTGCAGGCAATACTTTTGGCTTTATGGCAGCTAGAGCGTTTTTAGGTGTTAGCGAAGCTGGTAACTTTCCGGCTGCAATAAAAACGGTTACTGAATGGTTTCCTAAAAAGGAGAGGGCATTAGCAACTGGCATTTTTAATAGTGGAAGTAATGTAGGTGCCATTTTTGCTCCTTTGACTGTGCCACTAATTGCGGTGGTCTTTAGTTGGCAAATGGCCTTTGTACTAACAGGATTAGTAGGATTTATATGGTTAATATTTTGGTTTAAAATTTACACTACACCACAACAAAATAAACTTTTATCTGCCGAAGAGTTGCAATATATACAGCAAGATGATGCAAAGGAAATAGAACAAAGCAGCAACACTGCTACCCTTACATTAAAGGACATTTTATCTTTAAAACAAACATGGGCTTTTGCTATTGGAAAGTTCCTAACGGATCCAATATGGTGGTTTTATTTATTTTGGTTACCAAGTTTTTTGAAGAATGAATATAATTTAACCAAAACAGATATTGCACTACCAATTGCATTAGTATATACTATGGCAATGATTGGTAGCATTATGGGCGGTTGGCTTAGTGGCTACTTTATGCGTAGTAATAATAATGCCTTACAAATGCGGATTAAAACATTGCTAGTATTTGCTTTATTTGCCTTACCCGTTGTATTTGTACAATATTTGGGCAGCATTAATATGTGGCTTGCTATATTAATTATTGGGTTTGCAGCTGCAGGACACCAAGGCTTTAGTGCTAATATTTATACTACAGTAAGCGATATGTTTCCTAAAAAATCAGTTGCAACCGTAACAGGTGTTGGGGGTATGGCAGGTGCTATTGGTGGAATTTTAATTGCAAAATTAGCCGGTAGCATGTTTGACCATTATAAAGCCTTGGGTAATATACAACAGGGCTATTTTATAATGTTCTGCATTTGCGGGTGCGCCTATATTGTGGCAGTATTTGTAATGAAAAGACTAACTAGAAAGATTATACAGCTATAATATTATAAACAAATATTTAGTGTACTGTAACTAGCTCCTTTATACCATTAAAAAAATAGATACGCCTAACTGTATAATGACAATGTTTATTTTTTGCGAATTATAAATAGAATTATAGACTTGTAATTAACGAAGCAATATTTTCTTGAAGCTTTACAGGGTTAGCTTCTTTAAACAATTCACTTCCCATACCTACAGCATTAGTACCATTAATAAGCCAAGGTGCAATATCTTCTTTAATTGGCTTTATACCACCGGTTGCCATAATATTAATACTCGGTAAAACTGCTTTAATGGCCTTTATGTAGGCACTACCCACTGTGGATGCAGGGAAAATTTTAACCCAATTACAACCCATTTCTTTTGCATTAAATACTTCGGTAGGGGTAAAGCAGCCAGGTATATAACCAATATTTACCATGCTGCAATAGTCGGCTACAGCCTGTACAAAAAAAGGACTAACCAATACTTTGGCTCCTGCACTATGGTAGGCTATTGCTTGTTGTGTAGTAGTAATTGTACCAGCTATTAAATTTATGGCAATATTGTTTTCTGCAATATAATTTTGAATAACGTTAAAATGTTCAATTGCTTTTTCGCCTCTATGCACCCACTCAAAAACTTTTAGCCCTGCATTGGCACAACATGTTACAATTGCCTTGGCTTCGGTTACATTATCGTTGTAATATACCGGTACAATTTTACTTTGTATAATGGCTTTGTGTAATACATTATTTACTTGCATAGTTGTGCAATTTTTGTTTTTGCAGTGGTATTAAAGTCTCCCTTTACTTGCATTTTACTAATGGCTGCTCCACAAGCAAAATTTATTATATGCTGTGGTTGCCATTTTTTTATGCAGCCATAAATTAAGCCTGCCATAAAGCTATCTCCACTACCTACTTTATCAACCACTTTATTTAAGTGCATTGGTTTCGTAAGGCTATATTCTTCATTTTTAAAAATTAAAGCAAAGTAGCTTTTGCTTAATCGGTATGTAAATGCAATAGTGTGAATGTTAGTATACTTATTAAGTAAGGCTTGCATACTTATTTTACCAGCATTTACTAACGCTTCGTTCGTTTTTCCATCACTAGTTTTTATAGTTGAAGGTATGTTAAGTAAGGCTTCTACAGCCCAAATATTACCCATTACAACTTGGCAGTAAGGTAACAAAACATCCATAAATAGATAAGGCTTTTCAGTGTAATGCCACAGTTTATTTCTATAATTTAAATCAATAGAAACCGTAATATTTTTTTCTTTAGCTTTCTTTAAAAGTGCCTCCAAAATACCTACATGATTTTCTGATAAAGCAGGCGTTATGGCCGTTATATGAAACCAATGAACATTTGTAAAAATGTTGGCTAAATCGATATCTGCTAATTTTAAATTTGCAAAAGATGAATGCTCCCTATCGTATACTACAGCACCACTTTTAATATCATTGTGTTGGCTTAAATAATAACTGCCAATTCTATTTCCTTTGTAAATTAATTGACTACAATTAATTTTTTTCTTATTGAGTAACTGCACAATCTCTTCACTAATAAAGTTATTTGGCAAAGCGGAAATATACTTTGTTGGTACATTCCACTTTGCTAGTGAAGCTGCAACATTCAGCTCAGCACCACCAATACTGGTGAAGGCTGAATTGCTTTTTAAATTAGCTTCAAATCTTAATAAAATTTCACCAAAACATAGCACCATACTTAAAAGTTAAAATAATTCTTTGCATTATGATAGCTAATATTTTCTACCATTTTACCAATACTACTCAATTCTTGAATGGGCAACTCACCAGCTTCAATATCTGTTGCCAAAATGTTGCACAATAGTCTTCTAAAATACTCATGTCGTGGAAACGATAAGAAACTTCTACTATCGGTTAGCATTCCTATAAACTGACTAAGCAACCCCATGTTACTTAATGCATTAATTTGTGTAGTCATCCCATCTTTTTGGTCTAAAAACCACCACCCGCTACCAAATTGCATTTTGCCAGCAATACTTTCGCTTTGAAAGTTTCCAATCATAGTTGCAAATACTTCATTATGGGCGGGGTTTAAATTATAAATAATGGTTTTACTTAAATGATTGCTGGTATTGAGTTTGTTAAAAAAGGTAGCCATTTGTTTTGCAGTGCTAAAATCGCCAATGCTATCAACACCAGCGTCTGAACCTAAGGCATTAAGTAACAGGCTATTATTATTCCGCAAAGCTCCAACATGCCATTGAGCTATCCACCCTTTTTCAAAATCTAGTAAGGCTAACTCGTATAAAACAGCACTTTTAAATTGTGCTATTTCTTTATAATTTAATGCTTGATTATTTTTAAGTTTTAGATAAATTACTTCAATATCACTCCTATCATAATCCTCGGCATACATAGTTTCTACACCATGATCACTAAGCTTACAACCTACATTTGCAAAATAATCATGCCGTTGTTTTAAGGCATTCAAAAAATCGGTATAAGAAAGTAAATTATTGTTACAAGCAGCTGCTAATTTAACCACCCAATTATTCCAAACCATAGAATTTTCAACAGCAATTGCATTATCGGGTCTAAAGGTGGGCAATACTTTTATTTCAAAATTATCGGATGCAATTTTTTTGTGATATTCTAAGTTATCGCAAGGATCATCGGTGGTGCATAGCACCTTTACATTCATTTTTTGAAGCAGACCTCTTGCAGAGAAATCTTTTTGATTCAACAAGTTATTACAATGATTATAAATTGTTGATGCATTGTGCTCATTTAATAAATCAGTTACATTAAAATAACGTTGCAGTTCAAGATGAGTCCAATGATATAAAGGATTTCGCATGGTATGGGGCACTGTTTTAGCCCATTGCAAAAACTTATGTTCATCAGTAGCGTTGCCAGTAATATCATTTTCAGGAACAGCCATTGTACGCATAGCACGCCATTTATAATGATCGCCTTTAAGCCACGCCTCTGTTATATTTTTAAATTGATAATCATCTGCAATAAGCTGCGGCGATAAGTGATTGTGGTAATCAATTATGGGCTGCTTAGCAGCATAATTGTGGTATAAGGTTTCAGCTGTTTTGCTTTGCAATAAAAAGTTATTATCTAAAAAGGGTTTCATTTATTTTAAGGTTTAACCATAATTAACAAAAGAAATTGAAAGTATATGTAGTTATTGTTTATTAAACTAAGTTCAAAAAAACTTATGCTGAGTACTGGTAATAATTGTAAAAATTAAACCTCCAACTCCATCATTTTGGTAATACCTAATTCTAACCCTCTTATTTCTGCTAAACCTTTAAGCCTACCAATGGCAGTATAACCAGGGTTAGTAATTTTCCTTAAGTCATCTAGCATTTGATGGCCATGATCGGGGCGTACCACTATCCTTCTTTTGTGGTAATGCATGTAGGGAACAGCTATTTTTAAAATTTCAAATAAATTGGCATTGCCTTGTAAATGGTTGTCCTCATAAAAATCGCCTACCTCATTTACATTCACACTTCTTAAATGAAAGAAGTATACTTTATCTATAAACGCTGTAAGCATTGTGGGTAGGTTATTTTGCACACTTGCACCAAAACTTCCGGTACAGAAACATAAGCCATTTGCCTTACTATGTACTGCATTTAAAACTGCCGCTACATCTTCCTGCGTACTTACCACTCTTGGCAATCCAAACATAGAATAGGGAGGATCATCAGGATGTACAACCATTGTAACCCCAACTTCCTCCGCAACCGGAATAATATGTTGCAAAAAGTAAAAAAGGTTTTTTTGTAATTGTTGGTGGTTAATGCCATTATACGTTTCAAGTGCCGCTTTAAAATCTTCAATACTAAAGCTTTCTTCGCTACCAGGTAGGCCTGCTATAATATTTTTGGTGAGTATATTTTTCTCTTCATCAGTGATGCTATTAAACTTCCTTAAAGCAATAGCCCTTTCTTCATCGGAATATTCAAGCTTTTCTCTTTTTAAAATATGTATATCGAAAGCTAAATAAGCAGCTCTTTCAAACAGTAATGCTTTGCTACCATTTGGTAAGTTATAAGCAAGATTGGTTCTTGTCCAATCTAAAATTGGCATAAAGTTGTAGGTAATAATATTAATTCCACAAGCAGCTAAATTTCTAATAGATTGTTTATAGTTTTCAATATATAATTCAAAGCCTGCTGATTGTTTCTTTATAGCTTCATGCACAGGCACACTTTCTACAATATCCCATGATAATCCAGCCACTTCAATAGTTTCCTTTCGCATCCTTATTTCATCAACTGGCCATACTTGGCCATTTGGTATATGGTGCAATGCAGATACTACACCACTGCAACCTGCTTGTGCAATATCTTGCAAACTTACCTTGTCGTTAGGGCCAAACCAACGCATGGTTTCAATAAGTCCATAGTTTTTATTGTTTAATTTCATCATTAATTTTTATAAATTCTTCTTGTACAGCTTGTATAAAATTTGGTAAGGTATAAAAGTCAAAACCGCCCCAAAGCTCTGTATTAGTCATTAATTTTAAAACAATATCACCTTGTGCAATATTTTCACATAACGCAAATATTGCAGCAGCCGAAGGATCATTAATTATATATGTTTCGACCTTCAATTTTCCTTCAAATTGATTTTTACTACTTACAGATATTGGAATTATAAAACGCAAATACCATGCAAAGCATTTTGCCATTAATACGGGTACTTTATTATGCATTTGGTAGTAACGCTGTATAGTTTCAATATTTCTAGCAACCATTTTTTGGGTATAATTCAAAGAAATATTATACCATAAATGATCTATAAAGGGGTTTGAAAATCTATCGATAACATCGTTGCAATACTCATAAATCTCTGAAGTTGGGTAAGGTAATGTAGGTGCTAATTCCTTGTACATTAATTGCGTTGCAAAATTTTTGAAACTTGTATTGGCAAATGCATCTTTAACCAATTTGTAATTATTCAAATAAGCCATTGCACACAAAAAACTGTGCGTACCATTTAGCAATCTTAATTTAAGTTCTTTGTATTTATCAATACTAGGCTCAATAATTACATTACTGTTAGGCAATGCAAAACTTAATTTTTGTTTCACTAAATTATCGCCTTGAATGGCCCATAATAAGTAAGGCTCACACTCAATTAACAAATTATCTTCTACTTTTAACTGCTTCCAATGTTGCTGCAATTTTTCGGGCGTTGGCTTACCTGCCACAATTCTATCAACTAACGAATTACAAAAGGTATTTGCACTTTGTATCCATTCTATAAAAGTGTTAGAGCAATTATTTAGCGCTGCCAATTTTAGCACTACTTCCTTTAATATAGTTGCATTATTAGTAACTAGTTCAGTGGGTATAATTGTATAGCCATAATTTATATTACCGTTAAATGCTTCGAATCTTGCATAGAGTAATGCCAATAATTTTGCAGGAAAAGACGCTGGTGGTGCATCAGTAATTTTATCTTTTTCATCTAATACAATTCCAACCTCAGTAGTGTTAGATACAATAATATCAAGACTATCAAGTGTTGCTAACTGCAGAATTTGTTGCCATTGTGTAGCAGCATTTAGTGTATCAACAATGCTATGATTAAGTAAGTAATATTGTTTTAAATTACCATTCTCTAGCCCACGTACTGCTACATGGTATTGATTATTTTGATTTATAAACTCTTGTGTATCTCCTTTGGCTGTGGATTTAATTTGTACAATGCTTCCTTTAAAAGTATTTGCATTATTAGCGTTTTGAATAACATAATCTACCAAGCCACGTAATAAAACACCTGTACCAAATTGAATTACTCGTTTTTCAAGTACCTCGTTTGTGCTAAACGCAACGCCTGTATTTACCAATAATTTTTCTTCTACTGCTTCCATAATTATACAGATATTGATTTACGCCAAGGAATAAAATCGTCTTGCTGCAATTTTTCAGCAGCAGTTAATTCGCCATTGGCTATTTTAATAATTTGTTGTAACAATGCTGTACCATTTTGCTCTATGGTTTCTTTTCCTTCTATAATTGTACCGCAATTGAAATCTATTACGTCGGGCATTTTTAAGAATAAGTCAGTATTGCTGCTTGCCTTAATGGTAGGGGTTATAGGGTTACCAGTTGGTGTGCCTAAGCCAGTAGTAAAAACAGTTATTGTTGCACCACTAGCTGCAATGCCTGTTGTGGCTTCTACATCGTTTCCGGGGGTACATAAAAGTTGTAGGCCAGCTGTAGTTATTGGCTCTGCATAATCTAATGCTGCAGCCACTAGTGCGGTACCGCCTTTACGAGCCGCACCTGCACTTTTCATAACATCAGTTAACAGACCATCTTTTATATTTCCTTCGCTTGGATTATTGTGAAATGGGTTTCCAAATCGTTCGCTTAAGGAAGCATAGTTTCTAAAAAGTGATTCAAACTTTTGTGCAACTTCTAGGCTGGCACTTCTATTTATTAAATGTTGCTCTACACCACTTAACTCTGGAAATTCAGCTAGAATGCTACTACCTCCGTTTTCTATTAAAATATCTGAGGCGTAACCGAGTGCAGGGTTTGCACTTATGCCACTAAAGCCATCGCTTCCCCCACATTTTAGCCCTAACACTAATTTATCTAAGGACTGTTCAGTTCTTCTATTTTCATTTATTTTTTGTAACCCTTGCAACGTTTTATCAAGTGCAGTATTTAATAAGGCTTCATTTGTGCCAACAGCTTGCTGGTCTATTATATATAAAGGCTTATCAAAATTTGGGCTTATATTATTTAGGGCTTCTTTAAGTAATTGAATAGTAGAATTTTGGCAACCTAAACTTATAACGGTAGCTCCACCCACATTTGCATGGGCAATATATGCCGCTAATAACTTACATAACTGTAATGCATCTTCTCTGCTACCCCCACAACCCATTTGATGTGTTAAAAATTTTATTCCATCTACATTTTCAAAAAACCGCTCCTTTTGTACTGAACTGGGCGAATTATCATTTAACCAATTGTATACTTTTTGCTTATACTTATTATTTTGTGCGTAACCTAGTGGCTCTAAAAGTGCCTCTTTTAGTTGAAGTACATTGTTATTTTCACAAAAAACTAGAGGAATTATTAGCCAATAATTTCTGGTTCCTACAGTTCCGTTATTTCTTAGGTAACCATTAAAAAATAAATTTTTCTTTAGTTTATCATTTTCTTGTAAAAAGGGGTTTGTGTAATTATTTGTAGAAAATGGATTGTTGTTCTGCTCAATATCTTCTTTTTTTAAAATGGTACCCTTGTGCTTATCAACTTTTAGAATTCCAACATTAACACCATACATGACTATTGGTGTGGCTATTGCCAAATTGGCTAACAAAATTTTTTGCTTTGCAATACCAGCTTCAACAGCTATTATGGATTGGTTATTAGCAAAGGAAACTTCAGAATTATTTTCTACATTTTGCAGTAAAACAGCTACATTATCTTCGCTTTGTATTTGAAGTGCTTGATACATACTTTAATGGACGATTATGTACAGCAATCCCCTTAGTTAGTGTTTTGAATAATACTATTTGTTCTGTAAACTTTTAAAATTCTGTAAGCCTATTTACCAGTTTTTTCCACGCATCTATGCTATTAAATTGTGGTTGAGGTAAGCTTGGTTTGTTATTGTAAAACTCTTGCAGAGAGGAGTATAGCACTTTACTTTTAATATTGGTTGCCGTAATTGTTTCACAAGCTTCAACTTGTTCCTTAGATGCATTACCAGTAATTACTGCTATAAAAATATTAAAGTGTGGTTCAGTCATGTGCAAAAGCAAGACGGAGGTATTGTTAAATACCCTACACTATTTTACACTGCCGACAGACATTTATTTAAAAGTTATTTCTAGTACTTGCTTTAGTTTAAATTAAGCTACAGCATATTCTTGCATTAAAGATGCTTTAAGCGTTTTAAAGGCTTTTGTCATTTGTGCTTCAACAGTTTTTACAGATATATTTAGTAGCTGTGAAATTTCGGCGTATTTTAAGCCCAACTCTTTACTTAACCTAAAAATTAGTTGACATTGTTTTGGCAAGGCTGCAATTGCTTTTTCAATATAATTTCCTAACTCTTTATTCTCGGTATAATCTTGGTAAATAGTTGTTACCTGAGTAGGTGTATTTGTTTCTAAGCTGTCTTGAAAATTCATTTTTTTATAATAAGCCTTACGTAAAGTATCTATACATAAGTTAGATACCGACTTGAACAAGTAACTTTTTAAGGAAGTTTCTATATTGATACTATCTCTTTTCTCCCAAATTTTTGTAAATACATCGCTTACTATATCCTCCGCTAATTGCTTATTTTTTACAAATGTAAAAGCATGGTTACACAGGGCTACATAATAGGTGTGAAAGATGGTTTCAAAAGATTGTGTATTACCTTGTATAAATTGTTGCACCAATATTTTATTGCAGCATCCATCGTTTGTTATGGCAAAACAATTGTTCATAAAATGCAAGCGTTTATTGTTAGAGTGTAAAAGTATCCGTAGATACATTACACTTAACATGTAAGGAGTGGGAACGGTTTCATAAAACTATTGGGAACGTTCCCGTACTGAAACGTATGCTTCTACACGAAAAAAATTGGCTGCATTACCTTTTTTTCAAAAATTTTTGTTGGCTTTTTACTTTCAATTAAGCTTATTAAAAAATGAGCTGCTGCTTGGCCAATTTCAAAAGTTGGCTGTTGAATAACTGTAATGTTTGGATTAAAAAGCTTTATAAAGTTATTATTACTAAATCCTGTAAATGCAAAATCATTTGGAATATTAAGTTTTAACTTGGTAAGGCAACTATAAATTATGGTTGTAATTCTATCGCCGCTACTAAAAATTGCATCGGGCTTTTTCTTTTGTTTCAAATATTTTAAAAGATTACTCTCAATTGTAGCAATTGGGGTATGGGCGTAGTTGCAGTAATAAACCAAACTTTCATCAAACGGAATATTATACTGTTGCAAAGCTTTTTTGTACCCTTCCATTCTTTCGGCACTTATTGATAGGTTCTTAGGGTGGGTAATATGTAAAATATTTCTATGCCCGTTTTGAATAAGCATTTCTGTGGCTTTAAATGCTGTATTAAAATTATCAGTAACTACTTTGTGTGAAATAAATTTATCATTAACCCTATCAAATAGTACAATTGGCAAGCCCTTTTTTTGCAGCACAGATAAGTGGTCAATTTCAACTGTTTGGGCTGATAAGGAAACAATTAAGCCATCTATACTTCTATTAGCAAGGTGATTAACTGTTTGAATTTCTCTTTCGTACTGCTCATAGGTTTGAGCAACAATTAACTGGTAATTGAGTTGATGAGCAACATTATCAATACCCTCAATAACTTGAGCAAAAAAAACATTTTTTAATTCTGGAACCACTACTCCAATACTATAGGTTTGCTTTTGTTGTAACCCTTTTGCAATGGGGTTAGGCTGGTAATTATTTTGCAGGGCGTATGCTACAATCTTTTCTTTTGTTTCTCTGTTAATATCTGTACTACCACTTAAAGCTCGGCTAACAGTGCTTTTAGAAACCCCTAAGGCTTTTGCTATATCAATAATAGTAATACTGTTATATCGCATATGCGTTGCTACGTTAGTATAATTGCCATTATTAATGTACCTGCTAAACTAAGTACACTTAATATAATAGAAGCAATACTAAAGCTTTTAAAAGTATGTTCCATTTTAATATTGCTAAATTCCGTAACTACCCAAAAATAAGCATCATTGGTATGGCTCATCATCATTGTTCCGCTACAAATAGCCATTAATAATAAGCTAAGTTGTATAGCATTTACAATACCAAGCT
>Ga0114942_1000127_pt1 | contig 20026 bp, 15 predicted proteins | sample LowerColdCreek_FD_88674 | JGI IMG/M metagenome (GOLD analysis project Ga0114942, IMG submission 88674) | Groundwater microbial communities from Cold Creek, Nevada to study Microbial Dark Matter (Phase II) - Lower Cold Creek | ecosystem: Environmental > Aquatic > Deep subsurface > Groundwater ... | reverse complement strand
TGAAGGCGCGCGACGCGGGCAATGAAGCCACACGCGTGAAGACGGCGCATGCCGAGGCTGTCAACGCGCTGGAATCGCGCACCGCCGAACTGCGCGCCGTCGAGGCCATGCTGGAGGAGGTGCGCCAGTCGCACTACGCCGCCGGCGACGAGCTGCACGCATCACAAGGCCGTTATGCCGAGGCGCAGCTGGAAGTCAGCCGGCTGGAAGAACGCATCCGCTTCGTCGTCGAAAGCCGCAACCGCGCCCAGGCGCGCCTGGCCGAGCTGCATGCCCAGGACCAGCAATGGCGCGAGCGCGCGGAGCAGTCCGCCACCGAGCTGGAAGGCATCGCCGAGCAGATCGCGGGCGCCGACGAACAGAGCGAGATCCTGGCGGCCCAGGCCGAGGAGCAGCAGGCCCAGTTGCCGCAGACCGAAGACGCCGTGCGCGCCGCGCAGACACGTGCCAACGAGCAGCGCACGCGGGTGACACAGGTGCAGCAGCAGATCCAGGTGCTGGCGGCCGAAAGCCGCAGCGTCGACGAGCAGGCGAGGGCGCTGCGCCAGCGGGAGGACCGGCTGACGGCCGAGTCACGAGCGCTGGGCGCACCCGACCACGAAGCCCTCGAAGCCTTGCGCGAACGTGCCGCGGCAGCCGATGAGGCCCGTGAGCTGTCCGACGCCCGCCTGCAGGAGCTGGCCGAGCAGGTCCCGCAGCTCGAAGAGCAGCGCCGCAACGCGCAGCAGGACGCCAATGCGCAGTTGGCCAAGCAGTCCGACTTGACCGCGCGCCTGGAGGCCCTGAAGGCGCTGCAGGAGAAGGTACAGACCGAAGGCAAGCTCAAGCCCTGGCTGGCCAAGCATGGCCTGGACGGGCTGCAAGGCCTGTGGACCCAGCTGCACATCGAACACGGCTGGGAGAACGCGCTGGAAGCCGCGCTGCGTGAGCGCATGGGCGCCCTCAGCGTGGGCCGGCTGGACACGGTGCGCGCCTTCGAGGCCGACGCGCCGCCGGCTCGGCTGGCCTTCTATTCGACGCCGCCTGGCGCGATCGCCAACACGCACGAAACGTTGCCCAAGCTGAGCGAGCTGCTGCGCTTGAACGACGCCGGCCTCTCCGCGCTGCTGAACGACTGGCTGGAAGGCGTCTACACCGCGCCGACGCTGGACGATGCGCTGGCGGCACGCGGCAAGCTCACGCATGGCGAGCTGATCCTGACGCCGGCCGGCCACGCCGTCGGCCAGTTCTCGGTCACCTTCTACGCGCCGGACTCCGAGCAGGCCGGCCTGCTGGCGCGCGCGCAGGAGATCGAGCAGCTGACGACGGCGCAACGCGCGCAGAACCTGATCGCGGACGAAGCCCGCGTCACGCTGAGTCGCATCGAGCACCAGTTCAACGACGCCAATGGACGGCTCGCGACGCTACGCCGCGAGGCCAGCGAGGCGCAGACGCGCGCCCACCAGATCCACGTGGAGCTGCTGCGCCTGTCGCAGCAAGCCGAGGCCAGCCAGCAGCGCCGCAGCGCGCTGGACGCCGAGCTGGCCGAGATCGCCGCTCAGCAGGAATCGCTGCAGGAGCGCCGCGCGGTCGGCGAGGCGCGCTTCGAGGAGCTGGACATCCAGCTCGGCGACGCCCAGCAGCGCCACGCCGAACTTGAGGACGGCACCATTGCCGCCGAACGCAAACTGGCCGACGCGCGCGAGCAGCTGCGTGCGCTGGAGCGCCGCGCGCAGGAGGCGCGCTTTGCCACCCAGACGCTGGCCGCGCGACGGGGTGAGCTGCAGCGCGGCATCGAGACTGCCCAGGCGCAGATCGCCACCGTCGCCGCGTCCGCTGCCAGCCTGCAGACCGAGCTGGACGGCTTCAACGACGTGGCCGCCCAGAACGGGCTGCAGGAGGCGCTGGCCCTCAAGGTTGAACGCGAACAGGCGCTGGCCACCGTGCGCGCCAATTACGACGACCTCTCGCTGCGCCTGCGCAAGGCGGACGAGCAGCGCATGACCTTCGAGCGCAGCCTGGACCCGCTGCGCGAGGCGATCACCAAGCTGCAGCTCGAAGAACAGGCCGCCCAGCTCGGCGGCGCGCAGTACCGCGAGCAGCTCGAAGCGGCGGCCGTCGACCCGGAAGCGCTGGCCAAGTCCGTGGAAGAGAACGGCGTCAAGCTGCATGGCCTGCAAAGCGAGATCGACCGCATCAACCGGGAGATCGCCGCCCTCGGCGCCGTCAACCTCGCCGCGCTGGATGAGCTCACCACCGCCCGCGAACGCAAGACCTTCCTCGACTCGCAATGTGCCGATCTGAGCTCGGCCATCGCCACGCTGGAAGACGCGATCCACAAGATCGACCTGGAAACCCGCGACCTGCTGGGCTCGACCTTCAACCAGGTCAACAGCCACTTCGGACGCATGTTCCCCGAGCTGTTCGGCGGCGGCGAGGCGCGGTTGGTCATGACCGGCGACGAGATCCTGGACGCCGGCGTGCAGGTCATGGCGCAGCCGCCGGGCAAGAAGAACAGCACCATCCACCTGCTGTCGGGTGGTGAAAAGGCGCTGACCGCGATTGCCCTGGTGTTCGCGATCTTCCAGCTCAATCCCGCGCCCTTCTGCCTGCTGGACGAAGTGGACGCGCCGCTGGATGACGCCAACACCGAGCGTTATGCGCGGCTGGTGACCAAGATGAGCGCCGGCACGCAATTCCTCTTCATCTCGCACAACAAGATTGCGATGGAAATGGCTGAACAACTGATTGGGGTGACGATGCAGGAGCAGGGCGTCTCGCGCATCGTCGCGGTCGACATGGACAAGGCCCTGGCCATGGCGGAAGCATGAACATCAGCCTCACGACACTGCTGGCCATCCTCGGCGGCCTGGTGCTGATTGCCGTCGTTGCCCATGGCGCCTGGCAGGCGCGCAAGGCTGGCCCCAGGCGCGCCGTGCCGCCGCCGGAGGAGCCGCACTTCGATCTGGCGCCGGTCGTTGCTGCCGATGCCGGCGATGCGGTGGCCGACCCGCTGGAGGCGACCCTGCCCGCCGTGGCACGGCCGCCGCGCCGGCCGTCGTTGCGGGTGGACGCGTTGATCGACGCGATCGCCACCATCACCGTCGAGACACCTGCCTCCGGTGAGCTGGCGTTGCAGCACCAGCCCGGCAGCCGCCGCGCGGGCACCAAGCCCTTCCAGATCGAAGGCCTGAACACACTGACGGGCGACTGGGAGCTGCCCACGCCAGGCCAGCGCTACAGCGAGTTCCAGGCCGGCGTGAAGATGGCCAACCGCAGTGGCTCGCTCAACGAGATCGAGTACTCCGAGTTCGTGCAGAAGGTGCAGGCCTTTGCCGACGGCATCGGCGGCTTCGTGCAGTTCCCCGACATGCTGGATGTCGTTGCCCGCGCCCGCGAGCTGGACCAGTTCGCCGCCAGCCACGATGCCCAGCTCGCGCTGCTGCTGCGCGCGAAGGCGGCGGCCTGGACGCCCGGCTTCGTGCAGCAGGCGGCTTCGCGGCATGGTTTCGTCGCGGGTGCGCTGCCCGGCCGGCTGGTGATGCCCGCAGCCGACGAGGGAGCGCCGCCGGTGCTGACGCTGCAGTTCGACGCCCAGGCCGCACTGGCAGAGGACCCCGAGGCCCTGTCGCTGCGCGAGCTGACGCTGGCCCTGGACGTGCCGCAGACACCCGCCGAGCAGGAGCCCTTCGCGCTGTGGCAGGAAGCCGCGCGCGCCCTGGCCCGCGACCTGGAGGCCGAGGTCTGCGACGACCGCGGCCAGGTGCTGGGCCTGCACGCCTTCGCGGCCATCGACGTCGAGCTGAAGAAGCTCTACGAAGCGTTGGCGGAGCGTGACCTGGCGGCCGGGTCGCCGGCGGCAAGAAGGCTGTTCAGCTAAATGGTGACAAGCCTGCTGCTGATCAGCCTGCTGATCCTCGGCAGCGCGTTCTTTTCGATGGCCGAGCTGTCGCTGGCCGCGTCGCGCCGGCTCAATCTGCAGCAGCGCGCCGACGCGGGTGACGCCCGCGCCGCCAGGGTGCTGGCCGTGCAGGAGCATCCGGGCGACTACTTCACCGTCGTGCAGATCGGCGTCAACACCGTCGCCATCCTGGCCGGCATCGTCGGGGAGGGCGCGTTCACGCCCCATTTCGAGGGCTTGTTCCGCCTCGTGGTGACGTCTGACGTTGCCGCCACGCTCGGCTTTGCGGCGTCTTTCATCAGCATCACGTCGCTGTTCATCGTGCTGGCCGACCTGGTGCCCAAGCGGCTGTCCATGAGCGAGCCCGAGCGCGTGGCCATGGCCCTCGTCGGCCCCATGCTGCTGCTGTGCCGTGTGCTCAAGCCGCTGGCCTGGTTCTTCAGCAGCCTCACCGAGGGCCTGATCCGTCTGCTGGGCCTGCCCGCCAAGCGCGACGAAACCATCAGCTACCGCGACATCCTGGCGCTGACCGAGGCCGGCTACCAGGCCGGCGTGGTGGCCGACGAGGAGCAGCAGGTCATCGCCAACGTCTTCGAGCTGGACACGCGCACGGTCGAGACCGTGATGACGGAGCGCGAGCGCATCGTCTTCTTCTCGCGTGACGACGACGACGCGCTGATCCGCAACCGCATCGCCGAGGCGCCTCACTCGACCTACCTCGTCTGCGACGGCGACGTGGACCAGGTCGTCGGCTACGTGGACGCGACCGACCTCTTCCAGCGCGTGCTGCGCGACGAGCGCCTGTCGTTGCGCGAGGACGGTGGCGTGCTCGTCAAGAAGGTGCTGATCGTGCCGGACCGGCTGACGCTGTCCGAGATGCTGACCCAGTTCCGCGAGGCGCACGAGGACTTCGCCGTTGTCGTCAACGAGTACAGCCGCGTGGTGGGCGTCATCACGCTGAACGACGTGATGAACACGGTGATGGGCAGCCTGGTCGCGCCGCACGACGAGGAGCAGATCGTGCGCCGCGAGGACGGCTCCTACCTGGCCGATGGCATCACGCCCATCCCGGACGTCGAGCGCTCGCTGGGCATCGCGAGCTGGCCGAACGCGGGCACCTATGACACGCTGGCCGGCTTCCTGATGGTCATGCTGCGCCGCATCCCGCGCCGCACGGATGTCGTCGAGTGGGAAGGCTGGCGCTTCGAGGTCGTGGACGTGGACAGCTACCGGGTGGACCAGGTGATGATCACGCCCGCGGCGCGTGCCGTCAGCGACTGAGGCCGGTTCAGTACACCGGGTCGCGCTGCAGCCAGCCGTCAGGTCCGGCCTGCACGGCGGGCAAGAATTAACGGCCGACCGTCGTATAGGCATCCAAGCGCGCCCGTGATGCCCCTGGGTGAGCCTTGTGGGCCTAGCATGCGCTGGATCGCGGCGATGGGGGAGACGTCATGCGAACTTCGGAACACGTGCTGAACCGGGCCGAGATCGAGAAGGCCGGACTTGGCGAACGCATGCGGAGCCTGCACGGCATCCTGCGGGCCCGTTTTCCTTTCATCGGGCGCATCGCGCTGGCGCTCTACGACCCCGGCACCGACCTGCTCAAGACCTTCGCGAGCAGCAATGAGGATGGCCTCTCGCTGCAGCGCCACGAGGCAACGCTGGCGAGTGTGCCGTCGTTGATGGCGCTGCGCGAGACGGGGCTTCCACGCGTCGTGGACGACATCCCCGACACCTTCCGCAACGGCAGCGTGCACACCAACTGGCTCACGTCGCACCAGTACCGCAGCAGCTACACGCTGCCCATCTTCCGCGGCACGGAGCTGTCGGCCTTCCTGTTCTTCGACTCGACCGAGCGCGCGGCCTTCACGCCGCCGGTGCGCGGGGTGCTGGACCAGTTCGCCGACATCATTTCGCAGCTCTACCTGCTGCGCCTGTCGGCGGTGCATCACCTGATCGGTGCGGTGGATATCGCCACGGGTCTCGCGCGCATCCGCGACGTGGAGACCGGCCGCCACCTGGAGCGCATGGCCAAGTACGCCAGGCTCATCGCGCGCAGCGTGGCCGAGCGCTACGAGCTCAGCGACGAGGTCGTCGAGTACCTGCACCTGTTCGCGCCGCTGCACGACATCGGCAAGGTCGGCATCCCCGACGCCATCCTGCTCAAGCCCGGCAAGCTGGACGCCGACGAATGGAAGCACATGCAGCAGCATGTGCGCATCGGCGAGGAGCTCATCGACCACATCGTCAGCGATCTCGGCCTGCAGGGCGATGCGGCCGCCACCATCATGCGCGATGTGGTGGCCGGCCATCATGAGCGGGGGGACGGCAGCGGCTACCCACGCGGGCTCCGGCTGGCCGACATCCCGGTGGCGGCCCGCATCGTCGCCGTGGCCGACATGTACGACGCCTTGTCCTCCGCCCGACCCTACAAGAGGCCCTGGGACGAGGCCCGTTGCGCCGAGGAGCTGCGCAGCCAGGCCGCGCGCGGGCTTGTCGATGGCGCCTGCGTCGAAGCGCTGCTGGGCGCGGACGACGCCCGCCGGGAGATTCGCGAACGCTTCGCCGACTGACAGCGGTTGTGCGCCCGCCGTGGCGGTGGCCGGCCGCGACAATGGCGGCATGACCGACGCACCCGCCCAGCGCGCCGCCGAGCTGCGCGCCCAGCTGAACCACCATGCCCACCTGTACTACGTGCTCGACGCGCCCGAGCTGCCGGACGCCGAGTACGACAAGCTCTTTGCCGAGCTGCAGGCCATCGAAGCCGCCCACCCTGAGCTGTTGACGCCGGATTCGCCGACGCAGCGGGTCATCGGCAAGGTGCTGCCGGGCCTGACTCCGGTGCGGCATGTGGTGCCCATGCTGTCGATCACGACCGAGACCGACACCACCGAGGGCGGCGCCATCGCCTTCGATGCCCGCGTACGTCGGGAGCTGGGCCTGGGCGAACTGGACGCGCCTGTCGAGTACGCCGCCGAGCTGAAATTCGACGGCTTGGCCATGAGCCTTCGCTACGAGGACGGCGTGCTCGTCCAGGCCGCCACGCGCGGTGACGGCGAGACCGGCGAGGATGTGACGCAGAACGTGCGCACCATCGGCCAGATCCCGCTGCGGCTCAAGGGCGCTGCATCTGAGAGCCCGCCGGCGGTGCTGGAGGTGCGCGGCGAGGTCTACATGCGCCGCGACGACTTCGAGAAATTGAACGAACGCCAGCGCGAGCGCGGCGAGAAGACCTTCGTGAACCCGCGCAACACCGCGGCCGGCGCCATCCGCCAGCTCGACCCGGCGCTGGTGCGGCAACGGCCACTGTGCTTCTATGCCTATGGCCTGGGCGAGGTGCAGGGCTGGGAGATTCCCGCCACTCACGCCGGCATGCTGGATGCGCTGGCGGCCTTGGGCCTGCCCGTCAACGCTGACCGCGTGGTGGCGCACGGCCCGGGTGGCCTGGTTCAGTTCCATCACGCGATGGCGCTCAAGCGCGACGCACTGCCCTTCGACATCGACGGCATCGTCTACAAGGTCAATTCGCGCGAGCTGCAGGCGAAGCTCGGCTTCAAGACCCGCGAGCCGCGCTGGGCCGTCGCGCACAAGTACCCCGCGCAGGAGCAGGTCACCAGGCTGTTGGCCATCGACATCCAGGTCGGCCGCACCGGCAAGCTGACGCCCGTGGCGCGCCTCGACCCGGTGTTCGTCGGCGGCACGACGGTGTCCAACGCGACGCTGCACAACCTGTTCGAGATGCGCCGCAAGGGCGTGCGCGTGGGCGACAGGGTCATCATCCGCCGTGCGGGAGATGTGATCCCCGAGGTGGTTGGCCGCATGCCGGGTGAACGGCCGAGCTATGTGCCCAACTTCCATTTCCCAAGCGAATGCCCCGTCTGCAAGAGTGCGGCCGCGCGCGAAAAAGGCAGCATCGAATACCGCTGCACCGGTGGCGTGTTCTGCCCGGCGCAGCGCAAGCAGGCCATGCTGCACTTCGCCGGCCGGCGCGCGATGGACATCGAGGGCCTGGGCGACAAGCTGGTGGAGCAACTCGTGGACGCGGGCATCGTGTTGAGCCTGCCCGGCCTCTACAAGCTGGGCGTCGCCAAGCTGGCGGCCCTGGACCGCATGGCCGAGAAGAGCGCGCAGAACATCGTCGACGCGCTTGAGAAGAGCAAGTCGCCGACGCTGGCCCGCTTCCTGTTCTCGCTGGGCATCCGCCAGGTCGGCGAGACGACCGCCAAGGACCTGGCTCGCCACTTCGGCACGCTGGACAAGCTGATGAACGCCAGCGTGGAGCAGTTGCTGGAGGTGCCCGACGTGGGCCCCATCGTCGCGGCCAGCATCCACACCTTCTTCGCACAGCCGCACAACCGCGAGGTCGTCGAGCAGTTGCTGGCGGCCGGTGTGCAGCCGAAGGAAAGCGCCGGCGAGGCCGACGACCGGCCGCGACCGCTGCTGGGCAAGACGCTGGTGCTGACCGGCACGCTGCCGACGCTGTCCCGGGATGAGGCCCAGGCCTTGATCGAGGACGCAGGCGGCAAGGTCAGCGGCTCGGTCTCCAAGAAGACCAGCTACGTCATCGCCGGTGAGGAGGCGGGCAGCAAGCTGGAGAAGGCCCGCACGCTGGGCGTGGCGGTGCTCGACGAGGCCGGTCTGCGCGCGCTGCTGAGCTGAGCGTTGGCGCCGCCAGGCCTGCGGCTGCGGCCTGGCTTGTGGTTTTGGATCGAAATACGTATGATTGACGTCATGCGAGATTCAAAAGCCAGCGTCAGAGCCTCCGCCAAGGAAGCTTCACACGAACGCATCGTCGCCGCCGCCGCGCGGGCCATCCGCCGCAGCGGCTATGACGGCACGGGTGTGGCAGACATCATGAAGGAGGCCGGGCTGACGCACGGCGCCTTCTACGCGCACTTCGCGTCGCGCGAGGCCATGCTGGCCGAGGCCGCCGACCGGGCGTGCGCCGAATCGGCGGCCGCGGCTGCGGGTGTGTTGGCCGGTGCGCCGGCCCCTGGTGGCCTGGCTTGCATGCTCGAGGCGTACTTGTCCAAAGGGCACGAGCAGCAGGTGGAGCGGGGCTGCCCGCTGGCGGCGCTGGGCTCGGAGACGCCGCGCCAGGCACCGGAAGTGCGTCGGGTGACGACGCGGCATGTCAAGGAGACCGTCGACCTCATCGCCCGGCAGTCGCCCGACTGGGGCCAGCCCGGTGCGCACGAGCAGGCGCTCGTGACACTGGCGACGATGGTCGGCGCCTTGCTGCTGGCCCGCGCCGTCGATGAACCCGCGCTGTCGGATCGTTTGCGCGAGGCGGCACTGAAGCATCTGTGCCCCACACGCGGTTGAGGCCGGGTCCATTGCGGCCCCTTTTTTTGCTCGCACATATGACGATCATCATGTGGCGAAAGCTGCCCCTTGCAAACCCACTCGCTGACGGAGACATGTCATGACCATGAACAACAGGATCGCCCTCGTGACCGGCGCCTCGTCCGGCATCGGCCGCGCCACTGCGGAGCGGCTCGCGCAGGCGGGCTGGCGCGTCTACGGCACCAGCCGACGCGGCGCCGGCCCGGGCCGGCAGCCCTTCGAGATGCTGGCGCTGGACGTGACCGATGACGCCTCGGTGCACGCCGCCGTGCAGACCTTGATCGAGCGGGAAGGGCGCATCGACCTGCTTGTCAACAACGCCGGCTTCGGCGTCGCACCCGCCGCCGCTGAAGAGAGCTCGCTGGCGCAGGCGCAGGCCATCTTCGACACCAACTTCTTCGGTGTCGTGCGGATGACCCGCGCCGTGCTGCCGCACATGCGCCGCCAGGCCAGCGGGCGCATCATCAACATTGGCTCCGTGCTGGGCTTCCTGCCCATGCCGTATGGCGCGCTCTATGCCGCGACCAAGCACGCGATCGAGGGCTATTCGGAATCGCTCGACCATGAGCTTCGCTCGCTCGGCATCCGGGTCTCGGTCATCGAGCCGGCCTACACGAAGACGCCGTTCGATGCCAACCTCATGGAGCCCGACAGCAAGCTCGATGAGTACCGCCAGGTGCGTGCCGAGGTGACGCAGCGGGTCAGCGAGGTGATGACGACCGCCGAGCCACCGGGCGTGGTGGCCGAGGTCGTCCTGAAGGCGGCGCAGGCGCTTCGCCCCAAGGTGCGATACACCGCCGGCGTCCTCGCTGCGCGGCTGCGCCTGCTGCGCACCTTTGCGCCTGCCGGCCTGATGGATGCGGGCATCCGCAAGGACCTGCGGCTGAAGGCCTGACCCGCTGACCCAACGCAAAGGCATCACGATGAAAGCATTTCTGCTCGACAGCTATGGCAAGCAGCGCGCATTGCGCCTGGCCGACGTGCCCGATCCGACGGTCGGCGATGACGAGGTCCTGGTGCAGGTGCGCGCCGCAGGCGTGAACCTGCTGGACGCCAAGATCAGGAGCGGCGAGTTCAAGCTCATCCTGCCCTATCGCCTGCCCCTGGTGCTGGGGCATGACGTGGCGGGCGTGGTGGTCAAGGTCGGCCCGCAGGTGCGGCAGTTCAAGCCGGGCGACGAGGTCTATGCGCGGGCCGATGACTTCCGCATCGGCAGCTTTGCGGAGTTCATTGCCGTCCGCGAGGCATCGCTTGCTCCCAAGCCCCCTGGGGTGTCAATGGAGGAGGCTGCCGCCATCCCGCTGGTCGGCCTGACGGCCTGGCAGGCGCTGGTCGAGAAGGCGCAGTTGAAGAAGGGGCAGAAGGTCTTCATCCAGGCCGGGTCCGGCGGCGTCGGCAGCTTCGCCATCCAGCTGGCCAAGCACCTGGGCGCCACCGTCGCCACCACGACGAGCACCGCCAACGTCGACTGGGTGAAGCGTCTCGGGGCGGACGTCGTCATCGACTACAGGAAGCAGGACTTCGAAGCGGTCCTGAGCGACTACGACATCGTCCTGCACAGCCAGGACGCGCAGGCGCTGCAAAAGTCCTTGCGCGTGCTGAGGCCAGGCGGCCAGGTCATCTCCATTTCCGGGCCGCCCGACCCGGCGTTCGGCGAGCAGATCACGGCGCCCTGGTTCCTGAAACTGGCCATGCGCCTGCTGAGCGCCAGCGTCCGTCGCCGGGCCCGGGCGCGGGGCGTCGGTTTCTCCTTTTGTTCATGACAGCCAGCGGCGGGCAACTGCGCGAGATCACGCGGCTCCTCGACGCCGGCGCCGTTCGCCCGGTCGTCGAGCGCGTGTTCGGGTTCGAGGCCACGAACGAAGCGCTGGCCCATGTCGAGGCCGGGCGTGCCAAGGGCAAGGTCGTCGTCAAGCTGAAATAGCCTGAGCGCCGCCCGGTGGGCGTCATGCGGCGGGCCTTGCTGGCGTGCTCACCAGGGCGCGTTTGGCCCAGTCGGGCACCGTCTCGAACAGGTGGTCGATGAAGGCCCGGGTCTTGGCCGGCATCAGCCGCCGGCTGGCCGTCAGCAGGTGCACGGGCAGGGGCTCGTAGCGCCAGTCGGGGAGCACCGGCACCAGCGTGCCGGCCGCGACGTCGGACGCCACCATGCCGAAGGGAAAGCTGCCCAGGCCGCCGCCGGCGCGCGTCAAGGACAGCACCAGCCCGATGGAGTTGGCCTCCAGCGGCCCACGCACCTCCACCTCCACCGTCTGACGACCGTTCTGCAGCTTGCGGTGCGTGCCCTTGCCCTGGCTCAGCACGACAAAATCATGCCCGGCCAAGTCGGCCGGTGTCTGCGGTGCGGGTCGCGCCTGCAGGTAGACGGGGCTGGCGTACAGGCCGCGCTCCAGCATCATGTATTGGCGGGCGATCAGGTCGGGCTCGTCCACCGGGCCCATGCGCACGGCCACGTCGTAGGGCTCATTGAAGAGGTCGACACGGCGCGGCGTCGTGTCCACCTCCAGGGTCACCCTGGGGTAGCGGCGCACGAAGCGCGCGAAGCTTTCGGCCAGCACCAGCATCGCGAACTCCGCCGGCACGGCCACGCGCAGCCGCCCCTGCGGTGTCGCGTCGCGGGAGGCCAGCCACTGCCGGGTCTCGGCGATGTCGTCGTCATGCCGCGCGGCACGCTCGGCCAGCTGCTCGCCCAGCTCGGTCAGCGTCAGCCGGCTGGCGCCAGGCACGAACAGCCGCGCGCCCACCGAGGTCTCCAGCGCCGTGAGGCGCCGGCTCAGCGTGGCCTTGGGGCAAGCGAGCTGGCGGGCCGCTTCGGACAGCGATCCCGCCTTGTGAACCCGGGCCAGCAGCAGGAGGTCGTCGATCTTCATCTCGCCCTTTGATGTCGATTTTGATCGTTTCGTTTCCGGAACGGTGCGTTTGAGTTTTGTGGCTTCTCGCCATAAATGGAACTCTCTACAGTCCGGCCCATCATGTCAAGCGCACGTCTCCTCCAGCCCCAAAGGCAGCGCATCGGTGCCGGCTTCCAGGCTGAAGGTTGGCGTGAGCCGCTGGCGCTGCTCGACCCCTTCATCGCGGTCGACCACTTCCGCATGAGCGAGCCTGCCTTCGCGCCGCACCCGCACGCCGGCTTCTCGGCGGTGACCTATCTGTTCGACGACTCGGCCGCCGGCATGGTCAGCCGCGACTCGCTGGGTGGCGAGCACGCCATCCCGCCCGGCGGCCTGCACTGGACCCTGGCGGGCCGTGGCGTCATGCACGATGAATTCCCGGCCGATCCCGGCCGTGAGGCGCATGGCCTGCAGATCTTCGTCAACCTGCCCGCCGATCAGAAGCTGCGCGCGCCGACCGTCATGCGCCTGTCAACCGAGCAGATGCCACGCCGTGTGGGCGAAGGTTGGCGGGCGGTGCAGGTGTTTGGCGCCGACACGGCGCTGGACCTGCCGTGGTCCACCTCGCTGGTGCTGGTCGACATCGCCGCCGGCGCCGCTTTCGATGTCGTGCTGCCCGAAGGCGAGCAAGGCTTTGCCATCGTCATCCACGGCAACGGACACACCGACAAGCTGCCGCTGTGCGCCGGCCGTGCGCTCAGCCTGCCGCTGGGCAGCCAGACCCGCATCGTGGCCAACGAGGCCCTGCGCCTGGCCTGCTTCTGCGGCCGGCCGCTCCATGAACCCGTCGTGCGCCACGGCCCCTTCGTCATGAGCGACGAAGGCCAGGTCGTGGCCGCGCTGCAGCGATTCCAGTCGGGCGGCATGGGCCGCCTGAGCCCCCGATAAAACCAAGCCAAGGAAACCTGTCATGAACGCACCGCAAGAAAACACCACCGCGCCGACGCCCAGGAAGAGCGGCCCACCCGTGCCGCTGCTGATCGTCGGCGCGTTGCTGCTGATCGGCGGCATCGCCCTGGGCGGGCGCATGTGGTGGAGGGCCCAGCACCTGGTGGAGACCGAGAACGCCTTCATCGCCGGCCGCATCCACCCGGTCGCCACGCGGGTGGCCGGTGTCGTGACCGAGATGCACATGCAGGACAACGCCGTCGTCAAGGCCGGTGACGTGCTGCTGCGCCTGGACCCGGCCGACGCCGCCGTGCAGATCGAGCGCCTCAAGGCCCAGATCGCCCAGGCCGATGCGGCCATCGCCACCAGCGCCGCGCAGATTGCCCAGGCCAGGGCCCAGTCGGCAGTGACGAACGCGCAGATCGCCCAGGCCGAGAGCGTGCTGGCCCGCACCGAGCTGGACGCCAGGCGCAGCCAGGCGCTGTTCGGCGCGGAGCTGCGCGCGACCAGCAAGCAGGAGCTGGACGCGGCCCTGGCCGCGCGTGACGTTGCCCGCGCCGACCTCGCCGCCCGCAAGGCCGGTGCCGCCGCCGCCAAGGAGGCCATCGTGGCCGCCGAGAGCGCACGCCAGTCCGCCAAAGCGCAGAAGGGTGCGACCCAGGCGCTGCTGAAGGATGCGCAGAACCAGCTCGGCTATGTCGAGCTGAAGGCGTCCAGCGACGGCCGCATCGGCAAGCGCACCGTGGAGGTGGGCCAGCGCGTGCAGGCGGGCCAGCAGCTCGCAGCCATCGTCGAACCCGGGACCTGGGTCGTCGCCAATTTCAAGGAGACGCAGCTCGCGAAGATGAAGCCGGGGCAGAAGGTCCATGTGCACATCGATGCCTTCCCGGGCCACGACCTGCTGGCCCATGTCGACAGCTTCGCCCCTGCCTCGGGTGCCAGCTTCGCGCTGCTGCCGCCCGACAACGCGACCGGCAACTTCACCAAGGTCGTCCAGCGCGTGCCCGTCAAGGTCGTGTTCGAGCCCGAGAGCCTGAAGGCGCTGGGCGACGCCGCGTCACGCATCGTGCCAGGCCTGTCGGTGCAGGTGGAAGTCGAAATCGCCGGCTGAACCTGCCATGGGCAACGAAAACTACCTCCCCCCACCGCCCGACCAGAAGGTCAGCGGCCGCACCTGGCTGGCCGTGCTGGCCGGGCTGCTGGGCGCCTTCATGGCGGTGCTGGACATTGCCATCACCAACTCCTCGCTGCGCGACATCCTCGGCGCGCTGTCGGCCACGCAGGAGGAGGGCTCCTGGATCTCCAGCGCCTACCTGGTCGCCGAGATCGTCGTCATCCCGCTCGCGGGCTTCCTGGCGATGGTGTTCTCCACGCGCCGCTACCTGATCGTCAACGTGGTGCTGTTCCTGATCTTCAGCACGCTGTGCGGCATGGCGTGGAGCCTGGAGTCCATGATCGTCTTCCGCGCCGCGCAAGGCTTCACCGGCGGCGTGATGATCCCGATGGCGATGACGCTGGTCACCCGCAAGCTGCCCATGAACAAGCGTCCCATCGGCCTGGCGCTGTTCGGCATGACGGCGACGCTGGCGCCCACGCTGGGCCCGACGGTGGGCGGCTACCTGACCGAGCTGTATGGCTGGCCCAGCATCTTCTACATCAACTGGGTGCCGGGCATCCTGCTGGTCCTCGGCGTGGGCATCGGCCTGGACAAGGAGCCTATGAACTTGCGGCTGCTGCGCGACGTCGACTGGTTCGGCATCGCCTGCATGGCCATCGGCCTGGGGTCGCTCACGGCCATGCTGGAGGAGGGCAATGCCAAGGACTGGTTCCAGAGCCCGTTCATCATCACCACGGCCGTGCTGGCGGTGGGCGGCATCTACGGCTGGGCCTGGCGCGGGCTGACGCGCAAGAACAGCTTCATCGACCTGCACATCCTCGGCCGCCCGAGCTTCCTGATCGCCGGCGTCATCGCCTTCACGACCGGCATGGGCCTCTACGGCTCGGCGTTCATCCTGCCGCTGTACCTGGGCCAGATCGCCAGCTACACGCCCATGCAGATCGGCCTGGTCATCATGTGGATGGGCCTGCCGCAGCTGTTCATCATGCCGTTCGCCGCCAAGCTCTCCACCACGCTGGACAACCGCGTGATGATGAGCGTGGGCCTGGGGCTGTTCGCGCTGTCGTGCTTCATGAACACGCACATGAGCGCCGACACGGCCGGCCCGGAGCTGATCGCCGCGCAGATCGTGCGCGCCCTGGGCCAGCCGCTCATCATGATCACGCTGACCAACTTCGCCGTGAACGGCATCTCGCCCCAGCTGCTGCCCAGCGCCTCGGGCATGTTCAACATGATGCGCAACCTCGGCGGCTCGGTCGGCATTGCCATGCTGGCCACGCTGCTGACCAACCGCGAGCACCTGCACAGCGCCCGCATCGGCGAGTCGGTCAGCCTGTATGAGCCGGCCACCCAGGCGCGGCTTGACGCGCTGGCGCAGACCTTCGCCGCCAAGGGCTTCGACCTCGCCACGGCACAGGACATGGCGCTGAAGGCGCTGGACAACGTCGTGCGCCGCGAGAGCTTCGTCATGGCCTACAACGACGCCTTCCTGATCCTCGGCATCGCGCTGCTCAGTTGCGTCGTCATCGTCTGGATGAGCAAGAAGGTGCTGGGTGGCGCCGGCGCCGCCGAAGCCGCACATTGAATCGGGAGATCGCCATGATCCAACTCAAGACCGTCCTCACCCTCGTTGCCACGGCCGCGCTCGCCGCCTGCACGACGCTGGGCCCCAACTACCAGGCGCCCGCCGCCAATGCGCCTCTCGCCTACCGCGCCGCCGCGCCCGTGGCCGGTGCCGAGCTGCAGCGCGACTGGTGGCTGATGTTCGGCGACGCGCAGCTCAACGCGCTCGAAGCCCAGGCGCTGCAGGCCAGCCCGACGCTGGCAGCAGCGGCAGCGCGCGTCGAACGCGCCCGCGCCGTGTTTGGCGCGACCCAGGCCGACCACCTGCCGCGCGTGGACCTCGGCGCCAATGCCGGCGGCCTGCGCACGTCCGCCAAGGCGACGACCACGCCGGTGCTGAATGGCCGCGCCGTTACCTTCGAGGGCGAGACCTTCGGCCTGTCGGCCAGCATCGGCTGGGAGCTGGACCTGTGGGGCCGCGTGAAGCGCCAGAGCGAGTCCGCCCAGGCCCAGCTCGATGCCTCCACGCTGGACGCCGCCGCCGCGCGCGTCGCGCTGACCGCCGACGTCGCCAACGCCTACTGGCAATGGCGTGCACTGGCCGACGAAGCCGCCGCGCTGCAACGCCTGCGCGACAGCCGCGCCAAGGCCTTCAAGGTGGCGCAGACGCGCTTTGATGTCGGCTCGTCCACGATGCAAGACCTGGAACGCGTGCGCGCCGAACTGGCCGCTGCGGACGCCGACATCACTGACCTGCCGCGCCGCCAGGCCCTCTTGCTGAACCAGATCGCCGCGCTGACCGGCCAGGCTGCGGCCGAGCTGAGGCTGCAGGCCTCGCCCATGGCCGCGCCGCCGCTGCTGCGCGCCGGCCTGCCGTCGGAGCTGCTGCAGCGCCGCCCCGACCTGGCCCAGAGCCTTGCCCAGCTGCACGCCGCCACCGCACAGGTCGGCATTGCCGAAGCGGCCTTCTACCCGTCCATCAAGCTGACGGGCAGCTTCGGCTATTCCAGCGAAGACCTCGGCTCGCTGATCTCGGCGCCGGCGCGGCTCTACAACGTCGGCCCCAGCATCTCGCTGCCGCTGTTCGAAGGCGGCCGCAACAAGGCCAACCTGGCATCGAGCAAGGCCCAGGTCGACGAGTCGCTCGCCGCCTTCCGCAGCCGCATGCTGCAGGCGCTGCGCGAGGTGGACGACGCGCTGGCCGAACTGCAGGGCCGCGCCGCGACGGTGGACGCGCAGAACCGCACGTTGAGCTCGGCGAGCCAGGCACTGACGGTGGCCAGGAGCCGCTACGACAAGGGCGCCGTCAGCTATCTCGACGTGACCGAGGCCGAGCGCACGCCGCTGGCCACCGAACGCGCGCTGGCGCAGTTGCGCGGCGCGCAGTGGGCGGCAACGGCTCAGCTCGTCAAGGCCCTCGGTGGAGGCTGGGCGCCTAGCGGCAGCTGACACCCAGGGCATGTTGCACCCCCGCGAGGGAAGCGCAACAGGCAACGCATCACCTGCGCCGGCCGATGCCCTGATGCGCGGCGGACTCAAGCAGCCATGTGCCGCCGAGGCGGTTGCCGCCGATGGCCGCCAGCTGCCCAGCGCGCGACTGCGCTGCGCCTCGTCAGGGCGTGGTTCGCAGCGCCAGCAGCGCCACCGCCATGCGCGCTGCCGCGCCGCGATGGGCGGCGGAGAAGGCGAGGGCGTTAGCGCTCATGGCGCGGCGTTCGGCATCTTCCGCGCACAGCGCCAGGCCCCGCGTGACCGCTTCGGCCAGCGATGCGCAACGCTCGGCCGCGCCCGCCGCCAGCGCCAGCTCGGTCGCCTCGGCGAAGTTGAAGGTGTGCGGACCGGCCAGCACCGGGCAGCCGCAGGCGGCGGCCTCGATGAGGTTCTGCCCGCCCAGCGGCTCGAAGCTGCCGCCCAGCAGCGCAACACTGGCCAGGCCGTAGTACAGCGGCATCTCGCGCATCGAGTCGCCGAGCCAGACGTCGGCCTGCAGCGCCTCGGTGGGCGGCTCGTCGGTCCAGGCGCTGCGGCGCGCGAGCTTGAAGCCGGCACCGATGATCAGCCCGGCAATCTCGTCGAAGCGCTGCGGGTGTCGCGGCACGATGGCGAGCAGCGGGCGAGGGGAGGGGTGCTTGACCCACTCGGCCAGCAGCGCCGCCTCTTCGCCTTCGCGGCTGACTGCGAGCATCAGGACGGGTCGGCCCAGCAGCGCGGCCCAGGCTTGGCCGCGCGCGATTAACGCCGGGTCGACGGCGATGTCGTATTTCAGGTTGCCAGCCACCTCCACGCGCGCCGTACCCATCATGCGGATGCGTTCTGCGTCGGCCTCGGTCTGCGCCAGCGCTAGCGTCATGCGGCGCGCGGCGGGGCGCATCAGTGAGGCGAAGCGCAGCCCCTGGCGCAGGCTTTTCTCTGACAGGCGGGCGTTGGCCAGCACCATGGGCACCGCTGCCCGCTCGGCCTCAAGCTGCAGCACGGGCCAGACTTCGGTTTCCATCAGCACACCCAGGCGCGGCTGCCAGTGGCGCAGGAAGCGGCGCACGGCGCCGGGTGTGTCGTAGGGCAGCCAGGCCTGGGCGTCGCCGTCCTTGAGCAGCGCCTGGCCGGCTTCGCGTCCCGTCGCTGTCGAATGGGTCAGCAGGAATTTCAGCGCCGGGTCGCGAGCGCGCAGCGCGGCGATGAGCGCGCTGGCCGCCCGCGTCTCGCCCAGCGACACCGCGTGTATCCACAGCCGGCCGGGCTCGGCCGGCCGCTGGTAGAAGCCCAGCCGTTCAGGCAGCGCATGTCGGTACAGCGGCTCCTGCGCGCTGCGACGCCACAGGCGCAGCAGGTAGAAGGGGGTTAGCAGGCGTAATAGTGCGCCGTAGGCCCAACGCGCCAGGGTCTCGCTCAAGAGGTGCCCAGCGATGCCTGCAGCTTGCGTGCGGTGCGGCGCTGTACGAACCACATGGCCAGGCCGAAGGCCACTCCACCAGCTAGCCAGATCAGCGCCTTCACGAACAGTTCTCTGGGCTGCAGCGGCGCATCCTTCAGCAGCGCCGGTGCGAGTGCCAGTGCGATGAACATCGTCAGGCCCCAGCGCATCACGCCCACCTTGAGCACATAGACCACCAAGCCCACACGCATGTGGGCCTCTGCCGCTCGCGCCGCGCCGTCTGTTGCGTCGATGCCCAGGACGCCGTGCTTGAGCCAGTCGGGTGGCAAGCTGCCCTCGCGGAAGACATGGCGGACCTGGTCTGCGCTCCAGCCCAGGGCGTACCTGCAAACCCATTCGTTGACACGCCAGCCCGTCCAGATGCCGATGACGATGCCGCCGACGATGAGGGCAAAAAAGAATGGCAAGAACAGCGCCAGGTCCATCGTGAACCTGTTGCCCGGGTAGCGCACTTCGGCCCAGGGCAGCACCCAGAGGAACAACGGCACAAACGACAGGAGCATGCCGAGCAGCGGCAGGGCGATTAGCCGCCACAACACGCCAGGCCGCATGATGTCTTGCAGATGGTTGTTCCGCCAGAGCGGGCCGGGCTTGCGCGCTGCTGTCACGTCGACGGACCTGCTCAGTGCCCGGCGGCGAAGGTCGCGTCCGGCTTGACCCGCTTGAGCTGTGCCAGCACGTCATGCTGGATGCGCTCCAGCGCCTCGGGCGTGTGGCCCTCGAAGCGCAACACCAGCACGGGCGTCGTGTTGCTCGGGCGGATCAGGCCGAAGCCGTCCGCGTACTCGAAGCGCATGCCGTCGATGGTGTTGATCTCCAGCACGCCGGGCAGGTCGGCCTTCGTCACCAGCTCCTTGAGCTTCGCCACCACCTCATGGTGCTCGCCTTCGGCGCAGGGCACGTTGATCTCGGGCGTGTTGAAGCTGTTGGGCAAGGCCTTCAGCACGGCGCTCGGGTCCTTGGCGCGGGACAGGATCTCCAGCATGCGGCCGGCCGTGTACATCGCGTCGTCGAAGCCGTACCAGCGCTCGGCAAAGAAGATATGGCCCGACAGTTCGCCGGCCAGCGGTGCGCCGGTTTCCTTGAGCTTGGCCTTGGCCAGCGAGTGGCCGGTCATCCACATCAGCGGCTTGCCGCCGTGCTTCTTGATCCACGGTGCCAGGCGTTGCGTGCACTTGACGTCGAAGATGATCTGCGCGCCCTTGTTGCGCTTGAGGATGTCGGCCGCGATCAGCATGATCTGGCGGTCCGGCATGATCATCTCGCCGTCCTTGGTGACGATGCCGAGGCGGTCGCCGTCGCCGTCGAAGGCCAGGCCGAGTTCGGCGCCGGTGGCCTTGACGACGGTCTTCAAGACTTCCAGGTTCTCGGGCTTGCTGGGGTCCGGGTGGTGGTTGGGGAAGTCACCG
>Ga0114942_1000126_pt1 | contig 20140 bp, 13 predicted proteins | sample LowerColdCreek_FD_88674 | JGI IMG/M metagenome (GOLD analysis project Ga0114942, IMG submission 88674) | Groundwater microbial communities from Cold Creek, Nevada to study Microbial Dark Matter (Phase II) - Lower Cold Creek | ecosystem: Environmental > Aquatic > Deep subsurface > Groundwater ... | reverse complement strand
CAGCTTTTCGTCGACCACCATCGTGCCGATGCCGTCGTGCGTGAACACCTCGAGCAACAGCGCACCATCGGTGGCAAAGGGCAGGATGTGGGAGCGCTCGACGCCGCCTTCGCAGGCGCGCACACAGTGCTGCAGGTAGAACGCGGTGTCGCTGGGCTGCGTCGGCGCCGGCAGTGCGGCCAGCAAGCGCTTGGCATCGGCCAACGCCAGCTCGGTGTCGATGGCCGCGTCGACATCCTGGTTCTCGCGAATGCCCGCCACCTCGGTCAGGAACAGCAGCTTGTCAGCGCGAAGTGCGATGGCCGTGCTGGTGGCCACGTCTTCCATCGTCAGGTTGAAGGCCTCGCCGGTGGGCGAGAAACCGAAGGGGCTGAGCAGCACCAGCGCGCCGATGTCGATGGCCCGGCGCACGCCTGCGGCATCGACACGCCGCACCACCCCACTGTGCATGAAGTCCACTCCATCGACGATGCCCACCGGCCGCGCGGTGAGGAAGTTGCCCGACACCATGCGCACGGTCGAGTTGGCCATCGGCGTGTTCGGCAGACCCTGCGAGAACGCCGCCTCGATCTCGAAGCGCAACTGGCCTGCGGCCTCCTGCGCCGCGTCGAGCGCCACCTCGTCGGTGATGCGCAGGCCATGGCTGAAGCGAGAGACATGCCCCTTGGTGGCCAGTTGCTCGTTCACTTGAGGTCTGAAGCCATGCACCAGCACCAGCTTGATGCCCATCGAATGCAGGATCGCCAGGTCCTGCACGAAGGCGTTGAGCTTGCCGGCGGCGATCAGCTCGCCGGCCATCGCCACCACGAAAGTCTTGCCCCGATAGGCGTGCATGTACGGCGCGACGGCGCGGAACCACGGCACGAAGGTGTGGGGGAAGACCAGGTTCATGAAGGCAGGCTTGGAGTCGCCAGTGATTGTGCCGCAGCAGGTCTGCGCGCACGGGCGGCGACCATAATCCGCGCCTCGTGACCAGCGCCCCCGATTCCCCCCGACGCGAGCGGCCCGGCAACCCGGTGCCACCGATCGCCTTCCCCGATGCGCTGCCCGTCTCGCAACGTCGCGACGAGATTGCCCGGGCGCTGCATACGCACCAGGTGGTGATCGTCTGCGGCGAGACCGGCTCGGGCAAGACCACGCAGCTGCCGAAGATCGTGCTGCAGCTGGGCCGCGGCATCGGCGCCGGTGGCAAGGGCGTGATCGGCCACACCCAGCCCAGGCGCATCGCCGCCAGCTCCGTAGCCAAGCGTATTGCGCAGGAGCTGAACTCGCCGCTGGGCGAGGTGGTGGGCTTCAAGGTGCGCTTCCAGGACCGGCTGCAACCGGGCGCCTCGGTCAAGCTGATGACCGACGGCATCCTGCTCGCTGAAACGCAGACCGACCCGCTGCTGCGTGCCTACGACACGCTGATCATCGACGAGGCGCACGAGCGCAGCCTGAACATCGACTTCCTGCTCGGCCACCTGCGGCAGATCCTGCCGCGGCGGCCGGACCTGAAGGTGGTGGTGACCTCGGCCACCATCGATGCCAACCGCTTTGCGCAGCATTTCGCCGGCGCTTCGGGGCCGGCGCCGGTGATCATGGTGTCCGGGCGCCTGTTTCCGGTGGAGCAGCGCTGGCGGCCGTTCCAGGAACGCAAGGACCACGACCTCAACGACGCCATCGCCGACGGGGTGGACGAGCTGTGGCGCGACGGCGGCCCCGGCGACATCCTGGTCTTCCTGCCCGGCGAGCGCGAGATCCGCGAAGCCGCCGACCACCTGCGCAAGCACCTGGCGCAGGCCCAGAAGGGCGGGCCGCCGGCCGAGATCCTGCCGCTGTTCGCGCGCCTGAGCCAGCAGGAGCAGGAGCGAGTGTTCGAAGCCGGTGGCGGGCGACGCATCGTACTGGCCACCAACGTGGCCGAGACCTCGCTCACGGTGCCCGGCATCCGCTACGTCATCGACAGCGGCCTGGCGCGGGTCAAGCGCTACAGCTGGCGCAGCAAGGTCGAGCAGCTGCAGGTCGAGCCCATCAGCCAGGCGGCGGCCCACCAGCGCGCCGGCCGCTGCGGGCGCGTGGCCAACGGCATCTGCATCCGGCTGTACGACGAGGCCGACTTCGCCGCTCGAACGCCCTACACCGATCCCGAGATCCTGCGTTCGTCCTTAGCCGGCGTGATCCTGCGCATGAAGTCGCTGCGCCTGGGCTCGGTGGAGGAGTTTCCCTTTCTCGAAGCCCCGCCGAAGAAGGCCATCGCCGACGGCTATGCGCTGCTCGGCGAGCTGAACGCGGTGGACGAAGCGAACGAGCTGACGCCCATCGGACAGGCGCTGGCCCGGCTGCCGCTGGATCCGCGTGTCGGCCGCATGATCCTGGAGTCTCGCGACAGGCAATGCCTGCACGAAGTGCTGATCGTTGCGTCGGCGCTGAGCGGCCAGGACGTGCGCGACCGCCCGCTGGAACACCAACAGGCCGCCGACGAGAAGCACAGGAAGTTCGACGACGAGAAGTCGGAATTTGTCGGCATCCTCAAGCTGTGGAATTGGATCGAAGAAGGCCGCGGCGTGCACGGCCACGCGCCGCAGCAGGGGCAGGGCAGCGACAGCCACAAGCTGTCCAACCGCCAGCAGGAGCAGCGGCTGCGCGACAGTTTCGTCAACGTGCGCCGCGTGCGCGAATGGCGCGACATCCACAGCCAGCTGCACACGGTGGTGGCTGAGCATGGCTGGCGGCTGAACGCCTCGCCCGCCACCTACGAGCAGATCCATCTGGCGATGTTGGCCGGCTTGCTGGGCAACATCGGCCTGAAGAGCGACGATGACGAGTGGTATCTCGGCGCGCGCGGCATCAAGTTCTGGCGCCACCCCGGCGCGCACCTGAGCAAGAAGCCCGGCCGCTGGCTGGTGGCCGCCGAACTGGTGGAGACGACGAGGCTGTACGGCCGCGGGCTGGCGGCCATCGAGCCGCAATGGCTGCCCAGCGTCGCAGGCCACCTGCTGAAGACCCAGCTGCTGGAGCCGCACTGGGAGAAGAAGGCCGCCGAGGTCATTGCGCTCGAGCGGGCCACGTTGTACGGCATCGTGGTCTACAGCAACCGGCGCGTGAACTACGGCCGCGTCGACCCGGCCGCGGCGCGCGAGATCTTCATCCGTGAGGCGCTGGTCGGGGACGAGTGGGAGACGAAGCTGCCCTTCCTGGCGCACAACCGCAAGATGGTTGCGCAGGTGGAGGAGCTGGAGCACAAGTCGCGCCGCCAGGACGTGCTGGTCGATGACGAGTTGATATTCGCCTTCTACGACCAGCAGTTGCCGCACGACGTGTGCTCCGGTGCGAGCCTGGAGCGTTGGTTTCGCGACGAGGTGAAGAAGCAGCCGCGCCTGTTGATGCTGACACGTGATGAGCTGATGCGCCACGAGGCGGCCGGTATCACCACCGCGGCCTTCCCGAAGACGCTGCGCCTGGGCGGCATCGACTGCGTGGCCAGCTACCTGCACGAGCCGGGCGATCCGAAGGACGGCGTCACCGTCACCGTGCCGATCTATGCGCTCAACCAGGTCAGCGAAGAGCGCTGTGACTGGCTGGTGCCCGGCATGCTGAAGGACAAGGTGCTGGGGTTGCTGAAGACGCTGCACCAGCGGCCGCGCTCACGGCTGGCGCCGCTGCCGGCCTATGCCGAAGAATTCGTCGCCGCCACGCCCTTCGCACAGGGCGGGTTGCTGGATGCGTTGCTCAGGTCAGTGCGCGAGCGTACGCAGCTGGCGGTGCAGCGCAACGACTTCAAGCTCGAGCAACTGCAGCCGCACCTGTTGATGAACTTGCGCATCGTCGACGAGCACGGCCGGCAGCTCGGCAGCGGCCGCCACCTGGCCAGCCTGAAGGCCGAGCTCGGTGGCCTGGCACGCACGGCCTTCCAAAGCTTGGCGGCGTCTAAGCTGCCGGCCGCGGCGCTCCTGCCGACGGCGCCGGTCGAAGGGCCGGTGCGCGGCGTCAAGGCCCAGCTCGCAACCCAGGCTGCAGCTGCGGCGGAAGCGGCGCGCTACACCGCCTGGAGCTTCGGCGAGTTGCCAGAGCTGATGGAGATCCGCCGCGGCGCGCAGACGCTGGTTGGTTTCCCGGCGCTGGTCGACAGGGGCGATAGCGTCGAGATCGAGGTCTTCGACGAGCTCGAGCTGGCGGCCGCCAAGCACCGCGCCGGCTTGCGCCGGCTGGTGGCACTGCAGATCAAGGAGCCGCTGAAGTACCTGGAGAAGAACATCCCCGAGTTGCAGAAGATGGCGGCTGCCTACATGAGCCTGGGCACGCTGGAGGAACTGCGCGAGCAGATCGTCACGCTGGCGCTGGACCGCGCTTTCCTGGCCGAGCCGCTGCCCACCGACGAGGCCAGCTTCAAGCGCCGCATCGACGAGGGGCGTTCACGCTTGACGCTGATCGCGCAGGAGGTGGGGCGCCTGGCTTTCCAGCTGCTGAACGAGTACGGCATCGCGCAACGCAAGCTGAAGGACAGCCGGCCGCCGAAGGACGTGGCCAACGACATCCAGGCGCAGCTGCAGCGGCTGATGCCCAAGCGCTTCATGCTGGCTGCGCCCTATGCGCAGCTGCAGCACATGCTGCGCTACCTGAAGGCGGTGGCATTGCGGCTGGACAAGCTGAAGGCCGACCCCGCGCGCGATGCCGCGAGGCTGGCCGAACTGCGGCCGCTGGAGCAGCGCTGGCTGCGCCGGCTGAGTGAGCTGAAGGGCACCGGCGATGCACGGCTCGATGAATACCGCTGGCTGCTGGAGGAACTGCGCGTCAGCTTCTTCGCGCAGGAACTGCGCACGCCGCAGCCGGTGAGCGCGAAGCGGCTTGACAAGCTCTGGTCGCAGCTTTCAAGCTGAGAGCAAAGCTTGCGGTGGAGGCTGTCGACTCAGGGCACGACAATCAGGAACAGCCAGGTCGCCAGCAGGACCAGATGCACCATGCCCGACAGCAGGCTCGCCCGCCCGGTGCCATAGGTGATCGTCGCCATCATGAACGACAGCGCGAGCAGCACCGCGCCGCCGGGCGTGATGCCCAGCTCCAGCGGGCTGCCGGTCCACCAGGCGATGGCGGCGACGGTCGGTACCGTCAGACCGATGCTGGCCACGCCCGAGCCCAGCGCCAGATTGATCGAGGTCTGCAGCTGATCCTCGCGTGCCGCGCGCAGCGCGGTCATGCCCTCGGGCAACAGCACGATCGCGGCGACGATCACGCCGACCAGCGCGCTCGGCGCGCCGAGCCCAGCAACAGCCGCCTGGATGTGCGGCGAGACTCCCTTGGCCAGCAGCACCACCGCCACCAGCGCGATCAACAGCATCGCCAGCGCCAGGGCCGACAGTCGCGCGCTCGGCCGCGCGGCCGCGGACGCGGCCATCGCGTGGGGCGTGAAGTGATCGCGGTGACGCACGGTCTGGACGAAGGTGAAGGCCAGCCAGAGGACCAGGCAGGCGATGCTGACGAACGTCAGCTGGGCATTCGTGTAGTACGGCCCCGGTGCGCTGGTCGTGAAGTTGGGCAGCACCAGCGTGATCGCCACCATCGGCAGAAGCACGATCAGGTAGGCCTGCGCGCCCTGGGTGCGGAACATCAGCTCGCGATGGTGCAGCGCGCCGACCACGATGCACAGCCCGGCCACGCCGTGCAGCACCAGCACGACGACGGCATGGATGGTGTCGCGCAGCAGTGTCGGTTCGGGCTGGTCGCCGAGCATGATCGAGACGATCAGGCCCAGCTCGATGACGGTGACGGCCAGCGCGAGCAGGATCGCTCCGAAGGGTTCGCCGACGCGTATCGCCAGCAGCTCGGCATGATGCACCGCCGCCAGCACCGCGCCGATCAGCGCGACACCCAGGCCGATCGCAGCCGCAAACCCGGTGGCGCCGCCCAGGCCGAGATAGGCCGCCAGGGCCAGCAGCGGCAGGGCGAGCGTCCAGACGGGAAGCCGATCGGTGGCAATACTCATGACTCGGGCCGTGGTGCGAAAGCCGGCCCGCCACCAGCCCTTGCGCAGCGCATCAGGCACTCACCGATGGCAGCCCCGACAGGGCCATCGCCAGCTCGGCCTCGTCGTAGGGCTGGTCGACCAGCTTGCCGGCGAAGTACGCGGTGTAGGCGCTCATGTCGAAGTGCCCGTGGCCACACAGGTTGAACAGGATGACCTCGCTGCGCCCCTCGGCCTTGCAGCGCAGGGCCTCGACGATCGCGCCCTTGACCGCGTGGTTGGCCTCGGGCGCCGGCACGATGCCTTCGGCGCGCGCGAACATCACGCCGGCTTCGAAGCACGCGGTCTGGTGGTAGGCAGTGGCCTCGATCAAGCCCAGCTCCTTCAGATGGCTGACCAGCGGGGCCATGCCGTGGTAGCGCAGCCCGCCGGCATGGAAGCCCGGCGGCGTGAAGGTGCTGCCCAGGGTGTGCATCTTCGTCAGCGGCGTCAGGTGCGCGGTGTCACCGAAGTCGTAGGCGAACTTGCCGCGCGTCAGGCTCGGGCAGGCTGCCGGTTCCACCGCGACGATGCGGCGCCGCTTCGTCTTGCCGCCGCCGCGCAGCTGCTGGCCGAGGAACGGGAAGGTGATGCCGGCGAAGTTGCTGCCGCCTCCGGTGCAACCGACGATCACGTCCGGGTCGTCGCCGGCCATTTCCAGCTGCAGCATCGCCTCCTGGCCGACGATGGTCTGGTGCAGCAGCACGTGGTTCAGCACCGAGCCGAGCGCGTACTTGGTATCGTCGTGGGTCGCTGCCACTTCGACAGCCTCCGATATGGCGATGCCCAGCGACCCCGGGTGGTCGGCCCGCTGCGCTAGGATGGCGCGGCCGGCGTTGGTTTCGTTCGACGGCGACGCCACGCAGGTGGCGCCGTAGGTCTCCATCAGCGCGCGGCGGTAGGGCTTCTGGTCGTAGGACACCCGCACCTGGAACACGCGCACCTGCAGCCCGAACAACGAGCCGGCAAAGGCCAGCGACGAGCCCCACTGGCCGGCGCCGGTTTCGGTGCTGAGCTTCTTCACGCCGGCCTGGGCGTTGTACCAGGCCTGCGGCACGGCGGTATTCGGCTTGTGGCTGCCGGCCGGCGACACGCCTTCGTACTTGTAGTAGATCTTCGCCGGCGTGCCCAGCGCCTTCTCCAGCCGGTGCGCACGGATCAGCGGGCTCGGCCGCCACAGCTTGAAGACCTCGCGCACGGGCTCGGGGATCGGGATCTCGCGTTCGGTGGACACCTCCTGCGCGATCAGTTCCATCGGGAACAGCGGCGCCAGGTCGTCCGGCCCCACCGGCTGCATCGTGCCCGGGTGCAGCACGGGGGCAGGCGGCACGGCCAGATCGGCGGCGATGTTGTACCAGTACCTGGGCATCTTGCTCTCGTCGAGCAGGAACTTGGTCTGCGAACTCATGGTGGGAGTCTCCTCGTCGGGGGTGGATGGCAGCGCGCATGCTAAGCCGCGGTGGCCCGCCTGTAGAGGCAGGACATCGACGGCGTTGACGCGGCGCAAGCCGGGCGCCGGCGCGGCCGTCCACAATGAATCGATGGCAAGGATTCCCATGAGCCTCGTTTTCGCGGTGCTGGCGCTGCTGGCCGCACCCATGCCGTTGCGAGCCCAGCCGCGCGGCACACCGATGCCGGGCGAGTTCGTCGTCGTCGACGGTCGTGTCGATGCCGGCACCTACGCCGGCTGGAAACTGTTCCACAGCGCCTGCTACGTCTGCCACGGCGTCGGTGGCGGAGGCACCGGCGTGGCGCCGAACCTGGTCGAACGCATCGCCAGCTACACGCCGCGCGGCTTTGCCACCAAAGTGCTCAGCAGCTACCGCATCGTGCCCATGCCCGATGGTGCGCCGGCCGACCGCGAGGCCGAGCGCGAGGCGTTGCTCGAGTTGCTGATGAAGCGCGAGCGCCAGTCGCAGGGCCAGCCGCTGATGCCGGCCTGGGACGTCGACGACGAGGTCGCACCGCATGTGCTGGACCTGTACGCGTACCTGTCGGCGCGCGCCGCCGGCGTGCTCGGGCCGGGCAAGCCGAAGCGCCTGCCAGCCCCGCCGCGCTGAAAGCAGCGGCCTTCAGCGCAGGATCTCGAGCGCGCGCTCCATGCCACCGGACATGATCGAGACCAGCGCCTTGTCGCGCACCGCCGGCTTGGGGTGGTAGGCGATCGAAAGGCCGGCGGCCATCATCATCGGCAGGTCGTTGGCGCCGTCGCCGACGGCGATGGCCTGCTCGGTGGAAATGCCCATCAACTCGCAGACCTCGAGCAGCACGCGCTTCTTCTCGGCACCGTCGACGATGTCGCCCCAGGGCCGGTCGAACAGCGTGCCGGTCAGGCGCCCGTTGAAAACGCCCAGCGTGTTGGCACGCGCGAAGTCCAGCTTCAGGTGCTGGCGGATGCGTTCGCTGAAGAAGCTGAAGCCCCCACTGATGAGCAGCGTCTTCAGTCCCGCCGCCTGACACGCGCGCACGAACTCGGCCACACCGGGGTTGAGTTGCAATCGCTGGTCGTAGACCTGCTGCAGCGCGCTTTCAGGTACACCGGCGAGCAGCGCGACGCGGCGGCGCAGGCTGTCCTTGTAGTCGGCAATGTCGCCGCGCATCGCGGCTTCGGTGATCTCGGCGACCTCCGCCTTGCGGCCGGCCACGTCGGCGATCTCGTCCACGCATTCGATGTTGATCAGCGTGGAGTCCATGTCGAAGGCGATCAAGCGGTAGTCGGCCAGGCGCAGCGGCGGCCTCAAGGCGCGGATCCACAGGCCGCTGGCGTATTCGGTGGCGTTCATGGGCAGCCTCAGATCGCCTGCACCGCCGGCGAACCCAGCGAACGCAGCAGGTCGCGCATGAACTGTGCTCGCTGGGCCGGCTCGGCGATCTCGCGCTCGATGCGCAGCTTCTGATTGCCGGCCAATCGGATGTGCCGGTTCTTCTGCACCAGCGCGATGATCGCCGCCGGGTCCAGCGGCGGGTTGGGACGGAAGGTCACGCTCATCAGCTTCGGCGCGGCGTCGATCTTCTGCACGCCGTAGGGCTTGGCCAGCACGCGCAGCCGGTGGGTGTCGAACAGCGTCTGGCCCTGCGCGGGCAGCTTGCCGAAGCGGTCGGTGATCTCCTCCAGCAGCGCGTCGATGTGCTCGGCCTTGTCCGCGGTGGCCAGCCGCTTGTACAGGTTCAGCCGCGTGTGCACGTCGCCGCAGTAGGCATCGGGCAGCAGCGCCGGTGCGTGCAGGTTGATCTCGGTGGTGGCACCGAAGGGGCTCAGCAGGTCGGGCTCGCGACCCGCCTTCAGCGCGCTCACCGCTTCGGACAGCATGTCGTTGTAGAGCTGGAAACCCACCTCCATCATGTTGCCGCTCTGGCTTTCGCCGAGCACCTCGCCGGCGCCGCGGATTTCCAGGTCGTGCATCGCCAGGTAGAAGCCGGAACCGAGTTCCTCCATCGACTGGATCGCATCCAGCCGCATCGCGGCCTGCTTGGCCAGGCCCTGCAGGTCGGGCACCAGCAGATAGGCGTAGGCCTGGTGGTGGCTGCGCCCGACGCGGCCGCGCAGCTGGTGCAACTGCGCCAGGCCGAACTTGTCGGCGCGCGCCATGACGATGGTGTTGGCCGTGGGCACGTCGATGCCGGTCTCGATGATGGTCGAGCACAGCAGCAGGTTGTGACGCTGGGCGACGAAGTCGCGCATCACCCGCTCCAGCTCGCGCTCGGGCAGCTGGCCGTGCGCCACGGCGATGCGCGCCTCGGGCAGCAGTTCGGCCAGCTGGTTGCGGCGGTTCAGGATGGTCTCGACCTCGTTGTGCAGGAAGTAGACCTGCCCACCGCGCTTCAGCTCGCGCAGCACCGCCTCGCGGATCACCGCGTTGCCTTCCGAGCGAACGAAGGTCTTGATCGCCAGGCGGCGCTGCGGCGCGGTGGCGATGACGGAGAGATCCCGCAGGCCCTCCAACGCCATGCCCAGCGTGCGCGGGATCGGCGTCGCCGTCAGGGTCAGCACGTCCACTTCGGCGCGCAGCGCCTTCATCGCCTCCTTGTGGCGCACGCCGAAGCGATGTTCCTCGTCGATGATCAGCAGGCCCAGGCGCTTGAACTTCACCGTCTGGCTGAGCAGCTTGTGCGTGCCGACGACGATGTCGATGGTGCCGTCCCCGATGCCTTGCATCGCCACCGCCACTTCCTTGGCGGAGCGGAAGCGCGACAACTCGGCCACCTTCACCGGCCACTTGCCGAAGCGGTCGACCAGCGTCTGGTAGTGCTGCTCGGCCAGCAGCGTGGTCGGCGCCAGGATCGCCACCTGCTTGCCGCCGTGCACGGCGACGAAGGCGGCGCGCAGCGCCACCTCGGTCTTGCCGAAGCCGACGTCGCCGCAGACCAGCCGGTCCATCGGCCTGGGGCTGACCATGTCCTGGATCACCGCGTGGATTGCAGCGCGCTGGTCGGCGGTCTCCTCGAAGCCGAAGCTCGCCGCAAAGGCCTCGTAGTCGTGCGGGCTGAAGCGGTGCGCAAAACCTTCGCGCGCGGCGCGACGCGCATACAGGTTCAGCAGCTCGGCGGCGGTGTCGCGCACCTGCTCGGCGGCGCGGCGCTTGGCCTTGTCCCACTGGCCCGAGCCCAGGCGGTGCAGCGGCGCCTCTTCGGCGCTCACGCCGGTGTAGCGGCTGATCAGGTGCAACTGCGACACCGGCACGTAGAGCAGCGCCTTGTCGGCGTACTCCAGGTTCAGGAACTCGCTGGCGCCGCCTTCGCCCTCGCCCAGGTCGATATGGATCAGGCCCTGGTAGCGGCCGATGCCGTGGTTGGCGTGCACCACCGGGTCGCCGACCTTCAGCTCCGACAGGTCCTTGATCAGCGCATCGACATTGCTGGTCTGCTCCTGCTTGCGGCGGCGCCGCGCCTGCGGTGTGCTGGCGAAAAGCTCGGTCTCGGTGATGAACTGGATGGAAATGCCCGCGACGGCTCGTCCGTCGCTCGAAGTTCCTGCCGCCTCGTGCCAGTGGAAGCCGCCAGCCAGCGGCGCGGCGGTTATGGCCACCTTCTGATCGCCGGCTTCGAACTCGGCCAGCGTGGCCACGCTGGGCACGTCGATGCGGTGGTCGCGCAGCAGTTCGAGCAGGCTCTCGCGCCGGCCTTCGCTTTCGGCCAGCAGCAGCACGCGGTGCGGCGTGCCGTCGATGTGCCTTTCCAGTGCCGCCAGCGGCTCGGTCGCGCCTCGGTCTACGCTGACATCGGGCAGTGGCCGCGCCCAGTCGAGCTCGCCGACACCGCGCAGCGCCAGCGTGGCATGCGCGTTGGCACGGACGAAGAAGTCCTCGCTGCGCAGGAACAACTCCTCCGGCGGCAGGATCGGCCGCTCCGGGTCATGCTGCAGGAAGCGGTGGCGCTCGCGCGTGTCGGCCCAGAAGTGCTGCAGCGCCTCGTCCACCTCGCCGTGCAGCACCAGGGCGGCGGATATGGGCCCCTTGACGCCCGCATCGCGCTCGTCGTCCCCCGAGGGGGGCGCGCAACCTTGGGGCGGCCCGGCGCTTGCGCCGCCCAGGTAGTCGAAGATCGTCGCCGTGTCGTCGAAGAACAGCGGCAGGTAGTACTCGATGCCGGCCGTGGCCAAGCCGGCGCCGATGTCCTTGTAGATGCGCGATCGACTCGGGTCGCCTTCGATCTTCTCGCGCCAGCGCGCACGGAAGGCATTGCGCGCCGCCTCGTCCATCGGGAATTCGCGTCCGGGCAGCAGCCGCACCTCGGGCACCGGGTACAGACTGCGCTGCGTGTCGGGGTCGAAGGTGCGGATCGAATCGATCTCGTCGCCGAACAGGTCGACGCGGTAGGGCACCGGCGAGCCCATCGGGAACAGGTCGATCAGCCCGCCGCGCACCGCGTATTCGCCCGGCGAAACCACCTGGCTGACGTGGCTGTAGCCGGCCAGCGTCAGCTGCGCCTTCAGCGCGGACTCGTCCAGCCGCATCTTCTGCTTGAAGTGGAAGGTGTAGCCGGCCATGAAGCCGGGCGGCGCGAGTCGCGACAGCGCCGTGGTGGCGGGCAGGAGCACGACGTCGAGTTCACGTGAGCGCATGCGCCACAGCGTGGCCAGCCGTTCGGAGATCAGGTCCTGGTGCGGCGAGAAGCTGTCGTAAGGCAGCGTCTCCCAGTCGGGGAACAGCGCGACGCGCAGCTCCGGCGCGAAGAACGGCAGCTCGTCGGCCAGGCGCTGCGCATCGGCCGGGTCGGCGGCGACGATGCACAGCAGCTGCCCGGCGCTGCGGCGCGCCTGCGCATGGCGGGCCAGCAGCAGGGCGTCGGCCGAGCCGATGGGGCGGGGCAGGGCATGACGTTTGCCAGGGGCGATCAAGGGCAAGTGCATGGACGGTGCGGACAACACAAACGCCCCGCAGCGGCTGCAGCGGGGCGATGGCCCGATTGTAGGCAGGCTGCGCGCAGGGCACGCGCTGCCGGCCAACGCGAACTGGCGGCTACCATTGGCGCGTGAGCGTCAATCCTCCCCCGGCCATGGACAGCGTCGGCGCGTGTTGCTTTGCGCTGGTGCCTTGTGCCGGCGTGGGTGAGCGTGCCGGGCAGGGCGGCCCCAAGCAGTACGCGCGCATCGGCTCGCGCTCGATGGTTGCCCACACGCTGGCGGCACTGGCCGCGGTGCCTCGGCTGCAGGCTACGCTGGTGGTGCTCGCCCCTGCAGACACACTGTTCGAGGCGCACGCGCCCGAGTTCCGTGGCGAGCGTGCCTGGGTCGCGCGCTGCGGCGGTGCCACCCGGGCTGCCACTGTGGCCAACGGCCTGGCCGAGCTGCAACGGCGCGGCGCCAAGGCCAGCGACTGGGTGCTCGTGCACGATGCCGCGCGCTGCCTGCTGCGGCCTGAATGGGTGGACCGGCTGATCGATGCCTGCCACTCGGATGCGGTCGGCGGGCTGCTGGCGTTGCCGCTGGCCGACACGCTGAAACAGTCCTGCGCCGGACGGGTCGAGCGAACCTTGGACCGCAGTGACAAGTGGGCAGCACAGACCCCGCAGATGTTCCGCCTGGGGCTGCTGCAGCAGTCGCTGGCACAGGCTGGCGCGGCCGTCACCGACGAGGCCGGTGCGGTCGAGGCCCGTGGACATGCGCCGCTGCTGGTGCCGGGCGAGTTGGAGAACTTCAAGCTCACCTGGCCGCAGGAACTGGTCTTGGCCGCGCGCTTGCTGCACGCGCGTGAACTGCAGGCTGCGGAATGAGCGCGCCGGGCCGCGCCCAGGCCTGTCCTGAGCTTCATCTAAAGGTGCTCATCCCGGAGCGCGCAGCGTGGGGGAGTGTCCAGTGAACGTGGCAATTCGCATCGGAGAAGGCTGGGACACGCATGCCCTGGTCGCTGGCCGGCCGCTCATGCTGGGCGGCGTGCGCATCGAGCACAGCCACGGCCTGCTCGGCCACTCGGATGGCGACGCGCTGCTGCATGCCGTTACCGACGCACTGCTCGGCGCGGCCGGACTCGGCGACATCGGCCGCCATTTCCCGGACACCGACCCGAGCTTCAAGGGGGCCGACTCGCTGGCGCTGCTGGCCGACGCGGCGCGCCGCGTGCGGGCTGCCGGCTGGGACATCGTCAATGTCGACAGCACCATCGTCGCGCAGGCGCCGAAGATGGCGCCGCACATCCCGGCCATGTGCGCGCGCATCGCCCAGGCCCTGGCCATCCATGAGCACTGCGTCAACGTGAAGGCCAAGACGGCCGAAGGCATGGGCCCGGTGGGCGAGGGCCGCGCGATCGAAGCGCGGGCCGTCTGCCTGTTGCAGTCCGCCTAGGTCGCCTGCTTCAGGCGCAGCCTGGCGATCAGGCCGCCATCGGGCGCGTTGGTCAGCTCCAGCGTCCCGCCCATGCGCTGCAAGGACTTCTCCACGATGGCCAGGCCCAGGCCAGCGCCGGTGGCTGCCGTGCGCGCGGCATCGCCACGAAAGAAGGGCGTGGTCAGCTGGCCGAGCCTTTCCGGCGCCACCCCCGGCCCGTGGTCTCGCACCGTGACGATGACCCAGGGGCCGGTACGCGCACAGGTGACATTGACGGCGGCAATGCCGGTGTCGTTGCTGCGGCCGTAGCGCCGCGCGTTTTCGAACAGGTTGGAGAAGACCCGGCCGAGTTCGGTGTCGTCGGCCATCACGCCCACGTCGATGGGCACGCGCGAGGTGATGCGGATTTCTGCCGGGTCGCGGAAGGGGCCGGCCTCGCGGTCGACCAGCTGCGACAGGTGCACCGGGCGCATCTCGGTCTCGCCGGGGCGCGCATAGTCCATGAACTTGTCGATGATGGCGTCGAGCTGCTCGATGTCCAGCGCCATGTTGCGCTTGGCCTCGTCGCTGTTGACGCTCATCTCGGTTTCCAGCCGCAGCCGCGCCAGCGGCGTGCGCAGGTCGTGCGAGATGCCGGCCAGCATGACGGCGCGGTCCTCCTCCACCTTGGCCAGCTCCCGCGCCATGCGGTTGAAGCCGCGGTTGACCTCGCGGATCTCGCTGGTCAGCGTGTTCTCGTCCAGCCGCGAATCCAGGTCGCCTTCGCGGATGCGGCTGGCGGCGAAGGACAGGTCCCTCAGCGGCCGGTTGATCAGCCTCGCGATCACCACCGAGCCGACCAGCGTGGCCAGCAGCGCGATGCCGACCCACACGAACCAGGTGCTGCCCGTCAGCGGAGCGGCATGGGCAGTCTCGGTCTTCAGCCAGTATTGGTCCTTGTTGATGGAGAAGCCGACCCACATGCCGGGCTTGGCATTGACGCTGCGCGCCACGACCGCGTCCGGTCCCAGCCGCGACATCAGCTGGTCGGTGACGTTCTGGCTGAAGCGGTCGGTGGCATAGCTTTCCCAGGTGTCGCCTGGCTCACGCGGCACCACGCGCACGCTGCTCTGGCTGCCCATGGTCTTGACCAGGGCTACGCGGTTGATCGCGTCGGCGCTGCTCAACGCCGTGCGCGACAGGTTCACCAACTCGGCCGTCTGCTGCGCGGCCTGCACCGCGCGCGGCTCGAACTCCAAGGCGCGCAGCGTCTGCACCCACGCGAAGATGCCTCCGGCCAGCAGCAGCGCCAGCAGGAAGAAGGTGCGCCAGAAGAGGCTCAATTCAACGGGTTGGCGCGCCACGGTGAGATGTCGAAGGATCGACCGGGGATCCGGCCGCGGCTGCGCGGGCCATGGGGCACTTCGAGTGGTGGTCATGACTTATGGCGGCACGATGACGCGCCCGCCTTGCGAACGGCCTGCGCGGCGCAGCGATGCCTAGTTGTGTGCGCCGTCCGGCACGAACACGTAGCCCACGCCCCACACGGTCTGAATATAGCGCGGCTGCGCAGGATCAGGCTCGAGCATCTTGCGCAGGCGGGAGATCTGCACGTCCAGGCTGCGATCGAAGGGCTCGAACTCGCGGCCGCGCGCCAGCTGGGCCAGCTTGTCGCGCGACAGCGGCTGCCGCGGATGCCGCACCAGGGCCTTGAGCATCGAGAACTCGCCCGTCGTCAGCGAGATCTGCTGGCCTTCCTTGGACAGGCGGCGCAGCGACAGGTCGAACTCGAAGGGACCGAAGGTGACTGTCTGCGCGTCCTTCGACGGTGCGCCCGGTGCCTCCGGTGTGGGCCGGCGACGCAGCACCGCATGGATGCGGGCCAGCAGCTCACGCGGGTTGAAGGGCTTGGGAAGGTAGTCGTCGGCACCGACCTCGAGGCCGACGATGCGGTCTACATCCTCCACCTTGGCGGTGAGCATGATGATCGGCGTGGTGTCCTTGGCCGAGCGCAGGCGGCGGCAGATCGACAGCCCATCCTCGCCGGGCAGCATCAGGTCGAGCACGATCAGGTCGACGGTGTCGCGGGTGAGCACGCGGTTCAGCGCCTTGGCATCCTCGGCCAGCAGCACGTCGAAGCCTTCCTGCGTGAGGTAGCGGCGCAGCAGATCACGAATGCGAGCGTCGTCGTCGACAATCACCACACGGTTGGGCCGTGCGTTCGGTGTCTGGTTCATTGCGGACTCCAAATTTGTAACAACGGCATTGTGCAAGCGTTCTTGAGGTCTGCTTGGTCCCTATTGACCATCTGTTACACGTCATTTTCGGGCGTTTTGCTGGAGCGGGGGTCAACCCGTGATCGATGCCACGCGCTATGGAATGAACAACCGAAACCAGGTCCTGCCATGCACAAGAACCAAATCCGGCGTGCCCTCGCACTGAGTGCACTTTGCCTGGGCCTGATGGCGCCATGGGCACATGCCGACACGAGCGCACCGGTGGCCAACCAGCTGTCGCTGTCGGCCTCAGCCAGCACGGAAGTCACCAACGACATCCTGGTCATCACCTTCGCCACACAGCGCGAAGGGGCGGACCCCGCTGCGCTGCAGGCGCAGCTGACGCAGGCGATGAATGCCGCGCTGGCCGAGGCCCGCAAGGCTGCGCAGCAGGGGCAGGTGGAGGTCAGCACCGGCAACTTTTCGGTGCAGCCCCGTTATGCGCCGAAGGGCGAGACGATGAAGTGGCAGGGCGTGGCCGAACTGCGCGTCGAGGGCCGGGATTTCGATGCGCTGACGCGGCTGGTTGGTCGCATCCAGACCTTGAGCGTGGCCAGTGTCGGCTACAGGCTGTCGCGCGAGGCGCGCGACAAGATGCAGGCCGAGGTCAGTGCCCAGGCGATCGCACGCTTTCGCAGCCAGGCCGAGGCCTACGCCAAGGCCTTCGGTTTCGGTGGCGTGACGCTGCGCGCGGTGGAGCTCAGCACGGGCGAAGGCCTGGCACCGCCGATGCCGCGCTTTCGCATGGCCGCGGCCGAGATGGCGGCTGCTGCGCCCTTGCCGGTGGAGGCGGGCAAGTCCAGCGTCACCGCCACCGTCAGCGGGTCGGTGCAGATGAAGTAGCCCGGCGTGGCGCCAGCGCCGCGTTGATAGGATGGCCACCCTGCTGCAGGGAGAACCATCGTGATCGAGCCGAAGTTGCGCGATGTGCAGTGCCTCGACAGCCGCGGCCTGCATCGCATGGCCTATTGGCAGTGGGGCGACGCCGCCAACGCGAAGGTGCTGGTGTGCGTGCATGGCCTGACGCGCCAGGGCCGCGACTTCGACACGCTGGCCCGCGCGCTGGCCGGCGAGTACCGTGTGGTCTGTCCCGACGTCGTCGGCCGCGGTCGCTCGGACTGGCTCGCCGACCCGATGGGCTACTCCATCCCCCATTACGTCGCCGACATGGTGTGCCTGCTGGCGCGGCTGGATGCGCAGGTGGTCGACTGGGTCGGCACCTCGATGGGCGGGCTGATCGGCCTGGGCCTGGCCAGCCTGAGCGGCTCGCCGCTGCGCAAGCTGGTGCTCAACGACGTCGGGCCGGTGATCGAGCCGGCGGCGCTGCAGCGCATCGGCAGCTATGTCGGGCATAGCAGCTTCTGGGCCACGCTCGACGAGGCGGCCGATGCAGCGTGGGCGTTGTCGCAGGGTTTCGGACCGCACAGCCGCGAGCAGTGGCTGGCGCTGACCGCAGCGCAGCTCAAGCCGGCCACGCAGGACGGGCGCGGCGGCTTCACCGCGCGCTGCGATCCGGCCATCGCCGTGCCCTTGCGCGCCCTGACGCCGGAGCTGGCCAAGGCCGGCGAGGCGCTGCTGTGGCAGAGCTATGAGCGGTTGCAGTGCCCGACGCTGCTGCTGCGCGGGGCGCAGTCCGATTTGCTGTCGCTGGCCACGGCGCAGGCGATGACACAGCGCGGCCCGCGCGCGCAGCTGCATGAGTTTGCCGGCGTGGGCCATGCGCCGACGCTGGTGCACGACGACCAGATCGAGGTGCTGCGCCGCTTTCTGCTGTCGCCATGAAGACCTTTGCCGGTGGCGTGGCGATGTCGCCCGATGCCGAGGCCTCGCCGATCGTGCGCCTGGCCGATGCGGGCGACGATGCCGACGCGCTGCGCCGCGCCCGCGCCTTTGCCGAGCCGCTGCTCACGGGCCAGCGGCTCGACACCGGCGAAGATGCGCTGGCCCATGCCGACGGCGTGGCCGCCATCCTGCAAGCCATCGGCGCGGCGCCGTCGATGCGCGCCGCGACCTACCTGGTGTATGCCGGCGACTACCTGCAGCGGCCCGAGGAGGTCGTCAGCAAGGCCTTCGGCGAGTCCTATGCCGGGCTGGTGAGCCACACCCGCAAGCTGGTGCAGATCCAGCGCTCGGCACGCGACGCGCAGGTCGAGGCCGAGCGGCGCGCGTTGCAGACCGAGCGCGTGCGCAAGATGCTGCTGGCCTTTGCCAGCGACCTGCGCGTGGTGCTGCTGCGCCTGGCCTCGCGGTTGCAGACCTTGCGCTACTACGCCGCCAGCCGGCGCGAATGCCCCGAGGCGCTGGCGCGCGAGTCGCAGGACGTGTTCGCGCCGCTGGCCAACCGGCTGGGCATCTGGCAGATCAAGTGGGAGCTCGAGGACCTGGCCTTTCGCTTCCTGCAGGGCGACGCCTACCACCGCGTGGCCGCCCTCATGGACGGCAAGCGGCTGCAACGCGAAGCGGCGGTGGAACAGGCGCGCCGGCAGTTGGCCGGCGAACTGGTCGCCGTGGACCTGCACTGCGAGGTGCAGGGCCGGCCCAAGCACCTGTACAGCGTGTGGAAGAAGATGCAGGGCAAGGGCCTCGACGTCGACCGCATCTTCGACCTGCGCGCGCTGCGGATCATCGTCGACGACGTGCCTGCGTGTTATGCCGCGCTGGCGCGAGTGCACGAGCTGTACGTGCCGGTGCCGGGCGAGTTCGACGACTACATCGCCAGGCCCAAGGCCAATGGCTACCAGTCGCTGCACACGGTGGTGCGCGGCCATGACGGCATCGCGCTGGAGGTGCAGATCCGCACGCGCGCGATGCACGAGCATGCCGAGCATGGCGTGGCCGCGCACTGGGCCTATAAGGAAGCCGGTGCGCGAGGTTATGCCGGCGTCAGCGCAGCAGGTGGCTTCGAAGAGCGTGTGGCCGAGGCGCGGCGTGCGGTGCTGCGCCAGCTGCTGGCCTGGGAACGCGAGGTCTCCGAGCGTGATGCCGCGACGGCCGAAGGCGGCCTGTTCGACGACCGCATCTACGTGTTCACGCCGCAGGCCGCGGTGATCGAGCTGCCGGCCGGCGCCACGCCGGTGGACTTTGCCTACAGCCTGCACACCAGCGTCGGCCACCGCTGCCGCGGCGCGCGTGTCGATGGCGCGCTGGTGCCGCTGCATACCGTGCTGCACAACGGCCAGACCGTCGAGATCATCGCCGCCAAGGACGGCGGCCCGTCGCGCGACTGGCTGAATGCCGAACCCGGCTACCTGAAGAGCCCGCGCTCGCGCGCCAAGGTGCGCGCCTGGTTCAATGCGCAGCAACAGGCAGCGACCATCGCCCGCGGCCGCGAACTGGTGGAAAAGCTGCTGCAGCGCGAGGGGCGCACCGCGTTGAAGCTGGAGCACCTGGCCGAACAACTGGGCTTCAAGCAGGCCGAGGCGCTGTTCGAAGCGGTCGGCAAGGACGAGTTTTCGCTGCATCAGATTGAGAATCTGCTGCGACCGCCGGCGCCGGCACCTTCGGCCGACGAGGTGATCGCGCTGCGCAAGCCGCGCGCGCCGGCCGCGGGTGACAAGGGCACCGTGCTGGTGGTCGGCGTGGAATCGCTGTTGACCACGCTGGCGCGCTGCTGCCGGCCGGCACCGCCCGATGCCATCGGCGGCTTCGTCACGCGTGGCAAGGGGGTGGCGATCCACCGCGCGGACTGCAGCAACCTGCGCCACATGGTCAGCCGCGCGCCCGAGCGGCTGATCGCCGTGGCCTGGGGCGCCCGTCCGGTCGACGCGACGGCCGCCTATGCGGTGGACCTGCTGGTCGAAGCCGAGGACCGGCACGGTCTGCTGCGCGACATCTCCGAACTGCTGGCCAAGGAGAAAATCAACGTCGTCGGTGTGTTGACCCATTCGGTGAAGGATTCGCGCGGCAGCACCGCGTGGATGACCTTCACCGTCGAGGTGAGCGACACCACCCGGCTGGCGCCCGTACTGGCCCGGGTGGGGCAAGTGACTGGCGTGCGCCGCGCCCGCCGCAAGTGAGCCGCCTTTGCACTGCTAGAATGCAGGCCACTCCAGGCGCGTAGCTCAGCTGGTTAGAGCACCACCTTGACATGGTGGGGGTCGTTGGTTCGAGTCCAATCGCGCCTACCAAATTAGGTAGGGATAT
>Ga0114942_1000125_pt1 | contig 20142 bp, 18 predicted proteins | sample LowerColdCreek_FD_88674 | JGI IMG/M metagenome (GOLD analysis project Ga0114942, IMG submission 88674) | Groundwater microbial communities from Cold Creek, Nevada to study Microbial Dark Matter (Phase II) - Lower Cold Creek | ecosystem: Environmental > Aquatic > Deep subsurface > Groundwater ... | reverse complement strand
CTTCACCACCTGCCCGCGCGTCGCATCCGGCACGCCGATGACGGCGGCTTCCAGCACATCATCATGCTTGAGCAGCGTGTTTTCGATCTCGACCGCGCTCATTGTCCAGCCGGCGGAGATGATCACGTCATCCGCACGACCGGCATGATAGAGATAGCCATCCTCGTCGATTTTCGCCAGATCCTTGGTGGTTTCCCATTTATCGCGCCGCCACAGCATGAGTTCGCCGACGACGCCCGGTTCAGTAGGGGAGCCATCGGGCTTCTGTACCTGGAGTTTCAGGCCCGGCACGGGCTTGCCCAGCGAGCCCGGCTTGACGACAAAGTCAGTTGCGCCGGGATAGTTGACCAACACCACGCCGATCTCGGTGGTGCCATACATACTGCACGCTGGTACGTGGAAGGTCCTGTCGATAAATTCCAGCGTCGTCGGATCGATGGGTTCGCCGGTATAGGACAGTTTCTTTATCGCGAATGTGTAGTCCCCGGCCTTGCCGGAATTCATCATCATCCGGTAATGGGTAGCGGCCGCCGACATGTTCGTGATCCTGTAATCCTGCAGGGCCTTCATCAGGCGCACGGCATCGAAGCGGCCGGCGAAGGTGCCGGTGGTGACGCCCAGCGCCAGCGGCGCCAGCGTGCCATGCCACAGGCCGTGGCCCCAGGCGGGCGAGGACGGGCAGAAAAATTCGTCGCCCGGTCGGATGCCGGTGCCGTACAGCGCAGCAAACATCAGTGTCACCAGTGCGCGGTGCGTGTGCTTGACCGCCGCCGGCAATTCACGGGTCGTGCCTGAGGTGTATTGGAACACCGCCAGATCATCGGCACGGGTCATGGGTTTGAAAGTACCCGGGAAACGCCTGATTTCTTCGAGCAGTGCGGAATCGGCCACGACGACACGGACGCCTTCAATCTGCCTGGCGATGTCAGCCTTCTCCGCATTGGTCACCAGCAGCTTCGGCCTGCAGTCATCGACGCGCAGCCGCAGTCCGTCAAGCCCGAACAACGTGAACAGCGGGACGCTGATTGCCCCCATCATCATCGCGCCGAACAGGCTGATGTAGAAAAGTAGCGAGGGCTCCAGCATGAAGGCAATGCGGTCCCCCGGTTTGATCCCATTTTCCACCAACCAGTGCGCGAAGCGCGCCGAACCGGTGGCGATGTCGTCGAAACTCAGGATCTCATCCGTACCATCCGCATGCGCAATGCGTACTGCAGTACTCCCCGAGCCATCTGCGTGGCGGATCATGCATTCGTGGGCGATGTTCAGGTACTCGCGATCGCCGTCAAACAGCTCCCACAGCCCACCTGAATTGCCGTGTGCCTGGGCATCCGCATAAGAGGTGTAGTCAGTGAGTTTGGCCATTGGTCTACCGGATCGTTACTCGTAAGCGTCGCTGGATCGCGCGTTCATGCCGCGTTCATGCAATGAAGGGCCATCATGCCATCCGAAATAAGTGTTGTAAATATAGAATAATATTCTATATATTGAACAATAAGTGAAATCCACCATGGCGCAGCATCAGGGAGATATGAACGATGGCAGGTAAATTGAAACAGCCCGCGACCCAGGTCCGTCAACTCGCCAAAGCCGTTAGAGAGAGCAAGGCGCCTGCTATTTCGCGCGCCGCCGCTGTATTGCGCCTCTTGGGCAAGAGTGAAAAGCCGCTCGGCCTGCAGCCCATCGCGCGCACCCTGGGTCTCGTGCCGAGCACCTGTCTTTATGTATTGCGGGCGTTGGTCGCCGAGGAATTTGTCGCCTTCGACACGGACACGAAGCGCTATTCGTTGGAAGCGGGTGTACTCACGCTCGCGCGGGGTTGGCTCAGGCGCAATGAGTTTACTGATCTCGCCCAGCCGGTACTCGACCGCATCAGCCAGTCCTTCGATGTGACGATGCTGGGCACGCATATTGTCGGGCTCGACCACATCATCGTTGTCGCCGTCTCCCAGTCGGGCAACAATTTCCAGCTCAGCGCGCAAATCGGCAGTCGCTTTCCGGCCCTTATCAGCGCGACGGGCCGGTGTATTGCGGCATTCGGGGATCACTCCGATGCTGAGTTGGAAGCCCGGTTCCGAACGCTGCGTTGGGATGAGCCGCCCACATTCGAGGAATGGCAGGCGCAGGTCGCCGAGACACGTGCGCGGGGGTTTGCGGTGGATGCGGGTAACTATATATCGGGAGTGACCGTGCTCGCGGCTCCAGTGTGGAAAACGCGGAGCACGCTGAGCCATGCGCTGGTTGCTATCGGGATTGGCAGCGCGGTGAAGGGGAGTGGGCTTCCGGCATTGCAGGAGGCGCTGTTGTCGGCGGCAGAGACGTTGTCGAACCGGCTGTGTGGTGAAGCGTGATGAGAATAGATATTGCTACAGCGGCTGGTTCGGCACGCCTTCGAACAATCGCTCAGTCGGACCAACGGTCACCAGCCACAACTCGGCCTCCTTAATCGTTTAGATACACATCAATCATCTTGGTCAATCCACTCGTCACCTGCGCATCGTCGGTGAGTGGGCCGGCAATAGCGGCACGAGCGGCTTCGGTGACTGGTAAACCTTCGGCCGCGAGCCGTCCCGCCGCGATCAATACCCTGGTCGACGCCACCTCGCGCAGGCCACCGGTCTCAAGGCGGCGTATCGCCTGACCCAGGCGCACCAGTTTTGCAGCAAGTGCCTGATCAATCCCGGCCTCATTCGCGACGATCTGCTCCTCCACAACGGCTGAGGGAAATCCGAATTCAATGGCAACCATACGTTGGCGCGTGGAATCCTTCAGATCCTTGAGAACACTCTGGTAGCCTGGATTGTAGGAGACGACGAGACAAAATCCGGGCGCGGCATCCAGCGTGATTCCGAGGCGCTCAAGCGGCAACTGCCTTCGGTAATCCGCCAAAGGGTGCAGCACGACGGTCGTATCCTTCCTGGCTTCAACGACTTCGTCGAGATAACAGATGGCGCCTTCGCGTACGGCTTTGGTCAGTGGGCCATCCGCCCACTGTGTTTCGCCCCCTTTCAGTAGAAATCGCCCGACCAGATCAGCCGTGGTCAGGTCGTCGTGACAGGATACGGTGATCAGAGGCCTGCCCACCGCATGCGCCATTGCCTCCACGAAGCGCGTTTTGCCGCAGCCTGTGGGCCCCTTGAGCAGAATTGACAGACCCTGGTTGAACGCCGCCCTAAATACCTGTTCTTCATTGCCAGTGGCAACGTAGTACGGTTTAGAATCATTTTGGGTGCTTATAGTATTCGAATCCATTATGAATATTGCCGTGTTGTAAATGCGAGATTGATCATGCGACCCGCCTTTGTACTTCTGCTGCCCGCAATGCCGAGCGGAACAGGGGGCCAATCATCTGTCCCAGCTGGTTCGGCCTGGGTATCGTGGCAAACGCCGCACTGCCGAATACGCGACGCAAAACGTCGGTATCCGTGTTGGCGCCCAGACTCATGCACAGGCAACCCACGCCGTCGCGCCTTGCTTCCTTGAGGGCCTGCCTAGCGTCGGCGGCGCCATAAGCAGGTTCGTAATCGTGGTCATAGGCCAGGCCATCTGACAGTACAACGAGCAGCCTTCTTGAAGTCCCGCTGCGCTCCACCAATATAGTAGACCCGTGACGAATGGCGGCGCCGAGGCGTGAATACGCACCGGGTATCAGACTGTGAAGCCGGCTCATGACGGCGCTGTCCAGTGGATCGTCAAAGCGTTTCACTGGCACCATGTGCACGGCAGAGCGTCCCTGCGAATGGAATGCGTAGAGGGCGACGCGATCGCCAATCTCGTAAAGCACGGTGGCCAGCGCGGCGGCGACGTTGCGTTGCTGTTCGTGAACCGAGGTTCCACTGAGGCTGACCTGGGCAATAGAACCCGAGATGTCCAATAAAATCAGCACCGACAAATCGCGCCGATGGCGCTGGCTTTCGACATAACAGGATTCATCTGGCACTACTCCCGCAATGACGTCCACTTGTGCTTCGATGGCGGCGTCGATATCAATATCGTCGCCTTGAGTTTGGCGGCGAAACCGGTCCAGTCCCATCCCCAATCGGGAAAGCGGCTTGCGCAATCCGTAACCTTCCAACCACTGCACAGATGCACAAGTTTGAGACGGTGTTTCGAGTTCCGTTACCGTACACCAGTCCAGCCGGTAGCAATGGCGATGCACGTTCCATTCCGGATACAGAATCCCCGCCCCCTTGCCGAAGGCGTCGTCCACCGTTTCGGCGGCAGCAGTTGAACTCAATGCCCGGACTCCCGCTCGCGGTCCTGATCGGGACCAATGCGTAGGCGCGTCTGCGCCCGGGGAACCACCGCCCCGTAATTGCCGTACCATCTGAAACATTTTTTGCAGGAGCTTACCCAGTCCGCCACCGCCACCCACTGGACTAGTTGCAAAATCGTCACTGTCTTCGTCATCCTGATTCGCATCTTCAGAGAGTTCGATCAATGCTTTTTGTTGCTGTTGACGCGGGGTGTGCTGGCCTGTGGAGGCTACTCCTCCAGCACGCGTTTCTGCGGCCAGCAATTTACGTACCTGAATCGACCCAAAAAATTGCGGTGGGTTCGGGATGGTTTCATGGCCCAGTGCGAGAGCCATAGACGCCAACGGTGATGTCGAGCGAGACGCCAACGCATGATCAATCAGCGGTCGCATCAAAGGAGGTAATACACCTTCCAGCGTCGCCAGGGCGCGCTGTCCTTCCACAGACAGATAGCGCTTGGCCAGATTCGGCCGCCGCGCCAGCCGTCGCACAATCTCGCTATCCAAACTGCCCGCAGCCAGCAGAACACTTTGCACACACAGTTCCTTGAGTTGCGTTTGCACGTTGGCTGTGCCGTTTACATAGACCATATTCCCGTTGGTCCACGCGGGTACATTGGGTTCTGTGCTCTCTACACTAAGATATCGACCCGAAAGTGCTGAGGCCAGCATTCCAAGCCTGGCGGGAGTCTCGTTAAAAAATGGTTCGTTCACCAGGGCTCCGTGAACTACAGCTTCTGCAGATCGTCGACGACATGCTGCAGTCGCTCGGGCGTCATTTTCGCTTGTGGAAACGCGGAGATTTGCCTGAGCGTCAGGCCGCGCGCCATCAGCAACAACGGGCCGGCGGTCGCCATTTCGGGATAGTGCCTCGCCATGACCGCTTTGGCTTGCGGATTGTTCAGAATCTCGCCCAGCCTGGTCTCCGCGGTAAATCGCACCTGTTCTCCCGCGCTGTTTGTGTCGTCCTGGTTCAAGCCGCGCCGCAAGCTGATCTCCATGACCTCGTCAGCAATCGATGACGGGACGGTAAAGGGCTGTGTCGTCGACACCGCAGCCAGATTCGCGGCGATGTCCTCTGCCGTCGGCTCGCTGCCCGCCGCAGATAACCAGCCGGCGCCTAGCCCGACGAATACGCGGGCGTAACGCCCAGCTCCAGTCGAATAGTTGTGGTGGGTCAATTCACAGGCGCGGCTTGCCAGAAAAACCACCATGGGCACCACAAGCTTCGGGTCGATAATCTGCAGGAAGGGAATTTGCGCGGCGGCGTCTGCGTCGCCCACGGTCTCGGTCACCATGCGCGAGAACCCGAACGGCAGGACGCTGTTCGCCTTGATGCCGTATTCCTCACCTTCGATGGCGACGACATTCGCCAGCCCGAAGATACCGGCCTTGGCGGCGGCGTAATGGGCTTCCTGTGGCTGCCCAAAGAGACCTGCTGACGACGATGTGAAAACGAACCGACCGTAGCCCTGCGACTTCATCACGCGAAACGCGGGTTGGCTCAGGAAGAAACTGCCGTCGAGGTGCACGTTCAGCATGCGCCGCCACTCATCGGTTGTCAGGTTCTCGAAATCGGCGGAGCCAAAGATGCCTGCGTTGCTCACTACGACATCGAGACGCCCAAAATGCTCGATCGCGGTGCGCACGATGGCTTCGCCGCCCTCGGGGGTGGCGACTGAATGGTAGGACGCCACCGCTTTACCGCCGTTGCGCCTGATCTCCTCGACAACCTGGTCGGCCACGCTGCCATCAGCGCCTTCCCCGTGCATGGAGCTGCCGAGGTCGTTGACGACGACCGCCGCGCCGCGCTGCGCAAATTCGAGTGCATAAAGCCGGCCAAGGCCGCGACCGGCGCCGGTGACAATGACAACCTGGTTCGTATAATCAATCTTTTGCCTGGCATTCTCGGTATACACTTCAATAGATGATGCAGGCGTTGCGTTTCCCGATGCCGTGTGCAACGTGCCCTTGCGCGGTATCCGCATGGCCATGCGCAGAATGTGATGAACCAGCCAGCCGGGCAGCAAACGGGCCATGATGGCTACGGCGGCAGCGTCTGGCCCGACGGTGCGCCGTTTGATTGGCGCCTCATCCTCGATCGCCTTGGCCAACTCGCGAGCAAAACGTGTGGGCGAACTGGCTTTGCTCACGAACGCTTTACCGGTGCTATGAATCCCCTCGTAGATCGCGCCGTACGGGCCGTTATGATCGCCGTAGTCAGGCGTCTGTTCCGTCAAAATTTCCGTATCGAAGGTGCCGGTAACCAATATGGTGACGCCGAGTCCGAAAGGCGATATTTCCTGCGCGAGCGATTCGGCCCAGCGCTCAAGCGCACCTTTTGACGCCGAATAGGCACTGATGCCAGGCATGCCTCGAAGGCCTCCCACGCTGGAAACCGCGACAATACGGCCGCGTCCTTTGGCGCGCATACCGGGAAGCAATGCCTTGGTGAGTGCGACCGGCCCAAATACATTGGTCGCGAATAATTGCTGCCACGCTTCGAGCGGCGTGTCTTCGGCGCCTCCTGCAGCGGCGACACCTGCGTTGTGGACCAGCACATCGGGCGCGCCCACGGCAGCCTGAATTGCATTGGCCGTGGCGGGGATGGAGGCAATATCTGTCAAGTCCAATTTCACCCCGATCATGCGGGGATCATGAGCAGTTGCTCCGGTTGCAGCGCGCAGCCTCGCAAGTCCAGCATCCACTGAGCGCATTGCCGCGACCACTTGCCAGCCTTGTTGATACAGGTGTATCGCGGAGGCCAGGCCGAGTCCCCGGGAGGCGCCGGTGATGACGACGCTCCGCTTCATAAACTCTCCGGCAGACACCCCGGATCTTCTTTAAGTGGATTAACCATTGGACGTCCCTCCGGTTGCCCAATCGTCAATCTGTTCCAATACCCTTCAAAGTAGGGACCCGGCTGACCTTCCCGTTCGTAGTAGCCCTGCGGGTCGTAGACCTTGGCTTCCGGGTAAGGGTAGGGGCAGGCTACGGCAGTGGCGAGACCGGAGACGCGGATCAGCGCAAAGCCGGCGCCGTACATAAAATAGGCGACGTTAAGTATGCTGAACATGACAAGAAAGTTCGCGAGGGTCGGGCGCGTCTGAAAAAGGCGGAATTTCTGGGCGAGCTTCTCCGCCACCGTGCGCCCAGTGTCGTCCCGGTAGCAGAGGATACCGGCTGGGATCATCACGAAGGTGACCATGGCAGATTCCCAGATGAAGGGAAACTGGAACGTCGTACCCGCAAAGAGTGAACCCCAGGGAATCACCTGCGAATAGATGTAGAGTCCCGCGTGCACGGAGAAAATCTCCAGCATCGCGTCGAACACGAATCCGATGACGAAGAGCAGGAGGCCCAGGCTCAGCAGTGGGTGACGCCAGACGAAGGCGTCCATGGAGCGTTTGGCCTGCAGCCGACGCAGGACCCACATACTGGCGAAAAACGGGACAATGAAATAGAAAGACGCATAGCCGATAACTAAGGGCTCGACCGTGGGTGACAGCCTGATCAGTGGCCAGTCCTCGGGAAAATGCCACAGCTGGGGGTTGTAGACGGCGTAGGGCGCCCAGTTCATGATCGGGTCCTGCCAGACGATGCCCGTGGCAGCGATGGTCATCAGGACGTAGGGATGGCCCGGATAACGGCGCCACACCCAAACGCACACAGCCACTATGATGACCATCATGACAAGGCAGCCCAGCTGCATCTCAAAAGTCGGAAAGTCTACGCCGTGCAGGAATTCGACGGGACGGGGCACACCGGAAACCTCGGGGTTGGCGATGCGCGGTGAAACCGCACCCGTGCGCGCAAAGTAGGCAATCACGCCCAGGAGCGTCAGGCCGACAAAACTCCATATCCAGGTAACCACAGAACTCTTACTGGATGCGGCTGCATTGGCATCAATGATTGTTGACATGCTTCTTACTCCAGACCGGGTTTCTTTATCGTTATGTGTGTTTACCTATGGGTTGATCGTATCGGCGATGCCGAGCAATCGGCGTGTCGCGTGCAGCACTTCCCGCTTATGGGCTGCTATCTGCTCCGGCGCCAGCGGCTCAAACTGGCCGTGCGGTACCAGAGCCGCAAGTGCCCCGACATAGAAAACTGTCGTCCCGATGACTGCGCTCGCAGCGTGAAAAGGGTCGTCGTGGAGTGGGTTTAGCTCGCCAGTCCTGCGCCCTTTGTCGAAGAGCGCCCAGAATTTTGCGGGGACATCCTCGTTATTGATAAAAATACGCTGCGCGGGGTGTTCTATGCCGTCCGCGACAAAACGCAGGATAAGGCGCGCCAATGTCGGGCGACTCACGATCGTATCAACCCAGGCTTCTGCCGCCATCTGGATGCGCGCAGCAATGCTGCCGCTGTTGCTGGCCAGAATATGGTCCAATTTTGCCGCGAGCGAGCTAAACGCGTCGACAATCATGGCGTCGTACAGCGTCTGCTTGTCGCTGAAATAGTAGAACAGGGCGGCTCGGGTCAAACCCAACTCATCAGCAATGTCCTCCAAGCGGGTCGCCGCAAACCCCAGGCGTGAAAAGTGATGTTCGGCAGCGGCAAGGATGGCGGCTTTGCTGCGCTCGGATTTAGATTTTGAGGTGTTTGCTTTTGCAGCTGATAGCTTACTCATTTGTCCGTCCAAACCCCTGAACAACTCACCCTGGATTTTGCACTTCCCGTCAGTACCCGGAGAATGCTCACATTTTTTATACTTTCCCGCAAGTTAAAAATATACTTGCTCGAAAGTAAAAAAATAGTTAGGGTTTGATGCAGTAGTGGCAGGGGCTTGCAACTAACCGGAGGAGGTTGGGCTATGTGGGAATTGATATGGACGGAATGCGTGCGGCTTGGTGGCGCATTCGGCTTGATCGGATTGGTTATCCTGTTCTGGTACTGGCTGATGGATTCCCTGGGCACCTTCTGACGCTGATCTCGGCTGAAGAATGACCGTTTTAGCGTTGGCAGGGTCGTCGGGTGCGGGGCAGGCCGGCAACCTGGAGCGCACCTGTTCCCTAGTGGCGTCTGCAATGTCGAGCGGGCATTGTAAACGCGTGCGCTTGATGTCGGGCGAGCGGCGCGCTTTCGGCATGAATGCGTCACGCACCGAGATGCACGTCCCCTATCCTGCCGTTACCCCGGGTTGGATCCTGCGGACCTGGACCTGCGCCATCGCGCTGCAGTGTTCGCCGTCGAAGAGCCGCATCGCGGCCTATACATTACAGGCATTGACTCCCAGACAGGCGACAGCACTGTTAATTGTAGAAGGAGGCGTCGCCCTCGATTGGATCGGTTCGCATTGGCCTGGACTGGTGCCGGAGCTGCGACGCTTTCTGCCCGATTTCGAGGTGTTGGATGAGGCTATGGATGGCGCCGCCATGCTCGCTCGCGCCATGCGGCTTGCACATTCAAAACAGGAGCTGAACGCTCATCCCATACTCGGCCGGTTGCCGGTGGGGCTGGCCACCAAAGACGGAGTTATTGCCGCGCTGCGGCGGGCTCAGGGTCGGATGCCGTGGTCTACAAGCAAGCGCTACATCTCCCCGGGCTATGAGTCCATTCCCGCCGGCGGGGAAAGCAATATAAAGAGTTCGCGTCTGCCATCGCCCAGCCGTCCCGAAGAGGATGATATCGAAATACGTGCTGACCAGCGCGCGGGCATTCCCTACCCCGAATGGAATATGTGGAGCGAAAATTTCCTGCCCAACCACGTCGCCGTTCTGGAGCGCAAAGTGCCGCCTGGCAACAAACCGCCCAAGCCTGTCTCCGCGGATTTGCGCCGCTGGTTTGAAGAGCATACCCATCGCGTGATGAAGAACCGGCTTGAGGACGGTTCCGACCTCGATATCGATCAGTACATCGAACATCACATAAGGCGCTTGACCGGAATGCAAGCAGACGGGCGCGTCTTCAGGGATCTGCGGCCGGCATTTCGCGACGTCACCACCGCCCTGTTGCTCGACGGCAGTGCATCCTTGAGTATCGGCGGCGGCGATGCGTTCAAACTGGAGCTCGCCTGTGCCGACGGACTGTGTCATGCCATGGCAATGGCGCGCGAGCGTCACGGGCTGTTCGTGTTCAGCGGCAAAACCCGTCATCGCGTGGACATCACCTGTTTGCGGGATTTCAAGGACGTCAATGCAGTGACACCTGGCGATCTCGGTATTGCGCCTGGCGGTTACACGCGGCTTGGCGCGCCCTTGCGACACCTGACCCGGCGCTTGCTGGAGCAACAGTCCGAACGACGGCTTCTTATTATTGTCGGTGATGGACTGATCTCGGATGAAGGCTACGAAGGGCGCTATGCATGGGCGGATTCGGCGCATGCGGTGGAAGAAGCCGAAGAGGCAGGTGTATCGCTATTTTACATCGGCGTTGGGCAGACAAAGGTGGATCCACTGCCGGATGTGTTTGGGCCGCGGCGCTCCACGCGCCTTAGACGCGTTGAGGAACTACCGCACATATTAGCCCGTGTGCATCGCGAACTGGTGGCGGCATAACTTTATGGAACCAGGAAATCAATGAGCAGCAAGTACTACCATCCTAATCATAATGAAGTGGCGCTGTTCAGGCAGGCGGCCGAACAGCTCCTCCCTGTCATGCTCACCGGGCCAACCGGTTGTGGCAAAACCCGGCTTCTGGAACATATGGGTGAAGTGCTTGGCCGCGAGGTCATCACCATCAGTTGCCATGACGACCTGACCAGTGCTGATCTTGTCGGCCGCTTCATGGTCACCGGCGGGGATGTTGTATGGAGCGACGGACCGCTTACCCGGGCGGTCAAGGCAGGCGCTATCTGCTACATGGACGAAGTGGTTGAGGCGCGCCACGACTCGTTGGCGGTTTTGCACTCCCTGACCGACCACCGTCGGAGTCTCTATCTTGATCGCGCGGGTGAAGTGGTCAAGGCGCCATCCACATTTATGCTGGTGTGTTCATACAACCCCGCATACAGAAGTTCCCTGAAAGAGCTGAAGCCGTCTTTCCGGCAGCGCTTTGTTACAGTGGCGATGCACTTCCTGCCGCCCGAGCGCGAAGCCGAGGTGTTGGTGGCGGAAGCAGGCATCGATATGTCGATAGCGATGCGTCTGGTGCAGTGCGCGACCAGTATTCGCAACGCTGACGATGTCTTCCATTTCGAACCCCCCTCGACGCGCGCTCTGGTAACGGCCGCCAAAATGATGGCCGCGGGAGCAAGCGAATTGGAGGCCGCAGAAGTGTGCATTCTGGCGCCGTTAAGTAATGACGGCGCAGTCACTGATGGGCTGAGCGAAATAGCCGCGGCGTGCCTGCTTGACGCGGACAGATCTGCAAATTTTGAAAGCAATAAACAATAACGATCAGGAGCCAAACGATGAGCAAGAAAATAGTTTCTGAACAGGATCGGCGCAGAAAGAAGGCCATGATCGTCTTTCAGGTATTGCTGTACTCCTATCTGTTGGGCTTGTTCCTATTTCAACTGCACCTCTATTCCTTGAGCGACTGGTAGATGATTATGGCGAACGCAACGAAAAGCTTTGGCGCTTATGACGCACATCAGGATGATAGCAAGCAGGCGCAATGGCGCGCGGACAAATGGATGATCGGCGGCACTCTCGTCATGGGCACGGGGGTCCTCGGCGTATTTGGTCTGCCACTTTTCTTCTATGGCTTGCGGCAACAGATGATGGCCGCGAAAGCCGGACTTTCTGTACGACCACTCATCGTCACCCTGATCGGCTACCTGGTGATCATCGATTCGTCGTTGAACAGCTTGGGTTGGGCGATGGATTTGTTTGCGAACCACTCTGTGATCAACCGGGTTCTCACGTCCGGATGGGGCGCGGTCTTTGACGGTGGTTACTTCTGGCATTACAACGAACTCAAGATGGGCCCGTATACAATCGGCGGCGCTGGCGCGCCCGGTGAGAAGGCGTGGGAAATATCGTTGATCCTCGGGTGCTTCGCTCCCAGACTGGCAGCGGCTATTGGCTTTTTACAAATGAAACGCTGGGGACAGCAGTGGTTGATCGTCACCTGCTGGATGGGCCTCATCGTGTGGATAGGCTACAACCTGAACATGACGTTCTACGCCGATGTGCGTTACGCCAATATCACCTTCCCGGTCTGGGGCTGGTGGATCTACGACATTTTCTATATCACACCGTTTCTGGCGCTGCCGTACCTGCACACGGTGAACCGGGAAATATTTTCAGAGTAATACAGTAACGATAAGAGGTACTACGATGAACGCCATCAATGAAGACAGTTTGCCAGCGGGGACCACCGCGTATTTTGCGAATATGCACAAATGGCTGCAACGCGGCCTATTCGTCTGCCTGGTCGTGTTGGTGATCGAGGCATCACTCAGCCTGCCAGGTCTGCTGATCTGGTTTGGCTGGCCGACGTTGACCGTGACGGAAGTGTGTGACGAACTGATGAAAGTTCGGTGGTCTGATGATAATGCCGTGTGTCTGGTCCCCCACCCACTGTATGGCGCGAACGAGGGTGAGGGGCGAACGGCGGGGCCCAACGCGACCACGCAGGATGAGTGGGGCATCCAACCCAGGCCTCTGTACAGACGCATTGGCTACCGAGATCTGGTCAGATTTCGGGACGAGAGGTTGGCACGCACTACAACTCAAGAAGAAACCACTAATGAACAGCTCTGAAATCCCCGTGAAGGCCGACATACCCGCGCACGTGCCGCAGGCCCTGGTTTACGACTTCGATTACAACACGGACCCCGAGTATTGCAGCGACCCGCATGCGCGCGCAGCGGATCTTTTAAAAAACGCCCCGCCAATTTTTTGGACGCCGTATAACAATGGTCACTGGATAATTCAAAAGTATGACGCTGTGCATGATGCGCTGCGCGAACCTGATACTTTTTCCAGCGAACATTTTTCGCTGGAGGAATTCGAAATTATTATGGCGACCATGCCTGAGGACCAGCGCATTCCGGCGCCTGTGCCGATTTCTGTCGATCCACCGTTGCATGCAAAACTACGCCAACCCTTGTTCGCAACGTTTTCTCCTAAAACGGTGGCGGGCATGGAGACGCACATTCGCATGCTCGCCGAACGTTTGGTGGACATTTTAGTGGAGAAAGGATGTTGCGAATTTCAGCACGACGTATCTGACGTGTATCCGGTAGAAATATTTTTGGAAATGTTTGGGCTGCCGGTAGAAAAAGAACGTGAATACCGCGAGCTCGCGAAAAAGCATTTGACTGTGATCAAGCCGGACATCGACGAAACCATGCTTAAAATGAAGAGCATTGCCGATGTTATGCGCGATACGATTCTCGATCGCCGCGAAAACCCTAAAGACGACATCATCAGCTTGCTGTGGTCGCTAAAAATCGACGGCGAGCCGATGAAGCTGGACCTTATGCAGAGCTACTGCGTCATCCTGTTTATAGCCGGGCTCGATACCGTCGTTAACGCGCTGGGATTTGGTGTGCGGCATCTGGCCATGAATCCCGAGCTGCAACGTGAGCTGCGTGCAAAGCCCGAGCTGATTCGCGATGCATCAGAGGAAATGCTGCGCCACTATGCGTTTGTTGCGCCGATCCGTAAATTGAAAAAAGACATCAACTATCACGGCGCGCCCCTCGGGAACGGCGATCTGGCGATGATGTTCCTGCCGAGCGCGAGCGTGGACGAAGATGCTTATGCCGACCCTGCTTCATTTAATATTCGGCGTGAAAAGCTTTCACACCTGGCATTTGGGGCCGGCCCACATGTATGCCTGGGCGCGAACCTCGCTCGCATGGAACTGCGCATCATGTACGAAACTCTGCTGCGCAAACTGCCCGAATTCCGCCTAGACCCGATTAATCCGCCGACATTTCATGGCAGCATCATCGCGGGTCCGTCGACCATTCACTTGGTGTGGGACGTGTAACTCGCTGAGCAACATAAACGACAGGAGATGCATTGGATGGGCGCATTGATCATGCTTGGAACTCTGTTCGGACTGATTGTCCTGATTTTCGCCTTAATGCTGCGCTACGATCCGCAGATGCGCAGTCCGCAGACGCGCAGTCCGCTGGCGCGGGAATCATCAGATAAAGAGACGGACCGCTAATGTCGGACCCGATCCCACTGATAAAAGCGTCGATCAACTTCGCCTATGTCGGCGCATTTGTATTCGTGGCCCTCGGACTGTACTTGAGTTACCGCCGTGGCCGCCTGCATCCGCTTTTGCTGTTGTGCATTTCCGCTATCTCCTTCTCGTGGATCGAGGCTCCCTATGATTGGGCGGTATATGCACAGTTCCCGCCCGCCATTCCACGCATGCCGTCGTGGTGGCCCTTGAACATGACATGGGGCGGACTGCCGTCTCCGGTTCCGCCGGGTTACATCGCGTATTTCGTTCTTCCTGCGGTGATAGGTGTGGCACTGGGACGCTGGTTGATCTCGACATTCCAATGGCGAGCGCCTGTCACGCTGCTGGTCACGGGTCTGGTTGTCGGAAGTCTATGGGCGTTCATGTTCAATGCAATCCTTGGGGCCCAGCTTGGCGTGTTCTACTACGGTTATGTCATCAAAGGGCTCGCTGTGTGGGAAGGCACGAAACACCAGTACCCGTTGTATGACGCACTCGCAATGGGCGTGCAGATGATGGTCTTTACATATCTGCTCGGCAGAGTAGATGCACAGGGTCGCACACTCGTCGAGGTGTGGGCGGACTCGAAAGCGAAAACTCGCTTGCGCTCTTCCCTACTCTGTATAGCAGCATTCATCGTCATTGGCCACGCCGTTTATCTCTCGGTATTCGCGCCGCATCTCGCCACCAAGATGCTGGGTCTGGTGACCGTCGGGCCGACGGAACAGTTCTTTGAGGGTGTACCCAACCAACCGCTCTAGTGGAAGATGAGCTGTCATGACGGACAAAGTTGAAGACGACGGGAGGATTTCATTCAACGAGCCGGTACTGGTGACCGGAGGAAGTGGCTTCGTGGGCAGCCACACGGCCCGGCTCCTGGTCAGGGAAGGACGCAAGGTGCGCGTGCTCCTGCGCAAGACCAGTCGCCAGGACGCGCTGATGAACTTGCCGCTGGACATCTTCTACGGCGACGTCCTCGAGCCGGGCACGCTGCGCAAGGCCATGGCAGGGTGCAGCACTGTGTTCCACAGCGTGGTCGACCCGCGGTTCTGGTTAACCGATCCGACCCCCCTGTTTCGCAACAATGTGGAGGGACTCACCAATGCCATGGATGTGGCGCTTGAGTGCGGTGTGCAACGGTTCGTGTTTACCAGCACGATGGGTACGCTTGGCCAGAATCCGCATGGACCCGTGACAGAAGACACCGCGTTCAACTGGTTCGACAAGGCTCCGCCCTACATCCGCTCGCGCTGCGAAGCCGAGAGGCGCTTCTTCGAGTGCTGCCGCAACAAGGGCCTGCCGGGCGTGGCGCTGTGCATCTCCAACACTTACGGTCCCGAGGACTACCAGCCGACACCTCACGGCAAGATGCTGTGGGAGGTGTCGACGGGCAAAGTGCGCTTCGTTTGGAACGCGCACCAACCCACGGTGGACATTCGCGATGTGGCCGAGGCCATGTTGCTCGCCGAGCAGCGCGGCAGGCTGGGCGAACGCTACATTATTTCGAACGAGTTCCTCAACTACCAGCAACTGTTTTCGCTGGCCGCAGCCGAAGGTGGCTACGGACCACCGATCGTCCTTCCGCTTTGGGTTGCATACTCCGCCGCCTGGATGGGCGAGCGCCTGATGAAACTGCTGCGTCGCAAGGACTACCTCGTGCGCACCGATGCGTTCTACCTGTCGACCGCGTTCGGCGAGCTCGATAGCACCAAGGCGCGCACGGAGCTGGGCTGGACGCCGCGTCCGATGGCTGAAACGGTGAAGGATTCCATCGCGTGGTTTACGCAGCGCAAAGAAGTCGCCGACTTAGACATGGCGCCCGTATTCGGGCACTGGTAGCGGACCCCAAAAACAATAGTTAACTTTTGCTTCTGTAAATTGAGAGGAGATCAGGATCATGGTAAATCGCAACGCGAGGACGCTGGAAGAGAGAGTGCAGGATCTGGAGGCTGAGTGGGACATACGGAACCTTGTTGCAACCTACCTCCTGAAAGCAGATATCCAGGACGTCGAAGGCTATGTCGAAACATTTGCCGGGGATGGGGAGCTCGACATCGCAGGACTGCATTTCGATAAGGTGGGCATGGACGTTCCAAGCACGCACGTAGGCAGGGAAGCGATCGGTAACGCCTACAGCAATTACATCGCGCCGATGCCGTGCTTTATGTGGCACCTAGGGCACTCCCCTCATATCGAAGTACACGGCGGCAGCGCAACGGGACGTTGGGGTTGGACGGCGCTGGTCAACATCCCATTGTTCGGACCCATGCAAGCAGGTGGTGTCTACCACGACGACTACGTGAGAACAGACGACGGTTGGAAAATCAAAAAGCGCGTGATCACCTCGTGGTACAGCATGGAATACGGGAAATGGAATGAGGATATGTTCTTCGGTCCCACGCAGTAGCGACGCGCACATAGCCCGTGAAAGTATTACTCACCGGCGCATTCGGCAGCCTCGGTAGCCTGGCATTGGAGGCTTTGCTGAGGGAGGGGCATTTCGTGTTGGCCTTTGACGTCAAGACCGGGACCAACGCGCGCATTGCGAAGGATTTTGAGAACCGTCCCAATGCCAGCGTGCACTGGGGCGACATTCGCGATGAGAAAATAGTTAGCAATCTGGTGAGTCAAGCGGACGCTATTGTTCACCTGGCGGCCATCATCGTGCCGCACTCTGAAAGCAATCCTGACCTTGCTTACGACGTCAACGTGCTCGGCACCCAACACATCGTCAGAGCCATTGAAGCAATGGAAAGCAAGCCATTATTTGCGTATTGCTCGTCCATGGCCGTGTTCGGTCCGCAGGACAAACCACCGCCACGCACAGTTAATGAACAACCGATTGCGTCCGACCACTACACCCGCCACAAAATCGCCTGTGAGGAAATGGTCCAGGGCTTGCAATCACCCTGGGTAATCCTGCGGCTGGGAGGCATGGCAGATTCGCGTATGCGTAACCGAGGTTTGGCCCCGGCAAAGTACGCATTCGCTATGAGTGCTAACAATCGCTTTGAATACATTCACCCGAAAGACGCAGCCACCGCATTCGTCAACGCGCTGACAAAGACACATGCCCATAACAAGATTCACTTGATCGGCGGCGGACGAGACTGCCAGGTCACGCATAAAGATATATTGCACGCGACTTTGGGCGCAGTGGGTATTACTCTTGCTGAGTCAGACTTCGGTGCGATGCCGCTGTACGCGGACTGGGCGGATACCCGCGAAGCGCAGCGCCTGCTGCGCTTCCAACACCACAGCTTTGAAGATTTCAAACGAGAAAATTACGAGAAATATGCGGCGATCCGTCCATTTGTGCAGCCTTTCTCGCCCGTCATTAAACGGCTGCTGAAGCTCTTGCTTCAATTCTATTGACAAGTGCACCTATCCCGATTCGATAAGTTCGCGTCATCCAGCGCCGTGCCTATGGGTTGCGCGACGAAGAAAACATGCGCCTCAAAGTGCTGACCTGCACTCTGCCGGAACTCTGAAAATATGCGAAACTACCTACATGACTTCACGAAGACTCTAATAATCAGAAGAGAAGCCCTTATGAACAAAGCGTACCCAGCCCAATCACTCCTTCTTCCTCTCGCCCTCACGGCGTTGTTGCAGGCAGTGCCGGGTCAGGCACAGCCAGCCGCAGACCCCGTGCCATCGTCCGGCGGGGAGCGCAAGGTACTGGCGCTGGAGGAGGTCGTGGTCACCGCCCGCCGCACCGAGGAAAACCAGCAGGACGTGCCCCTGTCGATTCAGAGCATGTCGGCCGACGAGCTTGTGCGGGAGAACATCACGACCGCGCAGGACCTGCTGGGCAAGGTCAACTCGCTGTCAATCGGGCCCAACGGCACCACGCGCAATGCGGAAGTGCCCACCATCCGCGGTCAGGGCGCAACATTCAACGCGAGTCCCGGTGTGGTCACGTACTGGGCGGAAGTGCCCCTGCCGGGCGATTCGTTCACCAGCAATCAGGGCGGCCCCGGTATGTTCTTCGACCTGCAGAACCTGCAGGTCCTCAAAGGCCCGCAGGGCACGCTGTTCGGCCGCAACACCACCGGCGGTGCACTGCTGCTGGAGCCGATCCGGCCGCAGGACACCTTCTCCGCGAAAGTCACGGGCGAGACCGGCAACCAAAACGGCCTCGCCTACGATGGCGTGCTCAACCTGCCGCTGGTCTCCGACCGGCTATTGCTGCGCCTCGGCGGGCAGCGCGTCCAGCGGGACGGCTTCACCACGGATGTCGTCAGCGGCAATGATTACGACGACCGGGATTACTGGACGGCGCGGCTGGGCCTTACCCTGCAGGTGAACGACGCCATCGAAAATACATTCCTGACCTACCACACCCGGCGGCGGGAAAACGGCAATGGCAACGTGCTTGACGCCATCAATTCGCAGCAGATCGCGGGATTTCTCGCCGGCTATCTCAATGTACCCCTCGACCCCGAGGAGCCGGTGAACAAGCAGTTCGGCTGCCAGTACTTCAACGGCCAGGCGCCATCGACCAACTGCGGCCAGGATATCGTCGCCGAGCAAGACGCGCGCGATATCCATCATGTGCAACTGAGTGCCAACCCCAACGACCATCTCGATACCGGCGCCTACATCAATATTTTCTCCTGGGAAATCGCCGACAACCTGTCACTGCGCAATATCCTCAGCAGCTCTTACTACACGCGTGAGTTCAACTGGGACCAGGACGGCAGTCGCGCGGCACTGAACGACATCTCCGGCAGTGAGGCCCCATCTTCCGACACCGACACGTATACCGGAGAACTGCAGCTGCAGGGCGCGCTCCCCGAGCATGGCGTCGACTATGTGCTCGGCACCTACTACGAAAAGCGCGAGCCGAATAACGCGCAGCAGAACCGCACCATCGCCCTGTTCGCGCCCACGGTGCATGACTACGACGTCGCGAACCGCTCCAGGGCGCTCTACGGCCAGCTCACCTGGGCGCCGGGCGAGCTGTACTCTGCGCTGGACGGCTGGGCGTTTACCGGCGGCGTGCGGCGCACCGAGGACCGGATGTGGGGCGAATCGCAGTTGACGACGCCAGCCTTCATTAACCTGCTGGACGAGGATATCAGTGAATCCGCGACCACCTGGCTGGTGAGCGCGAGCTACGACTTCGAGCAGGCCATGGCCTACGGCAAAGTGTCCCGGGGCTACAAATCCGGTGGCTTCACCGCTCTCTCGGTAAACCCGTCCAATGCCTTCTACGACCCGGAGTACGTCACAAACTACGAGCTGGGCGTGAAATCGGATATCGAGCTCGCACAGCGGCCGCTGCGCGTGAACGCCGCCATCTACTACAGCGATTACGAGGATATGCAGCGCTCCTCGGCAGAAAGCTACAACAGCGCCTTTGGCCTCGCGACCTTCAACTCCGGCAAATCTGTGATCCAGGGATTCGAGATGGATTTCATCCTGCTGCTCACCGAACGCTGGCGGCTGTCCGGAAACTACAGTTACGCGGACGGGGAGTTCAAGGAATTCGAGATTCCGCGCAGCTCCATGACGCCACAGAGCGACTGCCACCGCGACGACATCGGGAACGGCGAACTGGGCGATTATTCCTGCATCCCGTTCACCGATCTTCCTGAACACCAGTTCAGCCTGACGACGGCCTATGAGCTGCCACTGGATGCCTCCATCGGCCCCATCGAGGTCGCGCTGACCTATTCCTGGGTGGATGAGCGCTACACAGCACCAATCACCATTCCGGAGGCGGAACCCGGCGCCTGGCTGGAATCCTTCGGCCTGCTCAATGCCAGCATCAACTGGCGCGAGGTGTT
>Ga0114942_1000124_pt1 | contig 20281 bp, 18 predicted proteins | sample LowerColdCreek_FD_88674 | JGI IMG/M metagenome (GOLD analysis project Ga0114942, IMG submission 88674) | Groundwater microbial communities from Cold Creek, Nevada to study Microbial Dark Matter (Phase II) - Lower Cold Creek | ecosystem: Environmental > Aquatic > Deep subsurface > Groundwater ... | reverse complement strand
GGTCAGCAAGGCCATCAAGGGCGCCAAGGTCGTGGGCTTCGAGGACCTGGGCATGGAAGCCATCTACGAGTTCGACGTGGTGGACATGCCCGTCACCGTGGCGGTCGACGCCACTGGCACCAGCGCCCACATCACCGGCCCGGCCGAGTGGAAGCAGCGCATTGCCTCGGGCAAGGCCGTAGCGATCCCGGTCGCTGCGGGCTGACGCCCACACAATCGGGTGGTCAACCCTGACCACCCGACATGATCCAAGTCCGCCCCCTGCAAGCCACCGACCGCGCCACCTGGCAACCCCTCTGGGACGGCTACAACGCCTTCTACGGCCGCTCGGGTGAGACCGCGCTGCCCGGCGAAGTCACCGACACGACCTGGGCGCGCTTCCTCGACGCCGCCGAACCGGTCCACGCCCTCGTTGCCGAGGACGCAGCCGGCCAACTGCTCGGCTTGACGCACTACCTCTACCACCGCAGCACGACGCGCATCGAGCTGACCTGCTATCTGCAGGACTTGTTCACGGCCCCCGAGGCGCGCGGACGCGGCGTTGGCCGGGCGCTGATCGAAGGCGTTTACGCCGCGGCCCGCGAGGCTGGCGTCAAGCGCGTCTACTGGCAGACCCACACGACCAACGCCGCCGGCCGGGCGCTGTACGACAAGGTCGCCCAGCACCTGGGATTCATCGTCTACGCCCACGACGTCACCTGAAGCACACCGCGCGCGGCGCGCGGCAGTAAGCTGCCCGCACTTCGGAGGTTTCCACGTGCGCCTGTTGCCTGTCGCTGCCATCTTGGCGCTGTTGTTCACCCTTTGCGGGCCCGCCAAAGCGCAAGCTGCGGCCCCTGCCTGCATGCTGACGCCGGTCGCAGGCGAGATGCGCGAACTGACCTCGGGCGGCCGCACGCGCACCTACCGGCTCTTCGTGCCGCCAAGCGTCGCGGGCCGCATGCAGTTGCCGCTGGTGCTGGACCTCCACGGCTCGGGCGGTAACGCCGCCGGGCGGGCAGAGAAGAGTGGCTTCGAGACGCTGGCGGCCCGCGAAGGCTTCGCAGTGGCCACGCTGCAGGCCGAGGACTCGCGCTGGAACGTGCCCGCCACAGGCACGCGTGCGGACGACGTGCAGTACGTGTCCGACGTCATCGACCAGGTCGCCGCCCGCGTCTGCATCGACCCGGCACGCGTGCATGCCACCGGTTTCTCCGGCGGCGGGCGCATGTCGTCGCTGCTGGGCTGCCGGCTGAACGACCGCATCGCATCCATCGCGCCCGTCGCCGGGCTGCGCTGGACAGGCCCCTGCCCGGGGCGCGCCGTGCCCGTGATCACCGTGCACGGCCTGGCCGACTCGACCAACCCCTACGAAGGCCACGGCGACCGGGGTGCCGAATGGGTGGAGAGCGTGCCCGAGGCGCTGGCGGGCTGGGCCACGCACAACCGTTGTCAGCCCAAGCTGTTGCAGGACAAGCCCACCGGGGCACTGTCCAGCATCCGCTACGGGGGTTGCGAGCGCGGCGCGAGCGTCCAGTTGCTGCGCGTTGACGGCATGGGCCACATCTGGCCGAGCGCCGAGATCGATGCGACCGAGACGATCTGGCAGTTCTTCAAGGCCCACCCGCTGCAATAGATCGAGCCCAGCTCGAACACGAAGGAGACCCGCATGTCCAACATCCGCGCTGACATTCGCGCTTTTGCCGCCCTCACCGCCGGCGGCCCGCTGCAGCCCTTCGAGTTCGACCCCGGCCCGCTGGGTGAGGAAGACGTGGAGATCACCGTCGAGCACTGCGGCGTCTGCCATTCCGACCTCGCCATGATCGACAGCGAGTGGTTCCCCGCGAACTACCCCGTCGTGCCGGGCCACGAAGTCGTTGGCCGCATCACCGCCCTGGGCGCGCGCGCCAAGGGTCGCCAGCTCGGCCAGCGGGTCGGCGTGGGCTGGCACACCGGCAGCTGCACGCACTGCAACTTCTGCATCGGCGGCGAACAGCATCTGTGCGGCCAACGCCAGCCGACGCTGATCGGCCGCCACGGCGGCTTTGCGGACCGGCTGCGTTCTCACTGGAGCTGGGCCATCCCGCTGCCCGACACGCTGGACCCGGCCGCTGCCGGGCCGCTGATGTGTGGTGGCGGCACGGTGTTCCTGCCCTTCGTGCTGCATGCCATCAAGCCGACCGACCGCGTCGGCGTTGTCGGCATCGGCGGGCTGGGCCATCTGGCCGTCAAGTTCGCCCGCGCCTGGGGTTGCGAGGTGACGGCCTTCACGTCGTCACCGTCCAAGCGCGACGAGGCGCTGGCGCTGGGCGCACACAAGACGCTGTCCAGCGTCGACAAGGCAGAGCTGAAGGCCGCTGCAGGCAGCCTGGACTTCCTGCTCATCACCGTCGGTGCCGCGCTGAACTGGGACGCGCTGGTCGGCACGCTGGCGCCCAAGGGCCGCATGCACCTGGTGGGCGTCGTGACCGATGCGCTCAGCGTCAAGAGCAGCGGCCTGCTGAGCTGGCAGAAGGGCTTGTCCGCCTCCCCCACACCGCCGCCCTCGGTGCTGGCGACGATGCTGCAGTTCTCGGCCCGGCACCAGATCCTGCCGCAGGTGGAGCGCTTCCCGATGAGTCGCGTCAACGACGCGCTGGATCACCTGCGCAGTGGCAAGGCGCGCTACAGGGTCGTGCTGGACGCCGACTTCGCCTGACGCTGCACCTGCTGCGGGTAGGGGATGTCCACCCCCAGCCGCTTGAGCGTGTGCAGCACCGCCAGGTTCACGTCCGAGCGCACGCCGCCCGCGCCGTTCTCGGGGTCCATGATCCAGAACTGCACGGTGAGCTCCAGCCCGCTGTCGGCAAAGCGCGTCAGCTGCACCGTCGGCCCCGGGTCGCTCAGCACGCGCGGCACCTGCACGAGGGCGGCGGTCAGCGTCTGCATGACGTTGTCGACATCGCAGTCGTAGTCCACCTGCACGACGGTCGACAGCAGCACGCGCGGGTCGGCCAGCGAGGAGTTCTCCACGCGCTGCGTGATCAGCATCTCGTTGGGCACGATGGCCTCCTTGCCGGCCAGCGAGCGGATGACGGTGTAGCGGGTCTTGATGTCCGTCACGCGGCCCTCGAAGCCGTCGACCCTGACCATGTCGCCGATGCGCAAGGACCGCTCGGCCAGGATCACGAAGCCGCTCACGTAGTTGGCCGCCAGCTTCTGCAGGCCGAAGCCCAGGCCCACGCCCAGCGCGCCGCCCAGCACGCCCAGGGCGGTCAGGTCGATGCCCGCCGCCGACAGCGCGAACAGCAGGCCGATGAACAGCAGCAGCGCACGGATGGCGCTGGCGGCGATCTTGCGCATGGACAAGTCCATGGTCTCGCGCTGCAGCAGCCGCGACTCGATGGCCGCCGAGATCCACAGCGCCGCCACCAGCACCAGCGCCGCCGTCAGACCGCCCTCAATGAGGTTGCGCAGAGTCAGCTGCACACTGCCGAACTTCCAGCCGATGCCGTCCAGCTCGTCCAGGATGATGGGCAGCAAGCCGGTGATCCACAACACGGCGCCCATCCACACCAGCCAGGAGCCGATGCGCTCCACGAGCTTGATGGGTGCCGAGTCCGGCCAGGCCGCCCTCAGCACGCGGGCGATGACGCGGATGACGGCCAGCGACACCAGCACCGGCAGCGCCAGCTTGAAGAGGGCCGGCGCCAGCTCCCACACGGGCAGCAGCCGGCGCACGCCGAAGGCCAGCGCCAGGGCCAGCAGCGGGAACAGCGCGCCGTCGATGACGCGGTCGCCGAACAGCACGCTGTTCTCCCGCTTGGCCACGGCGCGCGACAGCGCCCAGCTCAGCAGCGCGGCCAGCGCCAGGCAGCCCAGCAGCAGCGCCCATTCAGCCAGGGCTTCAGCGCTGAAGACGCGGCCCAGCAGGGCCTGCAGTTCGGTCAGGCTCAGAGGTTGGTGCATTGAATTCATGTCAGGGCGCGGGCCGCACCGTGCGGCACCGAACGTCGAGAAAGATGGTCAGAGATCGGCCAATGCGCGCAGATGCACGCCCACGCTGCGCGACAGCGCCCGCAGGTCGTAGCCGCCCTCCAGCACCGAGACGATGCGGCCCTGGGCGTGGCGCGCGGCCACGTCCTTGAGCTTGAAGGTCAGCCACTCGTAGTCGGCCTCCACCAGGCCCATCTGGCCCAGCTCGTCGTCGCGGTGGGCGTCGAAGCCGGCGGAGATGAAGACCATCTGCGGCTGGAAGCGCTCCAGCGCCGGCAGCCACATCGCCTCGACCATTTCGCGCATCTCGGGCCCACGCGTGTAGGCCGGCAGCGGCACGTTGACCATGTTGGTGCCCTTGGGCACAGCGCCGCTGTAGGGGTAGAGCGGGTGCTGGAACAGGCTGACCATCAACACACGGTCGTCGCCGGCAATGATGTCCTCGGTGCCGTTGCCGTGGTGCACGTCGAAGTCGACGATGGCCACCCGCTCCAGGCCGCGCACGTCCAGCGCATGGCGCGCCGCGATGGCCACGTTGTTGAAAAAGCAAAAGCCCATGGCCTGGTCGCGCGTGGCGTGGTGGCCGGGCGGCCGAACTGAGCAGAAGGCGTTGTCGGCGCGGCCGTCGATGACCAGGTCCGTCGCCTGCACGGCCGCCCCGGCGCCGGCCAGCACCGCCGCCCAGGTGTGGGCGTTGGCGGAGGTGTCGGGGTCCACCGCGCAGCGCTCGCCCTTCTCGGCGCAGTTGCGCAGCAGCCGGCCGATCTCGGCGACATAACCATGCGTGTGTGCACGCTCCACGGCGGCCAGATCGACGGGCTGGGCGTCGTAGTGCGCCAGCGCAGGCGCCACGCCGGAGGCGATCAGCCAGTCGTCGATGGCAGCCAGCCGCTCGGGGCATTCGGGGTGGCCGTCGCCCATGTCATGGCGACGGCACTCGGGAGGATTGAAATATGCGGTGGACATGCAAGGCCTGTCTGTCTCTTGATATGGTCCAGGTCATGACGCCTTCTCAGCCTTCACGCGCCCTGGCAGGGCAACTGCAAGCCCTGCAAAACCAGATTAGCACGGTCATCAAGGGCAAACCCGCCCAGATCGCCGACAGCCTGGCCTGCCTCATTGCCGGCGGCCACCTGCTCATCGAGGACCTGCCTGGCGTCGGCAAGACGACGCTGGCCCATGCGCTGGCCATCTCGCTGGGCCTGAAGTTCTCGCGCCTGCAGTTCACGGCCGACCTGCTGCCCAGCGACCTGCTCGGCGTTTCGGTCTACGAGCGGGAAAAGAACGGCTTTGCTTTCCACCCCGGCCCGGTGTTCGCCCAGGTGCTACTGGCCGACGAGATCAACCGCGCCGGCCCCAAGACGCAGAGCGCGCTGCTGGAGGCGATGGAAGAGCACCAGGTCAGCATCGAGGGCATCAGCCACCCGCTGCCCGAGCCCTTCTTCGTCATCGCCACGCAGAACCCCAGCGAGCAGCTCGGCACCTTCCCGCTGCCGGAGTCGCAGCTGGACCGCTTTCTGATGTGCATCTCGTTGGGCTACCCGGACGCGGCGGCCGAGCGCGAACTGCTGACCGGCCAGGACAGCCGCGAGCAGCTGCGCACGCTGAAGGCCGTCATGACTCCGGCCGAGCTGGTGGAGTCGCAGGCCGCCGTGCGCAAGATCCACGCGGCGCCGCCGCTGCTGGACTACCTGCAAGCCTTGATCGCCGCCACACGCTCGGGCCAGTGGTTCGTCGAGGGCTTGTCGCCGCGTGCGGGCCTGGCCGTGCTGCGCGCCGGCCGGGCGCGGGCGCTGCTGCAGGGGCGGGACTATGTGTCGCCGGACGACATCCAGGCCATCCTGCCGCAGACCATCTCGCACCGGCTGCAGCCGCGGGCGGGCGCGGGGCGCGGGGCGAGGGAGCAAGTGCGGGCGATGATCGAGGCCATCCCCCTCCCCTGACGCGACTTGCGCTCAGCGCCGGGTCAGGGCCACCAGACCCAGCGCACCGAGCGCCGCAAACAGCAAGCCGCTCCAGACCTCGTACGGCAAGCCCAGCAGCCGGTACGCGGCTGCCTCCGCGCAGTTGGCCGTGATCATGAACATGGCGGGCCACAGCTCTTCCAGCCCAAGCGCCGTCACGATCTTGTCCGCCAGACCCATGGCGCAGGTCGCCGTCTGCGACGCCACCTCGTGCTGGAACACCGCCGCCGTCAGCCCCGCTGCGCAGAGCATCAGCACGCCCACCAGCGCGGCCTGACGCAGCGTGCGCCTGGCGTGCACCAGCCAGCCCAGCAACGACAGCGCGCCGATCAACAGAAAGATGCCCCGCTGCAGCACGCACCACGGGCAAGGCTTGACCCCGAACTGATGCTGGGCCACCAGGGCCACGCCAACGCCGGCGAAGCTTGCCGCAGCCATGCCCGCCAGCGCCAGCGCCGGCAACCGCGAAGGTCGCGCGTACATCAGCCCTGCACTTCCGCGATCAGCTCGATCTCGACGCAGGCGCCGAGCGGTACCTGCGCCACGCCGAAGGCGCTGCGTGCATGCTTGCCGGCGTCGCCCAGCACGGCGGCCAGCAGGTCGGAGCAGCCGTTGGTGACGAGGTGCTGCTCCGTGTAGTCCGGCGTGCTGTTGACCAGGCTCATGACCTTGACGATGCGCACCACGTTGCCGAGGTCGCCAACGGCGGCCTGCAGCGTGCCGAGCAGATCGATGGCAACGGCGCGCGCGGCGGCCTGGCCGGTGGCGGTGTCGGTGTCGCGGCCCAGCTGGCCGACCCACGGCTTGCCGTCTTTCTTGGCGATGTGGCCGGACAGGAACACCAGGTTGCCCGTGCGCATGAAGGGCAGATAGGCAGCGGCCGGCGTGGCGACGGGGGGCAGCGTGATGCCCAGTTCGGCCAGCTTGGCCTGGATGGCAGAGGAGCTCATGGGGGAAGCGACGTGGCGCAGGGCGAAAACGGCGGCATGCTACACCCCGGCATCGGGTCAGAGCGCTGCAGGAGGGGCATTGGCAAAGCGGCCTTGGGGTGTGCGGGAGCTGGTCGTGGCGGGCCTGGCCTGCCTGGCCGGCCTGGCGCTGCTGCACCGCTGCGAGCGCCTGCCCACGGGCGCCGAATACGCCGCGCTGGCGCTCGCCTTCGCGCTGCTGTTCGCCGTGCGCCGCCGCCACTGGCTGGCGTTCGCGGGCTGCGTGGCCGTGCTGGCCTTCACGCAGGCCGCGCTGCGCGCCGAATGGCGCATGACGCCCGAGCTGCATCCCGCCTGGGAGGGGCGCGACCTCGCGCTGACGGGCCGCATCGCCTCGCTGCCCATCGCTGTCACCGGCCAGGGCGGCATGCCCGGCTGGCGCTTCGAGTTCGCCGTCGACGCCGTCGGCCCGACCGGCACCGCGCTGCCGCCCGAGGTGCCGCGCCGCTTGATGCTGCTGAGCTACGACGGCCCGCACCTCACGGCTGGCGAGCACTGGCGCTTCACGGCGCGGCTCAAGCGCGCCCATGGCCTGGCCAACCCGGGCGGCTTCGACGCCGAGCTGTGGCTGTTCGAGCAAGGCCTGCGCGCCACCGGCGTGGTGCGCTCCGCCGAGCGGCTGCAGGCGGCGCCCTGGTGGGAAATCGACGCGGCCCGCCAGCGCCTGCGCGCATCCATCCAGCAGCGCGTGGCCGACCCCGGCATGGCCGGCGTGCTGGCGGCGCTGAGCCTGGGCGACCAGAACGCCATTGCCCACACCGACTGGGCGCTGCTGCGCGACACCGGGGTGGCGCATGCCTTCAGCATCAGCGGCCTGCACGTGACGATGTTCGCCTGGCTGGCCACCGGCCTGGCCGGTGCGCTGTGGCGGCGCAGCGGCCGGCTGTGCCTTTCCCTGCCCGCACCCACGGCCGCGCGCTGGCTGGGCGTGCTGGCCGCGCTGGGCTATGCGCTGTTCTCGGGCTGGGGCGTGCCCGCGCAGCGCACGGTGGTGATGCTGGCCGCCGTCGCCGGGCTGCGCAGCCTGGGTGTGTGCTGGCCCTGGCCGCTGGTGCTGTTGATGGCGGCCGTCATCGTCACTGCGGTGGACCCGTGGGCGGTGATGCAGCCCGGCTTCTGGCTGTCCTTCGGGGCCGTGGGCCTGCTGATGGCTGCGGGCGATGGGCAGGCCCTGGGCTGGCGGGAGCGGCTGAAGGCAGCTTTCCGCACGCAGGCCATCGCCACGGTGGGCCTCGCGCCGTTGAGCCTGATCTGCTTCGCGCAGCTGTCCGCTGTGGGCCTGCTGGCCAACCTGGTGGCCATACCCGCCATCAGCTTTCTGATCACGCCGCTGGCGCTGCTGGGCGGCCTGGCACCGCCGCTGTGGACGCTGGCCGCCTGGCTGACGCAGGCGCTGATGGCCTGGCTCAAGCTGCTGACGGCGCTGCCGGGCGCCGTCTTCTGGCTGCCGGCCGCGCCGGTGTGGGCGCAGCTGCTGGGGCTGCTGGGCGCGGCCTTGATCGTTATGCGGCTGCCGTGGCGGCTGCGTCTGACGGGGCTGGCGATGATGCTGCCGCTGCTGTGGCCGGCCGTGCCGCGCCCGCCGCCGGGCGAGTTCGAACTGCTGGCACCGGACGTGGGCCAAGGCAACGCGGTGCTGATCCGCACGGCGGGCCATGTGCTGCTGTTCGACACCGGCCCGGCCTACGCGCCCGGCGCCGATGCCGGCGAGCGCGTGCTGCTGCCGCTGTTGCGCTCGCTGGGGCACCGGCGGCTGGACATGCTGGTGCTCAGCCACCGCGACACCGACCACGTGGGCGGCGCCGCGTCGCTGCTGCAGGCGCTGCCGGTCCGCGAGCTGCGCAGTTCACTGGAAGCCGGCCATCCGCTGTTGCGCGCCGGCCCCACCGAAGTGCGTTGCGAAGCGGGCCAGAACTGGAGCTGGGACGGCGTGCGCTTCGACGTGCTGCATCCGCTGGCGGCTCATTTCGACGCGGCGCTGAAGTCCAACGACCTGTCCTGCGTGCTGCGCATCACGCCGGCATCGGGTCGGCGGGCGCTGCTGACGGGCGACCTGGAGGCGGAGCAGGAACGGCAGCTCGTGAAACGCGAGCCAGACCTGCGCGCCGACGTGCTGCTGGTGCCGCACCACGGCAGCAAGACCTCCTCCAGCGCCGAGCTGCTGGCGGCCGTGCGGCCGGCGGTAGGCTTGGTGCAGGCCGGCTACCGCAGCCGTTTCGGCCACCCTGCCCCGCCGGTGCTGACCCGCTACCAGGCGGCCGGCATCGCGGTGGTGGCCAGCCCGGCCTGCGGCGCCTGGCGCTGGCACAGTGACGGCACGGTGGCGAGCTGCGAACGCGACCTGCGGCGGCGCTACTGGCATGACCGCGTGCCGCCTAGCGTTCCTATCGAGCTGACCGGGCCCTGGCCCGAGGATGCGCAGCCGTGACACTGCCGGCCACGCCGACGCAGTTGCGCTCAGAGACACTGGGCAACATGCGCATCCGAACGATTCACCTGGGCACCGCCGTGGCGCTGCTGCCCTTCATCCTGCTGGCGCCCATGCTCGGGCTGGACTGGGAGCTGCGGCCGGTCATGCAGCCGGTGCTGATCACCTCGGCCATCGTGGCGCCGTTCCTGATCATGGGCTGGATATCGACGACAGAGGGGCGCGGGTGGGTCAAGCTGCTGGCGATGTTCGCCGTGCTCGTAGCCGGCGCCATGATGGTGCTGGTGTCGCTGCTGACGTCGCTGTTCCAGGCCACGACGACATCTCTGCCGCTGCAAGGCGGGTGCCGCGTCGATGCCGACAGCATTGGCGGCTTCGGTGACTCGCTGCTCGTCGTCAGGCACGTCTGCCCGAGGCTGGGTCTGTGGCAGCGGTCGACGCCGCTGATATCCGACGAGGAGGCTGTTGTGACCGCGCTTGGCCCGGCGCCGGCATCACCGGGCGGCGTCGCCCGGTTTGCCGTCACGTTGAGCCGCTACGGCAAGCCCGACGAGCAGCGCATGCTGCTGATCCCGCCGCAATGAAGCGCATCAACGCGACGCCAGCCGCTTCGCCTTGACCGCCTGCCCCAGCTCGATGACCGCCAGCGCGTAGTAGGCAGACCAGTTGTAGCGCGTGACGACCCAGAAGTTCTGCGTGCCCAGCAGCACGGTGGTCGGCTTCTTCGGCCCGTTCTGCAGCTCGATGACGGCCATCGCGCCGACATGGTCGCGCGCGGCCTCGGACGGTACAGCGCCGGCCTCCATCAGCTCGGCCGCCGTGAAGGTCGGCTTGATGTCGGGCGCCAGCAGGCGGCGCCGCGTGATGGGGTCGGCCGGCAGGCGCACGCTGTAGTGCGTGGCCTCGCCAGGCTTCCAGCCGTACTCGCTCAGGTAGTGGGCGACGCTGCCGATGGCGTCCACCGGGCTGGCGATCAGGTCGATGCGGCCGTCGCCGTCGAAGTCCACCGCGTGCCGGCGCCAGCTGCCGGGCATGAACTGTGGCCAGCCGAGCGCGCCGGCATAGCTGCCGCGCACGTCGGTGGCATCCAGGCCGTTCTCGCGGCAGAGCTTCAGGAACTCGGCCAGTTCGCTGCGAAAGAACGCCTGGCGTTCGGCGGCGCGCGGGTGTTCGGCGGGGAAGTCGAAGGCCAGCGTGGCCAGCGCGTCCAGCACCTTGAAGCCGCCGGTGATGCGGCCGTAGAAGGTCTCCACGCCGACGATGCCGACGATGATGTCCGCCGGGACGCCGTACTGGCTCTCGGCGCTGGCCAGCGCGGCCTCGTGCTCGGTCCAGAAGGCCAGCGCGGCATCGATGCGCTTGGGCTCGATGAAGCGGTCGCGGTAGGCCGTCCAGTTCTTGGCCGTGCCAACGGCGGCGGGCAGGATGAGCTGCTTCACGCGCGGCAGGTCCAGCGCTGCGCTGAGTTGCTCGCGCAGGGCGATGGCGTCCCAGTTCTGCGCGGCGGCCAGTTCATCGGCGAAGGCGACGACGGCGGGGCGGGCGCCAAAGGGCTGGGGCGGCGGTGGTGCCTTGGCGCGGGGCTTGGCGCCGGCCGTCAGGCACAGGCCGAGCAGCAGGCCGGCGCACAGGGTGGGAAGAAGGCGATGGCGTTTCACGCGTGCAGCATACGGGCGGCTTTGCCCCCGACTCTCAGTTCACCTCGAAATGGAACTCCTGCTCGAAGACATGGTCGCCAATGCATTGGTACTCCGCCAGCCCGCCAAGGACGGCGTTGCGGAAGATGTCGACGACCTTGTGGTTCGCCTTGCCCGACAACAGCTCGAAGTCCGCCACTTCCACGACGCCGGCACGGGTCTGGACGGTGGCCCTCAGCAACATCGCCCCCCGCCACTCCAGGATCGCCGGCAGACGGGGGCGGCCCATGTGCACGCAGTTCATCTGGTGCACGCTCAGCAGCGGCGACATCCTCGCCCCGTCCGGCAAGGCCTTGGGTTCGGCAATGAACTGCATGCCCTCTGGCGGCCGGGCGGGCACCTTGGCCATGTTCTCCTGCATCGCCTTGTTGAAGGCGAGCTGGCGAGTGACGGCTTCACTGATCAACGTGGGCAGCAGCTCGCCGCCTGCCAGCGCCGCGCGGAGCTCAGGCGTCGCGTTGGGGCAGCGCGCCAGCCACACACGCCGGGCCTCGTCGGCGTTGGGCTCGGCGCCGGCCTCCTGCAACATCCTGACGATGGCACCGACAGCGGCGCCCTTGGCCTTCAGCAGGTGGGCCATGCGGCGCAGATACGGCGGCATCAGCCGCGAGCGGTCGGCCGTCAGATTGCCCGGCTGGCAGGCCACCAGCGTGAGAGTGGGCGCGAAGTTGGCCGTCATCCAGGCAGTGGCGCCGTCGGCATCGGGCAGGTTGACCTGCAGCTTGACGCCCGGGTCGGCCAGCAGCGCCTGCACGACCAGCGGATAGGTGCCGCTCACGGCCAGCATCAGCGGCGTGCGGCCTTGACTGTCCGCCGCCGTCAGGGACAGATGGCCCGGCGCGCTGCGGCTGAGCGCGGTGATCTGCTCGGCCACGGCGCGCTCGGCGTCCTCGGGGGTCTTGTCGGGCTTGGCGCTTTCGAGGATCTGGCGCACCTGAACGCCCAGGTCATCGATCAGCTGGCGAGGCGTCTTGCCCGGCTGGGCCTGGGCGGGCTGCAGCGCAAGCAGCAGCGCCAAGAGCAGGCCGGCGGCGAGCGAGCGTGAAGGCAAGGTGGTCATGACGGTCATTCGATCCTGAATCTGAATTCCTGCTCGAACACATGCTCGCCTTCGCAGCGGTAGGCCGCCAGCGCCTGCAGGATGACGCTGCGGAAGTAGTCGACGACACGCGGGTCCGGTTCGCCGCCAGACAGCAGCGTCAGGTCGGCGGCCTCGACGACACCGGCGCGTGTCGCGGCATCCACCTTGAACAGCAGCTCGCCCGACCAGGCCAGCGCGCCCGGCAAGGCCAGCGCAGGCTTGCGCGCGCAGACCAGGGCAGGCTCGCGCGGACCGGCGGCGACGAAGCGCATCTGCTGCGGCGGCTTCTGTGCAATGCCGGCCTGGCCCTCTCGGGAGGCCTTGCTGAAGCTGGCCTGGCGACCCACCGCATGGTCGACAAGCGTGGCCAGCAGCGGCCCCTTGTCGAGCACCGCGCGCAGCTCGGGCTCGGTGTTCGGGCAGCGGGTGAGCCAGGCCTGGCGGGCCGCTGACGGGTCGACCTGGGCGCCTGCCCGCTCCAGCGCGCTGACGATGGCGGCGGCGGGTGACGGTTCAGCCCGCATCAGGACGGACATGCGGCGCAGATAGGGCAGCAGCAGCGGGTAGCGCTCCAGCGTTAGCGCCCCGGGCTGGCAGGCGGCCAACGTCAGCGCGGGCGCGAAGTTCGCGACCATCCAGGCCGTCTCGCCCGCGTTGTTGCGCACGTTGACAAGCGCCTTGACGATGGGGTCGGCCAGCAAGGCATTGACCACCCGGGGATAGGCGCCGCTGACGGCCAGCATCAGCGGCGTGCGGCCCTGCGCGTCGGTAGCGTACAGCGTGTCGTCGCCTGGCGATCTGCTCGCCAGCGCCGCAATCTGCTCGGCCACCGCGCGCTCCGCGTCATGGGGCGTCCTGCCGGGCTTGGGTGCCTCCAGGATCTGGCGGATCTCCACGCCGAGGCTGTCGATGAGCTGCCGAGGCGTCCGGGCAGGCTCGGCGTTAGCGCCAGCGAGCGCTGACAGCAGGAGCAACAGAGCAGCGGGCAGGCGTGGCGGCATGGGGCCGGAGTGTCTCCCGACCTCAGCCCTTCAACATGCGCGCCGCCAGGTGGAATTCACGCCAGGCCGGTGGCGCCGCATCCGGCGCGTAGCGCGACCGCTCCAGCTTCTCCAACCACTGCGCCGCCGGCTCGGCCTTCTGGCCAAACTGCCGGCGCAGCGTGCGCGCCCAGGCGGCCGGGCTCTCGTGCGGGGGCAGGGTCACCCCGGCACGCGCCAGCAGCGCCGCAATGCGCGCGCGCTGCCGACTCCAGGCGTCGTGCGGGCGGCTGCTCCAGCGCAGCCAGGCCATCGCAGCGACAGCGAACAGGAAGATGACCCCGGCCAGCGCCTGGCCCAGCCCGGTCCAGTCGGGGCGCTCGAAGCCGAGCTTCTTCAGCAGGTCGAACTGGTTCTGGCGCGAGTAGTTCAGCACCACCTGCTGCCAGCGGTTGTTGAGGGCCTCCCAGCCGCCGCGCAAGGCCCGCCACAGCGTCGGGTTCAGCTGGCCGATGACGCCCGGCTGCGGCTGCAGGGCCAGGCCCTGAATGACGCGGTTGGGCGCCACCGCAGCCGTGGGGTCGCTGCGCAGCCAGCCCTTGCCTTCGACCCAATACTCGGCCCAGGCGTGGGCGTTCGCGTTGCGCACGATGAGGTAGCCGTCCTGCGCGTCGGCGTCCCAGCCCTGGAAGCCCGTGACGATGCGCGCGGACACGCCCATGGCGCGCATCATGACGACGAAGGCGGAAGCGAAGTGTTCGCAGAACCCAAGCCGCCGGTCCAGCCAGAACTCGTCGATGACATGGGGCGATTCCTGGCCGTAGCGGCCGGGGGCCAGCGTGTAGGTGAAGTCGTTGGCGCGCACATGGTCCAGCAGCGCAGCGGCCAGCGCCTCGGCGCGCGGGCCGGCCTCCAGATTCGCGAAGCGCGGCTCGGCCGCGAGTGCGGCCGCCCAGGCCATGCTGCGCGGGTTGAAGCCGGCGGGCAGGTCTTGCAGGATCTGCTGCTGCAGGCGGTTGAGCTGCAGGCCGGCGCGCCAGTCGGGATGCGCGGTGGCCGTCAAGCGCAGCCGCTCGGTGATGGGCCGGGGCGAGAGCCACTGCAGCTCGGGCCCGCGCCTGAGCGTCAGGTCGGGCAGCGACAGCTCGCCGCCCACGCTGCCGGGGCTCATCTCCAGCAGCGGCAGCACGGGGATGCGCAGCGGCTCCAGCGTGACCTCGTAGGCCAGCGCCGGGCCGCGGGTCTGCAGATCGTCGCGGCTGCGCAACCAGTTTTGGCTGAGGCGGCCATCGGGCGCGCGCCAGGTCTTGCCGTCGAAGCGGGTCAGCACCGGGCCGCGGAAGTAGCGCTGGTCGGGCGCCGGCGGCGGGCCCTCGAACTTCAGCCGCATGGCGATGCTGTCGTCGTTGGCGATCTCGCTCATCGCCCCGAACTCCATCTGGTTGGACAGGCCGGTCTTGCCGATGCTCTCGGTCGGCACGCCCCACAGCGGCGCGATGCGCGGGAACAGCACGAACAACAGCACCATCACCGGCAGGCCCAGCGCCGTGGTGCCCGCCGCGCGCCGCGCCGCGATGGCGATGCTCGGCACCCCCGTGGGCATTTGCGCCAGCACGACGGCGGCCAGCAGCCCCCACAGCGACAGCAGCGCGCCGATGGCCGTCAGCAGCGACTGCGAGTACAGGAACTGCGTCAGCACCAGGAAGAAGCCGAGGAAGAACACGACAAAGGCGTCGCGGCGCGCCCGCAGCTCCAGCGTCTTCAGCGCCATCAACACGGTCAGCAGCGTGATGCCGGCCTCGCGGCCGACCAGCGTGCGAAAGGTCAGCCAGGTGAGCGCGGCGTAGATGAGGGCGATGCCGATGAGCCACACCCGGCGTGGCAGTGGCCGCTGGCGCCAGGCGATCTGCGCCCGCCACAGCAGCACCAGGCCGGTCAGCGCCGTGGCCCACAGCGGCAGGTGGCTGGCATGCGGCGCCATGACAGTGGTGATGACCGCGAGCAGAAAGAGGCTGTCGCGGGTGTCGCGTGGAAGGCGTTCCCACCAAGCCTGGATGGCATTCATGCCTTGAACTCCGCCAGCAGTTCCAGGCAGGTCTGGCGATGCGCAGCGCCCAGCGAAGGCGCCAGCTCGCGGCCGGCCAGGCGCAGGCCGTAGGGCTGGCTCTGGCGCTCGGCGGCCAGCACCCAGGCGGTCAGGCGGGACAGCCGGGCCTCCACGTCACGGCCCTGCGTCTCGCGCCAGTCCAGCCACAAATCTTTCGCCAACGGCGCCTCGGTCTCGCGCACCCACAGCGGCAGGCCATGGTCCAGCGCCAGCGCGGACTTGCGCCACAGCACCTGCTTCATCGAGTCACCCCGGCGGTACGTGCGCACGCCGGAAAAGTCCGTGCCGCTGGCCGACTGGCGGGTGGACGCCGCCTCGGCGCTGCCGGCCTCCGCCTGGGTCGGGAACGGCGCGAGCTGAGTCTCCGCCTGAGGGTAGACCCAGACCTTGCTCGCCGGCCGCCAGTAGCTCCAGGCGCGGAAGAAACCGAGCGGGAAGCGGGTCGTGACGACCAGGCGGGGCAGCTCGCGCAGGCCGCGTTTCAACGCCGGCAGCCGCAGCCTGAGCACCGCATGGCCCAGGGCCGGCACGTCCACCCAGGCAGGCTCACTGGCGCCGCTGTCCAGCTGGGCACTGACGGCAATGCCGAAACGTGCCTTGCCCGGGTTGTGCAGGCGCAGCTCCAGCGTGAACTCGTCGCCGGCATGCACGCCCTCGGGCGCCCGCAAGTCCATCTGCAGGCCGCGCAGGTTGGCGTGCGTGGTGTGCATGGACGCCAGCCCGGCGCCGGTCAGCGCAAAGGTCAGCGCATAGCCCAGGCTGAGCTGCTCGTTGATGCTGGCCAGCAGCAACACGCCCAGCGTGCCGCAGAAGGCCAGGCCCGCGAGCGTGGGGACGATGTAGACGTTGCGCTGGGTGGTGCTGTGCGTGTCGGCGACCGGCTGGCGGGCCTCCCACCAGAACTGCCAGCGGCGGCGCAGGACGTTGAAAACTGCCATGGGCGGCAGGATACGTGCGGTTGCCCCCTGCGCGCCGGTGCAGGGCTGCTTGCAGCCACTACCTCAAGGGGCCGCACCAGCGCCGGTGTTCAGGTACTCGGCCAGCCGCCGGTTGCCCGAGCTTCCGTAGTTGACCTTGTTGCTGCTGTTCCAGTCGGCCCAGGGCGCGGTCTTCTTGATGTGGCCGCCCAGCGCCACCTCGCGCACGATCATCTGGCCCGTGGTGGCGCCGTTCTGCGGCCACTGGCGCGCGAACGACACGCTGTTGCTGCCGCCCGTGGCGGTGAACGAGCCGCCCTTGAACAGGAAGCCCTTGTTGCCGAGGACATGGCTGGGCGCGGCGATGACGCCGGTGCTGGTGCGCGCGTTCGTGTAGCGCACCTCGCAGCCGTCGAACACGGCGGTCATGTCGCCGAAGATGAAGTCGATGTCGCCCTGGATGAAGCTGTTGCGCACATAGGTGCGCTTGCCGGAGCCGGCCAGCCACAGCGTGTCCTGGTTGCCGAGCAGGCGCACGGTGTCCAGCGTCACCTGGTCACCGCCGTTGTTCAGGTAGGCCACGGCCTGGTGCTGGCCGTTGGCCGCCGCGTTGTTCTCGCCGTAGGTGTTCTGGATGGTGAGGTTCTTGATCTGCAGCTGGCTGGCGTAGCTGACGACGGTGGCCGTGCAGTTGGTGCCCAGCGTGCTGCGGCCGCCGCAGTCGTTGTAGTAGGCGCTGACACGGCTGGGCGCGCTGCTGCCGAAGTTGGCCGCGTTGCCTACGGCGGACTTGAACGCCGAGCCGGTCATCGCGTAGTGCGCGCCGAGCTGCAGCACGACGCCGGTCTGGCTGTCGCCATAGATCGTCAGCGGCACGCCCGACGGAATGACGACCAGCCCGGTGTAGGTGCCGGCCTTGATCTGGATGTACTTGCGCGTGCTGCCGCCTGCGGCAATGGCCGCGTTCACGGCCGCCTGCACGGTCTTGTACGTGCCGCTGGGGCTGACGACGTAGTCGCCGGTGCTCTTGGTGCCAACGGTGCCGGGGCTCCAGCTGCCGAGGAAGCTGGCCAGCGTGTAGCTGCCTTGTTCAGATGCCGACAGCTGCGGGCGCGTGGCGGTGGACGTGGCGGCCCAGGCTGGCAGCGATGCCGAGACGACAAGGGCCAGGACGGCGTGGCGGCACAGCACGCGGGGGATGGGGGCGAAGGCGAGGTTGGCAGTCATGCGCTGATGTCTCGTTGTTGTATGCGGGGCCCGGGGATCGGGGGCGGCACACACCAACGTTCGGCGCGGCAGGGCGCAGAGGCTGACGTGCAAAAAAGTCCCCGAGGATGCAGACGCCAGGGCGGCCGCGATTCTGCAAGCGGCCTGGCCGCGCGGGCCTCATGGGTTTCCCGCTTACGGGCCGGCGGCCGTCCGCCGATGCTGCGCCGCGTGAAACGACGCACCGGCATGCTGGCGACGCTCGGCGGCCTGCTGGCTGCCGTGGGGGCGGTGTGGGTGGCCCTACCGCACCAGGCCCCACCTGACAGCGTGCCCGGCGCGGCGGCCACCATGCTGCCCCGGCACGCTGCGGTGGTGGCGGCCCCGCTTGTCGCACCCGCAGTGCGCCCGGCTGCGGCGGCGCCGGTGGATGCGGTGCATGAGCTGTGCGGTACCGGCCGCATGCCGCTGCGCAACGCGGGCGGCGCCGGTGCCGATGCCTTCGAGAACCTGCCCGATCCCCTCGGCCGCCTGGCACTGCAGGAGCTGCGGGAACGGCTGGTTCACATGCTGGCCCTGGGCGACGCCCGCCAGCGCGTGGCCGCCTGGCGCCTGCGCCAGCCCGAGGCCACCGACCCGGCCGCGCAAGCCGCCTGGGCGGCGGGCCTGCTGGCCGAAGCGCATGCCGGCGCCGATCCCCAGGCCTTGCGCTGGGCCACTGCGGCCTGCAGCCACACCGAGGACGCCGAACGCTGCCGCCACGACCTGGCCCTGGCGCGCACGCGGGCCGAGCCCGACAACGGCCTGCACTGGGTCGAATGGGCGCAGGACGCTGGCAGCGAGCCGCGGCAGCACGCGGCCTGGCTGGGCGTGCTGCGCGCACGGCGCTGGCACGAGCATCCCGTGGGCCTCACGGCCGTCACGCAGGCGGCGCTGGCTGCCATGCAGCCTGTGCCGCCCGCCTACCTGCGCAGCCGGCTTGCGCGCGAGACGCTGGGCCACGACGCCGCCCAGGCGCCCGAGGGCTTCGCGTGGCTGGATCAGCAATGCGCCCGGCAGCCAGCCGAATGCGCGCAGGTGGCCGAGCGCATGGCGGGCGAGGCGGATTCGGCCGCGCTGCTGCAGCAGGCGGCGGCCCTGGGCCAGCAGGCCGGCTGGGCGGAGGCGCGCTTGCAGGCGCTGGCGGCCACCACGCAGGCCTTTCATGCGCAGCTGCCGGCATGGCATGAAGACGCAGGCACTGCGCTGGCCTGCGCTGCGGCCGAACCGCAGCTGGCCCATGTCGAGGCGGTGGCGCGTCGGGGCGAGGTGCCCCGCGCCCGTTGAAGCGCCGGGTTCAGAAGGGTGAGGGTTCGCCCGTGTCACCCGCCTCGCCCGCCCGAAGTGCGGCCAGCTCGTGCCGCAGCGCCGCATTCTCGGCCTCGAGGGTGGCCACGCGCAGGCGCAGCGATTCCACCGTGTGCTCCGGCGCCCCCGCCGGTGCCGCCGATGCCTCGGGTGCCTGGGCCTCGCCCTCGGCGCTCGGTGCGGGCGGTCTGCGCCTGGCCTCGCGCACCCGCTTGGCCGCCTGCTTCAGCTCGTCCGGCCCGGCCGCTGCCGCAGCCGCCTGTTCCTCGGCCGGCAAGGTGGCCACGGCCGCTGCCGCGTTGATGGACACCGTGCCGGCCTTCACCGCCGCCACCAGCTCAGGCGCGCCCTGCTTCTGGATCTTCTCGATCAGCACGACCTGGCTGCTGCTGATCCGCGCGGCCTTGGCCAGCGCCTCGCGGGTTTCAAGCGCGGTCGTGTCCGGCACCTCGGGTGGCGCCTCGGCCACCGGCAGCGCGGCCGCCACGGCGGCACTGCGCGCGCGCCGCTCGGCCACGATCTCGCGCTTGCGCAGCGCGAGCACGCCGCGCTGGAAGTCCGAGATGCTGCGCCGGCCCAGGTGCTGGTCGATCATCCACAGATGCACGTCCTCCATGGACTTGAAGCGCGTGTTCTGCACCGTCTGGAACGGCAGCCCATGCTTGCTGCAGATGCCGTAGCGGTTGTGCCCGTCCACCAGCACATCGCCCCACAACACCAGCGCATCACGGCAGCCCTCGGCCAGGATGCTGCGCTCCAGGGCTTCGTGCTCCTCCGGCGTCAACGGGTCGATGTAGGCCTTGAGTTCTTCGTTGACGACGATGTGCATGGAGCCGGGAGCGGGGTGGGCGAAAAGGGGGCGGATTCTAGAGTTCGGGGTGAGCGCAGTGGGTGGTGAAGCTTGTCGCCGGCCAGGCGCGGTCTCTGATCACCGCCGGTTTGCTGGCGCGTCGACAGTCCAACGGAGGGCTTGATCGCGTGCTCAAATGTTGGGCAGAAATCGCTAACGCTCCACCGACAACAAGTTAACGCGCATGAAACTGAATCGCGGTGAACCCGATCATTCCCATTGGAAGACGCCTTTCACGCCCAAGCAGAAAGCCACGGCGTGGTTGGGCCTCGGTGCATGCCTGGTTATGGCCGGGGTGCTGGAATGGACGAACCCGCCGAATCCGCCGTTCACAGGACGCTGGAGTTGGCTCAAAGCCGCAGCGTTTGACGCATTCGGTATCCACGGCGTGGCAATCTTGTGGCTTGCTGTTGGAGTGCTTTTCGTCGTCGGAGGATTTTTGCAGTGGCCGCGTGCGCGTTGACAGGCCGCTGCAACTGATCACCTTCGGCTTCGGCTAGGCGGCAGCGTCGACCGGCTGGTTTCAACAGGCTTGATGGCTCTGCGCGAACTGCCGCTCCGGGTCGTTCGCTGCCAGCCGCTCAGCCGCCTCCGCCCAACGCCCGATCCAGATGGGTGTAGCCCCCATCGACAAACACCCACTGCCCCGTCGTGTGCCCGGCCCGCTCAGACAAAAGAAAAGCCACCGTGTTCGCAATCTCCTCCGCCGTCGTCAGCCGCCGCCCCAGCGGGATGCGACCGGCGATGTCGGCGAGCTGGGC